>Ga0310810_10006849_pt1 | contig 12925 bp, 8 predicted proteins | sample NCmetagenome_FD_207641 | JGI IMG/M metagenome (GOLD analysis project Ga0310810, IMG submission 207641) | Soil microbial communities from experimental microcosm in Duke University, North Carolina, United States - NC | ecosystem: Engineered > Artificial ecosystem > Soil microcosm > Unclassified ... | reverse complement strand
TTTTGCCGATTCGACTTCCGGCATGCGAGAGCCGGCCGCGTTACCCAGTAATTCGTCTACGGACACCAGCACGCTGCGACTGGTCAGGCTCCTATGGACAAGATCGAAGATCATCGATCACACCCGGAGTACGACAGATTGAAACTCTTATTGATCAGCGGAAAATCCGCAATGATGTTGCCCGGCATCGCCAAAGGAAGAGCGGGCCAGTTCTGAAACGATGGCGATTTGATGTGGCATCGGGCGATCGTTCCACGCCGGACTTCAACCCAGTACAGGAGTTCGCCGCGCGGAGACTCGACCGCCGAGAAGCCCGTCGCGTCTTCGGGAACAACCATCGAGCCGGTACAAGCGCCTGCAGGAAGGGCATCGAGGACATCTTCGAGCAACAGGGCAGACGCTGCGGTTTCGTCGATTCGCACACGAGCGCGGGAGAGCACATCGCCGTAGTGATAGGTGACCGGCTCGAAAAGCCAATTCTTATAAGCTCCATACGGATGATCGTGCCGCACGTCGAGCTTTATGCTGCTGGCCCTGGCAACGGGCCCGACGACGGCTAAATCACGCGCGCTCTCTGGCTTCAGCACTCCCGTTGATTCGAAGCGGTTTTGGACGGAGGGCGTTTCAAGGATCATCTGCGCCAGGTCAGCGAAATCCTTCGTTACAGAGCGAACCGCCTGCCGAAGGGCGCGCGCAGAAGGAGCCGCAATATCTCTGGTTATTCCACCCGGAACCGAAATGCCGCGGAGATAGCGCGTACCAAATGCGTCGGCGGAGGAGCGCAGCAGATTCTCTTTGAGCCGGCTGCAATATGCGGCTGGGACCGAGAATCCAACATCACCGCAGAGAGCGCCCACATCTCCAATGTGGGCGATGACCCTCTCAAGTTCCTGGCCGACCAGGCGAATGGCTCCTGCGCGCTCTGGCACAACTGCCCTGGTTGCGTGCTCGACGGCTTGGCAATAGGCAACGGCATGCGAGAAGCAGGAGTCGCCCGAAACCGATTCCGCGATCATGACGCCGAGGTTAGGGTCGGAGCCCTCGAAAAGCCTCTCGGTTCCTTTGTGCGTGTAAAAGTGGCGCAACTCGAGATGAAGCACCGTGTCGCCGACTACGCTGAAGCGAAAGTGCCCGGGTTCGATGATGCCGGCATGGACCGGGCCGACCGCGACTTCGCAGACGCCGTCGCCAGCCACCTTGAGGAAACGATAATCCGGCGTGTGCTGAGTCAGCGGCCGCAGGTCCGGATGCCCTTCGAAATCAATGCCGTAACGCTCGTGCACTTCTCGCTCGTACCACGAGGCCGCCGGCGTGATCGCCGTCGCAGCCAGGACAGGACCGTCCACCCGAACGTCGAACACGCGATACTCGCCATCGAAGTCCAGGATGTACCTGAGCTCGCGCGTACTCTCGCTTGTGAGCGCGCCGAAGATCGAGACAAGCCGTGCAGCCCCGCTTCGCAGCAGTTCCATCGGTTGCGCTGCATTCGCAGCCATCGCGTTCATGGGACTCACGCTCACGACAGCACCGCCATCGCCCGGCGCAAGAGTTCGACGAATGAGACCGGAATGCGAATGCCGAGCACGAGCAGTGCGGCTCCGCATGCGGCCATCGGGCCGATGTCAGTGAGCAGCACCTTGGGCGCCCCTGGCAGCCAGGTCGCGGTCTCGCCGGGCGGCTGCGTTCTCTCACCCGAGAGCATCTTCTGCACATGGTGCAGCAGTGCCCCGAACACCACCGACAATCCGGCAAGCGTGATCGCCGCCACCCAGTACTTCCCCTGCGTGAAAGCTGCCGTCAGAATCAGGAACTCGCTAATAAAGAGTCCGAACGGAGGCATGCCGACAATCGCGAGCCCGCCGACAAGCATGCCGCCAGTCGTCCACGGCAGGAACCGTGCCATCCCGCGAATGCGGTCCATGCGCAGGGTTCCAAAATGTTCGCGAACGTTGCCCGCGCTGAAAAACAGCAGTGTCTTCGCAATCGAATGATTGAAGGTATGCAGCAGCGCGCCATAGAGTCCCAGCGGTCCGCCGATGCCGACGCCCACTGCGACAATTCCCATGTGCTCGATGCTGCTGTACGCCAACAGGCGCTTCAAGTCGTGCTGCACGATCATGAGCAGAGCGGCGACCGCAATTGAGACCGCACCAAAGATCAGCAGCAGCGTATGACTGAAGCCGCTCCCGATCGCACGGCACGTGATGGCATCGAAGCGCATCAGCGCGTACATAGCGCAATTGAGGAGCACAGCCGACAGCAGCGCGCTGATCGGCGACGGCGCCTCCGCGTGCGCGTCGGGCAACCAGCTATGCATCGGCACGAAGCCGATCTTGGTGCCGTATCCGACGATTACGAACACGAACGCCAGCTTCACCAGATCGCGCATGCCGGCCAGAGCCGGCGCTGCGCTCATGAGCGTCGACCAGTCGAGTGCGTCGACCGGGTTCACGCCTGCGCGCACCGCGGCGAGGTACAGCGTGATCGTCCCGAAGAGCGCGAATGCAATCCCGACCGTACACACGATCAGGTACTTCCATCCCGCCTCCACCGCGCCCTCGGTGTTGTAGTAGCCGACCAGCAGCGCCGACGCCAGCGTCGTCGCCTCGACGAAAATCCACAGCAGCCCCAGGTTGGCCGAGAGGTACACCGACACCATTGTGAACAGGAACAGGAACACGAGCCCGTAGAACCAACGCGGGGACGAAAAGCGCCCCTCGGGAATGTGGCGCAGATATCCAACCGAGTACGTTAGTACCAGGCCAAAGATCAAACCTATATTGATCAGGAAAAACGAGGTGAGGCTGTCAGCCCGCAGATAGCGCCCGGCCGTCAGCACACCGGAGCGATTCACCTGCCACACGACGTTGCCGATCGCGAGCATTTCGAGTGCGCCGATTGTCAGGGCGACGCGTGTAGCGAGCCGCGGACTTCTGCACGCCAGCACTGCGAACGCCCCCAGCAGCGGAATGAGCAGCACGGAAATCAGCATCCCTAGCCTCTCAGCTTTCGCAGCTTCGAAACATCGAGGTGGTCGAACGTGTCGCGGATCCGGAAGACGAACAAGCCCATCAGGAAGACTCCCATCAAGAGGTCGAACAGCACGCCGATTTCGATGATGAGTGGCATGCCGAAGGTCGTGACCAGCGCCGCCAGGAAGATCCCGTTTTCGAGCACCAGCAGCCCGATCACCTGCATCAGCGCCTTCGTGCGGCTCACCATCAGGAAGGCGCCGGTAAGGACGAGGGTGATGGCCGCCGCTAGAACGTCTTCATCGACGCGCAGCACCTGCATATAAGGACCGATGGCGAAGAACGAAAGCAGGATGAGCGCGGAGACGATGAAGACCGATTGCGCGGGCGTTGTGGACGCAGTGACGTCGCGAGGCGCCTTGAGCTTCTCCACAATCCATGACAGCGCGTAGGGGATCGTCAGCACCTTGATGACCAGCATGAATCCCGCGATCGCGTAGGCCTCCGGCGAGCGATGCACATAGGCCATCGCGAGGATCTGTGCCGTGATGATGGCGCACTGTGCGGCAAATAGCATGATGCAAGTCGAGATCCGGCGCGCCGCCGCCATCATCAGCACGGTGATGAACAACAGCACCGCGGAAGATGCGAGCGTCTTTTCGGCCGCAAAATGAACCAGGCCCATCGGTTACCTCATCACCGCGGTGAACACCACCGCCAGGATCGCCAGCGCCGAAGCGACGCCGAGAAAATCAGGCACCAGGTACATGCGCAGCTTGGCAATGCTGCTCTCGCCGACGGCGACCACCGCTGCCAGCAACACGAACTTCAGCAGGAAAGCCGCAATGGCAAGGGCCATGCCAAGCGCGGAAGGGCTCGCCATCATTCCCCACGGCATGAACAGCGCCACCAGCAGCGCCAGCACCAGCGAGAGTTTGACGCTGCTCGCCCACTCGATCCATGCCAGGCTGGGTCCCGAGTACTCCAGCACCATCGCTTCGTGGATCATGGTGAGTTCCAGATGCGTGGTGGGATTGTCCACCGGAATGCGCCCGGTCTCCGCGATCGCGACCAGGGCGAGGGCGGCGAATGCCAGCACGTGCACGGCGGAGATTCGCGACGGATCCTGTGCCAGCGACCACCGCGCGATCCCGCTCAACGACATTTCGCGAGCCACGATCGCAACCGCCGTGATGCTCAGCAGGAACGGCGCTTCTGCCAGCGTTGAGACCAGCGCCTCGCGGCTGGCGCCCATGCCGCCGAATGAGCTGCCGCCGTCCATCGCACCGAGCATGAGAAAGAATCGCGCCAGCGCCAGCAGGTAAACCAGGATGATGAAATCGCCTGCCAGACTAAGTGCAGCAGCGGCGTGCAGAACCGGCACGAATAGCACCGCGGCCACCGTCGCGGCAAATACCGCGCGCGGCGCCACGCGGAATACCGACGACGCGGTTGTCGGCACCAGGTCTTCTTTGCGAAAGAGCTTGAGCAAGTCGGCATAAGGACGCCACACGCTTGCGCCGCGCCGGTTCTGGAGGATCGCCTTCAGGCGCGCAATTGTTCCCCTGACCAGTGGTGCGGCCACGATCAGCAGTAACGCCTGCAATATCGAGATAGCGGCTGTCATGCAAACCTCATGCCCAGCATCAGCGCCAGTAACGCCAGAAAAATGTAGAGAAGGTAGATCTGGATGTTTCCCGTTTGCAGGCGGCGCAGGATGTGCGCACCGGCGACAATCACGTTCAGGGCCGGGCGGTAGAGCAATCGTTCATAAGAAGTCGTGCGCGCCGAGCGATAGGAGATCGCCGTCGGGAAATACGTCTCGCCGGCCGGCGTGACTTCCACTACGCGCGTCGGCCTGTACACCTGCGCGAACACCGTGCGCAGCGGTTTCGAGAATGCGGTGGAGGTGTACTGCATTCGGCTGTCGAGTTTTGGCAGCCCGCAAGCCCAGGTAGCGGTCAAGCGCACGGCGGTTCGCGCAAACATCGTCAGCAGCATCAGCGCTGCGACGGCCACCGCGATCCAGGGGAGAACGTGTGCGAACCGCAGTTGTTCATGAAGCAGAGGTGTGCCGGGAACGAACGTCTGAATAGCTGCCGCCAGCGGGTTGAGCACAATCGCCGGGGCGACACCGATAACGACACAGAACGCCGCCAAGATCGCCATCGCTCCGCGCATCGGCAGTGGAACCTCGACAGCGTGCTCGGCTTCCGCGCTGCGCGGGCGTCCGAGAAACGCCACGCCGTACACCTTGGCGAAGCACGCAGCTGCCAGCCCGCCAATCAACGCGAGAACACCGGTCATCATCGGCAAGAGCACGGATGCCGGGTCAGCCAGTGTGCTGCCCGCGAGAAAGCTGCGAAAGATCATCCACTCGCTGACGAATCCGTTGAACAGCGGCAGCCCGACGATGGAACAACAGCCGATGAGGAACGCGGCGCCGGTCACCGGCATGAGCTTCTGCAGCCCGCCAAGTTCTTCGATATCGAGAGTGTGTGTCGAGTGACCAATGGCGCCGGCGCCAAGGAACAGCAGGCTCTTGAATACCGCGTGGTTCAGCGTGTGGAGTAGCGCACCAAGTAATGCCAGCGTGGCCCATGTCGGCGCACCATGCGCCAGGAAGAGAAGTGCCGCGCCGAGCCCTAAATAAATGATGCCGATGTTCTCCACGCTGTGATACGCAAGCAATCGCTTGAGGTCATGCTCGGCAATGGCATAAAGCACGCCGAGCACGCCCGATACCGCGCCGGCCGCCAACACCACGTATCCCCACCATGGCGCCCCACCGCCAAGCAAGTCGAACGCAATTCGCACGAATCCGTAGATCGCCGTCTTCAGCATCACGCCCGACATCAGCGCCGACACGGGGCTGGGCGCCATCGGGTGCGCGCGCGGCAACCAGAGATGCAGGGGGATGAGGCCCGCCTTCGCGCCGAAACCAATGAACGCCAGCAGGAAGAGTGCGTTCTTCATCACCGGCGACATCGCCGAACCGGCTGCTCGCATGGCCCCGAATCCGAGGCCGGGCGCGCCGGGAAGGAACAGCAGAAATGCCGCAACGACGGCGGCCGCACCGGCGTGCATCATCAGCAGATAAATAAAAAGGTTGTGCCGCCGCTCGTCCGAGTCTCCGTCCACCAGGATGAGTCCGGCGGAAAACAGAGTCATCAGTTCCCATCCAAACAGAAAGGCGAATGCGGTCGATGCCGTGACCACCACGACCATGGAACCCAGGAACAGCGGCAGGAGCGCCCACAACCACGTGCGCGGCGCGCCGCCATAATGACGCTCGACATACGGTCCGGAAAACAGCGTAACCGGCGCCGCGACCACGCAGATCAGCAGCAGAAAGAACGCGCTCAGGCGATCCAGCGCGAGGGCAAACGGGAACGGCGCAAACGCCGAGAGGTCCCATACCGCTGCCTCACCGGCCCAGAATCCCCTGGCGGCGACGATTGCGCCCGCCACCAGCACCACAAAAAAAGCGGTTGTGACGACGGCGCGCGCCATGCGTGATCGCTGCGCCGCTACGGCCGCGAACGGCAGCACGAATAATGACGCAACGAAAAAGTGGAATGCTATTTCCATATCTGCGGATACTGCTTTTGGATCAGCTCGCGGGTACGCGCGACGAAAGCGCCATCACTTCTTCCCTGCCGGCGCTAATTGCGAGAGCAGGTCCTTAACGTCGATCAGGTGGTTGTTGAAGACTTGCCGCGAATCGTCGAGCAGGCGAAAAATTGCGCGGTCGGGCACGGAGTAAAAGACGTTCTGGCCCTCTTTGCGGCCGACAACGATGTTGCTCTTGCGTAACACCGCTAGCTGCTGCGAAAGCGTGCTCTGCTCCACTTTCAATCGCTCACTGAGATCGGTGACGCCGACCTCGCCCTGTCGCAAAGCGTCGAGGATGCGAATGCGCAACGGGTGCCCCAGGGCCTTGAAAAACTCGGCAGTAAAATGAGAGAGTTCAGGCATGGCAACATACGGATATTCGCATATATCAAGATACATTACAACTCGACCAAGCGGCGTTGAAGACAAAACTACTTACGTCGCCAAACAAAGGGCCTGCCAAACCTTTATTCGGCGCTTCGATTCCACCCCGCGTCTCCAACCTTTCTGTGGTAATTCCTTTCTGAGCTGTGGGTTACGGCGAACCGAGGTTCGGCCCCGTTGGGGCTGGATCGGGGAAGCCCGCTGGTCGTCGGAGAAGGGATTAGGCGCCTACGGCAGTGCGAATGCGACGATCGAATCGGCGTTCGTCGGATCGCCGAGGAAGCCGCCACCGTTTCCCGTGATCACCACGTACTGCTTGCCGTTCTTGCCCATGAACGTCATAGGCGCGGAATGGGCGCCGGCGTCGAGCTTGGTGACCCACAGCTCCTTGCCGGTCTTCGAGTCGAAGGCGCGGAAGCGGCTGTCGTCGGTGGCGCCAATGAACACGAGCCCACCGGCGGTCGCGATCGATCCGCCGATGTTGGGACGACCCGTGTTCTGTTTTCCCTCCGGAAGTGAATCGGTGATGCCAAGAGTGGATTCCCAGGCTATGTCACCGGTATTCACGTTGATCGCGAAAAGGCGGCCCCACGGCGGCTGGTTACACGGCAAGCGGTCGGTTGGATTCCACCAGCGGTTGATGCCTTTGTAGCTGGCGCGGCTATACGAGCCGTCTTCGTTCTTCTCCATCATATTCAGACTGCCGAAGTCCTGGGTGTTGACGAAAACGTAGCCGAGGCTCGGATCGTATGAAGGCGGGTTCCAGTTGCCACCGCCGATGGAGCTCGGAAAGATGACGCTGGGCGTCGTCGAATAGTGGGCGAATGGGCCACCGGTGTGCAGACCGCCGGGGATGCTGTCGAAGAGGTCGGTGCAGAACTTCTGCAGCTCCGGTGTGACACTGGCAATGTCTTCGCGTTTGAAGCTGGTACGCGCTAGCATCGGCGGCTTCAGCGGGATTGGCTGTGTCGGCCAAGCCTCGTCGCCAGGTAACGCATCGTCCGTGGGAACGGGTACTTCCTTCATTCCCCAGATCGGCTCGCCGGTCACACGATTGAAAGCGTAGAACGCACCCGTCTTGCTCAGCTCGGCGACGGCCGGAATTTTCTTTCCATTCTTTGTGACGTCGAAAAGGATTGGCGGAGCGGAGAAATCGTAATCCCACGTGTCGTGGTGCACGCCCTGGAAATACCACTTCAGCTTGCCGGTGAGGGCGTCGACGGCGACAAGCGCCGTGCCGAACAGGTTCATGCCTTTCCGGTCACCGCCCCAGTAATCGGAAGTGGGTTCGCCGAACGGCATATAGAGAATGCCGCGGTCCTTGTCGATCGTGAACAGCCCCCACACGTTCGTTCCTGAGCGATGTTTCCACTGATCGGCCGACCATGTCTCGCTGCCTTTTTCGCCGGGACGAGGAATCGAGTGGAAGGTCCAGACGAGCTTGCCGGTGTGAACGTCCCATCCGCGCGTGTCGCCGTAGGGACCGTTGCTGGGAAACTCCTGCACATGCGCGCCGGTAATCACGACGTTCTTGTAGACGATCGGCGGCGAAGACAGGTCGAAAAAACCCTCTTCCAATCCGTCGAGCGCGCCGGGTTTCATATCGACGACGCCGTGCGTTCCGAAGCCTTCGACCGGCTTTCCGAGCTTTGCGTCGATCGCGACGAGCTTGCCCATGGACGTGCCGAAGAAAAGTGTCGCCGGAGATTGCTTGTCGCCGGCCCAGTACTCCAGTCCACGGGTCGACGGTGTACCCAGCGGGCCAAGATCGTAGGTCCAGACCTCTTTGCCGGTCTCGGGTTCAAGAGCCACGATCCGACCGTAGGCCGTCGTGATGTACATGACGTCATTTACGACTAACGGCGTCACTTCCGAGGCCCGTCGGAATGCGAAGCCTCCACGTCCACGACCGGGGCGACCGGCGCCGGGACGCTGCTGACGTGCAGGAGCCTGATCTGGTGGCTGTTCGGCAGCCGCCGGCTGCGAGGCTCCGGGCGGAGGCGGCACTTCGTTGCCTTCGCGTTGCGCCGCCTCCGGCGTGCGGTTTTCTACGCGCATGTGGTACGTCCAGGCGCGCTGGAGCTGGGTCACATTGTCGCGGTTGATCTGCTTGAGCGGAGAGTATCGCGTGCCAGCGAGATCACCGCCGTAGGTTGGCCAGTCCGTGGACTGCGCGAAGGCCGCCGGCAAAAGGCAAGCGGCGGCCCCCAGAAGAACAACCGTAATCCTCAGGCGCATAGGTTCCCTAGAAGACGTACTTCAATGCCAACTGCATGATGCGCGGCCCAGTCGCTGAAGGGCCGGTCATCTTACCAAAGGTCGAGTTTGCCAGGTTGGTCCCGGGCGCCGGCATGTTCGCGTGGTTCGGCACGTTGAAGACTTCCCAGCGGAACTGAATCTTCTGATGCTCGCGAATCGAGAATGATCGCGAGAGAGCCATGTCCCAAATGAACTGGCCTGGATTCAAAATGTTCAGCGGCCGCATCGTGCTCAGGGTTCCGGCCACCGGTGTGCCGAATGCCGCACGATTCAGATAACCGTTCGGACCTTTGTCCGGAAGGAACACGTCTGCTAAGAGTTGGACGGGGCGCTGCGGCGTGATGCCCGTCAGGGCGTTGTCGGCGCCGGTCTGGACTGTGCTGAAGTTTCCGGTCGAGTAGCGGATGATCGGCGAAAGCTGCCAGTTACCGGCAATCCATTCAAGTGCCCTGTTATCGAACCGCGGCGACTCGGCTACGAGCGAGATGTTTGTCAGCTGACGGCGGTCAGACGAGCAATTTGAGCGGTCGAGGCGGCGGTTGTTCGGATCTACGTACGTCGGACCGGTGATCTCGGTTGTCTCGGGATCGCTGATGCAGTGTGACCAAGTCCAGTTCGCGAGCGCGCTGAAGTGCGTCGCGAAGCGGCGCTGAGCCGACAGCAGCAGTCCGTTGTAATTGCCGGTCCCGCCGGCATCTACCGCGCCGATCGTCGAGTAGAACTGGCCCTGGGTTGGGTTGATCTTCGTGAGTACACGACGCGCGTTCGTATTCGCCAGCGTTGCTCCAGGACCGTACACCGCCGGATTCAACTCGGTGCCGGTGAGCAGGTGAATCGTCTGGTTGCCGATGTATGTGGCGGACAACAGCAGGTTCTGTCCGATTTGCTTCTGCAGGCTGAAGTTCCACTGTTCCAGGTACGGCGAATGCATATGGAGCGGCGCAGTCACGTACACGCCGTTCAGCGGGAAGAACGATCCACCCGGGAACGGGTTCCCGCCGGGCTGGTTCAAATACGGATTGCTGAAGCCGCCGGACGGATTCGTCAGGCTGACCTGCGCGCCCCACGGCGGATTGTTTGCCACGCGCGTCCAGAAGAACAGTTGCGGACTGTCGTAGAAGATGCCGTACGAAGCGCGCACCGTCATTTGGCCGTTGCCGGAGGGATCCCAGATAACGCCCACGCGAGGCGCGAACAGTTTCATGTCACCAAAGTTATTGCTCGAGCCTGGATAACCGGGATCGCCCGGGAAGAGCAGTCCCGCGGGCGCGCTGGGATTGACGGTGCTGTGCACATTGGCGGTGAAGCGGCCAATATCGAAGTTCTCAACGTAATTCTTTGAGTTCTGCACCGGCAGGTACGGCTCCCACCTCACCCCGTAATTCACCGTCAGCCGCTGGTTCATCCTCCACGAATCCTGAACGTAGAGCGCGATGAAATTCGACGAGTCGTAGTCGAAGACCTGATTGCCCTGGATGAACGACGACATCTTTCCAAGTAGGAAGTCAGCATAGCCGAGCCCGGTGTTCTGTCCGCTGAAGCTGAACTGGCCGTTCGTCGGTCGATTGTTTGTCGTGTTGGTGCGCGCGTGGATGTAGCTGGCGCCGAAAGAGATCTGATGACGTCCCCGGATCAGGTCGAAATCTTCGGCAAACTGGAAGCCGGTCGAATTGAAGTATCCAGGATTCGTCGCACCGGCGCCGATGGTGAATCCGCCGGTAATCGAGATGCCCATGAAACCGGGTATGGGGCTGAAGGCATTCACGCCAACGTCTTTCGGCGAGAAATACGGCACCATGACGCGGTCGGCTCGCGTGCGGATCAGTGTGCCGTGGAACGAACTGATGGTGGTCGGGTTGATGGTGTAGGTGTCGCCCAGAGTGAAGGTTTGTGCCTGGTCGGCGACGCCTGTCTTATTCGCCAGCAGAACGTTCTTGCCGTCCCACGTGACCGGATTGTTGTAGTTGCCGATGAAGTAGCGTCCGTAAATGCTGTGCTTCTGGCTGAGGTTGTAGTCGATGCGACCGATGACCTGATATTCACGGTTGTTGTTGACGATGCCGTAGATCAGCTTGCCGCAAGGATCGGTGGAGACGGGAACGAACTTCAGCACGGCCAATGCCGATTGGTTGAACTGCGTGGGCGAGATCTTGTTGCCCGCGAACGGTGCTGAGAGAGTCTTGCCAGTGCCCTGGCACGCCGCCGATGCGAAGGCTGTGAAATCGCCGGCCAGCATCTGCGCAGTCGGAACGAATGTGGTAGTCGTCGGCGGATTCGAGCGTTCGATGGTGCCTTGGTATCCGGCGAAGTAAAACAGTTTGTCGTGCACGAGCGGTCCGCCGATCGTGCCGCCGTACTGATTGCGCTTCAGCGAGTCGCGCTGTGTCGCAAAATAATCGCGAGCGTTGAACTTGTAGTTACGAACGAACTCGAACAAGTCTCCGTGGAGCCGGTTGGTGCCGCTCTTGGTCACAGTGTTCACTGCGGCCGAGGCATGTTGTCCGTAACGGGCGGGCAGCGCGCTGGTCTCGACCTTGAATTCCTGCAACGCATCCGGGAAGGGGATCGGCAGGTTCAGGTTATTGAAAGGATCGTTGTGCGTGCCGCCATCGAGCAGGTAGGACATGCCATTCGGCAGGCCCCCGCTCACGGAGATGGTGACGGTGGGATAGTTCTTGTTCGTATTGAGATCGCCGGCGGGAGCGGTGGTCGCTGCGCCTGCAAGAAAGATCAGTGACGTCGCCTGGCGTCCATTGAGAGGAAGCTCGATGATCCTGCGTTCATCAATCACCTGGCCGACAGCGGTGGTTTGCGTCTCGGCCATGGCGGCGCCGGCTTGTACTTCGACCGTCTCTGAGACGGAACCGATCTTCAACTCGACGTTGATTACCGGATTCGTGCTGACCTGGAGCACGATGCCGCTCTGCTGGTAGGCGTTGAAGCCCTCTTTCGTCACCGTCAACTGATACGGGCCTACCGGCAGGTTCGGCAAAACGTAAGCGCCGTCGGTATTCGTTGTGGTGGCGCGGACCAAGCCCGTTGCCACTTGTGTGACTTTCACGTTGGCGCCCGGAATGTTCGCGCCGGAAGGGTCCTGCACGACGCCAGAAATCTGTGAAGTCGATACCGCTTGTCCCCATAGGCTTGGCGAAGCTGCGAAAGTTAGACATAACGAAAGTGCGATCAGTCTCAAACTACGCATATGTTGACCCCTCGTCCTGGAAGGATTGAGTCACAGTCCGCTGGGGACAACGGCGGAGGTGTGACGCGCGGGGGGACGGTATCACTCCATCATCGGAGATGGCCCGTTTTTAACCGTTCCGACACGGTAACCTCTACGTATGTGGCTGTGGTGCACGGCATAATGGCTCGTTGAGGGGAATCGCCGACGCTGGGCGATGGAGTCTTGCCGAGAATGTCTTCCACAACTGAGCAGGCGTCGGCAGTGGCCGATCAAGATGGGATGGATTCGCGCCCTTTACCACCCCCGTGGCTGTCCTGGTCGATGTGGCTCATCCCCGCCATTTTTTATCTGTTTGCGTTTTACGTTCGCGTTTCGCCGGCGGTTATGACGTCGGAATTGATGCGCGATTTCCAGATCAGTGCGAAGAGTCTCGGAACGTTGTCGGCGCTGTACTTTTACGCCTACGTCCTGATGCAGATTCCCACGGGTGTACTGGTGGATTCCTGGGGGC
>Ga0310810_10006848_pt1 | contig 12926 bp, 11 predicted proteins | sample NCmetagenome_FD_207641 | JGI IMG/M metagenome (GOLD analysis project Ga0310810, IMG submission 207641) | Soil microbial communities from experimental microcosm in Duke University, North Carolina, United States - NC | ecosystem: Engineered > Artificial ecosystem > Soil microcosm > Unclassified ... | reverse complement strand
AGCCTTGAGCCTTGAGCCTTGAGCCTTGAGCCTTGAGCCTTGAGCCTTGAGCCCTTTTAGAATTCGTATCGCAACGACGCCTGCATACATCGCCCCGCGCGGCCGTCGCACGTAGCGAGGGTTCCATCGTAGCGGCCGAACGTCGTCGCCTGATCGGGCGTCATCGTCACGCTCGCGGTGTTGAAGCGTGCCGTGTTCGTCAGGTTGAAGACCTCCCATCGGAAGCGAATCAGGTGGCTGCCGCCGGGCAAGCCGAAACTCTTCCCGACGCCGAGATCCGCACCGATGTAGCCGTCGCCGCGAAGGATGTTCCTGAACCCGACCTCTCCGGGGTTCGCGTAGCGGAGCATCTTGAGTGCGGCGGCAGGATCCTCGAACGGGCTCGGCCGGCCGTAGTCACCATTCGCGTCTTTGCCAACGATGTTGCGCGCCGCGGGACTGACGGTGTCCGGGTACTGCCCCGGCGTGACCAGTTCAGCGTTGCCCTGCAGGTTCCAGTTCGTCGGCCAGCAGCAGCGCGAGTTGATGACGTTGAACGGGAATCCGCTCGTCCAGCGGAAGAGACCGGAGAACTGCCAGCCGCCGATGATTTGATCCGCCCACGCGGGAACTCCACCGCCGATCGCCCGATGGCGGCCGAACGGCAGCTCGGTGACCCAGTTCAAGTTCATCTGGTGCCGAACGTCGAAATCCGAGTAGGAGTACTGCAGCTCGGGCTGCCATGGGTTCAACAGAATGCCGGAGTAGCCGCCGAGGCCCTGCGTTCCACGCTCGACGGCCGAACCGAGATCGGTGGACTTGCTCAACGTGTAATTCACGTCGAACTGGTGTCCCGCGCTCCAGCGCTTGCGGAGCGTGAGCTGCATGGAATCGTAGTCGGCGTTGGCGATGGAACTCTGCGCCGCGAGATAGGAGAACTGGCTGTTGAAGTATGCGTACTGCCCGTAGATGCTGCACGCCGGCGAGCAGGCGGTATCGGCATTGAAGAGCGCGCTGCTGAAATCCGGATCGTTCTGAAAGAACACGCGCGCCATCCGCTGCGATGCGGTGAGCGCGACACCCGAGACGGTGCCGGCCGCGCCTGGGAACAGGTTCTCCCAGTACGGAATCGGACCGAGACCGGTGAAGTTGCCCGCCGCCGAACTCGTGATGCCGGCAGCTTTGTACGCCTTGATGGCCTGACCGGCGGCCTCGAAGTAGCCGATCCCTGATTTCGGATCGACGAGATCGAGAGGCATCGCGAGGTCGCGGCGAATGAGCAGGTTGCGCGCGCGCCGCCCGACGTATGCCGTCTCGATCGCGAAGTTGTGGGCGAGATCGCGGCCGACGACCGCGTTGAACACATGGTGGTACGGCGTGGTGATGCCGCTGTCGATGCTGTTGTAAATCGCGACGTTGCCGATCGGCGGCGTCGCGGGGAACCCGCCCGGCGGCGGGGCCGGGAGCGTGGGCGGCAGCGTTTTCAGATCGCGGAACCGCGCCGCCGGTACCGTCTCGTCCGAGCTGCCGAACGTTGCCGACAGCTGAGTGGACATGCCGAAGGAGCCGCCTTCATCGAAGATCGTCGCCAAGGCGAAGCCGACGCGGTCGTACAGCAGCGAATACCCGCCGCGGACGACCATCTTGTCGCCGCCCGTCAACCACCCAAGGAATCCTTTGGACGCGTGCGGCGTCCACGCCGCCGCGACGCGCGGACCGAAGTTGTTGTAGTCCCAGTCGTAAAACCCCTTCTTGCCGTTCGCCGGACCGGCGAGGTCGAGCGTCAGCGGCGGCAGCACGTTGTCGGGGACTCCCTTCAGCATGTTCTGTTGCCGCGTTGCGAACCAGTCGCCGAGCGGGATCGACGGCGCCACCTGCAGTCCGTTCGTCTCCCATGGCGGCGAATACAGGTTGTAGCGAAGGCCGCCGGTCAGCGTCAGATCCCTCCGCACGCGCCAGCTGTCCTGCACGTAGAACTCGTATTCGTCGGTCGCGTACTTGCGGGTCACGGGAGAGCCGCTCGGCAACGCGGTGCCGGTGCGGTCGTAGTTGTAACGCGCGGTCGGCTGCGAGACGACCCCCAGGAGCGTGAGCCATGGATCGCCGTAGCCGGACGAGAAGCTCGACGCGACGGGCGGCACGAGCGTGCAACCCGGCGTCGTACACGTGGCGCCTCCCGGCATGTACTTGCGGCCGGTGCCGTCGACCCAGGAGGGATTGAGATTCCCCGTGTGGAACGAGTTCGCGTTCGAAGATTTCGGATTGCGCGTGAAGCGGATGTTCGTGCCGAATTTGATGTTGTGGTTGCCTTTCAACCACGACACATCGTCGACGAAGTTGTGCGTCGGCACCTGGCGCGATTCGGTGGCGGTCAGCGCGTCGAGATCGTCGATGAAGCGGAACGTCACGGCATCAGACGTGCGCAGCCCGATTGTCGCTTCGTCGATCTTCGAGAGTCCATAGCGGAACGTGTTGACGAGGCTGGTCGAGAGGACGGAGTCGAACCCGAGGGCGTAGCCGAAGTTCTTGTTCACGCGCGTCGTGCGCGGGTCCTGGCCGGGAAACTGCGGCAGTCCGTTGACCGCATCGTCCTGTTTGACGCCGCGGAAGAAAAGCTTGTGATGCCCTTGCGCGTCCATCAGGTAGTCCAGCCGCGCGATGTAGGTGTTGAAATCATTCTTCAACGGGGCGGCGAATCGGTACGCCATGTAATTGATGCCGTCGCGGCCCGGGTCGTTGGGCAGCGGATACTTCTTGAAAAGATCCGACACCGCGCGGCTGGCGCCGATGCCTAACGGATCGAGCGACGCCATTTCCGATGGCGTCAAGCCGTAGCGGCCGGCAGCGATCGCGTGCGAATCGGTGAACCCGCGGACCGTGCCGCCGGGACAGCTGGCGGGCACGGCGCAGACGTAGACGAGCACGCCGTCGCGCAGCGTCTCCGAGGGCACCGCGCGGGTCACGGGGTCCTCGCTCAACTCGCGCAGTCCCTCGTAGTTGCCAAAGAAGAACAGACGATCGCGGCGGATCGGGCCGCCCAGCGCACCGCCGAAACTATGCTTGTTCAACTTCGGCGGCTGGTTCGGCTGCCCCGACTGGGCCTGCGTCAGCTTCAAAAAGTACTCGTTGCTGGACCAGGCGGTGTCGCGATGTCCGCCGTATAGCGCGCCCCTGAATTGATTGGTGCCCCCCTTGGTCACGAGCGAGACCTGTGCGGCGCTCGACCGCCCCATGTCGGCGCTGTAGTTGCTCGTGCTGACGCGGAACTCCTGCAGCGATTCGAGCGTGACGCGCAGCACCGTGTTGTAGGCGTAGCCCCACTGCGGATCGTTGACATCGACCCCGTCGAGCGTGACGTTGGACTGATCGAGAGGAAGTTGCTGAATCTGCCTCGCCGTCATGGTGTTGCCGAGGCTCGCATCGGTGGTGTTGATGATCGAACTGACGCCGGAGACCTCCACCGTTTCGGATAGCTGACCGACCGCCAGTCCGACATCCTGTCGCGTGTTGGTGTCGACCGTCAGTTCGAGTTTGTCGAAGACCGCCGTGCGGAAGCCGGTGAGCTCGACTTTCAGCGTGTAGAGACCTGGCGCGAGCGCGACGAACCGATAGCCGCCAAGATCGTTCGTGATGGCGGTTCGCACCGCGTGCGTGCTCGAACTCGTGAGTGTGACAGTCGCGCCCGGCATTGCGGCGCCCTGCTGATCTTTGACATCACCGAACACCGCTGCGGTGCCGGCTTGCGCCCACGCGATCTCGGCGGCGAACAGCATCACCACGAACGTGGCGGCCGCGGCCAACCATGCTGGTCGAAAAGCTCTCACGGTCACCTCCACCCGAGCGCAGCCGCACATGCCGCGCCGATAGCGAATACAAGCGATCCAGACAGCCGGCGGCGCTGTCGCGGGGGAGTATAAGTCAGGTTTCAGGGCTGGAACGCCTGAATTCAGGGACGAACTGCAGGATTTGGGGCTAAACGAACGCTCGTTCGATGCGGGCACCGACGCGGCACAGCAATTCGTACGGAATTGTCGCGATCGAGGCGGCGATCTCGCGAAATCCGATCGATTCCTGACCCTGTTCGCCCACGATCACCACCTCGTCGCCCGGCGCCACGTCGGTTCCGGTGACGTCGATCATCGCCATGTCCATGCACACCGAACCGACGATGGGCGCGCGGCGGCCACGTACGAGCATGTAGCCGTTGCCTGCGAGCCGGCGATCCAGGCCATCGGCATAACCGGCCGGCACAACGGCGATGGTGGCGGGCCGATCGAATACCGTCCGAAGTCCATACCCGACCCCTTCACCGGGCCGCAGGCCTTTGACGTGGACGATGCGGCTGTGCAGCGACAACGCAGGCCGGAGCGCGAGGGTCGAGGCGAGGGGCGGCGGAACGATCCCGTAAAGCAGCAGTCCCGGACGAACGTAGTCGTACCAGACCCGTTCGTCGCGGAGCAGCGCGGCGCTGTTGGCGGCGTGGCGCGCGCGCGGCGCGATGCCAATCGAGGCGAGCGTGCTGCAGGCCTGCTCGAACCGCTCGCGCTGCATGTCGAACGCGGGACTGTCGGGTTCGTCGGCGGTCGCGAAGTGCGTGTAGACCGCGGCGATCGAAAGGTTCCGGCTCGACGCGACTTCGGGCAGCGTCCGCGCGATGTTGTCGTGGCGAAATCCCAGCCGGTTCATGCCGGTATCGATCTTCAGATGACACTGGAGGATCGATCCGAATTTCGCCGCCGCCGCCTGCAGCGCGCGTGCTGCTGACGGCGTTGAGATCGTCGGCGTCAGGTAGTGCTGGAAGACGCCGTTGAGGTCGCTGACGCCGAGCGCGCCAAAGACGAGGATGGGAATGCGCACCCCCGCGCGGCGGAGGACAATGCCTTCCTCGATGTCCGCGCACGCGAGCATCGCCGCGCCCGCCTCCTCGAGCGCCAGCCCGACTTCCGCCGCGCCATGACCGTAGGCGTTGGCCTTGACGACGGCGATGATGCCGGGGTCAGATCTCGATTTTCCATTTCGTTGCTGAAGGTCTGAACGAAATGGAAAATCGAGATCTGACCCCAGGAACTGAGCTATGGCTTTGAGGTTCGACCGGATCGCGCCCAGATCGACGCGCGCCACGGTGTGCCGCGTCACTACGCAGCCCCGCGCGCGAGGTTCTCGAATCTGGTGTGCTCTTTGATGAACGCGAGCTTGGCGGTCCCGACCGGGCCGTTGCGCTGCTTGCCGATGATGATCTCCGCCGTGCCTTCCGCGTCCTGGTTGGCGTTCCCGTCCGAGTCGCGGTATTGCTCCTCGCGATAGATGAACATGACGACGTCGGCGTCCTGCTCGAGCGCGCCCGATTCGCGCAGGTCGGAGAGCTGCGGCCGGTGATCGGATCGCGTTTCCGGCGCGCGCGACAGCTGCGACAATGCGACGATCGGCACGCGCAGTTCCTTCGCCAGCCCCTTGAGCGATCGCGAAATCGACGCGAGCTCGACCTGCCGGCTTTCGAAACGGCCGCGTCCCTGCATCAACTGGATGTAATCGATGATCAGCAGGTGCAGCCCGTGCTCCGCCTTGAGCCGGCGCGCTTTCGCGCGCATCTCCAGGACGCCGATTGACGCGGTGTCGTCGATGAACACCCGGGCCTCGGCGAGCGTGCCCAGCGCGTGGGACAGGCGGCCGTAGTCCTTCTCGTTGAGGAACCCGGTGCGGAACCGGTGAGCATCGATGCGCGCTTCCGACGTCAGCATGCGCATGAACAGCTGCTCTTTCGACATTTCCAGGCTGAAGAAGCCGACCGTCATGTCGGTCGACGTGCCGATGTGCTGCGCGACGTTCAGCACGAAGCTCGTCTTCCCCATCGACGGGCGCGCCGCGACGAGAATCAGATCCGAGGGTTGAAGCCCCGACGTCAGCTCGTCGAGATCGACGAATCCCGTCGGGACCCCGGTGACCAGCCCCTTGTGCTGCTGCAGCTTCTCGATCGTCGCGAAGCTGCTCTGCACCAGGTCGCGGAGCGGCACGAACCCGGCGCGGATGCGGTCTTCCGCGATCGCGAAAATTGCCCGCTCCGCCTCGTCGAGGAGCAGATCCGGCTCTTCCTCCGCTTCGTACGCTTCGGTGAGGATCTTGTTGGCCGAGTGAATCAGGCTGCGAAGCGTCGACTTCTCCTTGACGATCTTCGCGTAGTACTCGACGTTCGCGGACCTGGGCACGCCGTCGGCCAGCGACGCGATGTAGGCCGGACCCCCTATTTCCTCGAGCTCTCCCACCCGCGAGAGCTCTTCCTTCAGCGTGACGAAATCAATCGCGTTGCCCCGCTCGTTCATCGCCACCATGCGATCGAAGATGCGGCGGTGCGCGTCGCGGAAGAAATCCCCCGCGTCGATCACTTCGGCGGCGGCGTTGAACGCGTCGTTGTGGATCAGGATTGCGCCGAGGACGGATTTTTCGGCGTCGAGATTGTGCGGAAGGGTACGCTCGGGAGTTGCGACGTCGGCCATGAAAAAATCGGGAGCCGGAGAAGGATAACACCAACTCCGGGTCCCGACGTCTTGCGTTTTACCTTTTTCCTTTTTCCTTATTCCTTGACTACGTGAACTTTTATCTGTGCCGTCACGTCGCGGTGAATCCGTATCGGGACGGTGAACTCACCCAGCGCCTTCAGCGGCTCGGGCAGCGTGATCTTCCGCTTGTCGATTTCGAATCCCTTCACGGTCAGCGCGTGCGCGATGTCCGCCGAGGTGACCGATCCATACAGCGTGTCGTTCTCGCCGACGCGGCGCCCGATGGAGATGTCGGTTTCCGTCAGGCGCTTCGCAAACGCTTCCGCCTGCGTCTTCTCCTCGAGCTCGCGGACTTCCGCGTTCTTGCGCTCCCGCTCGATCTGCTTCTTGTTCGAATCGGTGACCGGCAGCGCGAGCTTGCGCGGCAGCAGGTAGTTGCGCGCGTAGCCCGCCGCGACCTTCACGACATCGCCGCGGCGTCCCAGGTTGTCGACGTGTTCTCTCAGGATCACTTCCATATCAGGACTCTCTTTACTCAGTCACGTACGGAATCAACGCCAGCTGCCGGGCGCGCTTGATCGCCACCTGGAGCTTGCGCTGGTGCAGCGCGCAGGTGCCCGAGATGCGGCGCGGCTGGATCTTGCCGCGTTCCGGCAGAAACGGCGCGAGCAGGCGCACGTCCTTGTAGTTGATGTAATCGATTTTCTCCGCGCAGAACTTGCACACGCGGCGGCGGCGGAAGAACCCGCGACGCGGCGCCTCGCCGCCCTTGCCGTCCTTCTTGTCGCCACCGCGACCGCCGCGGCCGCCGCCTCCCCGTTCTTCCCTCATCGCTGCCCCTCCACGCCTTCCATGTCGATGTCCGAATCGTTGTCGCCGCGTCCTTCACCCGGCTGGCGCTCCGGCGGCAGGCCACGCGCGACGCGGCGGCGCGCCACGAACTTCTTCCGCGCGTCCGTCGTCCGCTGCGCGACGCGCAGCTCCTCGTCGACGCGCACGATGAGATGGCGGATCACCTGGTCGATCACGCGCAGCCGGCGATCGATTTCCTTCATCAGCTCGCCGGAGCCGGTGATCGTCTCGACCACGTAGTTCCCCTCGCGGTGATGACCGATGTCGTAGGCGAGCCGCTTCCGGCCCCAGTTCTCGGTTTTGTCGAACGTGCCGCCGTAGCGCTGGACGATCTGATCGATCTGCGTGTGCAGATCGGCAATCTCCTGCTCGGAGGCGTCAGGCGTGACGATGTAGACGAGTTCGTACTGTCGTGCAGTGCTCATGTGTCTCCTTATGGACTAAACGGTCACCCTGGTCAGCTCCCAGCTGCCAGCTGCCAGCAAGCTGCTGGAAGCTGGAAGCTGAAAACTGGAAGCTTCGGGTAACAAGGAGAAGATTCGGTGGTTATTCCGCGTCTTCTTTCCTGTTGAATCTGTTCATCACCGGCTCCATACCTTCGGCGACGAACAGCTCGGCGGCGTCCGCAGCGCGGCCGACCGCCTCGGCGACGATCGTCCGCTCTTCCGGATCGAACTTCGCCAGCACGTGATCCGCGAGATCGCGCCGCGCGTCTCCACGCCCGACACCCACCCGCAGCCGGGCAAACTCCTCGGTGCCGAACCCCGCAATGACCGACTTCAAGCCGTTGTGGCCCCCCGCCGATCCCGAGGCTCTCGCGCGCAGCCTCCCCAGCTCCAGGTTCACATCGTCCACGATGACGACCAGGTCCGGGAGCTCGATTTTGTAGAACCGCAGCAGCTCGCCGATGGCCTGGCCGCTGAGATTCATGAACGTCATCGGTTTGGCAAGCAGCACCGCGGCCGCGCGCCATTTCGCGATCAGCGCGTCGGCCGGCGCCGATTCCCAATCCAGCCGATGCCGTTCGGCGAGCAGGTTCAGCACATCGAAGCCGACGTTGTGCCGCGTGCCCGCATACTGCCGCCCGGGATTGCCCAGGCCGACGACGAGCTTCATACCGTCGTTGGCGGGGGTCTAAAGACCCCGCCCTACTTCTTCTCCGGCTTCTCGGCCTTCTCTTCGCCTTCCTTCTCGACCTTGCCCTTCTTGATGACTTCGGGCTCGGCCGGCGCCGTCGCAGCCGCTGCGGCATCCGCAGCCGCCGGAGCCGGCTCCTCGGCGCGGAGCGGCACGACGTGCACGATCATCATGTCGCCCTCGCTGATCGACTTCCACTTCGCGCCTTCGGTCGGCAGATCGCGGACGCGAATGCCTTCATGGAGCATCAGCTCGCTGATGTCGACGGTGATGTTCTCCGGGATGTCGGCCGGCAGCACTTCGACTTCTATCTCGCGGTTGACGAAGTCGACGATGCCGCCCTGCTGCTTGACGCCCTTCGGCTCCCCCTTGACCACGATGGGGATGGTGACGGTGATCGTCCTGTCCATCGCGACCTGGTAGAAGTCGGCATGCAGCAGCTTGTGATCGATCGGATCGACCTGGTATTCCTTGACGAGAACCCGGGTGTCGCCGCCGTCGAGCTGCAGCCCGATCAGGGTATTCACGCCTGACTCGGAGTGCAGGATTCGCAACAGGTTCTTGGGGTCGACCGCGATCTCCACGGCCTTTCCCTTCTCGGTGCCGTAGACCACCGCGGGAATCCGTCCGCTGGCGCGCAGCCGCCGGGCTTCGTTCTTGCCTCGTCCTTCACGCTTTTCTGCTTTTAACGTTGCATCCATATTCAGCTTCCAGCTATCAGCTTCCAGCTGCCAGCTAGCTGCCAGCCACCGGCCAGCAAGAATGCTGGAAGCTGGTCGCTGGTAGCTGGCAACTTCTTTTACACAAACAGCGAAGAGACCGACGTCTCCTCGTGAATGCTCCGAATCGCCTGGCCCAGCAGCCGTGCGACGGACAGCACTCTGACCTTCCGGCACCGCGCGCGATCGCCGTCGAGCGGGATCGTGTTGGTGATAATCACCTGATCGATCGGCGCCGCTTCGAGCCGATCGATGGCCGGGCCCGACAGCACGCCGTGCACCGCGCAGGCGAGCACGCGCTCGGCGCCGTTGTCCTTCAGCGCGGTCGCCGCCTTCACGATCGTCCCGGCGGTATCGATGATGTCGTCCTGGATGATGCAGGTCTGACCGCTGACATCACCAACGACGTTCATCACTTCCGCCGTCCCATCGTCGCTCCGCCGCTTGTCGATGATTGCGAGGTCGGCATCGAGACGCTTCGCATAGGCGCGCGCGCGTTCGGCGCCCCCGGCATCGGGCGAGACGATCGTCAGGTTCGGCAATCCCAGCCGCGAGCAGTAATCGATGATCACCGGCGCGGCGAAGAGATGGTCGACCGGAATATCAAAGAACCCCTGGATCTGCGCCTTGTGCAGGTCCATGGTGAGCACGCGGTTCGCCCCGGCGGCGCTCAGCAGGTTGGCCACGAGCTTCGCCGAAATCGGCACGCGCGGCTTGTCCTTCCGGTCCTGCCGGGCGTAGCCGTAATACGGAATCACCGCCGTGATGCGCGACGCCGACGAGCGGCGGAACGCGTCGATCATCACGCAGAGTTCCATGATGCTGCGGTCGACGTCCGCGCAAGTCGGCTGCACGACGAAGACATCCGTGCCGCGGATGTTTTCGTCGATCTGGAACGAACACTCCGTATCCGGAAACCGCTGCAGCCGCGCATGCCCCATCGAGACGCCCAGGAACTCGGCAATTTCCTGGGCAAGGGCCGGGTGCGCGCTCCCCGAAAACAGTTTCAGCTGACCACCATTCATCGGGGCGCGTCCTGAGATGCGTCGGCCGCGGGCGCGTTGGTTGGGGCGGGAGGATTCGAACCTCCGAATACGGGAGCCAAAGTCCCGCGCCTTACCGCTTGGCCACGCCCCACCTGCACCCCGCCAAGCTGCATCCCAACGCGGCGAGCGCGTTGGAGCCCCCGCATCGGGGCCTCATTGACACGAAGGCCGAAGGCGCGGCCCGCAGACATGTCCGCAAAAGGTTAAGTCTAGCCGCTTTTACGGCTTTTTGGCAACGGGGCGGCCGCGCCGTTCGTATTCGGCGCGGGTCAGCGTGCGGGTCAGAACGCCCTTCGTGCCCCCGCGCGACAGCGGCCGGATGCATTTCGCCGCGGCGGCGCGGCTCCGGAACAGACCGAAAACCGCAGAGCCGCTGCCGCTCATCGCGGCGGCAATCGCCCCCGCATCCCTGAGCGCCCCCTTCAACGCGACGATCTCGGGATGACGACGGACCACGGGCGGCTCGAGGTCGTTGATCATCTGCGCCGCGCGCGTCGGCCACGGCACAGGCAGCAGTTGAATCTCGCGCGCCTCTTTCAGCCCGGCCGTTCGGTCCTCGTCGTACCAGGAATACGCCTCGGCTGTAGACACGCCAAAGGGAGGGCGGAGGATCACGATCCAGTGCGGCGGCAGATCGACGAGTGGATAAATCTCCTCGCCCCGGCCGAGGCCGAGCGCGGTCCCGCCCGAGAGAAAGAACGCGACGTCGGCGCCGATTGTGGCGCCGACCTCACGCAGCACGGTCAGCGGCGCGCCCCCCCACAATCGAGCCAGCGTCGTCAATGCGGCGGCGGCATCGGCGCTGCCGCCGCCAAGCCCCGCTTCGATCGGAATGGCTTTATGGATGGCGATCACGGTGTCGCGCGGGGCACCCGCACGACCGAGCGCTTTCCACAATCGCGCCGCGGCCTGCCAGACGAGGTTGTTCTCGTCGAGCGGGATTCCGGGTGTGCGGCATCGCAGCTCCATCGGTCCACGACGCTGCTGGAAGGTGAGCGTATCGTGAAGCTCGATCGTCTGGAACACCGTGCGCAGCTCGTGGAAACCGTCCGCGCGAGTGCCGAGGACCCTGAGATCGAGATTGACCTTGGCGTGGGCCCGCGCGATGACGGTCAGCGCCCGGCTCATCGACGGTCACCCAGCGGCCCGGCCCGCCGCAGTTCCTCGAGCGTCATCGGCGCGGCGTTGGCCGGCACATCGACGTCGAACACGGCGCTGGCGAGCGGCGTATTCATCTCGACCTGCGAGATCCGCAGCGTGAGATCGGCGGGCACCGCCCCTGCGGCGGCGATGGTGTGCAGCCGCACCGTCGACGGGCGGCCGGAGGAGAAGTCGTCGTACTCGACCGTGAGCGAGGCGCGGCGGGCGCCCGCGACCCGCCAGCGGCCCTCAATCTGTCTGAGAAACACGGTCGTGCCGCCGGCATCCACCGACGCCCACCCCTTGTCGAACGACCGGCCGTCGGTGGGTTCCGCCGCGCCAAGGGCGCAGCCCGACACCAGCGCGCGCAATCGATCCGGATCGAGAGACACCCCGGTCAGCGCCTCGATGACCGCCGCGGGCGGGGTGCCGCGCAGCACGCGGCCGTCGCGGTTCAGGACCAGCGTCGCATCGCCCCCGCGCGACACGAGCGTGAAGAACGGCTTCCCGCCGAAGCTGACCTTTGGATATCCCTCGAGGCGCAGCTGACCCGATTCGGCGAATCCGGCGTCGATGCGCGCGGACAGCTTCGTCGAGCCGGCGCGGCCCGAGAGGGAGAGCGATGTGCTGATGGTTTTCACGCTGCGGCATTCCGCGATCGATTCAGCGTAGGCGGCGGCGAAGGCGGGAAATGGCGATCCGGCGCCCGACGGCAGCGTGACGCGCGGATGGCGGGTGCACGAAGCGGCCAGGATGACCGCCGACACCAGCGCGAGGGAGGGCTTGACGGTCACCGTTTGACGCGGGAACGCGCGTCGCGCATCTTCTTCTCGACCTTCGCGCGATCGATCGACTCACCGTCGCCGGCGAGCGATCGCTCCCAGGCCGCGGCGGCGTCAGCGAAGCGCTGCTGCTTGAAGCGCAGATCGCCAAGGTGATCTTGGACGGTCGAACTCGAGAGCAGCTGATCGGCGGCTTTGGTCAGCGCCGGATCCGCCAGTTCGATTTTTCCCTGCTGGAAATACGCCCATCCGAGGCTGTCGAGAAACGACGGATTCTCCGGCTCGACTTTCAGCGCGCGCTGCACGAGATCGACCGCCTCGTCGAGCCGCTGGGCGTGATCCGCCAGCAGGTATCCGAGGGAGTTCAGCGCATTCGCATCCAGCGGGTCCTTCGACAGCTGATCGCGGAGCACGCGCTCGGCGTCAGGAAGCCGTCCTGCCCGTTCGAGAAGCGCGGCGTATTCGTACGACAGCCCGCCGTCCTGCGGCGCGCGCTTGATCAGCTCCTGAAACGCCGTGATCGCTTCGGCGGTACGCCCGCGATCGCGCAGCAGCTGCGCGTTCAGGTAAGCGGTCCGCGGATCATCCGGGTATGCCGTCTTGAGCTGCTGCGCGGTCATGGCGGCGGCGTCGAAATCCTTCATCCGCCGCTGCGCCTGCGACAACGTATACAGCACGCCCGGATCCGCCGGCGTCTTCTTCTTGACGGCGTCCTCGAGCAGCTTGCGTGCCTCGGCCACATCGCCCGCGTTGATGAGCGCCGCCGCGCGCCGGGCC
>Ga0310810_10006847_pt1 | contig 12927 bp, 7 predicted proteins | sample NCmetagenome_FD_207641 | JGI IMG/M metagenome (GOLD analysis project Ga0310810, IMG submission 207641) | Soil microbial communities from experimental microcosm in Duke University, North Carolina, United States - NC | ecosystem: Engineered > Artificial ecosystem > Soil microcosm > Unclassified ... | reverse complement strand
AGATCTCGGCGTGCAGGGCGCGCGCCACGGCGCACAGATGGTCGTAGATCGCGCCTAACCCGGACGCGCCGTAGCGTTGGAACGCTACCCAGACCTTGAGCGCGTCGGCGCGCCGCGAGCACTGGAAGCTGCGCGTGCCCTGGTCCCAGACACGGCCGTCCTCGTCGCCATGAAAGAGATACGGCGCGCGTTGGGCGAACGCGCGGTCCAGGTCGCCCTCGTCCCGCACGAGCAGCATGCCGGCCGAGAGCGGCAGCAGCAGCATCTTGTGCGCATCCCAGGCCACCGATCGGGCGCGAGCAACGCCGCGCATGCGGTCGCGGTGCGCGTCGGAGAGCAGCGCCGATGCGCCATGCGCCGCGTCGACGTGGAACCAGATGCCGCGCGTTTCGCACAGCGCGCCAATGGCCTCCAGGTCATCGAACGAGCCGGTGGCCGTGCTGGCCGCGGTGGCGACGACCGCCATCACCGGCGTGCCGTCCGCGTCGAGTGCGTCGAGACGGACCGCGAGCGCCTCGACGTCCATGCGCCAATCGCGAGATGGAATGGCGATCGCCCGGTCCAGCCCCAAGCCTAACTCCGCCACCGCGCGCGTGACGGCGTAGTGGGCGTGCTCGCCGCACAGCACCACCGGCAGCACACCGCCGCCGGCTCCGACGCCGCCCTGCCACGCGTTAGGCAGCGCCGCCGCGCGCGCGGCGAGCAGGGCCGTGAACGTGGCTTCCGTGCCGCCCGACGTCAGCGTGCCGCCGGCCGCGCCGTCCCACCCGATGAGGCCGGTCATCCATCGCACGAGCTGCTTTTCCACTACCGTCGCGCTCGGCGACATCTCGGCAACCGCAACCGATTGATTCATCGCCGCGATCACCGCCTCCATCCACACCGCGGCCGGCAGCGGTGCCGACACCTGGTGCCCCATGCACATGGGATGCGCGAGCTGATTCATCGCCGTCATCACATCCTGCTCGATGCGCGCCGCGACCTCGTTGAGCGGACGGCCGTTCTGCGGCAGGGCCTCGTCGAATCGCGGAGCGATCTCTGCCGAGGACAGTGCGGTGGACACCGGGTCGCTCCCATCGCGTGTGCGCAGGAAGTACCGCGACGCGAGATCGATGAATGGAAGCGCGGCGTCGCGCTCCATGTCCTGCTCGAGCAATTCGAAAACCGGTGGTCGCATGTGGAAACGCCGAAGTGGCACGCGGCGCGTGCCGTTACGCAGCGCCGCCGAGCGGAATGTCGAGTACGCGCCGGCCCCCGACGGGCTCGACGGTGAGATAGACCTGCACACGCGCGATCGTGACCGGCTCATCCACGCGCACGCGTAGCAATTTGCGCTCGGCCTGTGGTGTGAGCGTCGTGAAGAAGCTGAGTGTGCAATGTGGCGAAAATACGAAACGCGCGCGCTCGAAGCGGAGGCGGCGTCCGGCGATGCGCTCGTGCAACGCGCGCAATGCGCCGTGCGGATCGAGCGGCAAGACGATGATGTCCGTCTGCATGAAACGCATTGGCCGGCCGAACTTCAGCATGAATGGCGGTGTTTGTGCGGCCGCGGACGTGAGCTCGTCGCGCAGTTGGTCAACAGGTGTATCCGGAGGAATCGGTCCGACGCCCGATGACCCGACGAGTGTGATGTGTGGCGTGGTGTCCTTGGCGAGTTTCGGATCCGCCCAGCGCTGCACCTCGAGCACAGCGTCGCGCGATGGCCCGGTGAGCTCGGCCACAATGAAAAATCCACGTTTCATAAGGAAAAACTATCGAGAAACCGGTCACGAAGGCACTGCGCATTCGACGCATTTGGGCCCTCGTGGTTCGAGCGCACGCTCGAAGATCCATCGTTTCCTAAAGCGTTCTAACATCAGTGCTCCGCATCGCGTGCTCTGACGGACGATGCCCCAACGGGCATGCCCATTGCCCTCTCGCCGTCCCGCCTCTCCGCGATGAGCACCCAGCCGGACGCCTCGCCGACCTGAGGCCGGAGCTGACTCCGACGGAGGAACCCCGCGCCGTCGCGCAGAGCGTCGCCGCGCATCCATGCACAGACCTCGCACCCGTCATCGATGCGGACACAGCTAGAGTGGATCATTATCGGGACGTACGCGGCTGCACTGTTCGTGTTGTCGCTCTTCAGTCTCAATCGATATGTGATGATTTCGTTGTTTCGCCGGTATCGCGGCCATCCGCGCGCACGTCCGCCGGAGCCGTCACCGATGCCGCGTGTCACTGTGCAACTCCCCGTGTACAACGAGCTGTTCGTCGCCGAGCGATTGATTCGCTCGGCCTGCGCGCTCGACTATCCACGCCACTTGCTGCAGGTGCAGGTACTGGACGATTCGACCGATGAGACGTTGACGCTGACGCGACGTCTGGTGCGACAGTATCGAGCGAAGGGATTTCAAATCGAGCACCTGCACCGCGAGGACCGCACCGGCTACAAGGCCGGCGCCCTGGCATACGGACTCGAGCGTGCAATGGGCGAATTGATCGCCGTGTTCGACGCCGACTTCGTGATCCCGCGCGATTTTCTTCGTAACACCGTGCCCTACTTCACCGACCCCAGCGTGGGTGTGGTGCAGGCGCGATGGGACTATCTGAACGAAGATTATTCCCTCCTCACACGCGTGACAGCGTTAGGACTGAGCGGCCAGTTCGTCATCGAGCAGCCGGCGCGCGACCGCGGCGGTCTGTTCCTCACGTTCAACGGCACAGCCGGCGTGCTCCGCGCCAGCGCGATCCGTGACGCGGGCGGCTGGCAGCACGATACGCTCACGGAAGATCTCGACCTCAGCTATCGCGCCCAACTGGCGGGATGGCGGATTCAATATCTGCCGGCGCTTCCCTGTCCGTCGGAGCTGCCGCCGGACATGCACGCGCTCAAGACGCAGCAGTACCGGTGGACGAAGGGCTCGCAAGAGACCGCGCGTAAACTCTTTCTCCCGTTGTGGCGCGCGTCGATTCCCTTGTGGCAGAAGCTGCAGGGCACGGCGCACTTGCTGGGCAATTCCGTGTATCCGTTTCTGCTGGTGGTGGGCATTCTCAATCCGATCGTGATGTTCATCGCGCACAAGGATCGCGTGAAGTTGTCGTGGGCGATCTCGGCGTATTTCCTGATATCGTTAGGCGGTACGTTCAGTTACTACGCCGCGGCGATCAAGGAGATTCGCGTCGACTGGCGCCGGCGCATGGCCTGTTTTCCGCTCTTTCTCGCGGCGTCGATCGGCCTGAGCGTGTACAACGCGCAAGCGGCGATCGAGGGATTCATCGGCAAGCGTACGCCGTTCTTGCGGACGCCCAAGTACAACCTGAGCACGGGTCAGTCGCAGGCGGTGCGGCGCCGCCGGTATCGGAGCGCGTTCACCAACAGCACGCTGTTCGAGGTGGTACTCGGACTCTATACGGCGACGGCGTTCCTGTACGCTCTGTACGTGGGCGAATGGGGTGCATTGCCGTTCCTGTTGCTGTTCGCCACGGGCTACCTGCTCGTGGGCGGCTACTCGATCGCCCACCTCATGAACGTTCGCACGGTGAAACTCACGGTCGCGCCGCAGGTTGTGGTCGAGGAGCCGGCGGTCACGCCGTCGTTGCCGGCCGCAGCCGCCGCGGCGACTCGCTCAGATATCTCACGCGTCGCGCGGCCGATGACGACGCTCTTGTCGCTCGTGCTCATGGCCCTGCTGCTCCACTGCGACCGGGGCGACACGATGCTGCCCGCCGCGGTCCCGAGTCAAACGGCGGGGCCTGCGGTGCTACCGCCCGGTACGCGGGGACTCGATTCGCTGCCCCTCGTGGAGAAGGATGCGCAGCTCACGCCGGTTACGCCGCAGGACGGGGATCCAAGCGGAATGTTCTGGTTCACCACGTCCGGCACGACGTTCGACTGGCGCCTGCGCGCCGCCGGCCTAACGAGCGGTCGCGCCTATCGGGTGCAGCTGTCGGTGGACGGCCAGCCGTTCGACGTCGCCAGCAGGCGCGCGGACTCCACCGGCGCACTCATTGCATCAGGCCGGTTGTTCGCATTCATGGACCAGGTGTGCATGGGCGCGAGCCAGCATCCGAGTCTGCCGCTGACCGGTCATCACGTGATCGGCGTGGTCGTGAAGAACGACGGAGCGCCACGCTCAGGCGGTCAAACGGCAAGCTCCGTGACGGGCGGCAGCGGATCTTCGGTTGCGTGCTCGGGCAATGGAGACGGCGATTTCGGCGCGCAGCTCTCGGAGCTTCACGACTTTCAGTTCAGCGGCACGTAGCGCACGCGGCGTCGCCCGCCCGATTCGAAGGCGGGGTCGAGGACGCGGGACCGGCGTTGGGAGTGGGGGCGCCGCAGCGCGACGGCACGGCGAGCACCAGGCGAACGCCTGCGCCGCTCGCCGCGTCGTAGGTGTCGCTCGTCACGCATTCTCCCAACGCGGACTTGAGCGAATCCGGAGGCGTCCCATAGAGCGGCGATCGGTAGTCGATCACGACCAACACGGGATTGTGTCCGGCGTTGGCAATCGCGGGTGCGAGCGGCGCTCGTTGGGCAACGCGTGTGATGGGCAGGTCGAGGCGCCCGTTCAGATAGTACGACAAGGGTTCGTACATTTCCGACGGTTGCACGATGACGGCGCCCGCTTCGGTACGCCGCGCGATCAGGTCGCGAGCGATCGACCGATAGTCGCTGTCGCGCGAGAACACGGCGTACGTCCGTTGCGTTCCGATCGCGATGGCGGCACCGCAGCATGCGAGGCTGAGCGCGCACGCTCGACGAGAGAGCCGGGCGAGGCCGGCGCCAAGCAGCAGGTAGAGCGGCGTCGTGGCGTACAGGAAATAGCGCGTGAGGTCGACTTGGCGGCGTACGGAGATCACCGCACCGACGACGACGGGGACGAGCGCCGCGAGTGTGAGCACGCGCGCACGACCGCGGCCTGCTTCTCTCCACACATGCGCGATGGCGACGACAACGACGCCGACGACCACGGGTTGCGCGATGAACAGTGTCGCGAAGCGGCGGACGGCAGCGCGGCTCGGCGTGTAGCGCACATCGGAGAACGCGCGGACCAATTCGTCGGAGTAGAAGTAGAAGCCGCGGATGGCGCTCACCGGATATTCGAACAGCGATCGCGTGGCGCCGACGATGCCCAACGCACCGCGCCATGCCTGACTGGCTTCGGCGGCACGCGGCACGACGAACAGCAGGAAGGCCAACGCGGCGGCGACGATGACGCCGTTGGCGATCACCCATTCGCCAATGCCGCGGCGGCGGCGCGGCGCCGGGATCTGGCGCGCGAGGACAATCAGTGCATCCATATTGATGGCGACGAGCAACGGCCCCGCGACTGCGTTGGTGCCGAGCATCGCCATCGAGAGGATGCTGTAGAGCGCGAGGGCGAGAGCGCGGCGGCGTCCCGGCGTTGCGGCGCCGTTGGGCTGCGTGACATCATCACGCCACGCGACGTACGCGAGCAGCACGGCGCCAGCGAGCAGTGCGAGCGGCATGTACATGCGCGCTTCCTGCGCGAAGTACAGATGCAGCGGCGAGAGCGCGGTGAGCGCGGCGCCGATACACGCGGCCCGGTGCGACACGGTGCGCACGCCGAGTGCGTAGACGAGCGGGATGAGCGCGATGCTGGCGATGAGCGATGGTGCGCGCAGCGCGGCTTCCGAGGTTCCGGCCACGCTCATCCACAGTTTGAGCGCGACGAAATAGAGCGGCCCCAGTGGGCTGGCGCGGAGGTTCGCCCACAGGTTCGGCCAAGGCAGATGGGCGACGTACCATGAGTTCGCTTCGTCGAGCCAGAGGTTGGTCTTGCCTAACCCATGCAACCGCAACACGAGGGCGGCGAGCATGAGACATCCGACGAGCAACGACGTGCCGGCGCCCGTCCACTCGCGTCCCGCCGGTTGGGCATCCGTGCTCTGGCGCGCGGTGCTGACGGCGGGTGTCACGATCGTGGTTGCCATTTTCCTCTACGGGCCGAAAGGGCTGTTGAGCCGGCGGAAGTCATCGGACGAGAACGGAGTGACGCGCATTGCGATCGCGACGAAGGACAGCGCGTTCAACGTCGTCCCGCCGTCGCGCGGCGGCGCGAGCGGGTCGGTATGGTTCCGGTCGCGCGCGCCGGCGCTGACGCTGCAACTTCGCGCTGCGGGGCTCGTGCCATCGAAGCGCTATCAACTCGAGCTCTCCACGGATCAGGCCGTTTACACGGTGGCGCGTCTGTCGGCTGACGCGCAGGGTCGTCTCTCGCTCGACACGACGCTGGCTCAGCTGGCGGACGACGCGTGTGTGGTCGCGAATCGTGTGCCGCCGCGGCCCTTGCATGGGCGCATCAAGCTCAAATTTTGGGTGCGTCGCGACTGGAGTCCGACGGTGGCGGGCAGCCCGTGCTCAGGCAATGGGGACGGGGACTCGACGTACGCGTTGCTCGAGGAGAACGAGGGAACGTTCTACGGTACGCGTTAAGGCGGACCAGCGAAGCGATCCGTTGTTTGTCCCGCTCTGTCGGCGCTTTGTCCGCCCTTATGGTCCGGCTTTGCCCGTCTTTATGTCCGCCTTCATTCAGCGCGTCCGCGCCACCGGATCTCGGTGGACGATGCCAGGTCGCCCAGATACATCTCGACCGCGGCTTCGCCTAACGCCGCGTCCTCGATGATCGCGTCGAGCTCGTAGTTGATCGCGATGCCGAGGGGGTTGAAATCGGTAGATCCCACGCGAACCCAGTGGCCGTCCACGACACTGGTCTTGGCGTGCATCATCACGCCGTTCCACTCCCAGATGCGGACGCCGTTGCGCAGCAGCCGATGATACACCCGCCGCGTGAGGCGCCGTACCCAGGGATGGTCGTACTTGCTCGGCACCAACAGGCGGACGTCGACGCCGTCCTGCGCGGCGCCGGCTAACGCCTCGAGCTCGGCGGCCGATGGATAGAAGTAGGCGCTCGCGATCCAGATGAACCTTTCCGCGGACGCCGCCTGCAGCTGAAGCGCGCGCGCGACGCGCAGGCGCCACGGCTCGCCCTCGACGATCCCGACCACCGCGGCCTGCGCGGTTTGCGGATCCGTGTCGGCGCCGCGCGCCGGACGCACGAGCTGCCGGCGACGCCACCGCCGCGGGCGCTGCTCGAAGTTCGCGCGCCGCCACATCACCTGAAATGCGCGCGACATGTCGATCGCGGCCGGTCCCTCGATGCGTACCGCCGTGTCGCGCCACGGCGCCGTGCGACGCCGCCGCATCCCGCCCGACCACGCCTCGCTCAACCCGAAGCCGCCCGTGATGCCGACGGCGTCGTCCACCACCAGCAGCTTCCGGTGATCGCGCGGCAACATGCCTAACCAGGGGCGCAAGCCCGGCGGGTTGAAAATGCGCACGTACACGTCGGCGTCGCGCAGTTTCTTCCAGTACGCGCGTCCCGCGCCGCGACTTCCCACCCAATCGGCGACCATGCGCACACGCACACCCCGCGCGGCCGCCGCGACGAGCGCATCGGCGAACCGGTTACCGACCTCGTCGGCGGTCACGAGGTAGCATTCGAGGGACACGCTGTCGCGCGCTTCGGCGATCGCGGCCAACATGGCCTCGAAGGCCTGACCGCCGTCGCGCAACAGCTCCACACGGTTTCCTCCCGACGCGCCGGCGGATGCAATCCGCCACAATCCGCGCGCGAACGACAGCGTGCGGATCGGCATCGGCACTGTGGCCGCAGGCTCGACCGGCGACACGTCCACCGGCAGGGGAACGGGCGAGCTCATGACTGGAACAGACAGAGTGTCTGGCGTATAAGCTAGTGGATTGCGTCAGAGTATTTGATCGCAGCGACTGCCATAAGTGGCTGGTTTCTACGCTCATGGAGAAACGGACACAGCGCGGACACACCGGACAAAGCGTCGCTGCCGGCCTCGTCCGGTGCGTGACGCCCGCACTCCTCACGTTCTCCCGCCGGTCATAGCCACACACCATGCCAGACCCACGCACCGGAACGTATCCGCGCTCCCCGCTGGATCTCGACGTCGACACCATGCGCCGACTGGGCTATCGCGTCACCGATACGGTGGCGGAGCACCTGTCGACCCTGCGCGCGCAGCGCGTGTTGGACACGCTGCCGCGCCGGGCCACGGAGCAGCTCATCCCCGCGCCGCCGCCGGCCCGCGGCGCCGACATCGACACGTTGCTCGCGGTTCTGCGCGAGCGCGTGTTCGCGCACGCCGCGCGCGAGCCGCACCCGGGATTCATCGCGTACGTCCCGAGCTGCCCGACGTTCCCGGCCGCGTTAGGCGACTGGCTGGCCACCGGATACAACTTCTTCGCCGGCGTGTGGCCGGTCGCGGCCGGGCCCAACCAGATCGAGGTCCACGTGCTCGAGTGGTTTCGGGCGTGGCTCGGTATGCCTGACGGAAGCGGCGGATTGCTGACCACCGGCGGGTCGGCGGCGAACCTGACGGCGATGATCGCCGCTCGATCCGCCGCCGTGGGCGATGACGTGGCCCGCATCGCGCGGCTCACCGTGTACGCATCCGACCAGACGCACTCCTCGGCCATCCGCGCCGCGTGGATCGCCGGGATCGCCAGGCCCCACGTGAGGCTGCTGGCCTCCGATGCGGACTTCCGCATCCCGATGGAGCAGTTGGCCGATGCCATCGCCCGCGACCGCGCGCACGGTCTGATCCCGCTCATGATCGTTGCCAACGGCGGCACCACCAACACGGGCGCCGTCGATCCGCTCGCACCGCTCGCCGACCTGGCGGCGCGCGAGCACATCTGGCTCCACGTCGACGCCGCATACGGCGGATTTTCCGTTCTCTCGGATGTCGGCCGCGGCGCGCTCGCCGGCATCGAGCGCGCCGACTCGGTGACGCTCGATCCGCACAAATGGCTCTACGTGCCGTTCGAGTGCGGATGCCTCATGGCCCGCGAGCCCGGGCGTCTCAAGGCGGCGTTCCAGATCTACCCCGACTACCTCAAGGATGCGAAGAGCGACGGCGACGAGATCAACTTCGCCGACTACGGCGAACAGCTCACCCGCTACGCGCGCGCGCTCAAAGTCTGGCTGAGCGTCAACTACTTCGGCACCGACGTGCTGCGCGACGCGATTTCCTACAGCCTGTCGCTGGCCGCGCACGCCGAAGCACTCGTGCGGCGCGAGCCCAACCTGGAAGTGCTCGCGCCGGCTACGTTAGGCATCCTGTGCTTTCGCGTGCACCCGGCCGGCCTGGACGATCCGGCGGCGCTCGACGCCCTCAACGAGCGCATCAACGCGGCCGTGAACGCCGGCGGACGGTTCTTCATCTCGAGCACGCGCGTCCGCGGCGCGCTGTCGCTGCGCATCTGCCCCATCGGCTTCCGCACCACCCGCGAGGACATGGCCGATTTCGTGCGCGACGTGGCCGCCCGCGCTGCCTCCTGCTGACGGCCCCTTGCGTTAGGCGCCGGGCTCGGCCTGCGCCGACATGCCCATCGCGTGGTAGCCCTTGTCCACGTACACCACCGAGCCCGTGATGCCGCTGGCGCGCGGGCTCGACAAGAACGCGGCGGCCGCGCCCACCTCCGCCGGATCGAGCGGCTCGGCGAGCGGCGAGTTGGCCGACGCGTACTCCACCATTTTCTCGATGATGCCGATGGCGCTCGCCGCGCGCGACGCGAGCGGGCCGGCCGAGATGCAGTTCACGCGGGCGCCGAACCGGCGGCCGGCTTCGTACGCCAGGACGCGCGTGTCACTCTCGAGGGCCGCCTTCGCCGACGACATCCCGCCGCCGTATCCGGGAATCACACGCTCGCTCGCCATGTACGTGAGCGACAGGAACGACGCGTGCGGACGCAGCAGCCGTCCGAAGCGCTGCACGAACGACACCAGTGAATATGCGCTCACGCCGACCGCCGTGAGGTAGCCGGACCGGCTCGTGTCCATCAACGGTTTCTTCACTTCCGGTCCGTTAGCCAGCGAATGGACGACGATGTCGAGCGGCCGGTCCCCGAAATCGGCGACGAGCCGTTCGGCCACACCACCGATCGTAAAATCGCCGGCGTTCGCGTAGCGCTTGTTGGTACGAACGTCCTCGGGGACGTCGGCCATCGTGTCGAACGCCGCATCGAGCGGATAGATGCGCTCGAATTCCATCAACTCGCCGTTCGACAAACGGCGCGACGCATCCATCTTGCCGCGCTCGAGGAGGTTGTTGAAGATGTTGAGTGCGGGTGGCCACGTGCCGACCACCACCGTCGCGCCGCACTCGACGAGCGCTTTCGCGATGGCGAACCCGTAGCCGGCGTCGTCGGCCACACCCGCGACGAGCGCGCGCCGGCCGGTGAGATCGATCGTGAACATAGGCGGAGGAAATAGCCAATCGCCGTCTCACCCACAAGGTGGGAACGGTCGAGCGCTCGCACGCGCTCTGGTCTCCATTTATCGTACGGACATGCCGAACAAGCTACTGACCTTCCCCATCTCCGAGCACACCCTCGCGAACGATCTGCGCGTCATTGTCGTCCCGACGGGCTTGCCGGACGTCGTGTCGCTGCAGATCCCGGTGCAGGCGGGCTCGCGCAACGAAATCGAGCCCGGCAAGACAGGCTTCGCGCACTTCTTCGAGCACATGATGTTCCGCGGAACCGAGGCCTATCCCCCCGCGCGATACCAGGAGGTGCTCACGCGCGCGGGCGCGCGGTCCAACGCGTACACTACCGACGACTACACGAACTATCACACGACGTTCTCGCGCGACGATCTGGCGCGCGTGCTGGAGATCGAAGGCGACCGCTTCCAGCGCCTGCGCTATCCGGAAGAGGACTTCAAGACCGAAGCGCGCGCCGTGTTAGGCGAATACAACAAGAACAGCGCCGACCCCACCGAGAAGCTGTTCGAGGTGATGCGCGATCACGCGTACACGACGCACACGTACAAGCACACCACGATGGGCTTCCTGCGCGACATCGAGGACATGCCCAACCAGTTCGACTACTCGCGGCTGTTCTTCGACCGGTGGTACCGGCCCGAGTATACCACGCTGCTCGTGGCCGGCGACGTGTCGGCCGGCGATGTGCTTCCGTTAGTCGAGCGCCATTGGGGCGAGTGGCCCCGCGGCAACCATCGCGCCCAGGTCCCGCTCGATCCGCCGCCGTCGGGTCCGGTGTACGCGCACGTGCCATGGGATACGCCGACGCTCCCGTGGGTCACGACGTCGTTCCGGGCGCCCGCGTTCGACGCCACCGATCGCGCCTTCGCCGCCACCGACGTGATGGTCGACCTGTGGTTCGGCCGGACATCGGCGCTGTACCGCCGTCTCGTCGACGACGAGCAGGTGGTCGACACGCTGTTCGCGTACAATCCGGGCAACGTCGATCCGGGGCTCATCACGGTTGCCGCGCGCGTCAAACGCCACGAGGATGTCGTGCCGGTACGCGATGCCATCCTCGACACGGTGCGCAGTGCGCGCAATGCGCAGGTATCGGCGAAACGACTGGCCGACGCCAAGGCGCATCAACGCTACGGCTTCGTGCGCGAGCTGGACGATACCGAAACGATCGCCGCGACGCTGGCGCGCTTCGTCCACTACAACCGGTCCACGCAGACGCTCGAGGACTTGTTCGCGACGTACTCGATGGTCACGCCGCGCGAGGTGCGCGACGCGGCGCGCACCGTATTCACCGATGCGGCGCTCGTGATCACCACGCTGTCGCATGACGGCATGCCGGAGTCGATCGCGCATCCGCCATCGGTCGAGCGCGCGGCCGCGCGCACCCGTCGCCGCCCGTTGGACATCCTCACGCAGGCCACGCCGCATCCGTCGCTCGACGTCAAGCTCGTGTTCAACGTGGGGTCGGCGCACGATCCCGAGGGAAAAGAAGGCCTGGCGGCGCTCTCCGCATCGATGATCGCCGAAGGCGGCTCGCGCGAACGGAGGGCCGAGGATGTGCGGACCGCGTTGTTCCCCATGGCGGCGACGTTCAGCGCCCAGGTGGACAAGGAAGTGACCACGTTCACGGCGCGCGTGCACGCGGAAACGTGGCGGCCGTTCGCCGACCTCGTTCTGCCGCTGCTCACCGAACCGGGCCTGCGCGAAGAGGACTTCGATCGCCTGCGCGATGCCCAACGGAACGCGCTGACGCAGGATCTGCGCTCGAACAACGAGGAGGAGTTGGGCAAAGAGCGGCTGCAGTGGAACGTGTTCGCCGGTACACGGTTCGCGCACCCTGTGTTAGGCACCGAAGCCGGCATCGCCGCGCTCGCGATCGATGACGTCCGGGCGTTCATCGAGCGGCACTACGTGCAAACCGGCGTCACGATCGGCGCCGCGGGCGACGTCCCGCCGGCTCTGCTGTCGCGCATCCGCGCAGCCGTGGGCACCCTCCCCGTCGGCGAGCCCGCACCGGCACCGGCGATCGCGGTGGCTCGGCGCCCCGGCATGCGCGTCGAGATCATCCAGAAGGACACGCGGGCCATCGCCATCTCGCTCGGCCATCCGATCGCGGTCACGCGCGCGCACCCCGACTTCGCCGCGTTGTGGCTCGCCCGTACATGGTTAGGCGAGCACCGCTCGTCGGTGTCGCACCTGTACCAGCGCATCCGCGAGATTCGCGGCCTCAATTACGGCGACTACGCGTACATCGAGGCGTTCCCGGGGGGCATGTTCCAGTTCTTCCCGGACGCCAATCGGCCGCGGCACCACCAGCTGTTCGAGATCTGGATCCGACCCGTGCCGCCCGATGCGGCGGTGATGACGCTGCGGATCGCGCTGCACGAGCTCGAGCACCTCGTCGCCAACGGCCTAACGGATGCGCAGTTCGGGTCGACGCGCGACTACCTGGTCAAGAGCCTGCCCCTCCTCACCGCGACGCAGGATCATCGCCTGGGATATGCGCTCGACGCGCGGTGGCACGGCACGGGCGACTTCATCACCGACATGCGCGAGCATCTGCGCCGCCTCGATGCCGCCGCCGTGCATGCTGCCGTGCGCCGC
>Ga0310810_10006846_pt1 | contig 12928 bp, 9 predicted proteins | sample NCmetagenome_FD_207641 | JGI IMG/M metagenome (GOLD analysis project Ga0310810, IMG submission 207641) | Soil microbial communities from experimental microcosm in Duke University, North Carolina, United States - NC | ecosystem: Engineered > Artificial ecosystem > Soil microcosm > Unclassified ... | reverse complement strand
ACATTGACGTCCGGGTAATCGGCGGCGAGCGGCAGCCACGGGTCGGCGTCGGTGAACCCGGCATTTTCGGTCGCGTCCCATTGCATCGGCGTCCGTTCAGGATCGCGACCGAGCCCGAGCCCTGGCACGTTCTTCTCCCACGGGTCACGCACCGCTTGCGTCGGGATCGGCACGTCGGCCATGCCGATCTCCTCGCCCTGATAGATCGTCGGCGTGCCGCGCAACGTCAGCAACAGCATCGCGGCGACGCGCGCCTGCGCGGGCCCGATGCGGCTCGCCACACGCGAACGATCGTGATTGCCGAGCACCCAGTTCGGCCAGCGCTCGGCACCGCCCGCGAGCGCCGCCTCGTACTGCTCGATGAGCGAAGCGATGATCTGCGGATCCCACGGCGACTTGATGAGATGGAAGTTGAATGGCAGCTGGAAACCCGGCCGCTCGATACCGTAGTAAGCCATCAACTGCTCGATCGGCAGAGACGCCTCACCGATCAGCACCCGATCCGGGTAGGTATCGGCGAGGGCGCGCATTTCGGCGATCACCTCGTGCGTCTCCTCCTGATCGAGCGTGTAAAGCCGCGCGAGCCGACGTGCCGGCGACTGGCCCTCGCGCCAATCCGGATTCGGCGGGTTGTCCTTGAGGTGCTCGGCCTCGATCAGGTGGTGGATCGCATCGACACGAAAACCGTCGACGCCGCGATCGAGCCAAAACCGAAGCACGTCAAGCATGGCCGCCCGCACTTGCGGATTGCGCCAGTTGAGATCGGGCTGCTCCTTCAGGAACGCGTGATAATAGTACTGCTGCGTCGGCTGGTCGAAGGTCCAGGCACTGCCGCCGAATTCGCTCACCCAGTTGTTCGGCACGCTCCCGTCCGGCTTGGCATCACGCCAGATGTACCAGTCGCGCTTGCCGTTGTGGCGCGAGGACCGGCTCTCGACGAACCAGGGATGCCGGTCCGATGTGTGGTTCGGCACAAAATCGAGAATGATTTTCAATCCGCGCGCATGCGCAGCCGCGACCAACGCATCGAAATCGGCGAGCGTTCCGAACATCGGATCGATGTCGGTGTAATCCGCCACGTCGTAGCCGAAATCCGCCATCGGGGAGGGAAAGATCGGCGAAATCCAGACCGCATCCACGCCGAGCTCGGCGAGATAGTCGAGCCGCGTCGCGATGCCCTTCAGGTCGCCGATGCCATCACGGTTCATATCCTGAAACGAACGCGGATAGACTTGATAGACAATGCCGCTTTGCCACCAGCGGTGCGTGCCAGACAGAATCACCTCCCGTCGAATCTTCTTCGAATCCGCGGTACGGCAACGAGTCTGTTCGGTCAATCCGCAGCGTCACGGATGACACATGGAACTCGGTCGAACTGCAACGTCGCCTGACTCTGGCTGATCAGCAGCAGCCCGGATTCAAATAATTCTGGCCGGCGACCCAGGTACCGATAACCTCAATTGTTCGCGGATCGAGCGCAACCATGTCGGCACGACAACCGGGCTTCAGCTGCCCGACTTCAGCTCCCAGAAAGCAGGCCGGATTGATCGTCGCCAGACGCAGCGCATGCTCCAGCGGCAGCCCAAGAAAGTGCATGCAATTGCGCACGGCGCTTGCCATATCGAGAAACGCTCCGGCTAATGTGCCGTCGCTTCTCACGCACCGCCCATCGACGATTCCAATTTCTTCGCCGTAGAGCTGAAAGTCCGATCGATGCCCGCCGACGGGCGGCATCGCATCCGTCACGAGCATGGGACTCCCCAAGCCGCGCAACGCAAGCCGCAGCATCGCCGGCGCAACGTGAAAGCCGTCCGCAATCAGGCCGTACGAACAGCCCGCATTTTCGAGCGCCACCGCGATCGGCCCGGGCTCTCGGCTCTCCAATCCTCTCATCGCGTTGAAGAGATGGGTGAAGCCGGTGAGGCCCGCGCCGACAGCGGATCGGGCTTCATCGTACGTCGCCATGGAATGGCCGAGGGATACGCGAATGCCCCGCGCTGCGAGGTGTGCAATGAATCCCGCAGGCACGCGCTCCGGCGCGAGCGTGACGAGCAGAACGCCGTCACGCCATGCAGCAAAGACATCCATGTCGGCAGCCGTCGGCGCCCTGATGAAGGCTGTGTTGTGGACGCCTGCCTTCTCAGGCGAGATGAACGGTCCTTCGAGATGCAGCCCCAATAACGAGGGCTCAAACCGCATCGCCTCCTGCACGGCTGCAATCGCCAGCTCCGTCTTTTCGGGTGCATCTGTGATCAGCGTCACCAGAAAGCTGGTCGTTCCAAATCTGTGATGGGCGGCAGCAATGGTCGAGATCGTCTCCGCGGTTGGCGCGTCGTTGAACAGGACGTCGCCACCGCCGTTGACCTGAACATCGACAAATCCCGGCGCGAGCCAGGCTCCATCCGGAAGGGCTCTCGCCGGCAGCCCTTCCGTCTCACCTCGCTCGACAATACGCGCGATGCGGTCGCCCTCGATCACGACCGCCGCATCCTTCCGCAGATTCGTACCGTCGAAAACGTACTCCGCGGACACCGCGTGGCGTTCGGGCGCGCTCATAACGTCGAGGTGACCTTCTGAAGGTGGCGCGGACGATCGACGTCGGTGCCGCGGCTCGACGCGACCTGCAGAGCGAAGCGGTAGAATGCCTGGATCATGCAGATCGCATCTGCCTCGGGCTGTTGCGGCTCCAAAACCGGAAGCACGCCGGGGCCGTCGGGTCTCCAGCCGGTGGCGAATATCGCAGCACCTTGGCACGTCAATCGACGTTGCAGCTCTTCAATTCCCATAGCGGCGGCGTCCGTGGGGGTAAACACGAGAATCGGATAAGCCCTTTCCACGAGCGAAATGGGGCCATGTTGGAATTCAGCGCCGCTGAACGCTTCGGCGTGGACACTGCAGACCTCCTTGAGCTTGAGCGCGGCCTCGCGCGCGATCGCGAGCGTAGGTCCCCGGCCCACAGTCATGGCGCTCCTTCCAGATAAAAAGACCGGCAGCGCGCTCGACCAATCGAGCCTGGTCGCTGCGGCGAGTCGATCGGGTAGCGCATCGACCGCCTTCTTGATCGGAAGGTCACCTGTCCAGTCGGCAGTCAAGCGCAACAGTGCCGCGAGCGATGCGATATAGGACTTGCTCGCCGCAACGCTGAGCTCTGGGCCGGCCTCCATCGGCAGGACGAACTCGCAGGCATGGCCCAGCGGAGAATCGGCCTCGTTCACGACTGCGGCAGTGATCGCGCCGACCGAGCGCGCCATCTCGGCCGTTGCAATGAGGTCGGCGCTGCGGCCCGATTGCGAGATGGCAAGAAAAAGCTGGTCGTGCAGATCAAGAGACCCGCCATAGACCGATGCGACATTCGGGGCGGCAGCCGAAACCGGGAGGCCCAGGTATCGCTCGAACAGATGCTTGCCGAATGTCGCCGCATGCGCGGAGCTTCCGCGCCCGCAAGTCACGACGACCCGCGGGGATTTCTGGCGCAATCGCGCCAGCAGGTCGGCCATCGGACCGGCAAGGGCCCGGTTCTGGCGCTCAATGACCGCGGGAACTTCCATCGACTCGAGGCCGAGATGCGAGGAAGTCGAGGAGGTCTGGGTCATTTGCTCTCAGCGGTGTATTTTCCAAGCCTAAGGCGCCTTTGGCGAGGAACCAACGTCTGAGAACGAGTTTCGATCAGAGGCGTTGTCAAGGCGCTGGAGGAACGCCTCATGAATACCGAGCGGCCAAGTCCCCGATATTCCGACATCGATTGCTGGGAGCCCGGAGATGTGCTCGAGGGGATGATCGACAGCCAGTTCGCGGCTGTCGCTGCCGTCCGGGCGGCCCGAACCGCGATCGAAAATGCCGCAAAGAGCATGGAGGCGCGCCTGCGGTATCGCGGGCGCCTCATCTACGTTGGCGCGGGCACTTCCGGTCGGCTCGCCGCGCAGGATGGCGCCGAACTGATGCCGACCTTCAGCTGGCCGCGCGAGCGGCTCGTCTTGATCATGGCGGGTGGCCCGGCGGCGCTGACCCAGTCGATCGAAGGTGCGGAGGATCGGGCCGAGGAAGGCGTGCGGCTCGTTCGCGAACACGACGTCGATACCAAGGATGTGCTGATCGCCGTCGCGGCAAGCGGCACCACGCCATTTACGGTCGCCTGCCTGCGTGAGGGGAAAAATGCCGGAGCGCTGACGGTCGGCATCGCAAACAACCGCGACACACCGCTTCTGCGTGAAGCCGACCATCCGATTTGGCTCGATACGGGTGCGGAGCCGATCGCGGGGTCGACCCGCCTGGTCGCCGGCACCGCACAGAAGGTGACACTCAATCTGCTCTCGTCGCTGCTGATGATCCTGCTCGGCCGCGTGTACGGGGGATTGATGGTCGACGTTCAGGCGAGCAACGAAAAACTGCTGCGACGAAGCGAAGACATGGTGATGCGCATCGCCGGGTCCACACGCGAGGAGGCGCGCGATGCACTCGGCCGAGCCCGCGGCAGCGTCAAATTGGCCGTATTGCTGTCGCAGGGATGCGATCTGAAGACCGCTGCCACACTCCTTGATCGCGGCGGCGGCCAGCTGCGCAAGGCGCTCGCGCTGCTCGGGCAGCGCAAGATGGACGCGGCGTAATGCGCGGGCGGCACGTCGCACGACGCATATCGGCGTCGCGCCGGATGCTCTTGACCCTGACAGGCGCATACGAATGAATCCCCGCCGGCCGCTCGGGCGGACGATGGAATGCACAAAAAGGGGAATGTGGGGTGGGTGAGTTTGCCGTCGGGCAGGGCGTTACACGATTTGAAGATCCAAGATTGCTGAAGGGAGGCGGCCGCTACGTCGATGACGTGGTACTGCCGCGCATGGCTTTCGGCTACGTGCTGCGCTCGCCCCATGCTCATGCGAAACTTCTTAGCATCGACACCGCGCGGGCAAACGCCGCGCCCGGCGTGCTGCTCGTCCTGACGGGTGCGGACTGGAAACGCTCCGGCTGGGGCGATCTGCCGGTGCCGGGCGGGCAACAGCGCCGCGATGGCAGCCCGATGTATCGCTCCCCTTATCCGGCGCTGGCGCAAGAGCGGGTGCGCTGGGCCGGAGACTACGTGGCGTTTGTGGTTGCGGAGACCTATGCGCAGGCGGCCGATGCCGCCGAGTTGATCGCGGTCGATTACGAGCCGCTCCCTGCCGTCACCTCCACGGCGGACGCGATGGCGCCCGGTTCCCCGCGGGTGTGGGACGATTGCCCGGACAACATCTGCTTCGTTCATCTCGCGGGCGACAAGGCCGCGGCGGATGCCGCCTTTGCGCGCGCCGATCACGTGGTTCGTCATCGCCTGGTGGTCAACCGCGTCACGGCCGTGACGATGGAGCCGCGCGGCTGCATCGGCGACCACGATGCGGCGAGCGGCCACTACACGCTGTACGGCCAGCCACAGGGCGTGCACACGTTTCGCTCCGATCTCGCGACGCGGGTCCTGAAAGTGCCCGAGAGCAAGGTGCGCGTGATCGCCGGAGACGTCGGCGGCAGTTTCGGCATGAAGTCGGCGATCTTCAACGAGGCGCCGCTCACGCTGCTCGCCTCGAAGCTCCTGGGGCGGCCGGTGAAATGGCAAAGCACCCGCTCGGAAGCTTTTCTCAGCGACGCGGAGGCACGCGACAACGTCACCGACGCCGAGCTCGCGATCGACAAAAATGGAATCTTCCTCGGCATGCGGGTGAAGACGATCGCCAATATGGGCGCGCACCTGCAGAACGGCACGCCGAACTTCCTCAATAATCTCGGCACGCTCGCCGGCGTCTACCGAACGCCCGCGATTCATGCCGATGTGACGGCGGTTTATACCCACACGAACCCGGTGCGGCCCTACCGCGGCAATGGCCGCCCCGAGTCGGCTTATGTGATCGAGCGGCTGGTCGACCTCGCGGCTGCGCAAACCGGAATCGATCCGGTGGAATTGCGGCGGCGAAACCTCATTCCGCCCGGCACGATGCCATTCAAGACCGGGCTTACGTTCACATACGATTGCGGCGAATTCGAACAAGTCCTCAACGAGGGCTTGCGCCGGGCGGATGTGGCGGGGTTTCGCAAACGGCGGGCGGACTCGGAAAAGCAAGGCAAGCTGCGCGGCCTCGGCATTTCCTATTCGATCGAGCGCGCCGGCACGCTCGGCTTCGAAGGCGCCGAAATCCGATTCGACCGCTCGGGCGCGCTTACGCTGTTTTCGGGTAGCGTCACGCAGGGCCAAGGCCACGAGACCGTGTTCAAGCAACTGGTCTGCGACCGGCTCGGCGTGCATCCCGACCAGGCCGAGTACGTGCAGGGCGACACCGACAAGGTCTTCTTCGGGCAAGGCACGGGAGGATCGCGCTCGGCCACGCTGGCCGGGTCCGCATTTCATGGCGCGATCGAGAAGATCATCGAGAAGGGGACAAAGCTCGCCGCGCATCTGCTCGACGTCGATGCCGCCGACGTGAAATTTGCCGATGGGATCTTTTCGAGCCCGAAAACCAATCGCACGCTCACGATGCAGGAGGTCGCGCGCGCCGCCGCGAACCCCGACAAGCTGCCAGCCGGCATGGAGGGCGGCCTCACCGCCACCTCGGTCTACAAAGCGGAGGTCGAGAATTATCCCAACGGGTGTCATGTGTGCGAAGTGGAGATCGATCCCGAGACCGGCGAGGTCGCCATCGCGCGCTACACTGTCGTGGATGACGTCGGGACCGTGCTCAATCCGCTGCTGCTGCATGGCCAAATTCACGGTGGTGTCGTGCAGGGCATCGGCCAGATCCTGATGGAGGACATTCGCCGCGATTCCTCCGGGCAGCCACTCACCGGCTCATTCATGGATTACGCAATGCCGCGCGCCGGCGATGTCGGCGATATCGCGGTCGACAGCCATCCCGTGCCGACCAAAACCAATCCGATCGGGGTCAAGGGTGCGGGCGAAGCCGGCTGCGTCGGTGCGCTCCCGGCCGTAGCGAATGCACTCGTCGATGCATTGTCAGAATTTGGCGTGCGGCACATCGAAATGCCAGCGACGCCGGAACGCATCTGGCGCGCCATTCACGGCAGGGATGTTGCGTATAAGAATTGAAGAGTGGCTCTGAATTCGAGACGTCAAAGGGTAACGGGGGACGACATGATCGATCGGCGCGACTTGCTGAAGTTGACGGCTGCGCTTCCGTTTGCGGAGGAGGCGTTGCGCTCCGCCCGCGCCTCTGCGCAGAGGGCATGGCCGACCAAGACCATCACGATCGTGGTGCCCTTTCCTCCCGGCGGCACGGCTGACATCGCGGCGCGCCCGCTCGCGGCATACCTTTCGGAGAAGCTCGGCCGCAGCGTCGTGGTCGAGAACAAGAGTGGCGCCGGCGGCGGGATCGGGCATGCCTATGTGGCCAAGGCCGAACCCGATGGCCACACGATCATGACGGCGCTGCCGTCCCTCGCCGTCATTCCCGAGGCCACGCGGCTGCAGGGCAAGACCCCGACCTACGAAATGGATCAGTTCGTTCCGCTTGCACGTATGTTCGCGGATCCGGTGCTGCTGACGGTCAAGAAGTCGTCCCCCTGGAAGACGTTCGACGACTTCCTCGCCGCGGTGAAGAGTAATCCGGGCCAAATTCCCTATGGCACATCGGGCTATCTCGGCACCGTGCATCTCGCGATGGAGATGTTCCTGAAAGCGGCGGATCTCAAGATGGTCCACGTCCCCTACCAGGGCGGCGGCCCGTCGTTCGCGGCGCTGCTCTCCGATCAGGTGCCGGTCGTTCCGACACTCGAGTCGATCGGCAAGGGACAGTTCGAGGCGGGGAATCTGCGCGTGCTGGCGCAGTGGGGCATCGAGCGGCTGCCGAGTTTTCCCGATGCGCCGACGTTTCAGGAGGCCGGCTATCCGGATGTCGTGTACATCCTGTGGACCGGCGTGTTCGCGCCGAAGAGGACGCCTGAGCATGTGACGCGCATCCTGCGCGAGACGATCCGGCCGTTCATGCAAGACAAAGCCGTGGTCGAGCGATTGATGAAGGGCGGCAGCCAAGTCTCGTACATGGACGGCCCGGAGTTTGCGCGTTTCCTCGAGGGCGACACGGATCGCCTCGTCAAGATCGTGCGCCAGATCGGCCTGTCGTGATCGACGTCCTCCGGGTCATGCAATCGCCGGCAGTCCTCGCTCGTCATTGAGCCAGATCGTCGTCCGACAAAACACGCAACGCCGCGCCATCCATGTCTTCGTATTGGCCGTTGCGGAGCGACCAGAGGAACGCGGCCAAGCCGGTCAACCCGAGCACCAGCGCCATCGGAACGAGGTAGATCAGGACGTTCATGATGGATTCACCGGGAGGAGGGTGATTTCGGCTGGGGAGGCTCCTGTGCCGACGGCCCGCTTGCCGGCGCGAACCCGCAATGCGTTGAGCGTCACCAGGATCGATGACCCGGACATCGCGGTTGCCGCAATGAGCGGCGTGGCATAGCCGGCGATCGCGACCGGCACCGCAATCGCATTGTAGATGACCGCCAGCCACAGATTCTGCTGCATCAGACGGCGCGCACGCCGCGCGATCCTCACAGTCTCGAGCACCGGAGAAAGCCGCTCGCCGAGGAACACCGCGTCGGCGTGCGCCTGCGTCCGGTCCGCCGCACTGATCGGGGAGAGCGAGGCATGCGCGGCGGCAAGCGCCGGCGCGTCGTTGATGCCGTCGCCCACCATGAGCATGCAGCGCCTTTCCGTTCTCAGCGCTTCGATGGCGGCGATTTTCTCGGCGGGCTTCAAGCCGCCGCGTGCGTCGGTGATGCCGAGTTTTGCGGCGATCGGCGCAACGGCCTCGGCGCGGTCGCCGGAAAGGATGATGAGGTCGAGCCCGCATGCCCGCAACGCCGAGACGGTCTCTGTGGCATCCGGGCGCAATGTCTGGCGTACGACGAGCAAGGAGGTTTGGCCGGCATGGCTGAACGCGATGGCCGAGGCGTCAGGCTCCGTGAGCTCTCGCGGCCCGATGCCACAGAACGAGGCACGGCCGAGCCGCCCCTCCGCGCCATCGATCAGCGCGCGCACTCCTTGCCCCGGCTCCTCGGTCGCTCCCTCGAACGGCACCCGTTCGCGTGCCTCACGCGCAACGGCGGCAGCCAGCGGATGACGGCTCGATAATGCAAGCCGCGCCGCGCGCTCCAGGAGATCTGGCGCGATCTCGGCTGCGTTTGCGACCCGCGGCTCCGGCAGCGTGAGCGTGCCGGTCTTGTCGAAGACGACAGTGCCGATTTCGGAAAGGCGTTCGATGGCGTCGCCCGCGTTGAGGATGACGCCTGCACGGAACAGCGCGCCCGAAGCGACGACCTGCACCGAGGGAATGGCGAGCGCAAGCGCGCAGGGGCACGTGATGATCAACACCGCGATCGCAGTCACGATCGAGTCATGAGCTGTGGCGCCCGCCAGAAGCCACCCGAGCAGAGTGAAGGCCGCGGTCGCGTGCACCACGGGCGCATACAGGCGCGCAGCGCGATCGGCCATGCGGATGTAGCGCGAGCGTGCGGTCACGGCTTTGTCGAGCAGACGCTCCACCTCATCAAGCAGCGTGCCGGTGCCTGCGGCGGTGACGCGCATCGTCAGCGTGCCGGAGACATTCACCGCGCCGGCGTGGATCAAGGCGCCCGCACCGACCGCACGGAGCGCGGTCTCGCCGGTCACCAGGCTCTCGTCGATCTCGGATGTGCCGGAAAGCACGACGCCATCGGCTGGCACCCGATCGCCGGGGCGGACCAGCAGCCGGTCGTCGGTGTGCAGCGCCGCCGCGGGCACGCGCACCACCTCCGAGCCGTCGAAGCGGTGCGCGAACTCGGCCTTCAATGCAGCAAGATTGCCCGCAACGGCCCGCGTCTTGCGCCGCATCGCGTGATCGAGCGCACGTCCGCACAGCAGGAAAAACAGCAGCATGATGGCGGAATCGAAATAGGCGTGATGCTGGTGCGTCGCGGTCTCGACCACGGACATGCCGAGCGCAAGGATCACGCCGAGCGAAATCGGCACGTCCATATTCAGCTGCCGCGTGCGGATTGCGCCCCATGCGCTCTGGAAGAACGGCTGCCCGGCGTAAGCCGCGGCCGGCAGCGCGATCAGTGCCGAAAGCCAATGAAAGAAATCGCGCGTCTCCTGCCCCATGTCGCTGCCGGACCAGACCGACACCGAGAGCAGCATGATGTTCATGGCGGCAAAGCCGGCGACCGCAAGGCACTTCACCAGCCAGCGCATATGCTGCGCTTCTTGCGTTTCCGCGCGCTCGGGCTGGAACGGGTGCGCCGGGTAACCGATATCCTCCAGCGCCGCGATCAAATCGGCTGGTGCGAGATCGCTCTCATGCCAGTCGATGGCAAGTCGTCTGTTGGTAAAATTCAGCCGCGCGTCGACCACGCCAGGCAGCCGCTTGACGCTGCTTTCGATCTTGCGGATGCAAGCGGCGCACGTAACGTTCTCGACCGCGAGATCCATGTGCGCCGTGCCGTCGCGACGCTGGACAAACAGGGCGAGATCGAGGGTTTCAGCCACCGCAGGCCTACTGCAGCACGATGCGGTTCTGCGAGCGGAACAGCCGCTCGCCGCCGCGCGAAAGCTCGATCAGCAGCTCGCGCTGACCGGCAAAGCGTGCCGCCGTGCCGCGAAAGTGTCCGGCTGTGTCTTCGTGCACGGCTACGGCCTGGTCGGCGCGGGCATCGGTCGGATGATGCAGGATGACATTCGCTTCGAGCCCTGCAAGCGGGCGGCCCGCGGCATCGCGCGCGTCGATCTCGACGACAGTCGCATCCGCAACCGAACGGACGTTGGCTTGCACCTGCCAGTGCAGCTCATCTTGTGCGCGGGCGGCGCTGGCATCGCGCCCAAATCGCAGGCCCGCCTGGTAGGAGCTCGATGTTTCGACCCCGCCGAAGGTCGAGACCGCGGCGCGGATCATGATCGCGTTGGCGAGTGCCACCACACCGAAGAAGCCGAGGAGGCAAAGCAGAACTGCGCGACCGGTCAGCGGACGGGGGTGTGTCATCTCATCCTCCTGCGGGCGCGCGGAAGTAATCGCTCGCCGCCGCCCGCTCGCCGCTGATCACGTCATAGAGGTGGAACGTGATCGGCGTGGAAGCGGGCGGGTCGGGCACGTAATCGGTAATGAGCACGCGCACCTCGCGCGTCTGGTCCGGGCCCACTTCGATGACGAAACGGCCGTCGTCGCGCGTCTGGACGATGTCGAGCAGCGAGCCGGGCAGGCCCGAGAGGCTGAGCGTGAATTCGCGGCGGTCGCTGCGCTTGTTGCTGACGCGCACCGTATAGGCATTGCGCAGCGCGCCGTCGGAGAGGCGTACGAAGATCGGGTTGCGGTCGTGGAGCACACTGATGCCCTGCGCCTGACGCGTCACAAGCGTGTAGGTCATGATGCAGGCCACGCCGGCGATGATCGCGACATAAAGGAGAGTGCGCACCCGCGCGAAACGGAATTCAGCGGGAAGCCCCTCGGCATGGCGCTTGACGTTGATGTCGGTGTCGTAGGCAATCAGCCGTGGCGGCCGGCCGATCTTGGCCATCACGGCATCGCAGGCATCGATGCAGAGCCCGCACTGGATGCAGCCGAGGCTAGGTCCCTGCCGGATGTCGACGCCGGTCGGGCAGACGTGAACGCATTGCAGGCACTCGACGCAGTCGCCGACCGGCTGACCTTGGGCGCGCAACGCGGTCGCTTTCTTGACCGACGTGCGCGGCTCCCCGCGATCGTAGCGATAGGTGACGTTGAGCGCGTATTCGTCGGTCAGCGCCGCCTGGATGCGCGGCCACGGACACATGTAGAGGCAGACCTGCTCGCGCATGAAGCCGGCGAGCGTGAAGGTCGTGAGGGTCAGGATGCCGATCCAGGCATACGCAATGAGCGGCGCCTGCAAGGTGGCGAGTTCGTAGACCAGGGTCGGCGCGTCTGCGAAGTACAAGACCCAAGCGCCGCCGGTCCACCATGCGACCATGAGCCAGAGAAAGTATTTGGCTCCGGCACGCGCCACGCGCTCAGGGGTCCACGGCCCGCGCTCGCGCTGCATGTGCTCGCGACGGTCGCCTTCGCACCAGCGCTCGATGGTCTGGAACAGATCGGTCCACACCGTCTGCGGGCAGAGATAGCCGCACCAGATGCGGCCCGCGATGGCGTTCATCAGGAACAGCGTCATCGCGGCGATGATCAGCAACCCAGTGAGGTAATAAACCTCCTGCGGCCAGATCTCGATGAAGAAGAAATAGAAGCGGCTGTTGGGCAGGTCGATCAGCACGGCCTGGTCGGGCGCGTTCGGCCCTCGATCCCAGCGCAGGAACGGCGTGAAGTAGTAGATGCCGAGCGTGACGAACAGCGCCGCCCACTTGATGCGGCGGTACGTGCCGTGGACGCGCTGCGGATAAATTTTCCGGCGCGCCTCGTAGAGCGGCGCGTCGCCCCATTCGTCGGTCGCCGGGTCGAGCGGCGGCGGGACCGGCACAGTCTTCAGCGCGGGCGGTTTGACCTCGGCACTTTGCGCAAGCGCGTAGAGACCGCCCTCAGCGGTCTCATAGGTCCTTCGTGCCGCGACATCGGGGGTGTCGCTCACGGCTTATTTCTCCCCTCCACCCAGCGAGTGAACGTAATAGGCGAGCGCCTTGATGGTCACGGGATCGAGCCGGCCGGCCCACGCCGGCATCACGCCGCCGCGTGAATTGGTGATCACCTCGATGATGGTTGCCTCGTCCGAGCCGAACAGCCAGATGCCGTCGGTCAGGTTCGGCGCGCCCAGCTCCTTGTTGCCCTTGCCGTCGTCGCCATGACAGACCGAGCAGGTCTCGGCGAAGATCTTCTTCCCGGCCGCGAGATCGGCGCTGGGGCGCGTCGCGAGGTTGGCGATCGAGCGCACATGGTTCGCAACCGCCACGATCTCGTTCTGCTTGAGCATGCCGTCGCGGCCGAAAGCCGGC
>Ga0310810_10006845_pt1 | contig 12929 bp, 20 predicted proteins | sample NCmetagenome_FD_207641 | JGI IMG/M metagenome (GOLD analysis project Ga0310810, IMG submission 207641) | Soil microbial communities from experimental microcosm in Duke University, North Carolina, United States - NC | ecosystem: Engineered > Artificial ecosystem > Soil microcosm > Unclassified ... | reverse complement strand
CCTGACGGTATTTCATTTTCCCGCCTCCCAAGGCGTCTCGTGTCGTCGCGTCGATGAGGGCCGAACAGGAGCGTCCGTGGCCCCCACTTCGCATACACGTCGCCGAGCGTATCGCAATCTTCGAGCGCTATTCGACCCACCGCTAGGAGATGGCTTGTAGATTCTGCTTTCTGGCCGCGTCTGGTGGACTCTGGCATGCCGATGCAGGCGGGTTCGACTCCCGCGAAAGCCAAGGGGCATCGGTACTCGAACGGGGTTCGATTCCCTGGCGGCCACTCTCCCCGAACAATCGAATGTGCAGACTATTTGGTATCTCTGGTTGTCCGCCCGTACCTGGCTCCCCCCCCCACCCTGTATTACTAGAGAGAGAAAGTCCTGAGTGAGCCTGTTGTGAGATTTTGTCCTCACCACCACCCTGACCGTTCTCCTTTCAGATAATACCTAACCAAGGTGACGACCATGCCGGAGTAACCAACAACGAGCCCTCCGAGGAACGCTATCTGACCGTAGCCGGGGTCAGTGGTGTGGAGTCCCCAGCCCATGAGTACCAGGCCGACAGCCAGCCAAAACAAGCAGCCGCCAACAGCGAACACAAAGGAACGGCGAATGTCGCGCGTCGTGAGGCGTTCATAGCGCGCCAACTCAGCTGCTCGCTCTTCAGGCGTCGGGATTCGAGCCCGCATGACTCCTGAGTTGTCTAAGGGATCGCGGGCCATTGCCGATGAACCCACAGCGACGGCAGAGGTTCCCTATCTGGCGGCCATTTGCCTCCGCGGGTCTGTTTGGTCCTATGTTCAATCAGAATCTCGCGCGGAGACGATATGCGTCACACCATGTTTGTTATCGCGTCGCTGATTGCATGCGGTTGCATCTCGAAGCAACAGCCTCAACCCGTCTCCCCGAAAACAGCGACGACGCACGTTGACTCATTGCGGGTCGCCAGCAAGGCACCCATGCTTGATTCCCTAGCGTTGAGGCAGCTTCAGGATACCAGCCTGCGTAAGCTTGCGCGTGAGCTTCTGCGGAAGCCATGAGAGGTCGATAACATGCGCGCTGCCTTCATTCGTTTTGAGTACGCTGTGTTGCGGTCGTGAGCCGGAATGCCTCCGACTGACCTTGCGGATACGATCCAAGGGCACGCTCGCCGTGACCACCGCGAGTACCCACACATTCTAGAATCCTCACGCCTCTAGCGCTTCCGCGCTGATTGAGGCATATGAAGCCGCATGGGCTTCTACATTCGGAAAAGCGTCCGCGTCGGACCGCTCCGTTTCAATCTCTCCAAGTCCGGCATTGGCGTATCCGCAGGCATCCCCGGCTTTCGCGTCGGGATGGGACCGCGCGGCAACTACATCCATGCGGGTCGTGGCGGGTTCTATTACCGAGCGACTTTGCCGTCTGGTCGAAGCACTAGGACCGCGCCTTCACAGAGCGGCACTCGGTACACCCATGCCATACCGACGACAGACCCGACGCTTGGACCAGAGGTAGCGATTGACAGCGGCTCCGTCCTGGCGATGCGCGACGAGTCGGCGGCTGACCTCCTCGCAGAACTCAATGAAAAACGACAACGTTGGCGCGTTTGGCCGATTGTGCTCGTCGTCTCGGCTCTTGGTCTCGTTGGCTCTTGGAATCAACTAGACCAGGTTGGACAAATCGCACTAACTGTCGCGGTCGTCATCGCGATAGCGGGCGTATTCCTTTGGGACACGATGCGGAAGACGACCGTCATCATGTACGACCTCGATGCGGATGCCGCTCAGTCATTCCAAGGTTTGATTGACGCGCTAAATCGAATAGGCCAAGCCAACCGTCTGTGGCACGTCGGTTCAACCATGACGGTCCTCGACCGCAAGTATCACGCAGGCGCTGCGTCAGAACTCAAGAGAACCGCAACCACCATCCGCGTGGGTGGAATGCCATTCGTGAAGTGCAACATCGGCGTTCCAACTCTCGGCGTTGGGCGACAAACGCTCTACTTCCTCCCGGATCGTGTGTTGGTCTTTGACTCCGGATCAGTCGGTGCTGTCTCCTACGCCGCTCTAGCTGTGAAGCAAAGCCGCAACCGCTTCATTGAGAACGAAGGCGTTCCTTCTGACAGCCAGGTCGTCGGACGGACGTGGCGTTACGTGAACAAGGATGGCGGCCCTGACAGGCGCTTCAGAGACAATCTTGAGTTGCCGATTTGTGAGTACGAGGCAATACATTTTCAGAGCCCTTCCGGCCTCAATGAGCTTCTTCACGCGTCGAAGGTCGGTGTTTCTGACGCTTTGATTCGTTACCTTACCATCGAAGGCCCACGACTTTCGCATACCACAGGAATGTCACGTCCTAACGTCGTCGTTACCTGAGAATTGGCCAAGGGTAGAATACGACGGCAATGAAGCACCGACGTCTTCACGTCGAGGGCAACGCGCGGGAGCAGCTACTCCCATTGCTACGTGGTCGGGTCTTCAACGTTACGTGTGCCGCCAACCTCGACAGTATTCGGAGTCATGGGGCGATCCTCACTCACACGGACAGTACGCTCCTCAGACCCTTCGGATCGTACAATTCATACTTTCGCAATCGTGGCTGCGTCTGTGTCTTCGACTATCGCACCATAAGCGACGAGGACTTGAACCGAGCCGTAATGAACTGCTCGCCGTGGCAGCCAGCGGATAACTGCTCGTCTGCCTTGGCATTCTTATTCCTCAGTGAGGCTGGACAGGCACGGTTGCGGCCTTGGGAAGAGTGGAAGACAACGAGGTCATTCTCAGAGATGGTCGTGCCATATGCGGAAGCGGGGTATCCGGGACCCATTCCCTTCGATGAGATAGACGAGATAATCGAAGTCACGTTTGAGCGCGGGCCAGAGCATCCCTTTCTCGCCGCGCTACGCGCCCCGATCCCGCCACGGTGATGACTAGCCACTTTGGTTCTGGCTCCATTCACGACATTCCCGAGCCTGAAAGCGATGAGCCACGAGAAGTGTTCGCTTTCTTTGGCCTAGCGTCTTACGCAGCGCAGGTTCTTGAAGCGGAACTTGTCAATCTCATCGTCGCTACGCACCTCATTGAGCGTATTCCTGACACCGCAGACGACGTTGAACAACTATTCTCCCAACACTTCGCGCTAACCCTAGGGCGACTGTTACGAGTGACCAGCAGCCGGTTGAATCTCCCTCCCGATTGTGAGGTGTTGATTCGCCAAGCACTCGACGCCAGGAACCGTCTGGTGCATCGCTTCTACGGCGAACATTCCGAGAACTTGCTGAGTGCTGTCGGCCGCCTCGAAATGATGTGCGAGTTGCGAGAGATGACGGTGCTGTTTCGTCGAGCCGATGCGGCGTCCATGCAAATCAGCAGTCAGCTTTTTGCGTCCGTAGGCGTCACACCAGAGACGACCGCGTTGGAGCTGTCAAGCATGGTAGACACAGCGAGGCGACGCGACGCGCACCGCCCAACTGGGCTGACTGAGTGAAGCCTGCAGAGGGTGCGATTCTCGACGCGTTTGGAGAGGCTTTCCGCGCGATTGATTTGCTAATTGAGCGTCAGCTGATCCAATCCGCTCTGGTGCTTCTTTATTCGACCCTTGATGCAGCTGCTTGGCTCGGTGTCTCCGGCGACGGCGACGTAACGCAGAAGGACTTTTGCTCATGGGCGGACCGCTACCTGCTACCGGATTCCGACCTGCCCTGTACTAGCCTGGAACTCTACGCAGCACGCTGCGGTGTGGTCCACTCATTAACGGCCTTCTCACGACTTAGCCGTGATGGCAAAGTGAGAGCACTTGCATATGCTCACGGTTCCGCGTCTACAAAGGACCTGAACGAAGTTGCCGGCATTCTTGGCCGAAAGGACTTGGTGGGAGTTCATGTCCAGAGTTTGCGGGACGCGTTGTTTAGCGGGATGCAGCGTTTCCTCGACGACGCCAGTACGGAACCCAATCGCTGGGAAAACGTGAGGCAGCGCGCCAGGCGCTTGTTCTCGAACTTGCCTCAGTCCAGAATAACAAACGCGCTGAAGGTGCTTAACGCTCCAAATACCCGTCGGCAGCCTTAGAGCGTGGGATCGTTGCATGCCTAGGAAGAAGGTCAACGGCATCTGCCACCTGTGTGGCGTCAACGGCCCGCTGTCGTTTGAGCACGTTCCGCCTCGCGCTGCCTTCAACGACCGCCCAATAGTTCAGCGGAAGATCGACGAACTGCTTGACCGCCATCCCCGTGAGCCGATTCGCGGCGGAACGATCCAGCAGCAAGGTGCGGGTGGGTATACGCTGTGTGGCCCGTGCAACAGCAAGACTGGACGTTGGTACGGCAAGCGGTTCGCGGAGTGGTGCTATCAAGGAATCGAGACGCTTCACAGAACCGAGGGGAAGCCTTCGCTGATCTACCTGCACTACCTCTTCCCGCTCGCGATCATCAAGCAAGTCGCGTCGATGATATTCTCGGTGAACACTCCACACTTTCGCGAGAAGAACACAGAGCTAGAGCGTTTCGTCCTGGACCGCGACCGAAAGCACCTGTCGCCACGCTACCGCTTCTTTGCCTACTACACGGGTGCGGGCGGGTGGCGCAAGGCCGGTGTGTCAGGGCATGCCAATCTACACACTGGCGAAGTGCGGATTCTGTCGGAGGTTTCTTTTCCACCCTTTGGCTACGTCCTCATCTTCGGCAGCGGCCCGCCACATTCGGAGATGTTCGAGATTACTCACTTTGCGGACTACGACTACGAGGAGTTCGCAGTTGCCGAGATACGTCTGCCGGTGTTGGAGACCCATCTCGCGCTTCCCGGCGACTATCGGACACTTGACGAGATTGACAGGGACGTTGCGCGGAATGAAGCTGTCAAGCGTGATTAGAGGGCTCTAACTTTCCTGAGTCGTGAGGATGCGCTAGAGTTTGTGAAGGTTTGCCGCTTCCTCGCAGGCGCGTTGACATTCCCCAATACATCTCATGATTCGCCAATCGTTGAGCCGCACCCAAACGGCCACGTTTTGCATCGAGCTTCCTAACGCACGGCTGCACGAGATGCCGACTCCAGTAGGAACTGGCTTTTTCGTGTCTCCTGAAGGCTGGTTCGTTACAGCCGCGCACGTCGTCACTGAGAACGGCGCATCTGACGGTCCGGTCAGGAGTGATCTGGGAAAGGCGTGGCTAATGAAGGAACCGAATGCGCTGACCGGCTTCAGCACCATGCTTCAAGGAATGACCCTTGAGCATATCGAGCCTCGTACCGACTTTGCGCTGCTCCGGGTCGATTTCAACGCCAACTCGGCCAAGGATTGGCTGAAAGGCCGCACTGGTTTCCCTTTTTTGGAGGTTTCTCGGCGCGACCTCGAGGAGGGGGAGCCCGTCTACTCGTTCGGATACCCACTCTCTTCCGCCACTGCTGAGGAAAGTCAGGGTGCGGTGATCGGACACTCTTCACTCAGCCCGCGCGTAACATCCGCCATTGTCTCGTCTCGAACTGACGTAACGCGTATGGCCTGGGGTCCGGGTGACGAAAAGGTCTACGTGCTCGACAAGGCACTCAATTATGGCAACAGTGGTGGGCCCATCGTGGCGTCGGAAACAGGACGCGTGCATGCCCTTTGTTCGCGATTCCAGCCCGTCTTCGTACCACAGAATCACCTGCGAGACAGCAACGGTCAGATGCTTCACGTGATGGTTCCCAGCTTGTATGGCGTGGTGTCCAGTCTCGGGAACTCCAGCGTTTTGGGCGTGCTGGAAGCCAAGGGCGTTTCGCTCGCCTCCGATTGAATGATCGATCCGGCCAAGGCCGAGCCCGCCAACACCAGACCTACGAATGCCAATCGGGGCACTAAATGGATCCCGTAACAGCAATCGATCACGCGATCACGCTTACGCGGCGACTCCGCGACATCTCCAAGAACGTCGCTGAAGCAGAATTCAAGAATGTGCTGGCCGACCTCTCCAATGAGTTGGCGGACGCGAAGCTTGAAATCGTCTCGTTGAAGGAACAACTCGCAACGAAGGCCGAAGAACTCAGGCTAGCGAAGATTCCTTCGCTGGAACCTGCCGAGAAACCGACGATGAAGTGGGGCGCCTATCAGTTCAAAGGTGAGGACGGGTTATTCTGCACGGCCTGCTACGACACAAGACGCCAAAAGGTTCGCACGACCCGGTTGGATTCCCGGTTCCGGCAATGCCCCGTGTGCAAGGCTCTTCTTGGTGCGTAGAAAGCATGACTGACAAACCCACGATTCGTGCGCAGTACGGCTTCCTTATCCTGCCCGCGCTTGATGGGGGCCTTTCGTCAATTCAGGACTGGGAACGGGCAGCGCTTGCCGTTCTCTATGTCAAAGAGGTTAGGAAGGGCGCGTTCCGTTACCACGGTGTCGACGATGATGACCACTTGCGCACCTTTCTCGCCCATGTCCGCGCACAGTTCGTGGAATCAGACGACATAAAGCTGGTCTTGGATTTTCAGCCACGCCTTTTGGCGACGGCGGATGATCTCTCACACCGAGCGCACCCGATTGAGTCGGTCCTCCTATACGCCACATGGTGTGAGCATTGGCTAAACGCCACGCTGATTTCAGCAGCGTTGGGCCGGGGGTTGAGTGAATCGGACGCGACTCAAATGGTTCGCGACTCCAGTATTCACGCGAAGGTCGGCTGGCTATGGCGGGCGTTTTCTCTTCCCGACATACCGGACAGGCTGAGGCTTCCTGTGACTTTTCTAGCCGAAGTTCGCAACGAACACGTCCACTACAAGTGGAAGGGACACGACCCGGACACGCTCACCGATGATGCGAGCCGTTTAAAGCTTGCCATAGCTGATATTCGATCGGTGATCGAAGGGCTGGTGGATTTTGAAATTGTGAGAATTGTTGCCGAGCATATTGCCACCGCAGACAGGCTGTTTCGCACGAGCATCGCACCGCTGTGGCGCGACTCAGCTTTGCAACGACCACAATCCGCACCGCGCCTTGTTGAGAAGCCGTGACAATCGCTGTTGTGTCCAACGCTTCTACCGTTCGGAGCAGTCAATGCTAGACCGTTCAGTGTACGACTGGGACCTCCTAAGAACGCAGCGTGCGGAGTTGTTTCGCCTAGCGCACGAACGAGGGTTCTTGTCCGGTGATTTCGAGTGGACAGGAACTGACTCCGAGTTCATGCGCATCCGTGGCCGCCACATGCCAATGTTGGTGCACCGGGACAGTGGCTATCACGTCAAGTTCGGTTTTATTGAGGAGTCCGAGATAGCTCCGCTTGGCTTTGACGCGAACGAGTTTGACGGAGGTTTTTGCCTCGTCTGGTCGCCAGCAAAAGATACGTTTCGGGGCTCAGCCTTCGGTCTATCATGGAAGCAGGTCGGGCTCGTTTTCGATAAATGGCTGTCAAACCTCGCGAGAGAGATTCAACAGGTTGACCCATGGCACGCATTTGAGCGGCTGCGCCAGCAAGACGAGGCAGGACTGTCCAAGAACGACCCGCTAACGCCGAAGGAGCAAAAGCGGATTGCCGCTGTCTTGGACGACATCGCGGAGGATGCGAAACGACGCGACGATATAACCCAGTCGCAAATGGCCGCGCTTCAGGAGACGGTGCAGGGCCTTAAGGAATCCAGCAGCCGCCTGGGTCGCAAAGACTGGGTGATGGGATTCATGGGTAATTGGATATGGTGGGCCGTCACGACCGGGGTGAGGTCTCAGGTCTTCCAGGACCTAGTTGGTACGGTCGGGGACAAGCTCTCATTCGTTTGGAGCAGCCTACCGCACCTGCTCAAGAGTCTTTAAAACCCCGCGTATCACACCTGGCGAAATCAGAAGGGCATCCGTCAGCTGGGGTGCGGTCATCGCGAGTTGTCTCGCGTCGCAGATCCAAGCGCGCAAAACCAACGCAACGAGCTCCGTCTCATGTTGCCGAGCGCCCACCAGCAAGATCGTTTGGCGTGGCAACACGTTGGCCTGCAAATGACTTGCGCGGGTCTACAAAATGCTATACGTGCTCGGAGGGCAATCGGCACGTAATGGCATGTATAGCAACGGCTTACGACATCGCTCTATGAGTGCGCCTATAAGGAGAAGAAACAAAATCACAGACCGACTCTTTGACCATTCAGGAGGGAATGGATACACATGCCGATCAGTAAACGGAGGCTGCGCACGGGACTCGCCCGCCTCAGACACCCAAAGAAGCAGATCAACGTCCGGCTCACGGAGGATGAAGCGGAAATCCTCGAATGGCTGGCTGCGCGATGGGAGCGGTCGCAGGCCTACATAGTCGGCTGGCTGCTCAAGAGCCGACGGGATTACGAAGACAAAGTGCTTAAGACGGACTTGGAACTGGGACTGCATCCACTGAAAACGGGGCGGCGATCCCGGCGTAAGAACGCTGGAACCGGTTGGATGATTGCCGACTTCGAAACGTGGAGAAAGACGAGATCCAACAAGGAATCATCGCGGTAGGGCCAACAGCTTTCAGAGCGACAACGCGAAGGCTTCACCAGCCTCCTGTTCCCCTTTGTCTGACGGGCCGAAGACTCGCCGTCAGTGAAGTCATAGATCACTATTGGCTGTCCTTAGGTATGTCTCTAGGAGAGGGACACCCCATGGTCGCACACCGAGATACCAATAGTCTGCACATTCAATTTCCACTCTTTCGCCACGAGGAAACATCAATGACCATACCTCGCAGCACCTGCCATGCGCCTGCGGCTGGACACGACCTGGGCCTTGGTAGCTAGGATTCCGGCCCTTCGCGACGACCAGATTCGAGCAATAGGCGGACCCAAGCACGTCGCGCAGCGCCAGCAGTTCCTAGCAGAGAAAATCGAGCACGCAGCAACCGGTAAGCAGCAACACAAGCGAGAGCCCGATGCAATCTCCGTCTCGCAGGCAGAATGGACCAAAGGCCTCGGCGTCGCCCCATCGAACTACAAGAAGCTCCTCCGGCCATTCTTCGAGTTTCCCGAAAGCAACCGTGGATACAGCCAGCGATGGCGACGAACGAAGGCGTATCGACTCAGACCGCTAGTTCGGCGGAAGGCACAAGAGGTCTTCGCAGGAAGGCAGCCGCTTGCGATATTTTGTCGTGACACCGAAGAACTTGTCGACCCGCGTTCGATACCGACCAACGGCTTACCGGAGTCCTTAGGGCTACCCTTCTCGATTCCGTCCGTCTTCCCGCTCACCATCGAGCAGGTCGATAGCGCAATCGCGACCGTCGAACAGCGGCGAGAGCAACGCGGTCCTGACGCACCACTCAATCCGGCCAAGCCGAAAAGACTGACGCTGGACAACGGGCTTGCCTTGTTGCGCATCGTCCGCATGTGGACCGTGAGCCTGGGAGGATTGCCCAACTTCCTCTCGCTTCAGAGCCACGGACGCCTGGGTCCCGCCGACGGAAAAAGCCCGCACATCATCACGCTTCCTTCAACGCTCAGACGGCTACTCCTCAGGTCGTCCGGGCTCGTGGATTTCGACCTGCGAGCGTGCTTCTGGTCCCTCTTCGTCTCGCTTGGTCCGGCATTGGGGTTCACCGTCGATTGCGCCAACGACTACCTCGCGGACCGCGAACGCTGGCATCGGGACTTGGCCGAAGTGGCTGGCTGCCACACTGCAGCGATTAAGACCACTCTGCTGTCTTGGCTTACCGGCGCACCACTGTCGTCGAGCCCACTCACGTCGATGTTTGAGACCTTGGGCCGTCCGGGCGCGGAGTCACTGTGCAGGAATATTGACGCCCGAGCGCTCTACGACGAAGCACGAGCCGGTGTGGCCGCAATGATCGAGTGTGCGCCACAGTTCACGGATCGAGGTCACGTCTTTGTCAGCAACGGTGTGGGGTTGCCATTGCTGAGGGCCGCCCCTCGTGGGGAACTAGCGTCACATCTTTTCACTGGCTATGAGCAGCTCGCGATTCGTGCGTTGTGCAGCAGTGTGACCGACCTACGGGCGTTGATCTACGACGGCTTCATCGCACCACCACAGGACACTACTCGACTGGAGGAACACGCAAGACAAGAGACTGAGAGACAACTGGGGTTTCCGCTGGCAGTGCGATTAAAGGCAACTCCTTTCGGTGAAGCACCAGTAACCGCAGATACGACCACTTCAGAAACCAGAGATACCGACACCAATGCAGGACACCACAACTCCAACTAACGACACCTCGCCGGGAGTGCCGACAGACGAAGCAGAGCAAACTCCTCCATTCGTCGTTCCTGGCGAGGACCTACCAAATCGCCTTTTCCCGACACACCGCGATTTCATTCGGGCGCTCACGCCCAACCAGTTCGCACGTCTCGGCTGGGTGATGCAACGAACGGGGATAACGACCACACAGCAAATGTGGCGCAACTATTTCCGAACATCGGAGACGAACTACGAGTAGACAGAACTAGGCTGCGGCCAGTGGACGGACTGGGATGGCCGCTTGTCTCACCGCTCACTGGACCACACTCGCTTCGCTAAGGTCCAGAAATCTGGTGAAATAATCTGCGCGGTCATAGGCAAATCGGCGCGGACGAAAATCCCCCCATAGCCCCCCGTCGGGTTCGCGAAGGGGGAACCGCTCGCGAATCCGTAGGCCCGACCACACAACCACGACCTAGCTAAACAACCCACAGCACGAGCCTCAGCGCACCCTTAGCGACTCGCTCGGGGTGCTCTTTCGTATTCCCAAAGGAGTCAACTAGAACCATGAAGGGAAATAGCCCAGTGGCTACCCTGTTGGCACGCTGGCGACAGGAAGCAGCTGAGCTTACCGAACGCTACTCGCAGGCCGCCTTGGCAGGGCTCACGAGCAAGCACATTCAAGAACTGGAAGACGCATTACAGCAGGACGCAGACGAGTTGCTGAATCTCACTGAGGCGGCTGCTGTCTGCGGATACACCGACGATTCGCTGGGCCGGATGGTCCGTGAAGGAAAACTAGAGAATCATGGACGACGACATGCACCACTAGTGCGAAAAGGAGACTTGCCACGTAAGCCACACTTGCGAGAAGTCTCAAAGACGCCTACTGTGCCGCTCACGCGTGAGCAGATCGCGCTGGCTGTCGTTAATCGCTAAGGAGCGACTAATGGCAACCTCAAAGCACTCGAAGCGGACGCAGGAGAGCTACACCACGGGCGACAAGGGTAAGAACCGTGTCCGTCTGTATCCGCACGAGAGAAGCGGCACGCTGATGCTTGAGTTTTACAACGAAGCGGGAACCCGGAAGCGGATTTCACTGGGCCACACCGACTTCACGCTGGGCAAGCTGAAAGCGAACGAACTGGCCGCCGAGTTGGCAAAGAACGAAGGGTGCCCCGTTGGGGACCTGACCCTGAAGGCGCTGTTTGACAAATACGTGTGTGAGGTCACGCCGACGAAGGGTCCGAGCGCTCAGGGCCACGATAGGCGCGCAAGGAAGCTGTTTGAAGCCTGCTGGGGCAATGCGAAGGTGAAGAACCTAGACCGAACCGACTGGGACCGATTCATCCAGCAGCGACGTACCGGAGCTTTGTGGCCGCAAGGCGAGCGACGAAAGAAGCGCGGTGTTCGTGACCGTGTAATTGAGTTTGATCTGAAGTTCCTGTTAGCGGCCTGCAACTGGGCCACGACAGTCCGGGTGAAGGGTCAACCGCTGCTTGAACGAAATCCGTTTAAGGGTCTGCCCATCCCTGTCGAGACGAGCCCGCGTCGTCCAATCGTGTCGGATGACGAACTGACCAGGCTTACCGAAGCAGCAAAGGAATTAGGACCGGAAGTTGAGTTGTACGTGTTGCTGGTTCGGGAGACCGGACACCGCAGCTCTGCTGTCGCTGCACTCCGATGGAGTGACCTTGACCTGGAAAATCGCTGGGTGACGTGGAGGGCTGAGAACGACAAGCAGGGACGTGAGCACTCAACGCCACTCACTCAGAAGGCTGTAGAGGCTCTGAAAGCAGCCAAGAGGAAGGCGGCACGGATTGGAGACGGCTGGGTCTTCCCTGACCCGGATAAGCCAGAGCAACCGGCCAACCGTCAGCTACATGCGCAGAACTGGTACAGGCTGGAGCGGAAGGCAGGGCTGGCGCGGATACCTGGACGAGGCTGGCATTCACTCAGGCGGAAGTTTGCAACGGACCTGAAGCACGACACACCGCTTTCCGACCTGTGCGCGCTGGGGGGCTGGAAGGGTCCTGAAGTCCTGCTCAGGTGCTACATGCAGGCGGATGAGAGGACAATGCGCGCGGCGCTCGACAGGCGGGCGCAAAGGCTGGCGTCAGGGCAGTAAGTAGCGAAATCTGCACGAACCGACACCAGCAACCGACACCACGGTCTCCCGCGAGAAGCGGCCAAGGCCTACGCGACCGCTCCTAAGTCCTTCCACAGCAACGGATGGGGTGGGATTCGAACCCACGTTAGGCTTTTGACCTAAACACACTTTCCAGGCGTGCGCCTTAAACCACTCGGCCACCCATCCAGGAGGGTGAAACTTAGCCGACCGCGGCGTCCGCTTGTACCGCCGTCGCGCGTTGGCTCGCCCCATAGACTTGACAAGGGACACCGGGTGATGGTAGTGTCTCCCCTACTCTTGCCTAGGAACGCCGCATGCCGCGCCAAGACACCGGAGATCTCCTCCAAGGCACCCTCGGCATCCTGATCCTCAAGTCCCTCGTCCCGAGCTCGGCGCACGGCTACGCGATCGCCCGCTGGATCGAGGACGCCGCCACGGACGTGCTTCGCATCGAAGAGGGCTCGCTCTACCCCGCCCTCCGCCGCCTCGAGGACCGCGGACTGGTGAGCTCGGAATGGGGGCTGTCCGAGAACAATCGCCGCGCGCGGTACTACTCGATCACCGCCGCCGGTCGCAAGCACCTGCGCACCGAAGCCGCGGTTTGGCTCCGCTACTCTCAGGCGGTCACACGGGTGCTCCGTACTGAACCTTCCGTGACATGAGCGACGATCGGCGGCGCACGCCACGTTGGCGTCGTTATCTGCGACTCACG
>Ga0310810_10006844_pt1 | contig 12931 bp, 10 predicted proteins | sample NCmetagenome_FD_207641 | JGI IMG/M metagenome (GOLD analysis project Ga0310810, IMG submission 207641) | Soil microbial communities from experimental microcosm in Duke University, North Carolina, United States - NC | ecosystem: Engineered > Artificial ecosystem > Soil microcosm > Unclassified ... | reverse complement strand
CGACGTATTTGTTGGCGATGAGGGCGGCGCCCTCGGGGTCGCGATTGGACACCGTGATGCTGATGAGAAAGCTGTTGCGGATGGAAGCGATCGAGGCGCCGCCGATGAGGCCGGACACCGGCGGGGGATTGGCGCCGGGCGCGAGATCCTTCAGGTACGGGCGCTGCAGGATCTTGACCTCGTCGGGGGTGAGCGACTGCGCGATCATGGTGCGCAGGCGGCCGCTGTTCAGGATCTGCAGGTAGGTATTGAGGTCGATGTCCGACCGGACGGACGTGTCGACGACCTGCTCGCTGATCACGACGCGCTCGGGACGCTCGAACTGCATCGTCGCCGTGCTGGAATACTGGGGCACCTCCTGGGCCTGCCAGTAGCCGAACGACAGCGACACGAGCAGGGCGACCGGCAGCGCGATCCACAGCCGCTCCCGCAGGATGATGTAGTAATCCCGCAGCGAGCGCCGCTCGACGACTTGGTTGTCGTTGCCGTGCAGGGACGGGCCGGTCGGGGTTCTGAGCGGGGCCGTGGCGGGGAGTACGTCGGGGGCGGACATCGTGAGAATCAGATCAGACGCTCGGGCACGTAGACGTAATCGCCGGCCTGCAGGAGGAAATTGTTGTCATCCGTGTTGTTGCCCTTCTTGCCCTTGATGATGCTGTCCACATCGACGGTGAAGACCTTTTTCGTGCCATCCGGCAGGATCCGCGTGATCGTGACGGCGGTGCCCTTGCCGATGTCGGTGATGCCGCCGGCCTTCGTGACAAGCTCAACGACAGTGAAGGTGGACTCGATCGGCAGCGTGTAGCGCCCGGGATTGCGGATCTGGCCCTGGATCGAGACTTCCCGCGGCGCATATTCCTCGACGTTGATCGTGACCTGGGGATTGCGCAGGTAGCGTCCATCCTTGTACGCGTTCTCGATCGCGGTCTGGGCCTCGGTGATGGTCATTCCCCCGATCTTGATCTCGCCGATCAACGGCAGGTTAACCCGTCCGCGGGCGTCGATGCGCGTGAGCGTGGTGAGGTCGTCCTCCTGGTAGACTGCGACCCGCAGGCGGTCGGCGAGGGTCAGGGCGTGGATGTAATTCTTTTTTTCCCCCTTGGCGGTCGCGGCGCCCTGCGCCTGGAGCGCCGGCGCCAGCACCAGGGCGGCGGCGAGCGCGAGCCAGCAGAGGAAGGGACGGGCGGATTTCATGGCGATGTCAAAAGCGGCTGGAGAAGTCTAGATTGTATCCCTGGCGGGTGAACTCTGAATACGCCAGCGAGGACCAGTTCCGAAGATAGGTGTAGGATGCGGCGATGCTCAAGTGCTCGTTGAAACGGTAATTTGCGCCGAGGTCCCAGGAAAAGAATTCGTCCTCGCGGCGGCCCGAGGCCAGCCCAAGGAACTTGTTCAACCCGCCGGTGACCGTGGTGTTGAGCGAGATCTTCCGGTTGACCGCGTAGGTCGCCGTGACGCTGCCGGCGGTGGCGTCGACGGTGGAGCCCGTGGCAATCGTATTGAAATCGCGGCTCAGCTGGCCGGCAAGGCTGAGCTTGCGGGTCATGGGCCAGGTCAGCCCGGCCATCGCGTTCACATGGGTGAAACTCTCCGCGTTCCGCCCGGTGGTCTCGCGCAGCTGGTAGCCGATGCGCACCGTGCCGCTGAGCTTGGCCAGGAGACCGCCGGTCGCGCCGAGGTTGAACCAATGATCGGTCGAATTCCGGCCGAGCGTGACGTTGGAAATGCGGAGGCGATAGCCGCCGGAGAGGTCGAGCTTGGACGTGTAGACGTAGAAAACGTCGACCGATTCCGAGTATTCCGTGAGGTTGGCCAGGACGTTGGTTTGGGTGTAACGCTGGTGCAGGAAGTCGGAATCGGAGGTGACATAGAGCTTGTCGTTGACCGGGTACTTCAGGCTGAGCGTGACAGGGAAATTCCAGGAATTCGTGCGCAGGTTGACCGCGCTGTCGGAGCGGCTCTCGCGGTAGGCGCGGACTTGCAGCGAGCCGGTGAGACGGCCGGTGGTTTTGATGAACTCGATGGTGAAGTTCGGATCCAGCGCATCCTGTCCCGTATACTTGTTGAACAGCTGGTAGGTGAACCTGGTCGTGGCATTCACCGCGATGATGCCGGCGCGCCGCTTCAGCTCGATGCCGGCGACGGCGGTCGAGGAGTAGTCACCGCGGCCGCTGGCATCGGCAAAGATGTTCGAATTGTAGGCGAAGGAGCAGGAGCCAAACACGAAAACCTGGTTCCGCGTCCCATCGAGGTTGAGCAGCGCCCGGGCGGAGGGCAACCATCCGGGGGTGCAGCAGAGCACGACCAGGAATGCGCGGAGATGGGCCGGTCGTATCACGGACGCTAGTTCGTCAGCTTGGCGGGGCTGACCACGATATTGTTCGGCAATTGCGCCGGTACCGTGGGCTTCGCGACAATCTCCTGGACCGTGTCGTCGGACGCAGTGCCGGCGGCGTCGCCGCCCTGGACTTGACCGTTGCCGGTCGAACCGGTGCCGGTGGCGGACCCGGTCGCAGTGCCCCCGGACGTCGAGGCAACCACCGGCGCATCGAGGCCCACGGCCGCCTTCCTTTCAATGACTTCAAACGTCACCGTGGCCCGGGCGTTGGCCGCGACGGCGACCAGGTTGTTGGCCGCGGCGAGGTCACCCACGGGAATGGACATGGCGAAAAACACCGGCGGCTTGTCGATGCCCGGCCGACGGAGGATGATGCGCTCGCCCGGCTGCATCGTGGTGCCGGCGGAATCGGAGTCGCCGCCAAAGACCGTCGCGGATCCCTGCAACAGGTCGATGATCGTCTCGTCATCGGTCGTCTTGATGGAAATGTTGCCGCCGCGGATGTTGATCGACCCGAGCGGAGTGGTGCAGACCATCGTGCTGCCCGTGGCAAAGTCGCTGGTCGAGATGCCGACGCCACCGCGCGACAGATGAATCTCACTCTGGGAGGTGGACGGCTCGGCGCGCGAGTCGGAGACGAGCTCCTTGCCGGCCTCGAAGGGCTCCTGTTCAAACTGCTTCACCTCGACGCGGCTGTTCGCGGCAATGGTCATCGAGACGCCGTTTGAATATACCAATGCCGTCTGGGAGTTATCCTTCGTTTCGATGATGGTCCCGGGCGCGTCGAAGGCCGAGGCCTGCTGGGCGGTATAAACGCGGTCGCCGCTGCGGATGATGGTTTCACCGCGCGCTTCCGCGATATACATCTTGCTGGTCGGTCCGCGTTTTTTCCCGAGTTGCCGCTGGGCCAGCGCTGACGGTGCGGCCACGAGGCCGATCGAGAGACAGACCAACATGAAACGAAGCAATGTGGTTTTCATGGTCTGGATTGGAGTTGAATATGGAGTGGGCCGGCGGGCGATAGTGCCCGCTTACCCATACAAAATAGGGTGTAGCCCCTATACTCAAGACTAATTCGCGATGGATTCAGCAGCGTAAGCGCGGCTCAAATCAACAAATTAAGTAACCTTCCCTTGATATAGATAGTTCTTTTAAGCATTTTGCCTTCGGCATGGGGTGCAACCTTGGGGTGGGCTAAGGCCAAACGCACCAGTTCACTTTCGGCCACGTCCCGATCGACCTGGATGTCGCCCCGGTGCTTTCCATTAACTTGTAGAACGACCGTGATGACGTGGCTGACCAGCTTCGCGTCATCGAACGTCGGCCACCCGGCCTCCATGATCGATCCAGTGCCGCCAATCCGAGACCAGAGCTCCTCGGCGACATGCGGGGCAAACGGAGCCAGCAGTCGCAATAGATCCCGCACGGCAGCCGAAGGCAACCGGGGTTCCTTTTGCAGCGCGTTCACGAGGATCATCATTTGCGAAATAGCCGTGTTGAAGCGGAGGCCCTCGATGTCGTCGCCGACTTTCTTGATTGTCTCATGGAGCAAGCGGTCGGTGTCGGCCGACAACGCCCCTTCGGGAACGATGCGGGGATTGACCGCCCCCTCGGCATCAAGGCATTCGCGCCAGACTTTCTTCAGGAAACGGTGCACGCCCTCGATGCCCTTGGGGTTCCAGGGCTTCATCGCCTCCAGCGGCCCGAGAAACATGAGATAGAGGCGCAGGGTATCGGCGCCATAGGCGCGAATGATATCGTCGGGGTTGACGACGTTGCCGCGGCTCTTGGACATCTTCTGGCCGTCTTCGCCGAGGATGATGCCCTGGTGGAACAGCCGCTTGAACGGCTCGCTTTCCCGCACGACGCCGAGGTCAAAAAGCACTTTGTGCCAGAAGCGCGCGTAGAGCAGGTGCAGCACCGCATGTTCGGCTCCGCCCACATACAGGTCAGGCGTGCCCCAATAATCGAGCGCGGCACGGCTGGCGATGGTGGTCGGATTGTGCGGATCCAGATAGCGCAGGTAATACCAGCAGGAGCCCGCCCACTGCGGCATGGTGTTCGTCTCGCGTCGCGCCCGCACCCAGGCCTCCCCGGCGGGTCGCGGCTGGCTCGCCGGCATGCTCGCGCCCGTCCTCACGTCGAACCAGATCTCGAGCCAGGCCGTGACATTGGCCAGCGGGCTCTCGCCGGTCCCGCTGGGCAGGTACGATTGAACCTCCGGCAGCTCGAGCGGGAGGGCGGCTTCGGGGAGCGAGATCGCGAACTGGGTGACGCCATTCTCAGTGAAAGTCACCGGGACGGCGGGCAGGTCGGCGCGCAGCGCGGCGGCGCGCCGATAATCAGCCTCGCTGACCCAGGCCACCGGGAAGGGTTCGCCCCAGTAGCGTTGCCGCGAGAAGAGCCAGTCGCGCAGCTTGTAGTTGATCCGGCGCTCGCCGAGCTTCCGCGCTTCGAGCCAGTCGATGATGCGCGCCTTCGCTTCGGCGACGGGGAGGCCGTTGAGGCTCAGGTCGCCATGGGCACTGTTGATCGCCGGGCCGTCGCCGGTCCACGCGTCGCCGGCGAAATCGGCGGGCGGCTGGACGGTGCGAACGATCGGGAGATGGTAGAGTCGGGCGAATTCCCAGTCGCGCTCGTCCTGGGCCGGAACCGCCATGATCGCCCCGGTGCCGTAGCCCATGAGGACATAATCCGCGATCCACACGGGGACCTTGGCGCCATTGACCGGGTTGATTGCATGGCTCCCGGTGAAGACGCCGCTCTTTTCCTTCGCGGCCTCGGACATGCGCTCGACATCGCTCTTGGCGGCGGCCTTGCGGCGATAAGCATCCACCGGCTGGCGCTGCGCGTCGGTGGTGAGCGCGGAGACGAGCGGATGTTCCGGCGCCAGCACCATGTAGGTGCAGCCGAACAGGGTGTCTGGCCGCGTCGTGAAGATGCGGAGGTCGCCCAGATCGGGACGCTCCAGTTTGAACACGACCTCGGCGCCCTCGCTGCGGCCGATCCACGCTTCCTGCATGCGTTTGGTGGAGTCGGGCCAGTCGAGGTCCTTCAGGCCGTCGAGCAACTGTTCGGCGTAGGCCGTGATGCGGAGCACCCATTGGCGCAGGTTGCGCCGTTCGACCGGGAAACCACCCACCTCGGAGCGTCCGTCGACGACCTCCTCGTTGGCGAGCACGGTGCGCAGTTCGGGGCACCACCACACGGGGCGTTCGTCGACATAGGCGAGACCCCGGCGAAACAGCTGGAGAAAGATCCACTGCGTCCAGCGAAAATAGGCGGGATCCGTCGTCGCCAGCTCGCGCTGCCAGTCGTAGGAAAATCCGAGCGCCTTGATCTGCCGCTTGAAATTGACGATGTTGGCGGCGGTGTTTTTCGCCGGGTGGGTGCCCGTCTTGACCGCGTGCTGCTCAGCCGGGAGCCCGAATGCATCCCAGCCGATCGGGTGGAGGACGTTGAAGCCGCGCGCCCGCTTGTAGCGGGCAAGGATGTCGGTGGCGGTGTAGCCTTCGGGGTGCCCGATGTGCAAGCCGGCGCCGGAAGGATAGGGAAACATGTCGAGCACGTAGTACTTGGGCCGGCGCGATTGATTCTCGGCGTGAAAAGCCTTGGATTGCTCCCAGAAAGATTGCCAATGCGGCTCGATCTCCAGAAAGTCGTAGTCTTTGCAGTTGGTTGCCATCGATTTGAACCCATCACAGTGAGAGATTCGCCCCCACCGTCAATCATCCGCCGGCCGGCGCTGCTCGCCGTGGCGATCCTGTTTCTTCCCGCGGCGGGGTCGGCGGCGATCAGCCGCGGTTTCGACCGGTTGCTCGAAGCCGTCGTCCGCATCGACGTGCGGGAGATCGAGTTCGCGGACGGCGCCCGGCGCTTCACCGGCGGCATCGGTTCCGGCGTCATCATCTCGAACGACGGCGTGATCCTGACCAACGCCCACGTGGCCAGTCCCCAGGCGGTCGAGATCTCGGTGACCCTCGCCAGCCTCGAGCGGGTCGGCGCGAAACTGGTCGGCTGGGACCACTGGACCGACCTGGCCGTGCTGCGGCTCGACCTGGAGGAGGTCAAGCGCCGCAAGCTGAGCTTCACCGCCGCCGAGTTCGGCGACTCGGACGCGCTGTTTCCCGGCGAGACCGTGTTCGCCGTGGGCACGCCCTTCGGTCTCACGCGCACGCTGACGCGCGGGATCATCTCGAACAACCGCCGGCCGTTCGAGGACACGCGCGGCGTCCGCGGTTACGAGACCGGCTTGTTCAACAACTGGCTGCAGACCGACGCGGCGATCAACCCTGGCAACAGCGGCGGCCCGCTCGTCACGGAAGACGGCCGGGTGGTGGGGATCAACTCGCGCGCCTACATCGGGGCCGAGAACCTCGGCTTCGCCATCCCGTCCAATGTCGCGCGTCGCGTCTCGACCGAACTCGTGCGCCATGGGTCCATCACCCGCAGCTACATCGGCCTGGTGCCCGGGGTCCTGCAGGATCTTGAGAAATTCTATGCGCTCGCGGTCAACACGGGCCTGCTGGTGAACGGCGTCGATCCCGGCTCGCCCGCGGCTCGCGCGGGACTGCGGCCGGGCGACGTGGTCCTGACCCTCAACGGACAGAAGCTCGACGGGCGATTCCCGGAGCAGCTGCCGCCGATCCAGCAGTCGATCGCGGTCCTGCCGGTCGGCGCCACGGTGCAGCTGAGTGTCAAGCGCGGCACGCAGACGCTGGCGCTGTCGCTGCAGACCGAGAAGCTCGTCAGCCGCGTGGGCGAGGAATGGGCCTTCGAGAAATGGGGCCTGAGCGTGCGGAAGGTCACGCGCACGTACGCCCGCGAGCACCAGCTGGCGGACGACACCGGCGTGTTGGTGCTGGGGGTTCAGCCGGGGTATCCGGCGGCCGAGGCCGGGCTGGAACACGGTGACATCATCACCAAGGTCGGCAACGAACTGGTGACCGAACTCGACAAGCTCAAGCAGGTCTACGGCGCGTACGAAGCCAATCCCACCCCGCAATTGGTCGAGGCGCAGCGCGACCGGCGGATATCCCTGTACGTTCTGAAACCATGAGGCTCCTCCGTCCTTTGTTCGTCGTGCTCCTCCTCGCGGCCGGTGCGTCGCGCGCCGCCACGCTGCCTGAATTGTTCCAGGAGCGGCTGAAGTCCGTCGTCGAGGTGGAGTTCTTCATCCAGTCGGAGATCGACCGGCAGCCGGTCATGGTCCTGGGCACGGTGGTTGACGACCAGGGCACGATTGTCCTGCCCGGTCCGGCGATCCAGCCGACCGTGGCGCCCGGGCAGTTGAAGGAGTTCAAGGTCTATCGGGCGGGCAACACCGAGGCGACGCGGGCCGAATATCTTGGCCAGGATGCGTACACCGGTTGGCATTTCATCCGGGTCGAGCCGAAGTTGCGTGGCGAGCTCGTGCCCATCACCCACTGGCCCGCGATGAAATCGGCGCCGGCGCTGAGCGAGGAATTGTGGGGCATCGGCCTGCGGGGCAAGGATGAGGATTTCCTGCCGTATTTCCTGTCGTCGCGGGTCGCGACGGTGATGAAGTTGCCGCAGGAGACTGCGATCTGCGGCAGTGATGTGGCCGGCCCCGGCCTGCCGGTCTTCAACACGACGGGCGAGTTCGCCGGCCTGGCGCTGCCGTCGTTCGGCCAGAACTACCTCGTGTTCTCCCGCAACCAGCACGGCAGCCCGATCATGCTGGTCAACATCGAGGAGAGCAGCGCCGTGCAGCTCGCGCGCGAGGTGCTGCCGTATCTCCACCGCATCCCGGAAACGGTGTCGGGGCGTCCCTTGCCGTGGTTTGGCGCCTACGGGCTCCAGCCGATGGACCCGGATGTCGCGAAGTTGTTGAAACTGGAAAATCAGTCGGGCGTCGTGCTGAGCGACATCGCGAGCGGGACGCCGGCGGAGCAGGCGGGTCTGCGCGATCGCGACATCGTGCTCGCCATCGACGGCTCGCCGCTGCCGCGCCTGAAACCCGACCGGATCGTCGCGGGTTACTTCAGCCAACAGATCCTGCTGCATCGACCCGGTGACACCCTCAACCTGACCATTTTGCGCGGCAGTGAGCGCAAGGAGGTCACGGTGACTCTGGGCAGCGAGCCCAAGCTCGTGCGCGAGGCGGAACGGCACTATTTTGACCGGCTCGGGGTCACGGTCCGCGAGTTTCTCAATGCCGACGCCATTTCGATGCGAGTGGCGCCGACGGAGCACCGGGGCGTGGTGGCGCATTTCATCAAACCAGGCGGGCCGGCCGCCACCGCCGGTCTCCGGCCCGAGGATTGGATCCGCGAGATCGACGGGACCGAGATCACCAGCTACCAGCAGGCGCTCGACCTCCTGCATGCCGTGGAGGTAGACAAGGAGCGCTCGGAAGTCGTGTTCCTGGTCGGTCGCGGTGCCGAGACGGCCGTCATCCGGGTGAAACTCATTTAACCATGTTCACGGGCATTGTAGAGGAAACCGGCCGGGTGGAGGCTTTCAAGTCGGCCCGGGACGCGTGGCGTCTCGTGATCGCGGCTGAGGTGGTGCTGGGGAACACGCGGCTGGGCGACAGCATCGCGGTGAACGGCTGCTGCCTGACCGTGGCGGAACTCGAGGCGGGCCGGCTGCACTTCGACGTGCTCGAAGAAACCCGTCGCCTCACGAATTTCGCCAGCCTCGGGACCGGCGCCCCCGTCAATCTCGAGCGCAGCCTGAGCTTTGGCGGGAAGGTGGGCGGGCATTTCGTCACCGGGCACATCGACACGACGGGCACGGTCGCCATCCTCGAGGCGAGAGGGAAGGACCACTATCTGCGGGTGCGCGTTCCGTCCGGCCCCATGCGCTACGTCGTCCCCAAGGGCAGCATTGCGATCGACGGCATTTCGCTGACCGTCGCGGAGGTGGCGGCGGAGGAGTTCGCCGTGTGGTTGATCCCGCACACGATGGCGGCCACCAACCTGCGGGCCCGCCGGCCGGGCGAGCCGGTCAACCTGGAATTTGACCTGCTGGCGAAGCATGTGGAGAAACTGCTGGCCGGCCGACCGGCCTGACGATGATTGCGCGCGAACACCTGGAAGCGCTTCATGACGAACTTCGCCGCTTGAAGGCGGAGGGCCAGCGGACCGTTGCCGTCTCGGATGAGACGCTGGAGCGGCTGCGCAGCGCGGTCGCCTATGCGAAGGCGCCGGCAACGATTCCCGCGCCGGAACCCGCCAAGTTCCAGGCGCCGGAGGCCAGGGTGGCTCGGGCCTCGGTTCCCGCCGTGGCCGGCGCCGCGCTTCCCGATGAGCCGCCGGTGGTGGTCCTGCCGCCCGGCGACAAGGCCACGCGCTGGGCCGCCCTGCGGGAGCAGGTGCTGAATCATCCGGTTTGCCGCGCGCACGTGCGCCCGGGCAAGAAGGTGGTGCTCGGGGTCGGCAGCCTGGACGCCCGGATATTCTTTTGCGGCGAGGCGCCGGGCGCGGACGAAGAGATCCAAGGCGAGCCGTTCGTCGGTCCCGCCGGCCAGCTGCTGACGAAGATGATCCAGGCCATGGGCCTCAAGCGCGAGGATGTCTACATCGGCAATATCATGAACTGGCGCCCGGAGATGCCGGTGAGCGGGGCGGGCGTGCAGGTCGGCAACAGGCCGCCGACGCCGGCGGAGATGAGTTTCTGCCTGCCGTTTCTCAAGGCGCAGCTCGACATCGTGCAGCCGCAATTGATCGTGGCGCTGGGCGCGACCGCGGCCGGCGGGCTGCTCGGGGCGGGGACGTTCCGCACGCTGGGTGAGATCAAGGGCCGCTGGCATGAGTTCAATGGCCGGCCGGTCATGGTGACGTATCACCCGTCGTATATTCTCCGCAACAACAGCAATCGTTCCAAACGCGGCATCTGGGAAGACCTCCTCAAGGTGATGGAGCGCGCCGGCCTGCCGATCTCGGAGCGCCAGCGGGGACACTTCCTCGGGAAATGAAAACGGCGTGGCGGTGCGCGTGGGTGCTTGTTCTGGGGGCCGGGTCGGTGCTGGCCCGCACGACGCCGTTTGATTTCGAAGCCCTGCAACAACGGGCCCGGGCCATGGCGGGCGTCGCCTACGAGGCTCCCGTCTCGACCGTGCCCGAGGGGTTGAAGAAGTTCAACTACGACGACTACCAGATGATCAACTTCGACGGCGCGCATTCCTGGTGGCGTCGCGAGGGACTGCCGTTCGAGCTGCAGTTTTTCCATCCCGGCTGGCTCTATACGCAAACGGTGCAGGTTAACGAGCTCGCGCACGGCGAATCGACCCGCATTCCCTTTACGCCGGAGTTCTTTCGTTACGGCGGGCGCAAGCCATGGCACGTCCCGACGGACATGGGCTTCGCCGGCTTCCGCGTGCTGAACGCCCTCAATCGCCGGGACAAGATGGACGAACTGGCCGTGTTTCTCGGGGCCAGCTACTTTCGCGCCCTCGGCCGGGACATGCGATACGGGCTCTCGGCGCGCGGCATCGCCGTGAACACGGCCGAACCCGGCGGCGAGGAATTTCCCTCGTTCCGGGAATTCTGGGTGGAACGACCGGTCGCGGGCGCGAATGCCCTGACCCTGTATGCGCTGATGGATGGACCGAGCGTCACCGGCGCCTACCGGTTCGTCATCACCCCCGGCGCCGACACGGTCGTCCGCGTGCGGGCCGTCGTATTCTGCCGGAAGAACCCGCAGGTCTTTGGCGTCGCGCCGCTCACGAGCATGTTTGCCCATGGGGAGAACACCGGCTGGGCGCCGGACGATTACCGGCCGGAGGTGCACGACTCCGACGGTCTGTTGGTCGCCACCGGCACCGGCGAGTGGATCTGGCGGCCGCTCGCCAATCCGCGGACGGTTCGTGTCGCCTCGTTCCTGGATCGCACCCCGCGGGGGTTCGGCCTGCTGCAGCGCGACCGCGTGTTCGAGCACTACGATGACCTCGAGGCCTACTACCAGCAGCGGCCGAGCGCCTGGGTCGAGCCGGTCGGCGACTGGGGCGCCGGTTCGGTGCGCCTGGTGGAATTGCCGACGCCGGACGAGACCAACGACAACATCGTGGCGTTCTGGGTGCCGGCGCAGCTGCCGGCGCCCGGTGAGCCGATCACCTTCGAGTACAACCTGCACTGGTTCATGGACCCGGACCGACGCCCCCCGGCGGGATTTGTCACCTCGACGCGCACCGCGGCCGTGATGGGCCGGCCGGCATTGCGCCGCTTCGTGCTGGAGTTCGATGGACCGTACCTCCGGCGCGAGCCCGACGACTCCGCCATCGAGGCGGTGGTCTCGGTGGTTTCAGGCGCGCAGCAGGACGGCGCGGCCGTGGTGCAAAAGAATCGGTTCAGCGGGACATGGCGGGTGGCGTTCGAGATCGCGCCCGAGGCCGGCGGGAAGCCCGTGGAACTCCGTTGCTTTCTGCGCAAAGGCCAGCATGTGCTGACGGAGACATGGAGCTATCTCTGGAGTCCCTGACCTTCCGTCCCAGCACGGGCACGCTGGACCAGTGGAACGCCGCGTATCTCCGGGTGGAGGACTACCTGCGCGCCCACCGGATGCACAATCGCCTGCACCAGAGCCGGCTGATCCAGCTGGTGCTCGAGGCCGCGGCCCGGCGCCACGAGCAGAATCCCGCACTGGAACCTTCGACGCTCGCGATCGAGGAGACTGACCGGATCATGGACGGTTGGTTCGCCGAGCTGCTCGACGCCAAGGACCTGCCGCACAACCGCATCGCCGCGGCCGGGCGGGTCGCCCTGCTGCTCTCCGACGGCATGCAGCGCTGGCCGTATGCGTTCCTGAGCGAACGCAATGTCCCGCCGGAGTTCGTGGCCGCGATGCAGCGCCATGCGGTGCAGGCGGGCCCGGACCTGGCGGTCTCCAGCATGGTGCCGCGCGAGATCGACCTCGGACCGATCACCGAGGCGGCCGGTGAAACCCTGGAGCGGATCGAGCGCCTGCCCGTGGTCCGCGTGCTGCTGTTGTGGCTGCTGTTCGCCGCGGTGCTTGCGCTGGTGTTCCGCGCCACACGCTGAACGATGCCCGCGGTTTTCACGGTCGACCAGGTGGACCGGGCGCGGGTGGCCCGCCGCCGGATCACTTTCTTCTCCCTGAGTTTCCTCCTGACCAGCCTGGCGAGCTGGTTCATGGCGGACCTGCTGTGGCGGAATGGCATGACGGCGATCGCCTGGACGATGCTGGCCCTGTTCGTCCTCCTGTTCGCCCACATTGCGGTGGGGTTCACCACGGCGCTGCTTGGCCTCTATGTGGTGAACCGCCAGGGCGATCCCTATCGGATCTCGCGCTCGCTCGAAGGCAAGGCCCTCGCGGACCTGCCGCTGGCGTCGACCGCCGTGGTGATGCCGGTGTTCAACGAGGACCCCAGCCGGGTTTTCGAAGGCCTGCGCGTGATCTACCGTTCGCTCGAGCTCTCGGGCCGGCTCGCGAATTTCGACTTCTTCATCCTGAGCGATTCGAACGACCCGAACAACTGGATTCAGGAGGAGGTCGCGTGGGTGGAGCTGTGCAAGCAGCTCAACGGTTTCGGCCGCGTCTTCTACCGGAAGCGCCGGATCGCGATCAACAAGAAGAGCGGCAACGTGGCGGACTTCCTGAGGCGCTGGG
>Ga0310810_10006843_pt1 | contig 12932 bp, 10 predicted proteins | sample NCmetagenome_FD_207641 | JGI IMG/M metagenome (GOLD analysis project Ga0310810, IMG submission 207641) | Soil microbial communities from experimental microcosm in Duke University, North Carolina, United States - NC | ecosystem: Engineered > Artificial ecosystem > Soil microcosm > Unclassified ... | reverse complement strand
ATGGTGGCCGGCTGGGCCCTCGGCGTGGTCAGCGTGGTCGGCATCCCGGGCCAGATCGGCTTCGGCGCGCTGTCCGATCGCATCGGCCGCGAGTGGATCTGGACGGTCGGCTGCCTCGGCTTTGCGATCTGCTACCTGGCCCTGATCGGCCTCGAGCACAGCCACTCGACGGCGCTGCTCTATGTCATGGTGGTCTCGCAGGGCTTGCTCGGCTATGCGATGACTTCGGTCATGGCGCCGATCGCGGCAGAAATCTTCGAGGGCCCGCACTATGGCGCGATCTTCGGCGTTTTCACGATCGCGCTCATGGGCGGCGGGGCCTTCGGCCCGTGGCTGACGGGCGTGATCCACGATGCGACGGGGAGCTACCGCCTCGCGTTCGTCCTGGCGATTGCGTGTTGCGTGGTATCCGCGATCGCGATCTGGATCGCGGCGCCCCGCAAGGTGAGGCTTGTTTACGGTCGAGTGGCGAAAACCTATTCCCGGTAGGACGGATCCCGGCGATCGAGCATCCGCAACAGGGCCGGCCACTCCAGTTCAGTGATCTTTCTGCGCTGACCCGGCATGTAGCGCTCGTTGGTGAGGCGCACGACTTCCGCGGACGGGTGGTTCAGCTCGGTGTGGCAGCCCATCGCCATGATCTGCGCCTGGCAGGCTTTCTCCAGCCAATGCATGGTAACGAAGGCTTCGCACACCGTGCGGCCCGCGGTGAGCAGGCCGTGGTTGCGCAGGATCATCGCGTAGCCGTCGCCGAGGTCGCGCACGAGGCGCTTCTGCTCGTCGAGGTCGATCGCGACGCTCTCGTAGTCGTGGTAGCCGAGCTTGCCGAAAAACATCGCGTTCTGCGTGAGCGGCAGAAGGCCGCACTTCAGCGCCGACACCGCCATGCCCGCGGGCGAGTGCGTGTGGATCACGCAATCGACGTCGTGGCGCGCCCGGTGGACCGCGCTGTGGATCACGAAGCCGGCCTGGTTGATGCCAAGGCCGGTGCCCGAGTCGAGCACGACGTTGCCGTCGAAGTCGATCTTGACGAGGCTCGAGGCGGTGACTTCCTCATAGGCGTAGCCGTAGGGATTGATGAGGAAGTGGCCTTCCTCGCCCGGCACGCGCCCCGAGATGTGGTTGTAGACCAGGTCGTTCATGCCGTGCAGCGCGACCAGCCGGTAGCAGGCGGCGACATCGACGCGCATCGCCCACTCCGCGGCGCTGACTCGGCCTTTGATTTTTGCCTGGGAAAGATCTGTCATGGCGGCCCTCCGGGAGCAAAGGGATTGTCGCACGCCGCGCTATAATCCGGCCGCCTTCCACTCTTTGATTTCTCTCCCATGAAAGTGCTGGTTGCCGTCAAGCGCGTCATCGACTTCAACGTCAAGGTGCGGGTCAAGCCCGACGGCACCGGCGTCGAGACCGCCAACGTCAAGATGTCGATGAATCCGTTCGACGAGATAGCGGTCGAGGAGGCGGTGCGGCTGAAAGAGGCCGGCGTCGCGACCGAGATCGTCGCGGTGTCCTGCGGCGTGCAGGCCTGCCAGGAGACCCTGCGCACCGCGCTCGCGATCGGCGCTGACAAGGCGATCCTCGTGGAAGCCGCGGGCGAGTTGCAGCCGCTTGCCGTGGCGAAGCTCCTGAAGGCCGTTGTGGACAGGGAAAAACCCGGCCTCATCATTCTCGGCAAACAGGCCATCGACGACGACTCGAATCAGACGGGTCAGATGCTGGCGGCGCTGCTGGGCTGGTCGCAGGCGACCTTTGCTTCGAAGATCGTCCTGGATAAGGAAAACGCCAAAGTTACGCGAGAGGTCGACGGCGGGCTGGAAACCATCGGTATCAAGCTCCCTGCGGTCGTGACGACCGACCTGCGGCTGAACGAGCCGCGCTACGTCACGCTGCCGAACATCATGAAGGCGAAGAAAAAGCCGCTCGAGACGCTCAAGCCCGAGGCGCTCGGGGTCGACGTTGCTCCCAGGCTGGCGACCTTGAAGGTGGTGGAGCCCCCGAAGCGCAAGGCGGGCGTCAAGGTGGCCGACGCGAAGCTGCTCATCGAGAAGCTGCGCAACGAAGCGAAGGTGATCTGATGGCCAGCCTCGTCATCGCCGAGCACGATAACGGCGCGCTGAAAGCGGCCACGCGCAACGCGGTAGGCGCCGCGCAGAAGATCGGCGGCGACATCCATGTTCTGGTAGCCGGCCACAACGCGGAGGCCGCCGCCAAGGCCGCGGCGCAGGTGGCCGGCGTCACCAAGGTTCTTCTCGCCGACGCCCCGCACCTGGGCGAATTCCTCGCCGAGAATGTCGCCGCGCTCGTCGTCTCGATGGCGAAGAGCTACTCGCACCTCCTTGCGCCTTCGACCTCGAACGGCAAGAACGTCGCGCCGAGAGTCGCCGCGCTGCTCGATGTCCAGCAGATCTCCGACATCATCGCGGTGGAATCGCCCGACACCTTCGTGCGGCCGATCTACGCCGGCAACGCGCTTGCCACGGTGCAGTCGAAGGATGCGATCAAAGTCATCACCGTCAGGACGACGGGCTTCGATGCAGCCGCGCCTTCGGGCGGCAGTGCCTCGATCGAAAAAGTATCCGCGCCCGGCGATACGGGCCTGTCCTCGTTCGTCGGCCGGGAAGTCTCGAAATCGGAGAGGCCGGAGCTGACCGCCGCCAAGATCATCGTCTCGGGCGGGCGAGGCATGGGCTCGGGCGAGAACTTCAAGCTCCTCGAGCCGCTTGCCGACAGGCTGAACGCCGCGATGGGCGCTTCGCGCGCCGCTGTCGACGCCGGTTTCGTGCCGAACGACTGGCAGGTGGGGCAGACCGGCAAGATCGTGGCGCCGGACCTCTATGTCGCGGTGGGCATCTCGGGCGCGATCCAGCACCTCGCCGGCATGAAGGACAGCCGGGTGATCGTGGCGATCAACAAGGACGAGGAGGCGCCGATCTTCCAGGTCGCGGACTACGGGATCGTGGGCGACCTCTTCAAGGTGGTTCCCGAGCTCGTCGAAGAACTCAAGAAATGAGCTACGCCGCGCCCCTGAAGGACATGCGTTTTGCCATGTCGGAGCTCGCCGGCTTCGCCGAGGTGGCCAAGCTCCCGGGGTATCAGGAAGCGACCCAGGACACGGTGGATGCAATCCTTGAGGAAGCCTCGAAGTTTGCTTCGGAAGTCCTTGATCCATTGAACCATTCTGGTGACGTCGAAGGCTCCCAGTGGAGCGACGGGAAGGTCACCACCCCCAGGGGCTTCAAGGCGGCCTATCGCCAGTACATCGAGGGCGGCTGGGCGGCGCTGCCCTTCGACGCGGAGCACGGCGGGCAGGGGCTGCCGAAGCTCGTCGCCACCGCGGTCGAGGAGATGCTGACCTCCTGCAACATGTCCTTCTCGCTTTGCCCGCTCCTCACCCAGGGCGCGATCCACGCGCTCGAGCTCGCCGGCAGCGACGCGCTCAAGCGCACCTTCCTCGCCAACATGGTGGCCGGGAAGTGGACGGGCACCATGAACCTCACCGAGCCGCAGGCCGGCTCCGACCTGGCGCTGGTGAAGACGAGGGCCAAGCCGGCCGGCGACCACTACCTCATCAGCGGCCAGAAGATCTTCATCACCTACGGCGAGCACGACATGGCCGAGAACATCGTCCATCTCGTGCTCGCGCGCACGCCCGAAGCGCCCGAAGGCGTGAAGGGCATTTCGCTTTTCGTGGTGCCGAAGTTCCTGGTGAAGCCCGATGGAACGCTCGGGGAGCGCAACAACGCCAAGTGCGCCTCGATCGAGCACAAGCTCGGCATCCACGCGAGCCCGACCGCCGTGATGGTGTTCGAGGACGCGAAGGGCTACCTCGTGGGCGAGGAAAACAAGGGCCTCGCCTACATGTTCGTGATGATGAATGCGGCGCGCTTCTCCGTGGGCCTTGAAGGCATGTCGATCGCCGAGCGCGCGTTCCAGCGCGCGCTCGCGTACGCGAAAGAGCGCCTGCAGGGCAAGGATCTCGTGCAGGGCGGCAAGACCGTGCCGATCATCCGCCATCCGGACGTGCGCCGGATGCTGATGCTCATGAAATCGCAGACCGAGGCCATGCGGGCCCTCGCCTATGTGGTCGCGGCTTCCATGGATGTGGCTTCCCGCTCCACGAATCCGGACGAGAAAAAGAAACACCAGGCCTTTGTCGACCTGATGATTCCCGTGGTGAAAGGCTGGAGCACGGAAACCGGCATCGAGGTCGCCTCGCTCGGCGTGCAGGTGCACGGCGGCATGGGCTTCATCGAGGAAACCGGCGCCGCCCAGCACCTGCGCGATGCGCGCATCACGTCGATCTACGAGGGCACCACCGGCATCCAGGCGAGCGACCTCGTCGGCCGCAAGATCGCGCGCGAGGGCGGTGCCACTGTCAAAGACTGGGTTTCAGTCCTGAAAGCTTTCGATCACGACCTGGCGAAATCCAGAAATCCCGACATCCAGTCCCTGCGCGCGCATCTGGCAGCGGCCGTGAAAGCGGTCGAGGAGAGCGTCGCGTTCATCCTCTCCGCCGCGGGCAAGGATCCCAATGCCGCATTTGCGGGCGCCGTGCCGTTCCTGAAGCTCATGGGGATCACGGCGGGGGGATGGCAGATGGCGCGCGCCGCGCTGATCGCGGAGAAAAAGCTTTCCGGGAGTGAAGACAAACCCTTCCTGGAAGCAAAGATCAAGACCGCCCGTTTCTTCGGCGATCACGTTCTTTCGCAGGCTCCCGGACTTGCGGCGACCGTGACGAGCGGCTCAGCCGCCGTGATGTCGCTCTCCGACGAGCAGTTCCTCGCGGCCTAAGCCAGGCTGAGCGTCACCCGCGTCACCGTGGGGTCATCGGGATTGCGCCCGAGCGAGTAGCCGAGCGCGCGGCACATCTCGAGCATGTGCCGGTTGGTCGAGAGCACGTCCCCGTAGATCGTCTTCAGGCCGCGGCTTCGCGCGACGGCGGCCAGCTTCTCCATCAAGCGCCGGCCGATGCCGCGTCCCTGCCAGGGGTCCGCGATCACGATCGCGAATTCGCAGGTGTCGGGCGCGACAAGGACGTAGCGCGCGACGCCGATCAGGGATTCGTGGCCTTCCAGCATGACTACCGCGGCGATCGCCATGTCGCGCGAGTAGTCGATCGTGATCAGGCTCTCGATGTACTCGCGCGTGATGCGCTTGGCGCCGCCGAGGAGGCGGTTATGGCGCGTGTCGGCCGAGAGGCCGCTCACGAACGCGTGCTCGATGTCGTGATCCTCGCGCCTCAGGGCGCGCAGGGTGACCGCCTGGCCGGTGATCGGCTCGAACGCTTCGGTGAGGTCGGGCGGAACTAGAACTTGATTTGCCCGGTGAGGATCTGCTTCCACATCACCCAGTCGCCCAGGAAGCTGTAGAGCGGGTGCTTGAACGTGGCGGGGCGGTTCTTCTCGAAGAAAAAATGCCCCACCCAGGCCCAGGCGTAGCCCTGCACGAGGCCGACCAGCAGCCACCAGAAATTGAGCGTGGAAAACGCGTGCAGGACGCAGAGGAGCCCGATCGTGGTGCCGGCGAAATGCAGCCGCCGCGACGTTCGGTTCGAGTGCTCGCTCAGATAAAAGGGGTAGAACTCGCTGAACGTCTTCATGGCTACATGTTCGGGTAGTTGGGGCCGCCGCCGCCCTCGGGCGTGACCCAGACGATGTTCTGGGTGGGATCCTTGATGTCGCAGGTCTTGCAATGCACGCAGTTCTGCGCGTTGATCTGCAGCCGCGGGGCGGAATCAGTGTTGACGAACTCGTACACGCCCGCCGGACAGTAGCGCTGCTCCGGCCCGGCGTACTGCTCGAGGTTCACGCTCACCGGCACGGAAGCGTCCTTCAGCGTCAGGTGCGCCGGCTGGTCCTCGCTGTGGTTCGTATTGGAGAAGGAGAGATCCGTAAGGCGATCAAAGGTCAGCTTGCCGTCCGGTTTCGGATATTGAATTGGTTTTGATTCACCTTTGGGACGCAACGTTTCATTGTCCGCATGGTCATGGTGCAGCGTCCACGGCGCCTTGCCGCCGAAGACGATCTGGTCGATGCCGACCATGAGCGTGCCGGTGTAGAGGCCCTTGGACATCCAGGGCTTGAAGTTGCGCGCGCGATAGAGCTCGTCGAAGAGCCAGCTCTCGCGGAACGCGGCAGGGTAGGCCTCCAGCTTGTCGCTCGAGCGACCCGCTTTCAAGGCTTCGGCGGCCGCTTCTGCGGCCATCATTCCCGACTTGATCGCGCAGTGGCTGCCCTTGATCCGCGAGGCATTCAGGAAGCCCGCGTCGTCGCCGATCAGGCAGCCGCCCGGGAAGACGAGCTCGGGCAGCGATTGCAGGCCGCCCGCCGAGATCGCGCGCGCACCGTAGGCGACGCGCTTGCCGCCCTCGAAGAAGCCGCGGATCGCCGGATGCGTCTTGTAGCGCTGGAATTCCTCGAATGGGCTGAGGTAGGGATTCGAATAACCCAGGCCGACCACGAAGCCGACCGCGACCTGGTTGTTCTCGGCGTGATAGAGGAACGAGCCGCCGTAGGTCTCGGAATCGAGCGGCCAGCCGGCCGTATGCACGACGAGGCCCGCCTGGTGCTTCCCGGGCTGGATGTCCCAGAGCTCCTTCAGGCCGATGCCGTAGACCTGGGGATCCGATCCCTTGCGCAGGTCGAATTTCTTCTCCAGTTGCCGCGCGAGGTTGCCGCGGCAGCCCTCGGCGAAGAAGGTGTACTTGGCGTGAAGCTCCATGCCCTGCTGGTAGGCATCGGTCTTCTCGCCTTTCTTGTTGATGCCCATGTCGCCGGTGGCGACGCCCTTGACCGCGCCCTGGTCGTCGTAGAGCACCTCGGCGCCGGCAAAGCCCGGGAAAATCTCGACGCCCGCGGCCTCGGCCTGCTGTCCGAGCCAGCGGCAGAAGCTGCCCAGGCTGATGACGTAGTTGCCGTGGTTGCGGAAGCAGGCAGGGAGAAGGAAATTGGGGGTTCTTACTGCTGTTTGTTCCTTCAAGAATAAAAACCTATCTTCCGTGACCGGAACATTCAGCGGCGCGCCTTTCTCCTTCCAGTCGGGAAAGAGCTCGGCGATGGCGCGCGGGTCCATGACGGCGCCCGAGAGGATGTGCGCGCCGATCTCGGAGCCTTTCTCGATCAGGCACACCGAGAGCTCGGCATTGAGCTGCTTCAGGCGGATCGCGGCGGCGAGGCCGGCGGGCCCGCCGCCGACCACCACCACGTCGTACTGCATGGATTCCCGCGGCATGAGGGAATTATAGAATGGGCTCCATGAGCGCAGACCGACGGCTCGCCCATATCGAAAGAATCCCGATTCGCTGGGGCGACATGGACGCGATGGGCCATGTCAACAACACCGTGTACTTCCGCTTCATGGAGCAGGCGCGCATCAGCTGGTTCCGCGCGCTCGTGCCCGAGCGCGAGGCCTGGGTCTCCACCGGCATCGTCATCGCCAACGCGAGCTGCAACTACAAGCGCGCGATGACCTATCCCGGCACCGCGGAAGTGAGGCTCTATGTCGGCAAGCCCGGCGGCTCGAGCGTCGCGACCCACTACGAGCTGCGCGTCGACGATGATCCGGTTCCTTATGCCGACGGCGCCGCGCTCGTGGTCTTCGTCGACATGAAGCAGCAGAAATCCAAGCGCATTCCCGAGGCGATCCGCGAGCGCCTGGAGAACGCGAAGGTCGACGCGTGAAGCCGCTCTGGACCCCTTCGCCCGAGCGGGCCGCGCAGACGCTGCTCGCGCGCTTCATGCAGCGAGCGGGGAAGAAGAGCTATGCCGAGCTGCACCGTTGGTCGGTGGAGCACAGCGAGGAGTTCTGGACCCTGCTCTGGGAGTTTTGCGGGGTGGTCGGCTCCAAAGGCCCGCGTACCCTGATCAATCCGGGCCGCATGCCGGGCGCCGTCTGGTTTCCGGAGGGCAGGCTCAACTTCGCCGAGAACCTGCTGCGGCAGCGCGACGACGAGCTCGCGATCTCCTTCTGGGGCGAGGACCGGGTCAAGCGCCGCTATTCGCGCCGGCAGCTCTACGACCTCGTGTCGCGGCTTGCGCAGGCGCTGCGCGCCGCCGGCGTGAGGAAGGGCGACCGTGTCGCGGGCTACCTGCCGAACCTCCCCGAGTCGATCGCCGCGACCCTCGCGACCGCGAGCCTCGGCGCGATCTGGTCCTCCTGCTCGCCCGACTTCGGCGTGCAGGGCGTGCTCGACCGCTTCGGGCAGATCGAGCCCAAGGTGCTTTTCTGCGCCGACGGCTACTTCTATGGCGGCAAGGAGTTCGATTCTCAGGACAAGGTCGCCGAGCTGCTCACGAGGCTGCCAAGCGTCAAGCAGTGCGTTGTCATGCCGTACGTGGGTGCAAAGGTGAGGGTCGGGGTGTCACTCGAGGAGTTTTTAAAACCCCATGAAGCAAAAGACATCACCTTCGAACAATGTGAATTCAATCATCCGCTCTACATCCTGTATTCCTCGGGAACCACGGGCGTGCCCAAGTGCATCGTGCACGGTACCGGCGGAACGCTGCTCCAGCACCTGAAGGAGCACCAGCTGCAAAGCGATGTGCGGCCGGGCGACCGGCTCTTCTACTTCAGCACCCTGGGCTGGATGATGTGGAACTGGCTCGTCTCGGGCCTCGCGAGCGGGGCGGCGCTGCTGCTCTACGACGGCTCTCCTTTCGTCGGCCGCGGCCGCATCCTGTTCGACTTTGCCGACGTCGAAGGCATGACGCACTTCGGCACTTCGGCGAAGTACATCGACGCGATCGCGAAGATCGGCCTGAAGCCGCGCGAGACGCACAAGCTCGAGAAGCTGCGCGCGCTCCTTTCCACCGGCTCGCCGCTCTCGCCCGAGGGTTTCGACTACGTTTACGCGAGCGTCAAGGCGGATGTGTGCCTTTCGTCGATCTCGGGCGGCACCGACATCGTGTCCTGCTTCGTGCTCGGCAATCCCCTGGGCCCGGTCTGGCGCGGCGAGATCCAGGCGAAGGGCCTCGGGATGGCGGTGGAAGTCTTCAGCGAGCAGGGGCTGCCTCTCAAGGGCGAAAAGGGCGAGCTCGTCTGCACACGACCTTTTCCGTCGATGCCGGTCGGCTTCTGGAACGACCCGGATGGCGCGAGATACCGCGCTGCCTATTTCGAGAAATATCCGAATGTCTGGCGCCACGGCGACTGGTGCGAGGAGACCGCGCACGGCGGGATGATCATCTACGGCCGCTCCGATGCGGTGCTCAATCCGGGCGGCGTGCGCATCGGCACGGCCGAGATTTACCGGCAGGTCGAGAGCCTCGAGGACGTGGTGGAGTCGCTCGTCATCGGGCAGGACTGGCAGGGCGATGTCAGGGTGGTGCTGTTCGTGAAGCTGAAGGAGGGTCTTTCGCTGGACGAGGATCTGATTTCCAGGCTGAAGCAGAAAATCAGGACCAATACGACCCCGCGTCACGTTCCCGACAAGATCCTGCAGGTCGCCGACATCCCGCGCACCAAGAGCGGCAAGATCGTCGAGCTCGCGGTGCGCGATGTGGTGCACGGCCGGGAGCCCAAGAATCTCGAGGCGCTCGCCAATCCCGAGGCGCTCGACTACTTCCGGGGGCGCCAGGAACTGCGGCTGCCCTGAGCCGCGCGGCTGCGCTTCGCGCCTGCCGCAACAATCGCCGGGCGGTTCGGACTACGGTTTAAGCCATCCGGCTCAAATTGCCGGTCATATTCCGAAAGGTCGCTTCCCTAAGCTTCCCAGACACTGCAGATGGGAAGCGACTCGGAGATGTACGACTCTGTGGAAGTCGTGGTGGCCCGGCTTGAGGCGGGCGCCGCGGAGATTCGGGCGGGATCGAAGCTGCTTTGTGCGGGCGAGCAGGCGCGCGCGGCGCGCTTCGCGCTGGAGCGCGACCGGAACCGCTACATCGCGGCGCGCTCGCGCCTGCGCCGGCTGCTGGCCGAGCGCCTGGGCGAGCGCCCGCAAGCCGTCGAGCTCGTCTACGGCAAGCGCGGCAAGCCCGCGCTCGCGCCCAGGTTCGCCGGGACCGGGCTGCGCTTCAACCTCACGCACTGCGACGATGTCGCGGTCTACGCCTTCACGCACGAGCGGGAAGTGGGCGTCGATGTCGAGGCCGTGCGCCCGCTGCGCGACGCGGACGACGTCGCGGCGCGCTTTTTTTCGCCGCAGGAAAATCTCGCCTACCGCTCGCTTCCGGCAACCGAGCGCCCGCAGGGCTTCTTCAACTGCTGGACGCGCAAGGAAGCTTTCGTCAAGGCGCTCGGCGGGGGACTGCACCTCCCGCTCGATCGCTTCGATGTCTCGCTCTCGCCGCACGAGCCGCCGCGCCTTCTGCGCGTGGGGTGCAAGCCGGGCGACCGTTGCGGCTGGCTGCTGATCGGCCTGCAGCCCGGGCCGGGGCTGACCGGCGCCGTGGTCGTTCGCTCGCAGGAGAGCTCGAGGGCAGGTGAGCCAAGGACGCTCCACTGAGATCCGCCCGCCTCACCGTCGGCCTGCGCTCCATGGCCTACCTCGGCGATCACGCGGTGCAGGACGCGGTCCTGCTCCCCGGCGCCTTCTACGTGGCCACGGCGCTGCGCCTGCAGCGCGAGTTCTTCGGGGGAAGCCCCGCGCGCGTGCGCAATGCCGTCTTTCATGCGCCGGTCGTGCTCTCGGCCGAGGACACCCGCCTCGAAGTCGAAGCGCGGCCGCGCGAGGATGGCGTCACGGAGTACGTTTTCAGGGAAGGCGAGGGCCAGGCCGCCACGCTCGAGATCGAGCCCGGCGCCCCGGCCTCCCAGGACACATTTTCCGTGGACGACTTTCGCGCAGTCCCGCGGGAGACCCTCGAATCCGGCGCGTATTACGCGCAATTGCGCGCGCGCGGAAACCAGTACGGCCCCGGCTTTCAGGGCGTCAGCGCGCTCTGGCGAGCGGGCGAAGAAGTCCTGGCGCGGATCGAGGCCCCGCCGGCAGGCGCCGCGCACGGCCCGGTGGCGCGGCAGGCGATCCTGCTCGACTGCCTCGTCCAAACGCTCGCCTCCTTCGCGCTCGAGCAGGGCGGGACGTTCCTGTTGCGCTCGATTGCGAGCGTCGAAGGGAGGCTCGAGGACGCCGGCGCCAGCCTTTGGGCCCGCGCAAGGCTTGAGCCCGCAAGCGCGAGCGAAGGCACGGATTATCTCGGCGAAGTCGAGGCGTTCGACGCCGCCGGCCGGCGGGTGCTCAAGCTCTCCGGCGTCGCCTTCAGCCTCTCGGGGCGCGGCGCGGCCGCGAACCTGGTCGTCGCCGCCAATTTCACCGCCGAGCCGCTCGAGGAATCGCTCGCGTTCTGGGGCGAGCACTTCGGCCTGCGCCTGCGCGTGGGTTTTGCGCCGTACAACCAGGTCTTCCAGCAGCTGCTCGATCCCGCGAGCGCCCTCGGCCGCAATCGCGACGGCGTGAACGCGGTGCTCCTCGCGCTGGAGGAGTGGGCGGCGCACGCGCGCACGCTGCCGGCGATCTCGCGCGCGCGGGCGGACGAGTGCTTCGGCACGCGCTCGCGCACCGTGCTCCCGAACGGCCTCGAGATCGCGCAGCTGAACCCGCAGGAGACCGGCTACCTCTACGAGGAAATCTTCGCCGACGAGTGCTACCTGCGCCACGGCATCGTGCTCGAGGAGGGCGATACGGTGCTCGACATCGGCGCCAACGTCGGCCTCTTCTCCCTTTTCGTGCAGAGCCGCTGCCCGGGCGCGCGCATCTACGCGTTCGAGCCCGCGCCGCCCGCCTTCGACGTGCTGCGCGCCAACCTGGCGGCGCACGCGCCCGGCGCGCAGGCGTTCAACGCCGGCGTCTCGGACAAGGCGGGAACCGCGACCCTGACCGTCTACGGCAAGGCGTCGGTGTTCTCCGGCTTTCACCCCGAGGAGCAGGACGACCGCGCCTCGCTGCAGGCGGTGGTGAGCAACATGCTCAGGCGCGAGGCGAAGGACGGCGAGGCGCTCGAGGAGTACGCCGGCGAGCTCGTCGCCGACCGGCTCGAGCGCACCGAATACGCCTGCCCGATGGTCTCGGTCTCCGAATTCATGCGCGAGCACCGCCTCGAGCGGATCGGCCTGCTCAAGATCGACGCGGAAAAAAGCGAAGCGGCGATCCTCGCGGGCATCGGCGAGGAGGACTGGGCGAAGATCGACCAGCTGGTCATCGAAGTGCATGACCGCGCCGGCGGCGCCGCCGAGCGTGTCCTCGAGCGGCTGCGCAGCCTCGGCTATCGCTGCACCCTCGAAGAGGTACCGCTCCTCGAGCGCTCGGGGCTTTGCAACATCTACGCCACCCGGCGAGCGGCGCGCGAAGCGGGCGCGGGGGACTCGTCCCGCGCCAACCTGCAACGCAATGTCACCGAATTCTGCTCGGCGCTGCGCGCGCACATGCAGCGCGCTCCGGCGCCACTCGTGCTCTGCGTGTGCCCGAGGAACGCGCCCGACCCGGTGCTGGATGAGGCCGAGCGCAGGCTGCTCGAGGAAGCCGGCGCGATCCCGAACGTCCAGACGATCTCGTCCTCCTCGATTGCGCAGCGTTACCCGACCCGCGTCTTTCACGATACGGCGGCCGCCCGCGCGGGCCACGTGCCCTATACGCCGGAGGGCTACGCCGCCCTGGGGACGGCGCTCATGCGCGCCGCCTACGGACTCAAGCGCCGGCCTTGCAAGGTGATCGCGCTCGATTGCGACAACACGCTGTGGCAGGGCGTGTGCGGCGAGGACGGCGTGGCGGGCATCGGCCTGGGCGCGGCGCGCCGCAGGCTGCAGGAATTCATGCTCGCGCAGATGCAGGCCGGGATGCTGCTGTGTCTGTGCAGCAAGAACAACGAGCGCGACGTGCTGGAAGTCTTCGAGCGCCGCAGCGAGATGCCGCTCAAGCTCGCGCATTTCGCCGCGCGCCGGCTGAACTGGCAGGGAAAGGCGCAGAACCTGCGATCCCTTGCCGCGGAGCTCGGCCTGGG
>Ga0310810_10006842_pt1 | contig 12935 bp, 6 predicted proteins | sample NCmetagenome_FD_207641 | JGI IMG/M metagenome (GOLD analysis project Ga0310810, IMG submission 207641) | Soil microbial communities from experimental microcosm in Duke University, North Carolina, United States - NC | ecosystem: Engineered > Artificial ecosystem > Soil microcosm > Unclassified ... | reverse complement strand
CGCGCGGATTCTCGTCGAGCAGTCGCTTCACGCGGTCTCGGTCGCCGAGCGCTGCGGCCATCAGGATGTCGGCAGTCGCGCCCCGCTGGACGAGGAACTGCGCCACCTCGTGGCGGTCGCGGATCATCCACTGCGCGGGGGTCGATTCGTGATCCACGTCACGTGCGTCCAGGTTCGCGCCGTGCTCGACCAGATAACCCGCGATCGCCGCGTTCGCGGCGAAGTGAAGTGGCGTCTGTCCGTCGCCGCCGCGCGCGTGGACCACGGCCGGATTGGCGGAGACGAGCGCGTCGAGCCGATCGATCATGCCGAGCCGCGCGGCGGCGTGGGCGTCGACCCGCGCGCCGCGCTCGATCAGCCAGGGCGCGAACGACGGCTCGCAGAAATCGAGCACCCCGAAGCTGCCGGCCCACCAGTGGCTGCGCTGGTTGATGTCGGCGCCGTGCGCGAGCAGAAGGTCGATCATCGCGCGGTTCTGTTTCTCGACGGCGGGCGCCAGGATTGTGGCGCCGAACGAGCCGCCCGGCATCGGGTCGTTGAGGCACGCCACCAGCCCCGGAGACGTTTGGAGCGTCCGGCGGGCCGTGTCCAGGTCGTCGGCCTTCACCGCCCGCGCGAGGATGTCGGAGGGTTCTGACACGGTTCAGTGTAGCGCGTGCGAGCCAGGCTGGATCTGGCGAAGGATCGAACGGAATAAATACCAGTGTCGCGCACCGTGTTCCAAGCTGTGAGAACGTGTTGAAGCAGCTGTGTCAGTCCACCTGCAGCAAACCCTCACGCGTCGCCTTCCGCCAGCGTGCAAACTCTGCGGCGCGGCCGGGACGGTCGTGCCTGAAGTGTCGGTGCAGGGCCCATCGGTGACATTCATGTGGAGTTGTCGCGCGTGCCAGCTCGACTGGCGAATGACCGCGGCCGAGCGGCGACTCGTGGAACGTCGAGGCCGACAGGCAGATCGCCGTCGTGCCACTCGCACCGATCGGCGACTCGGGTAGTCACGGTATCGCTGCGAATGCTTACCGCGCCGGTCTGACTAGTGGCCTGTCCACGCTGAAGAAGGACCAGATCGCGGAGCGCGGCGCCCGGGTGGCAAGGCGCGACGACCGAGAATACCGGGAGTATTTGAGGGAGGAGCAACGCCGCCAGCCGGGATGCCCCGCCCGCGAGGTGGTCCTGCTTCAGCGTGGACCGGCCACTAGTCCGTGCGCAGCGCGATCAGCGGATCCTGCTTCGTGGCCCGGCGCGCGGGCACGTAGCAGGCGGCGAGCGCGACGAGGATCAGCAGCAGCGACACTGACGCGTAGGTCACCGCATCGGTCGGTGCGACGGCGAACAGCACCGCGCCCATCAGGCGGGCGAGAAACGCGGCGCTGACGATGCCCGCCGCGACGCCCGCCGCCGCGAGCCCAAGGCCCGGACGCAGGATCAGCCGCGCGATGTCGCGCCGCTGCGCTCCGAGCGCGATGCGGATGCCGATCTCGCGCACGCGCTGATTCGCCGCGACACTCATGACCCCGTAGGTGCCGATCGCCGCGAGCAGCAGCGCGATGGCTGCAAACGCGCCCATCAGCGACAGGACGACTTTGCGGCGCACCATCGAGTCGGCGAGCAGGTTCTCCATCGTGCTCTGCCCGAAAACCGGCAGCGTGGGATCGATTTCGTGAATCGCGCGTTCGACCGTGGTGTTCAGCGATGCCGGATCCGTGGACGATCGGTAGAAGACGGTCAGCGCGTTGCTCGAGCGCTGGAACAGCGGGAAATAGACCCGCGCAGATACCGGCACGTCCAGTCCGTCGTCGTGAATGTCGGCGACGACTCCGACGATCCGGGGCGACTGCCGGCCGAGGGAGATGCTGCGGCCGATCGGGTCGCGGCCCGGAGACTGGGTCTTCGCCAGCGTTTCATTGATGATCACCACCGGCTCTGCCCCGGCCGTGTCGCCCGCGGTGAACGCGCGGCCGCTGAGGATCGGCGATTTCAGCGTCGCGAAATAGTCCGGGCTCGCGACCTGGAACTGCGCGCGGCGCACATCCGCGGGCGCAGTCGACTCGCCCACGAACGTGAACCGCTGTGTCACGCCCGATCCGCTGAACGGCGTCCGGTTGCTTGCGCTCATCCCGACCGACTCGACACCGGGCAGCGTCCCGACACGCCGGAGCACCTCGTTGATGTACGCGTTTCGCTGCGCCGGGGTGGCGTACGGGTTCTTCGACGGGTCGTTCGGGACGGGAATCCAGATCTGCGCGAAGCCGAGGTTCGCCGGATCGAGTCCCGGATTCACCTGCAGCATGCTCCAGAAACTGCGGACCAGCAGGCCGGCGCCGACGAGGAGCACGAGCGAGATCGCAATCTCCGCTGCGACGAGCGCACCGCGGAAGCGCCGCTCGCCGCGCCGTTCACCCCCTCCGCGGCCGGCGTCCTTCAGGCTGTCGCCGGGATTGACGCCCGACACCTGTATCGCCGGCACGATGCCGAAGACCACGCCCGCGGCGAGCGACAGCGCGAGGCCAATGGAGACCATGCCGCCGTCGAAATGCACCTCCGTCAGGCGAGGCAGATCGGCGGGCATCATCGCCACCATCCAGTCTTTCAGCCACGCCACCGCGGCGAGCGCGGCGGCGCCGCCGGCAACGGCGACGACGAGGCTCTCGACGAGCAGCTGGCGGACCAGCTGACCGCGCGTGGCCCCGAGCGCGCGGCGAACCGCAACCTCGCGCAGGCGGCTCGACGCGCGCGCGAGCGTCAGATTGGCGATGTTCACGCACGCGATGAGGAGCAGCAGGGCGACGGCGCCCATCAGCACGGTCAGCGTCGGCCGGATCCGGTTCGTCAGCTCGCGCTGCACGCCCTCGACGCGCAGGCCCCACTGCACGGGCGCTGGATAGTTCGTTGGATACGTCGACCGCAGCTCGGCCGAGAGCGCGTCGAGGCGATCCTGCGCCTGGGGCAGCGAGATGCCGGGTTTCAGGCGGCCCATGACGCCCGGGATGAAGTTCTGCTGACGCTGCGGCGGACTGGGGAACGGCGTCGCGGCGAAGCCGCACGCGCCCCACATATCCACATCGGCGCGCACGGTTTCACCGGGATGACGGAAGTCACGCGGCATGACGCCGACGACCGTGTAGGTGTCGGTGTCCATGATGACCTTGCGTCCGATGACGTCGCGCGCGGCGCCGAACGCGCGGTGCCATAGTCCGTCGCTGATCACGACCGCGTCAGAGAAGCCGGGCACCGCGTCCTGCGGCCCGTAGACGCGTCCGAGCTGCGCGGTGGCGCCGAGCAGCTGAAAGTAGTTGGCGCTGGTGACAAGCACCTCGACGCGTTCCGGCCGATCGCCACCGACGAACGAGGCACTGACCGGCCACACCGCGGTGACCCCGTCGAAGATCCCGGCACGGTCGCGCAGATCGTCGAGCTCGGGCTGTGAGATGCCGATGTTGCGGCCGCCGCTGGCGTTGGCGTCCGCCGCGATGCGCACGAGGCGATCGGGATCCGGAAAGGGAAGCGGCCGAATGAGGATCGCGTGGACGATGGTGAAAATGGCGACGTTCGCACCGATACCGAGCGCGAGCGTCAGCGTCGCGATCGCGGTGAACCCCGGCGCCGAGACGAGTCGTCGCAGTGCGTGCCGAACGTCGCGCACAAAGGCATCCATGTGCGTGATATTACGGCAACCGTTCGCGTGTCCGATAGTGTTCGCCAGCGCACAGTGTGCGAAAGCGAGGCGTCATTCGGCCGCCAGCGCTTCGAGCGCGGCGATTTGGTGCACCGGTCGCGCCGCCATGAGGGCCGCCGCGAGTCCGGCGATGAGCAGTGTCCCCGCCACGATCACGTACGGCGCGAGCGCGAACTGGTCGACGCCGAACAGCATCGACCGCAGCGCCGGCGCGGCCGCCGCGGCAACGCCACAGCCGATGACGAGCCCCGCGATCAACGGCCTGGCGGCATCCCGCAGCACGGTCCGCACGTTCTGCTGACGCGACGCGCCGAGAGCCGCGCGAATCGCCATCTCGCGCCGCCGGAGAGCGACGCTGAACGCGGTCACCGCATAGACGCCCGCCGAGGCCAGCGCGAGCGCGAGCGCGGCGAACGCCTCAATCAGCCAGAGATTGAGCCGCTGCGGCGCCAGGGCGGCGTCCAGCGCCTCCTCCATCGTCCGTATCGCGGACGTGGGAACGTCACGGTCCACCCCGTGAACGACACGACGCACCTCCTCCGAGGCGAGTTTGGGATCGGCCGTCGTCCGCACGCCCCAGTACATGTTGTTGGCGAGCCAGATGGAGGTGCTGTCGGGAACCTGCGCGACCGGCACGTACACGTCGGGCGTGACCTCCGCGTCGAGGCCGTAATGCTTCACGTCGCCGACGACGCCGACGACGCGCAGCGGCCGCGCGCTGCCGGCGTCGTTGACGATGAGGACCTTTCCCGGCGCGTCGCCGAGCGTCCAATACCGAAGCGCGAGCGTGCGGCTCACCAGCACCACGCGGTCCGCCGCGGCATTGTCGCGCTCGTCGAAGCCGCGCCCGGCCAGCACCGGAAGGCCGAACGTGCGCGCATAGGACGGACTGACCATCCGATACTGGGCTTCGTCGACGCGCTCGTGCGGAGGCGCGGGACGATCGCCCGGCCACACATCCGCGGTGGCGCGATAGCCATTGAGCGGAATCACGTTGACCGCGGCCGCGTCGGACACGCCGGGTATGGCAAGCAGCGCCGTGCGCACCTCCTCGGCGAACCTGCTGATTGCCTGAGTGTTCTTATACCGCGCGCGCGGAAGAGACAGGCGGATGGTCAGCAGGTGGTCCACCCGGATACCCGGATCGACCGCGTGCAGATTCGCGACGCTGCGCGACAGCAACACCGCCAGGATGATCAGCGCGGAGGCGAGTGCAACCTCGGCGCAGACCAGGATGCCGCGGGTCCGCGACGTGTCGCCCGAGGCCGAGCGATGTGCTTTGAGTAATCCGTCGCGGCCGAGCCGGAGTGCCGGCAGAAGCGCGAGAACAAAGACGACCAGCATCGACACGACGGCAGTGAAGGCCACGACGCGAGGCGTACCCGTGCCGCGACGCGCGAGGGACAGAAGATCCGCGGGTGCGAGCACCGAAAGCGTATTCGCCACGAGGCGGTGCAGGACGAGGGCGCCGGCACAGCCCGCTGCGGCGATGAACGCGGCTTCGAGGGTCAGCTGCCGGATGCGACGCCATCGACTCGCGCCCAGCGCGGCCCGAACCGCGAACTCGTGCTCGCGCCGCACGCCGAATGCGAGAAACAGGTTCGCCAGGTTCGCGCACGCCACCGCCAGGACCAGGACGACGGCCGCTTCGAGGAGCAGGATCGTCGCGCGCTGCCTGGCCACGAGGGTCTGGTGCCACTCGACGACCCGGGCGCCGGCGTGGGTCGCGTTCGTGTCGGGGTACCGTTCCCGCAGCGCCGCGAAGATCCGGTCGAGATCTTCGCGGGCACGATCGCGCGTCACGTCCGGGCGAAGCCGCCCGACGACGCGCAGGAATCCGGCGTCACGCGCGGCGCGGCGTGGATCGGCGTCGACAGGAAACGGCGCCACCAGCTCCGCGTCGCGCACCGGCATGACGAAATCCGCGGGAAGGACACCGACGATCGTGTGCGCGTCACCATTCAGGATGATGCTGGAACCCAGGATGCCGGCGTCACCGCCGAAGCGGCGGCGCCAGAGTCCATAGGTCAGGACCACGACTCGCTGTCCGCCGCCGCGCTCGTCATCGGCGGCCAGGACCCTGCCGAGCAGCGGCGCTCGGGCGAGCATCGCAAACAACGACGACGAGGCCTTCATCCCCTGGACCCGCTCGGCCTCGCCGCCCGTTAGGTTGGCGCTCCACTGAAACGCCGCCGCGAGCTGCGCGAAACTGCGATTGTTCTCGACCAGGTCGCGGTAGTCCGGCAGCGAGATCGGTTCCGTCGTTCCGCCTGGGCGGGTTTGCTCGACGGCGACCAGCCGCGACGCATCGTGAAACGGTAACGGGCTGAGGAGCACCGCGTTGACCAGCTCGAAGACCGCGCTGTTGGCGCCGACCGCGCCCGCGAGGGTCAGCGCCGCGGTCAGCGCGAAAGCCGGATGCGCGCGCAGCGTACGCGCGGCGGATCGGATGTCGTGGAGGAGAGTCACACGGGCAGCCTACGCCGCCGTGCTTCATGAGACCAACGAAATGTTTTCCTGTTTTCGATGAACGGCGCTCATGCACTGCGGCGTTCGGACCGGGCCGGCGCCGCGCGTTCGATAATCAGCGAGACGAAGTCGGTCAGATACGCCGGGTCGCTCTGCGCGGCGAGCGTCGCCGCCGTCCACTGCCGGTGCATGCCGGCACGCGTGATCGACAGCGCCGCGAGTCCGCCCGATGCCAGCGCCCGTTCGATCGACCATCGCGGCAGCACCCCGATGCCGACCCCGGCGCGCGCGAGTTCCACGATCGCCTCGGTCAACATCAGGAACGAGACGCGATCCGGGCGTAAGCCGGCCGGCGCGAGGATCTGCGTGAGGACGAAGCTCTCCTCGGGACGGCTCGCGTAAATGAGCAGATGTTCCGCCGCCAGATCGGCGGGGCGCACCCAGCGGCGCGCGGTCAGCGGATGGGAGGGCGAAATCACGGCGACCATTTCGTCGCGAAAGAGCGGCCGCGTCCGCACGCGTCGATCGGTCGTCTCGCCGCTGAGGATCGCGAGATCGACTCGACCGTCGACCACCGCCGCGATCGGCGAATCGGTGGCGTCGACCGCGACGTGGATCGACACACGCGGGTGCTGGCGCGCGAACACCTTCAACAGCGGCCCGAGCCAGTGGTAGCCGGTGTTGCACTGCGTGCACACGCGGATGACGCCGTCGCCGTGGCCGGCGATGCGGCGGACGTCTTCCTCGGCACGCGCCACGTCGGCGACGACGCGGTCCGCGGTCTCCAGCACGCGCCGTCCGGCGGCCGTGAGCACGAGGCGGCGCCGAAGCAGGCCTCGATGCCCCGGAGCTGGTGACTCAGCGCCGACTGGGTCAGGTGCAAGCGCTCCGCCGCGGCGGTCATGCTGCCGGCGTCGGCAATCTGCTTGACGAGCCGCAGGTGCCTGAGTTCCAGGTCCATGCGGAGACTCTACTAAATGAGGTTATCTCATGCAAAGTGCGGAACCCATGATTGATTCTCAGGTGGGTTTCAGTCTGGGAGTGGCGGTGCCCGGTCGAAAGACGGTGTAGGATAACTGACTCTTGCAGGAGCGAGTCCACAACATGTCCGGCGAGTGGGATTTTCTGGTCCGGCTCAACGAGCAACTGCGCCCCCTGAGGGATCCGGTCAAGATCCAGGAGGTCGCCGTCCGGCTGATCGGCGATCATCTCCAGGCAAGCCGGGTCAATTACGCACAGATCGAGGGAGATCAGTTCGTCATCACGGAGTCGTATGGACGCACCGTCCCCCCAGTCGCCGGTCGCGGGCACGTGGGGCAATTCGGGCAGGCCACGGTCGACGCATGCCGGCTCGGTGAGACGTTCGTCGTCAGTGACACCCACGCGGACCCACGGTTCACAGACGCAGAGCGCGCGCACTTCCTCGCCAGCGAGAGCGCGGCATTCGTCCGCGTGCCGCTGACCAAAGAAGGCCAATGGATCGGGTCGTTCGGCGTTCATAGCGCGACGCCGCGGGTCTGGACACGCGATCAGGTTGCGCTGGTCGAGGTGACCGCCGATCGCACGTGGTCAGCCGGCGAGCGGGCGCGCGTGGAGGAAGCGCTGCGCCGGATCGCTGATCGCCAGGCGTTCATGGGCCAACTGAACGAGGCGATTCGACGGTTTGCCGACCCGACCCGGATTCTCGAGGAGACGTGCCGGCTGCTGGGCACGCACCTCCACGCCAACCGCGTGGCCTACGCCGAGATCGACGGCGATTACTTCACCGTCGTCAGCGATTACCTGGACGGACTTCCTTCGCAGGCCGGCCGCTTCCGCTGGACCGAGCTGGGCGCCAGCCAGAGCGAAGAAATCCTGAAAGGCGGCGTGTTGTTCGCCAACGACACGTCGATTGATCGGCATACGGTGGCAGAGCGCGAAGCGCTGCAGGCGGCGGGCATCGGCGCGTACATCTGCCCGCTGCTCGTCAAGGACGGCCGGTTCGTGGGGTCATTCGCGGTGCACAGCCGCGCCCCGCGCGTCTGGACTCCGGAAGAGATCGCGCTGGCGCAGGACGTCGCCGACCGGATCTGGGCGACGCTCGAGCACCGCAAGGCGGAAGCCGAGCTGCGCGCGAACGAAGAACGGTTGGAGTTTCTGCTTCGGCTCAACGATGCGTTGCGACCGCTGAGCGATCCCGGTGAGGTGCAGGAGACCGCGGCTCGGCTGCTGGGTGAACACCTCGGCGCCACGCGTGTCGGCTATGCGGAGTTCGACGGCGGCGGCGGCGAGTACAGCATCAGCCGCGAGTACACGCGCGGCGTTCCTCCGCTCGCGGGAGCGCGGCCGGGCATCGCGGTCGGCGACGAGCTGCGCGATGCGCTCGCCCGCGGCGAGACCGTCGTGGTGAACGACGTGCAGACGGATCCACGGTTGGGCGACGCGCACCGAGCGAGCCTGCAGACGCGCCAGATCGCCGCGTTCGTCGGCACGACGCTATTCAAAGGCGGCCGGATGGTCGCCGCCTTCGGCGCCAATCACGTCGCGCCGCGTGTCTGGACGGCGGCAGAGGTCGAGCTCGTGCGCGCCGTCGGCGAACGGACCTGGGACGCCGTCGAACGCACCCGCGCCGAAGCGGCGCTGCGCGCCCAGCAGCAGCGGCTCCGCGTCGCGCTCGAGGCGTCCAACGGCGGCTCGTGGACCTGGGTGGCCGCCACCAATCAGGCCGACTGGGACGAACGATTCCGTTCCTTGTACGGTTTTGCCCCCGACGAACCGGCGACAGCCGATGCGTGGATGCCGCGCCTGCACGACGACGATCGCCCGCGGATGCTCGAGACGCTCAACGAGATGTTGACCTCGAAAACGAGGGATTCGTGGGAGAACACGTTCCGAATCGTGCGGCCCGACGGAACGTTGAGGTGGATTCAGAGCCGCGGCCGCGTCGACCGGGACGCCGACGGGAAGCTGACCCGGCTCACCGGGCTGGATCTCGATTTCACCCAGCACCGCCGCCTGGAGGAAGCGCTGCAGGCGCGCCGCGAGGAGGAACACGATCGCGCGCTGCAGACGCTGCTGGAGACCGCCACGCAAGGGATCGTGTCGGTGGATGCGGACGGGTTGATCCTGACGGCGAATCGTACTCTCGAGACGATGTTCGGCTGGACCGTCGGCGAGTTGATTGGTCGGAGCATTGAAGAGCTGTTGCCCTCGACATTCCGTGACGAGCACGCGCGGCACCGCCTCGGCTACTTCGCTGCTCCGCGTGCGCGTCTGATGGGAGGCGGGCTCGATCTTGTGGGCCGGCGCAAGGACGGATCAACGTTTCCGATCGAAGTCAGCCTGAATCACGTCCAGACAGCCGGCGGCGCCCGCGCCTTCGCCTTCGTGACCGACATTACCGAGCGCCAGCGCGCGGCGTCGGCGCTGCAGGAGCGGACGAGGGAACTGGAATACCGGACGACGCAACTGAGCCGGATGGCCTCCGATCTGACGCTGGCCGAACAGCACGCGCGCGAGCAGATCGCCAAAACGCTGCACGACGGGCTGCAACAGATGCTGGTCATCGCCGTCCTGAACCTCGAGCAGCATCTGAAGCGCGACCGCGAGGTAGACGGGGCTCCCAGTGAGCTCGTATCAGAGGCGAAGCATCAGCTGGAGGAAGCGATCGCCGCCGCCCGGTCTCTGAACTTCGAGCTGTTTCCTCCGGTGCTGCAGGTGTCCGGTCTGCCTGCGGCGCTGACGTGGCTGGCAGGCTGGACGAACGACAAGTACAAGCTCGAGGTGCGGGTCGTCGCCGACCGGCGCGCCGATTCCGGGCGGAAGGACGTCCGCACGCTGCTCTTCGAGTCGGTCAGAGAACTCCTGTTCAATGCCGTCAAACACGCCAAAGCCAATCGCGTCACGCTGGAGCTGGCGCTCGATGCCGACGACCAGTTGTGCATCACCGTTTCGGATGACGGCATCGGGTTCGAACCCAAGGGAATGGACCAGCGATCCAGCACCGGTCAGGTAGGCTGGGGGTTGTTCAGCATCCGCGAGCGGCTCACGCTGCTCGGTGGCCGCTTCGGGATCGAGAGCGTGCCCGGCGGGGGGACTCGGGTGCGACTCGTCGCGCCACGCGGCGATCCGCAAAGCTCCCTCGGTCGCCCCGAAGTGTCGGCCTTCGCGCCGATAGGCGCACCATCGCGGAACGGCGACGAGCTCTCGGCCGCGGCCGCCCTCAGGATTCTGATCGTCGACGATCACCCGCTGGTACGCAGCGCGCTCCGCGACGTGCTCAACGAGATGCCGCAGCTGTCGGTCGTCGGCGACGCGTCGAACGGCTTCGAGGCGATCAGGCACGCGCACGCGTTGCGCCCTGACGTCATCCTCATGGACGTCGAGATGCCGCAAATGGGCGGCATCGAAGCCACGATGCGCATTCGCGCGGAGCTTCCCGATATCCAGATTCTCGGGCTGTCGATGCACCCGCGCAGCGCCGCCGGCCACGCGATCGAGCAGGCGGGCGCGCACGGCTTCTTCGTCAAAGGCATCGACACGCAGCGGCTGATCAATCATCTGCTGGTGGCTCAGGCGTCGCGGCGCGCCGGCAATCCCGCGAAGTCGTAATGCAGAGCCGCCCCCGTGTCCTGCTCGCGGATGATCATCCCGGCGTCCTGAAGGCGCTCGAGCGTGTTCTCTCGCTCGAGTGCGACGTCGTCGGCGTCGTCGCCGACGGCAATGAGGTGACCGCTGCCGCGGCGCGGCTGCAGCCGGTGGTGACCGTCGTCGACTTGAATCTGCCCAACTTGAGCGGACTGGAAATATGCCGGCAGATTGTGCAGACGAATCCGCGCGCCAAGGTGTTCCTGATGACCGTCACGATCGATGATTGGCTCAAGTCGGCCGCGCTGACGGCCGGGGCAGCAGGCTGCTTCCCAAAGCTCGAGGCGGGAAACACCATGATCGAGGCGATCCAAGGCGCATGGGCGGAAGGCGCCCGTGGCTGATTGGGTACACGCGCAGAGAGATCCCACCGAGGAGCTGGCCGAGCTCCGTTACTTCTCCTTTAAGAAACGCCAGCCCGAGGGCGAAATCGAGTTCGTGATCACCGTGAAGGAGTTCGCCGCCCGCAACGCGACGCAGATGCGGTTCTACGCACAGGCCGACAAGGAGGTGAACCAGGCAACCGCGCCGTTCCGCCCTTTCGGCTGGGGGGATTCACTGCTGGTTGCGCTGACCGAATGCATCAAGACGATCCGCCAGTACCCCCATCTCACCGAAGCGCCTCGGCGGGACCAATCTTGAGCGCGCGACGCGCCGGCACATAACAGGCGGCCGCGCCGACAACGGCGAGTCCGCCACTCACCGTGAGGAAGGTGAGCGGATCCGTCGCCGTGACGCCGAAGAGCAGCGTCTTCAGCAGGCGGGCGGCCGGTATCGCCACCGAGATGCCGGCGATGATTCCGGCGACCGCGAGGGTCATCCCTTCGGCGAGCACCAGACGAATGATGTCGCCGTGGGTCGCGCCCAGCGCCGCGCGGATGCCGAATTCGCGCACTCGCTGACTGGTGGAAACGCTGATCACCCCGTAAACGCCGGCGGCCGCCAGCAGCAGCGTCACCAGCGCGAACCCTCCCAGCACCACGAGGTTGAAGCGCTGCTGGCTCAGTGTCTGCCATACCAGACGCTCCAGGCTTGCGGCGCTGAAGATCGTCTGCAAGGGATCGAGGGCCCAGATCTGCTCTTTCAATATTCGCAGGTCGGCCGGTGAATCGGGCGCGGTGCGCACGACGAACGTCAGCGCGCGGAAGCCGGATTGCACGTACGGAAGGAACACTTCGGCGGCCGCCGGCGCATCCAATGCTTCGTGACGCAGGTCACCGACGACGCCGACCACTTCTGCGTCGAATGACTTTCCGGAAAACTGAAATCGGACTCTCGATCCGATCGGATCGGCGCCCTTCCAGAACTGCCGCGCGGTACGACGCGAAACGACGAGCACTTGCCGCGACGCGGCGGTATCCGTGGCGTCGAACAGCCGACCAGCGATCAGCGGCACGTCCATCGCTTTGAAATAGTCGCCGCTGACCGCGGTCGTGTAAGCGAACGCGTCCTCGGGCGGCGCGGCGGGATGGCCAGGAATCTCGAGCAGTCCACGCGCGATGACTCGAGCCTCGCCGAAAGGCATCGCCGTCACAGCACCAGCCGCGACCACACCCGGCAGCGCGCGCAGGCGAACGAGCGCCTGCTCGAAGAACGCGATGCGCTTTTCCGGCGTATCGATGCGGCTGGAGGCGAATACCTGGAGCACGGACACGTGATCGCGGTTGAAGCCCGGATCGACGCGCTGCAGCAGCATGAAGCTGCGCACCAGCAGGCCGGCGCCCGCGACGAGGACCAGCGCCGCGGCAATTTCCACGACGACGAGCGCGCGCCCTACCGCTCGCCGGGGACCGGTCCGCCCCTCTCGGAGGGCCGCAGCAGATACGGGCCGTGAGAGCTGGAGTGACGGCATCAATCCCGCGAGCACGGCGGCAACCGCTGTGACGCCACACGCCAGCGCGACGGAGCGGGCATCCAGCGTCATTCGGTCGACGCGTGCGATATCCGCGGGCCGAAGCCGGCCCACGAGATCGAGCATCCATCTCGCGACGAGCAGGCCGATGGCTCCCCCCGCGCCGGCGAGCATCAGACTTTCAGTCACCATCTGCCTGACCAGGCGGAACCGGCTGGCGCCGAGCGCCTGGCGCACCGCGAACTCGCGTGCTCTCGCGGATCCCCGGGCCAACAGCAGGATCGCGACGTTCCCGCACGAGACGGTCAGGAGAAT
>Ga0310810_10006841_pt1 | contig 12936 bp, 16 predicted proteins | sample NCmetagenome_FD_207641 | JGI IMG/M metagenome (GOLD analysis project Ga0310810, IMG submission 207641) | Soil microbial communities from experimental microcosm in Duke University, North Carolina, United States - NC | ecosystem: Engineered > Artificial ecosystem > Soil microcosm > Unclassified ... | reverse complement strand
ATAATCTGATCGCGGCACGTAAAGCGGCAGGACAGCCGGTTAACTATGTCGAGATCGATCGCTTGCAACGCGAGTGGTCCGCAAAGATACAGCGCCCACCCCTCAAGTCACTGATCGATCACATTGACCACATTGCAAAGATTGCTGGCGTTGACCACGTCGGACTGGGATCAGACTTTGATGGCGTCAGTGGCGCGACGCCGCAAGGCATCGATTCCGCTGCTGATCTGCCCAGGATCACCCAGGCGCTGCTCGATCGTGGCTACAGCACTGACGATATTCGCAAGATTCTCGGCGGCAATACTCTGCGTGTGTTCGCCGAAGTGGAGCGCGTAAGTAATGAGATGAAAGCACATTGATGTCAGCTTTCGAGGAGAGATGATGCCGAACATGCGCAACGCCGCATTCGTTATTGCGATCGTGACCGTAAGCCTCTGGTCGCAAACAACGCCGCCTAAGAAATCCGCTCCCGCCCACAAACCGGCGGGCATCGGGACCACTGCTTCCGGCCCAACGGCCATTATCGACACTACCGCCGGGAAGATGAACTGCAAGCTTTTTCCGGATAAAGCTCCCGTAGGTGTCGCCAACTTTATAGGGCTCGCCGATGGCAGTAAAGACTGGACGAATCCGGTGTCGCACACTAAAAAGCACGGCGTTCCGCTCTACGATGGCACTATTTTTCATCGCGTGATTCCGAATTTCATGATTCAGGGCGGCGATCCCGCAGGCAGCGGCTCCGGAGATGTCGGCTTCATGTTCAAGAACGAGAGTTCGCCCGACCTGAAGTTCGACCGCCCCGGCCGCCTCGCATACGCCAACTCCGGTCCGAACACCAACGGCTCGCAGTTCTTTATCACCGAGGTCCCGTATCCGAGCCTGAACGGCAACTACACAATTTTTGGACAATGCGACGACCCCACGGTTGCGCTGGTCAAGCAGATCGCGCGTATGGGCCGCGACAGCAATGACCGACCCTATCGCCCGGTAAAGATCAATCACATTACAATCGTGAAGAGCGGCGCCGCGCCGGCAAAGCCGGCAGCAAAGCCCAGTGCGGCTCCGAAGAAATCCGCACCGCACAACTAGCGACAGCCGCCCTCGGCTGTCCAGCCAAGCGCAGCTTCGCTATCATGAAAAGAACCCAATTCTGAAAGGACTTCATGGCCCGCCAACCCGGCACTTACGCAATCTTCAACACGACGGAAGGAACCATCGTCTGTCGTCTTTTTGAAAAAGAGGCTCCCAAGACGGTGAGCAATTTCATCGACCTGGCTGAAGGCAAACGCGACTGGACGCATCCTTCCAGCGCCAAAAAAAGTAAAGACCGTCTTTATGATGGAACTATTTTCCATCGCGTGATTCCCAATTTCATGATCCAGGGGGGAGATCCAGCAGGCAACGGCATGGGTGGCCCCGGCTACAAATTCGAGGATGAAACCAAGGGCTCACCTCATAAGTTCGATAAACCCGGGAAGCTTGCCATGGCCAACTCCGGGCCGAACACAAACGGTTCGCAGTTCTTCATCACGGTTGCGCCGACCACGTGGCTCACCGGCAATCACACGATTTTCGGCGAAGTTATCGAAGGCCAGGATATCGCGGACAAAATCGCCAACCTTCCCCGCGGAGCACAGGACAAGCCAAAGAAAGATGTGGTACTGCAGTCTGTGGTGATTGAGAGAGTTTAGGTCTTCAGTTTTCCAGGACCGAAATTTCTTTGGCTCGAATCAGGTTGCGATCTGAAGTGACCAGAGTCAAACCGAACGCTTTTGCTGACCCAGCCAGGAACAGATCAGCGGGATCAGCCTGCGTCAAGCTGATGGTGGCGATCGCCTCTGCAACATCGAATGTGAACGGCGCCTCAGTGAACGACAGAATCGTTAGCGCTCTCTTCAGCCAAGTCGAAAAACCTTCTTTTACCTTCAGGCGCCCCCTGCGATGGAGATACATTGCTTCCCAGATACTGATTGGAGATAACCAGATCTCATTCTGGGGACTATCTAGTTCCTTTGCGACCCGCCGAGATAGGCGGCCGAAATCGCTCACACTCCATATCCAAATGTGCGTATCCAGCAGCAGCTTCATTCCCGAAACTCATCCCAGTCGTCGAAGCTTCCGATAGGACCGACAATATCGCCCACAATTTCGACCGATCCAGCCATTGAGCCTAGCCAACTCTTGGGCCGCGGCTTCGGCGCAGGTGGTACAACCTCAGCCACCGGCTCACCGAAGCGGGTAATGCGGATCGGCTTTCGCGTCTTTCGGACTTGTTCCAAGATGCCCAGGCACTTGGCCTTGAACTCGGAGATGGCGACTTCTTTCATAGAGTCAGATTGTACTATGGTCAACGACCATGGTCAAAGTTGGTTTTTATCGAGCACGGCTTTCTCCCGGGCCGTTCGGTCTACACTCCAATCACTGCTACTAGTTCCTTTACTGCATCGGCACTTTTGTTCAGAGCTGCCTTCTCTTCTGACGTCAGCTTAATCTCCATGATTTGCTCTATGCCCTTCGCGCCCAGCTTCACCGGCACGCCCACGTAGAGGCCCTTAATTCCGTACTCGCCATCCAGGTAAGCGGCGCAGGGCAGAATTTTCTTCTTGTCTTTCAGAATCGCCTCGACCATCTCGGCTACCGCTGCCGAGGGCGCATAGTAAGCCGAACCCGTTTTCAGATACTTCACGATCTCTGCCCCACCATCGCGCGTGCGCTGCACCAGGCTTTCCAGTCTTTTTGGTTCCATCAATTCCGTGACTGGAATTCCGGCCACGGTTGAATAACGCGTCAGCGGAACCATGGTATCTCCATGTCCTCCCAGCACGAACGCAGTCACGTTTTCCACGCTGACGTTCAATTCTTCGGCTATAAATGTACGGAAACGCGCTGAATCCAGCACACCGGCCATACCGATAACGCGCTCGCGGGGAAATTTGCTGAGCTTGTACGCGGCCTGTGCCATGGCATCGAGCGGATTCGACACAACAATCAGAATGCAGTCCGGCGAATGCTGGATCGCTTTCGATACCACATCGCTCATGATCTTGTAATTGGTGTTGAGCAGATCGTCGCGGCTCATGCCGGGCTTGCGGGGAATTCCGGCCGTAATTACCACGATCTCGGAATTCGCGGTGTCGGCGTAGTCGTTGGTGCCCAGCACATGCGAGTCGCGCTTTTCGATTGGCATGGCTTCCAGCAGATCGAGGGCCTTGCCCTGGGGCACGCCTTCAATAATGTCGATCAGCACCACGTCGGCAAGTTCTTTCGAGGCGATCCAGTGCGCAGCAGTCGCGCCCACATTGCCCGAACCCACAATAGAGACTTTCTTCCGCATTAATAATTCCTTTCCAAAATTAAAACTACGAAGGGCACCTGCACGAAGGAAAAACTACACCGCGCTCATCACCGCCGCGCCCATATTCTGAATGATGTAATCGGCGAATTCGCTGGTCCGGACTTTGGTCGCGCCTTCCATAAGGCGCTCAAAGTCATAGGTGACTTTCTTCTGCTCGATAGTCCGCTCCATCCCGTGTTCAATCAGGTCAGCCGCTTCGGTCCAACCGAGAAAACGGAACATCATCACGCCCGAAAGAATCACCGATCCCGGATTAATTACGTCTTTGTCAGCGTACTTGGGCGCAGTGCCATGGGTAGCTTCAAAAATCGCGTATCCGTCGCCGATGTTCGCGCCTGGCGCAATGCCAAGTCCGCCAACCTGCGCTGCACATGCATCAGAGATATAGTCGCCATTCAAGTTCGGCGTCGCCAGCACGGAATACTCCTCCGGCCGCGTGACCACCTGCTGGAAGATGGAATCAGCAATCCGGTCGTTGATCATCAACTTCTTCTTCCAGGTGCCGCGACCGTGACTCGCGTAGATGGTATCGAGAACTGATTTCACCTCCGCGTACACCGACTTGCGGAACTCCTCTGGAGCGAACTCCATGCCCGGCTCAACTGCAGCTGCATTCTGCTCGACCGTCATATTCGGATTCTTGTCTTTGTTGTCCAGAATCCAGCTCTCGCGCTCGGTAACCACCTGACCGCGAAAGGCCTCGATGGCCACCTCGTAACCCCATTTGCGAAATGCACCCTCGGTAAATTTCTGGATGTTGCCTTTATGCACCAGCGTGACCGTCTTGCGGCCGTTCTCAAGCGCGTACTCAATGGCCATTCGCACCAGGCGCTTGGTCCCGGTGATTGAGATCGGCTTGATGCCGACGCCTGAATCCAGTCGAATCTGCTTCTTGCCGCCCTTCAGCATGTCTTTGTTTAAGAACTCGATCAGGCGCCTGGCTTCGGGCGTTCCTTCCTCCCACTCAACTCCGGCATAAACGTCTTCGGTGTTTTCGCGGAAGATAACAATATCCATTCGCTCGGGATGCTTCACCGGCGATGGTGTCCCCTGGTAGTACCTGACCGGACGAACGCACGAATATAGATCAAGAACCTGGCGAAGCGTGACATTGAGCGAGCGGATGCCGCCGCCAACCGGCGTGGTCAGAGGGCCTTTGATCGCGACCCGCAAGTCGCGAATGGCGTTCACCGTCTCATCCGGAAGCCAGGTGTTGAATTTAGCTTTCGATTTCTCTCCCGCAAAAACCTCGTACCACACCACTCGGCGTTTGCCGTTGTAAGCCTTCTCTACCCCCGCATCGAATACACGCACCGAAGCCTTCCAGATGTCGCGGCCGGTCCCGTCGCCCTCAATGAACGGAATTAGAGGGTTGTCGGGAACAGCGTACTTCCCCTCCTTGTATCCAATCACAGCGCCATTGCTCGGCACCGCCGCGCCGTTATAAGAAGCCGGCATTCAACCCCTCCTGAAAATGAATCAACAATTATAAGTGTACAGAGTTTCGATCGGCGCCCTGACCCTGCAGATAGAATGACGCATGCGCTTGCTGGCCACTGGCTTCCTGCTTTGGGCATCGATTCTCACCGCCTCCGCACAGCAAACAACTACGCCTGAAAATGCACCGGCGCCCGAAGCTCATCGTTTCTGGGATCGCAATAACGTACTACTCTTCTCCAGCGTCGCCGTATCTCGCGGCCTCGATTACGCTTCCACCCGCAACATGCAGGCCCGCGGACGCGAAGAAATCCTTTTACCTGATGATGTGGTCAACAACTCCGCCGGCTTCGCCAGCCTGGAAGCCGCCGGCACCATGACATCGGTTGGCTTAAGTTATCTCTTTCACCGTACCGGACACCACAAGCTCGAGCGGTGGCTCTCCATCGGTCACATCGGGGTTACCGGCTTCGGCGTCGTTCGCAATTACTCATTAGAGTCGCAGCACCCTCGGTAAACCGTCGAAAAACCGCTTTTTCGCGTTTCGAAGAAAATCTTGTCAAGCCCCCCGGAAGACCCGTTTTCTCGTAAGCTGCTCATTCCATTCCGAAAATAATCTCGATTCGTATGTCCCATTTTCCCCTGAAAAATGCTATGCTGGATTTATAAGCTGTTTACCGAAGCGCGGGCCTGTCCAAGGTTCCGCGCTTTTTTGATGTCCGGCTTTTTAATGCTCCACTTTGCTGATTAATGAGCGCCCACAAGAGCTTTTCCGGCAACACTGGTCGATCTATTCGAGTGCTGCTGACGGCTTTGGTGGTGTCGTTTTGTGCGGCCGCGAGAGGCTCAGCGGGTACTTCCAGTTTGAAGCTGTCGCCTGAGGAGCTCAAGTTCGGCAGGCAACAACTTAATACTCCGACTGCAGCACAAAAGGTCGCAGTGACCAACACTGGATCAGCTGCGGTCGGCATTTATCAAATTATTTCGTCAGGAGTGGATTTTAAGCAGACTAATGACTGCCCCACTTCGCTTGCCGCTGCTGCGAGCTGTTCCGTCTCGGTCACGTTTCAGCCCGCGATCGATGGTCTGCGGGAAGGTGCAGTGATAATTTTCGACAGCGGCGGCACCGCTCCGCACACGATCGTGGTGACCGGAGTGGGGGAATGATCGCCTTAGTCGATCCCAAGCTCTTTCGCCAGCTGCTTCCACTTGCTGTCCACCAGAGCTTTGGTTTTTGCGTCCATGAGGATTTCGTCCGGCCAGGGGCGGCTGAAGCCTTCGCTCGCCCACTTGCGAGTAGCATCAATGCCCATCTTGGAGCCGTAGTTGGGCAGTCTCGCAGCATGGTCGAGTGAGTCCACCGGTCCAAGCGTGAATTGAATGTCGCGCTCGGGATCAATGTGATTAAGAACTTTCAGCGTGACTTCGCCCAGATCCTGCACGTTGACGTCTTCGTCCACCACGATGACACACTTGGTGAACATCGCCTGGCCGAGCGACCAGACGGCGTTCATCACTTTGCGTGCCTGGCCCGGGTAAGACTTGCGGATGGAAACGATCATCAGGTTGTGAAACACGCCTTCTATCGGCAGGTTGATGTCGACCAGTTCGGGAATAGTCAGCTTCATTAAAGGCAGAAAGATGCGCTCGACCGCTTTCCCCATGTAAGCGTCTTCCTGGGGCGGCTTTCCAACGATGGTGGTTGCGTAAATGGGATTTTTGCGATGCGTGATGCAGCTCAGATGAAACACCGGGTAGAGATCTTCGAGCGAATAGAAGCCGGTATGATCGCCGAACGGCCCCTCAGTTCGAAGCTCGTCGAGATGCACGTGACCTTCAAGAATAATTTCGGCCGAGGCCGGCACCTCAAGATCAACCGTTTCGCATTTCACCAGTTCGACCGGCTTCTGGCGAAGAAAGCCGGCGATCAGATATTCCTCAACATCGGGCGGCGCAGGAACGATGGCGGAGAAAGTGATCGCGGGATCGGTGCCAATGGCAACCGCGACTTCCATCTTGCCGCCTGGGAGATCGTCGGCTAGAACTGACCCGCCGGATGTCCGGGCCATGATGTCGACTGAATTGCGAGGGTGCCCCGCCCTATCCTGGTGGGGATTTTCTTGATCCTGTGCCGCCCTGCGCAGCATTTCGCGGTAGTGTTCCGCCCCAATTTTCTGGCGCTGCCAATGCATGCCGGTGGTGCGGCCGTCATACACCTGCATGCGATACATGCCGACGTTGCGCTTGCCGGTTTTCGGGTCGCGTGTGATCACGCATGGCAGGGTGACGAAGCGCCCGGCATCTTGTGGCCAGCACTGCAGAACAGGAAACCAGTCGAGCGAGAAATCATCTTTGCGGATGACTTCCTTACAGGGGCCGCTCGCGACCGTCTTGGGAAAGAACTTACCCATCTCGGCCAGCATGGGCAACATTTTGACCTTGTCCAGAAAGCCCTGCGGAGACTTCACATCCATGAACGCGCGGATGCGGTCGGCTACTTCGTCGAGTGAATCGACTTCAAGCGCCATTTCCATGCGCCGCCTGGAGCCGAATTGATTGATCAGCAGCTGATGTCCGGTGTGTCCTGAAACATTTTCGAATAGCAGCGCGGGCGGATTGTTGCCCTTGCTCACGCGGTCGGTGATCTCCGCGATTTCAAGTACCGGATCTGCCTCAGTCCTGATGCGCCTGAGTTCGCCGGAGCGCTCGAGGGCAGCGATCCACTCACGAAGGTCGTTGTAGGCCAAGCTTCGTTCCTTTCAGAACTGGAAACAGAGATTTAAACACAGAGGCCTGCCTCAGCGCCGCTGTGTGTCCAAAACCGGAGAAACAGGAGAACTAAAATGCAAATACTTCAAACCGCATCGCCCACCGTCCTGAGCGCCAGTCAACTCGCGCCCCCAAACGGGCTGCAGCAAATCATCGATACCTTTGGCGACATCTTCGAATTCCTACATTCCGATCAAACTCTCGATCCGCGCTGGGAAAGCGAAATGCTCACCCGCATCACTCTTCCCTTCCCGCTGCCTCTTTCCTGGAATCCCGACCTCATGGTGGATGAGATCCGCTGTCACAAGCTGCTGTCCGGAGCCTTCATTGACGTCTTCACACAAATTCATGAACGCGGTTTTAGCGGTCGAGTCAACAGTCTTGGCGGTTGTTTTTCGTTTCGCCTGCAGCGTGCCGGAGCGAAAATTTCCACTCATGCCTGGGGCATTGCCATCGACCTCAATACCGCAAGCAACGCCCAGGGCACAGCCGGCAAAATGGATCCCACCATCATTGCCATTTTTCGCTCCGCAGGGTTCACCTGGGGCGGCCAATGGACGGGCAAGAGGCGCGATCCTATGCACTTTCAGTTCTGCAGCGGATATTGACTGGCGCTGACCACCTTTGTGACTTCGTGACCTTGGTGGCGATAAATTTTCGAGGCCAACGAATTTACATACTTTCGACAAACGCCGGCCGTCTCGCTTAGTCTAATACTCTGTCAACATGAACAGGCGCGTCGTCATCACCGGAATGGGCGCGGTCAGCCCCAATGGCGTCGGCAACACTGCATTTGGCGAATCAATCCTGGCAGGCAAAAGCGGTGTGGGGCACATTACGCGCTTCGACACTTCACAAATTCCTGTGCGGATCGCGGGCGAGGTTCGCGCATTTGACGAATTGGCGTGGGTTGAGAAGAAAGAACGTAAACATGTTTCGCGAGTCCTGCCGCTCGCGCTGGCGGCAGCCGCCGAAGCGCTGCAAGACGCGGGTCTGGATCATGCATCCCTTGCGCTGGATGAACGACGCCGGTTTGGGGTAATCATCGGTTCCGGCGGCGCATCTCAGGAATTCACCGAAGAACAATATCGCCTCTTCTTTCACCAGCAGTACAGCAAGATGAGCCTGTTCTGCGTTCCCACCGGCGTAATGGGAACGCTCTCCAGCGAACTGAACGTGCGTTTCGGATTGCGTGGAGCCAGCCATCTGGTGACATCCGGTTGCACCTCTTCCACAGACGCCCTTGGCTACGCGGTGCGCCAGATTCAGTCCGGTCGGCTCGACATGGTTTTAAGCGGCGGAGCAGACGCGCCGATTGCGCTGGGAATCGTAAAGGGTTTCATCCTCATGAAGATCATGACCGGTTCCTGGAACCACGCGCCCGAACGCGGTTCCCGCCCCTTCAATGCCGACCGCGATGGGTTCGTTCTGGCCGAAGGCGCATGGATGTTCGTGCTGGAAGAATACGAGCATGCCCACGCGCGCGGAGCAAAGCCACTGGCCGAGATTTGCGGGTACGGATCCACCTGCGAAGCCTTTCACCGTGTGCGTTTACAGGAATGTGGCGAAGAACCCGCCCGCGCCATCGGACTCGCCATGCAACAGGCGGGCATTGCAGCGCAAGACGTCGACTACGTCAATCTGCACGGGACTTCCACTCAACTGAACGATCGCATTGAGACGCGCGCGCTGAAACTTGCTCTCGGCGATCGTGCCCGCGAAATTCCTATGTCCTCTTTAAAATCGCAAATCGGCCATCCGCAGGGCGCTTGCGGCGCGGCCGGGGTCGCAGCAACCATAGTCGCTATGCATCGCAGCCAGGTTCCTCCTACCATCAACCTCGAGAATCCCGATCCGGATTGCGATCTCGATTACGTGCCTCAGGCTGGCCGCAAAAAAAATGTTGAGTTTGCCGTTTGCAACTGCATTGCGTTCGGATCCAAAAACTCCGCGCTGGTTTTAAGGAAGATCGCTTAAAGGAGTCCAGGCACAATGGCTGACCTTCACGCCACCATCGTTTCCAGTTTGAGCGAGCGTTACCAGATGCTGGCAGACACCATCCACGAACTGGCCGCTCCCCTCAGCGATGACCAGTTCTGGCGCAGGCCCTTCCCATTCGGCAACAGCTTCGGCCACTTGCTGCTGCACCTCGCCGGTAATCTAAACTACTACATTGGCGCGCAAATCGCCGGAACCGGCTACGTTCGCGACCGGGACCGCGAATTTACCGAGAAAGACCGGCCGTCAAAAGCCGACGTGTTGAAGCGTTTCGACGATGCCATTGCGCTGGTGCGGCAGACCATCACCCAGCAGGCAGCCGACGATTGGGCAAAACCATACTCCGCCGCTCGTGAGGAAGATGCCGCGAACCGCTTCAACGTAGTTCTGCGCTGTTGCACTCACCTGCATCATCACGTCGGGCAGATGATGTATCTGGTCAATGGAGTGAAGATCCTGCAACCGTGAGATGGTGGAATTTGCCTCACTTTCCTAACAGGTGTAGCGCCGTGCCTTCCACTTTCGGCCAGGCAGCCGAATGTGGATCGATCAGCTCATAATGGCCCACGGTTGAAATCTCCAGGTAGTGCACGTCTTCTCCGCGCCCCTTCTTATCCTCTGTGTACTTCCTGCTGAAGAAAGCAGGCACCGTATCATCCTTTGAGCCGTGGATCAGCCACTGAGCTGCTGCGATCTTCAACCGCAGAGGGTCAGCCTCGGTGTAGTGTTCAGGCACATCCTGCGGCTTCCCGCCCAGAAATTCAACCACCGCGTCGTTGCTCAGATGAAGCTCAAAGGCCTGCTGCAAGTCCACCACTCCGGCCAGTGAAACCGCTCGCCTGGCAGAGGGCTCATGCGCTGCCAGGCACAGTGCGAGCTGCCCTCCCGCGGAATGCCCCATCACCAGTGCGTTCGCCGGATCCAATTTGTACCTGCTGGCGATTTGCGGCAAAAACCGCCATGCCGCGGCGATATCTTCGAACGTGCCCGGCCATCCGCCGCCCTTATTTCCTACCCGGCGATACTCAACATTCCAGGTAGAGATTCCCCGCGCGGTGAGCGCCGCGCATAGATGCCCGTTATGCGCCAGGTCGTATTTCGCGCGCCAGAACCCTCCATGAATATTCATGACGACCGGAAACGGTCCGCCGGATTTCGGCAGCCGCAGTTCGCCAAACTGATTCGGATCGCTGCCATACGCCAGCCGTGCATCGGCCGGCGGCGCAGGCAGGCTTAAAATGTTTTCAGAGTTCACAGCAGAAATTTAATCACAGGCGGGACTGACCGGGCAGGATTTCCTGCACCATCTCATCGTCAGTCAAGCTTCTCTGCTCGGGATGGACACATTGCGGAATCGTCACTCCTTGAGCTTGAGTTTTGACTTGTTCTCTTCAAGGAATTGGCGCAGCTTGTCGCTGGCATCGAGCAGCCGGTTCCACTGCTCGTAATAAAGAGTTACGGGAAACCGGCCGAGTCCGTACACGCTCACTCCACCCTTTTCGCCCACACGGAATTCCAGGCTGCCGCTGCGCTGCCGGCCTTGCTGGGTTTCGAGTTCCGTCAGCCGCGCCTTCAACTCTTCATACGTCGGTTCTGCCATCCTCGCACCTCGCCCAAACAATGTGAGAAACATAATAAAAGCTGCCTCGCCTCCCGTCGAGTAATGTCTGCATGACGGCTACGCCGCACCGCGCAGCTCATGCCGTGCCGCATTCACGTCCTCACCACCGCTTTGCGCCATCACATCGTTCGCGGTGGCGTACTCATCTTCCTGTTCCGTATTCACAATCACCAGTGACCGCCCGCGCTTCAGGAGTTCGCGATAGAAAAACACATCATCGCGTGGCACGCCTACATCGAGGTTCTTCTCAGCCGCGTTGCCAATCTCGCCACCGGCTACTGCTCCGCCCACTCCCAGCACCGCCGCCGCGCCCAGGCCTGCCGCCATAATTGGCCCCACGCCGGGCACCATCAGGCTCGCCACCACTGACCCCAGGGTCAGTCCGGTGCTTGCGCCAACAACCCCACCCAGCACTGCCCCCATGGCCGGTCCCATGCCGTCCCGCTCGGCATCTGTGGTCGGAACCTGGTTCAATTGGTTTTCGGATGTTTCGCTGGTCAGAAAAATAGTCACCCGCTCGGGGATCCCGGAATTCCGTAAATTCTTCAGCGCGCTTTGCGCCTGCTCTCTTGTAGAAAAAATGCCGACCGCTGAGTACATGGTCTTCTCCTTGTAGAACCACTTAGGATGCAGACTCTCAGGCCAGAGATGACTTTAAGGTCTGTACAGCCTTTTCTGTAGCGCGGATTTGCCGGCAACTTAGGAAATTTCTCCGTTCCTGCGCCTCATATGCTTCGCAACTGCCCGCCAATACGCAGTGCAGGTAATGGCCCCTGGCTTGCATCTGCACACTTATGAGAGGTGAAGCCATGTTGCAGATCCATACAGACCGCGTCGGTGATGTCGCTGTTGTTCAGTGTGAAGGCCGGCTGGTACGTAGCGACGCAGCTTTCCGTCTGCGCGATGAAGTCATCTCCCAGGTTGATGCCCGCGCGATTGTGCTCGACCTTTCCGAAGTCAATGCCCTTGAAGGCGGCGGCCTCGGCATGGTCATGTTCCTGCAGCGCTGGGGCCGCGATCACGATATTCAGATCAAGCTGTTTAATCCTTCCGCCCCGGTGCGCAGCCGTCTCGAACAGCTCGAATGGATTCCTGAATTCGAGTTCGCCTCCGCCGACGCCGTCTCCGAACTGCTTCGGCGGCAGCACATTCAGTGAGCAGGGGAAATAGCGGTCGTTTCGAGTTCGCTGCGGGGCTTGCGGTTCATGGATCCAGAGATGTGTGAAACAGTGAGGCAGCTGTGCATGGTGGCTGCCCATGAGCAGTCTGACGAAAACTTAATCAGTCTGGTCGAGGAGATTTATCGCCTAGTCTCTAGCGGTTCCAAGCCGGCCGCGAGCCACCGCAACACTCAGACTCACCCAGCGCCTCGGGAAGTTAAATCAACCCTCTCTGGGACTCCAAAATTTCATCCTTAACAAAGCTTACTCACCTCTTACAACTCTCCAGCGTGGGCGTCACCCAGCGATCAGAACGTCTTCGTTCCTGCCGGAGGCAACTTCGGTTCATGTGGAGCACGGCTCAGCCGCCCGCTATCAGTGCTGCATACATCCCTGGATGCGGCTGACCATTACACCCAAAGATGAGCATCACGACCAAGTCCGCTGATCGAGCGGCGCGGAAGAATACCGTCGTGCCGTGGTTCAGGCTATTGAAAGCGGCTCATGAAGACGGAGTATCGGCCGTCTTCTTCTGCGCTTCCTGCCTTTTCAGCCGCTGCTCTTTTTCTTCCAGAAGCTTGTTGATCTGTTTGACC
>Ga0310810_10006840_pt1 | contig 12936 bp, 11 predicted proteins | sample NCmetagenome_FD_207641 | JGI IMG/M metagenome (GOLD analysis project Ga0310810, IMG submission 207641) | Soil microbial communities from experimental microcosm in Duke University, North Carolina, United States - NC | ecosystem: Engineered > Artificial ecosystem > Soil microcosm > Unclassified ... | reverse complement strand
GACCAGGAGGACGAGCGCTGGCACGACGACGGCCCACCATCCGCTGAGACCCAGCCTGGAGAGAAATTCGGGACCGAGCCAGCCGACGACCGCCACGATGCACGTCGCCCAGACCAGCGCGCCAAGCACGCTGCAGGTCGAAAAGATCAGCGGTGGTACGTCGGCGTAGGCGCAGGCCGACGCGATAGCGATGCGCAGGCCCGGCGCGAAACGGATCAGAAACGAGAGCAGCGCACCTCGTCGGCTGACGGCGTCGATCAGCCGCTCGCTGACGCGTCGCATGACCGGCAGGCGATCGAGCCACGATCGCACGCGATACCGCAGCAGGTAGAAGGGAATCTGATCGCCGGCCGCCGCGCCGAGCGTGCCCGCGGCCACCACGCCGAACGGATCGAGCGAACCCTGTCCGGCTAACGTGGCCGCGGCGATGAAGACGACCTCGCCCTCGATGAGCGCGGCCAGGAACACGACGGCGTACGCAAGACCGCCAGGCCACGCCGCAGGGTCGAGCGTCACGAATGCGACCGGGATACAGAGTTCGCGCGCGTGGAGGCCCGGGTCGGCGCTGCCGCGGTGAGCGCATCGACGACGACATTGGCCACGCGGCTGATCTGCTCGTCCGTCAGCGACTCGTAGACCGGTAGCTGCACGGCCCGCGCTGCGCGATCTGCGCCGGCGCAGGCGCGCGGCGGGCCGAACAGGCCGAGCCTCGTGCACACATCCACGTGCAGCGTCTCGATGTCGACGCCGCGACGAATACAGTCGCGGGCCAGCGCGTCACGGTCTGGGACCTGCGCACAGTACTGGTAATACACATGCGTCCGGTCGGCTGGCACGACCGGCACCCGCACTCCGGCCATGCCGCGAAGCGCACGATCCATTCTTCGGGCGTGGAGCCGCGTTCGCTCGATCCATTCATCGAGGCACTTCAGCCCTTCGAGCGCGATAGCCGCTTGCACATTCGTGTATCGCCGGTGGTAGTCGTCAGGCAGCGGGTCCAGCGGGCGCACGCTTTCCCAGAGCCATGCGCTGGCGTCGAGCCCCAGGTGGGAGGCGACGAGCGCGACGGGAAAGAGCGTCCAGGTAAACGTGTTCGGGCGCGTCGAGATCCGCTGCACTCGTCCACGAAACAGGTTCCAGCGTGCGTCCTTCAGGCTCGGCCACGGCTCGCTTTCTGCGAAGGCGCGCACTCGCTGCGCGAGCGGCCCGTCGCGCGTGACCGCCATCCCACCTCCGTAGCTATTCAGCGGCTTCAGCGTCTGAAAGCTGAAGAACGCCGCATGCCCCATGGTTCCCACCTGATGACCGCGATAGGTCGCGCCAAGTGCATGGGCGCAATCCTCGACGACGATCAGGTTGTATCGCTCGGCGATTTCCAGAATCGGTGCCATGTCGCACGGCAGTCCCCAGAGGTGCGTGGGCACGACCATCCGCGTGCGGTCGGTGACCGCTGCCTCGAAGGCCACCGGGCAGATGGTGAAGGTCTCGGGATCGACGTCCACGAAGACCGGCGTCAACCCCGATACGCGTACGATCTCCGGCACCACCCAGAAGGTGAGTGCCGGCATGATGACCTCGCTGCCAGGCGGCAGATCGTAGGCCTGAAGCAGGTATTTGAACGCCATGCGGCCGTACGAGGTCGCAATCGCGTGCGGCATGCCGATTCGATCGGCGAACGCCTGCTCGAATTGGGTGATGTGCGGCCCTTCGATCAGCTCTCCGCGCCGTTCGAGATCGGCGGCGATCTGCTGCGTCGTCGAGATCACGCGAGCGCCGTAGCGAGAGATGGCTTTCAACATGTCACGGCCCTCGACATCGACGCCGTCTCACCGCGGCTCTGGTAGGCGGCGACCACCTGATCGAGTCGCCTGGCGATTCGTCCCGGGCGCGACTTGACGACCCGGAAACAGTGCGCGGCGTACGACGGCCGCATGTAGAAGCGCGAATAGGCTGCGCCGAGGAGGAAGCGAAGTTGCTCGGGCGTGAGGTTGGGATGGGTGAACGTCGGCGTGAAGCCGTCGAATTGTTCCCAGTCCTGTTCGAAGACCGTCGACTGGAGTTGTCTCCACAGCGGCGTGCCCGGGTATGGCGTCAGCAGCTTGAACTGCGCGACGGTCGAGTCGAGGTCGATTGCGTAGGCGATCGTCGCGGCAATCGACGACCAGTCGTCCTGCGGGAAGCCGAAGACGTAGAACGCGGCGGTCGCGATACCGAGCGTCCGGCAGTGGTCGATCACCGTCCGCTGGTGCGCGATCGGGATCGGCCGCCGGCCGGCCCGTTTCAACGTCTGTGGCGACAGTGATTCCACGCCGAAGCTGATGGCGCGCAATCCGGCACGATGTAGCGTGTCGAGCAATGCCGGATCGAGTCGATCGAGACGCGTTTCGCACTCGAAGGTGAGCGTCAGTCCGCGCGCGAGGATGGCGCCGGCGAGCGCCAGGCACCGATCCCGATCTTCTGAGAACAGCGGATCGCGAAACAGGACGTACGGGCGCGGGGTGAGGCCACACAGGTACTCGAGCTCGTTGACGATGTTGTCGACCGATCGCATGCGATGGGTCTCGAGAATGCGGTGCGGACAGTACGTGCAGAATTCAGGGCAGCCCCGGCTCGCAAGAACAGGGAACACTCCGCCAAAAGGCCGGACGCCAAATGGCAACCGGACGCGCGCCTGCATCGGCGCGCCCACGAGATCCCAGCGCGGAAACGGAAGCACGTCGAGGTTGGGAAGCGCGGGGCTGTCCACAATGCCCTCGAACGTGGCGCCCCTCGCGAGATCGGCAAACGCAGCCTCGGGTTCGCCGTGAATGACGAAGTCGGCGTGGTCCGCGAACAGGTGCGGCATCTTCGAGGCCGCGAGCCCGACGAAGCCGACGCGCACATCCCGGCGCCGCATGCCGCGCGCCCACGCGGTCTCCTGCTTGTAGTCCACGAGCGACGAGAGCACGATGGCGACGTCACCATCGGCATACGCATCGCGCGTCCAGTGCACCTCATGTCCGTGACGTGCCGCGATCGCGGCGAGGTACGCCAGCTGCACACTCGGCACGTCGTGTGTGCGCCGCTTCACCAGCGACACCAGTTCTGTCGTCTTCGAAAATGGGCGCAGCCGTGATCCGTAACCGCCGGCGACGGTGTCCTTGCTGACGAAGCCTTCCCGTCCACGTAAATCAGCCAACACGATCCGCATACGAAGTCCTCCGACCAGTGAGCGGCCACTGGACGTGGCTCGCCCTCAACTCGAGCCCCGAGAGCAGGGGCTCGCTCCATGGCTGCAGGTCTCGCGTGAGACCCGCGTTTACGTCGCTGTGGTCAGATGGCGGGCGGGGGACGGGGGGCGTCGAGCTTGCGCCAGACGATCAGGCGCGCGGCACGAGGATCGGGCGCGCGCGTGACGCGCAGCCACGATGGCGTGTCGTCGGGATCCGATATCGCGGGGTGGCCATCGACGAACGTCCTGGGCGCGGGATCCGCGCCGAGATCCCAATCGTCAAGATCATCCAGTGCATCGTTCGAGCCGGGGTTCCTGGCGTGCCTTGGCGCGGTGAGACGTTCGTGCCACGTCGCAATGAGACAGCGATGGGGGGTGCCTTCGCACTGGCGGGCCAGGGTGGCGCGATGACGGGGCGCGGCATCAGCCAGGGCAGGGAGGAGCCAGGCCGCAACAAGCACGGCCACTACTACGGTGGTGCGACGAAGGCGCACGGGCATCATCAAGAAGCCAGCGCCAATTAAGACGTAGCTATGACCGTTTTGGCCGCGGCAGGCGACCCTTGCTCTCCAGAAAGAGCAGGATGGCGGTGGCCAACCAGCCTGCTCCGAACGCCGCAAGGACCGTCATGCCTCCGACCTGGTCGCCGAGCAGGTATTTTAACGGAGGCCCCAGGGCGAAGAGGCCGCCGATTGGCAGCAGCAGGCGCATCGGCAGCGACAATCGGGCCGTGGTCGCTGCCACACCGATCGGAACAAGGCCCACGCAGAACAAGCCCCATCCGGCCTGCGGTCCGCGCACGACCTCGAGCATGAAGCGCGTCACCGTCGACTGAGAATCGACTCTCAACAGGCCGAGTGCGTTCATCGCGCCGCCGACGATCCACACGCCGAGTCCGGCGGCGCTGATGGCGAAGCCGAATCGCGCAAGGCCGGACCACTCCTGTGCATGGATTTGGTGGAGGAGCGCAAGCGCGCCGAGGAACAGCGTCCCGACAATCGCTAGTGACAGTCCGAGAGCCGGCGGGTAGTTCTCGCTCCGGTAGAGCGCGATCTCGAACATCACGACCGCGATCGTCGCGGTGAGCGCTGCGACTCTCCGCCACCAACACGCCCTCACAGAGCCTCGAGCATCGTCACCACCTCACCGCCTTCGGAGACCGAGGACTGCGGACTGGAGGCCGAGAGCGGATCGCTTTATTCGATCGCCTTGACGATGTCCTCGACCACCTTCTTCGCGTCGCCGAACACCATCATCGTCTTGTCCATGTAGAACAGCGGGTTGTCGATGCCCGCATAGCCGGACGCCATCGAGCGCTTGTTGACGATCACCGTTCGCGCCTTGTGGGCCTCGAGGATCGGCATCCCGTAGATCGGGCTGCCCTTTTCTTCAGCGAGGGGATTGACGACGTCATTCGCGCCCAGGACGAACGCGATATCGGTGCCGCCGAAGTCGCCGTTGATGTCTTCCATCTCGAGGACCTCCTCGTACGGAACCTCGGCCTCGGCGAGCAGGACGTTCATGTGACCCGGCATGCGGCCGGCCACGGGGTGAATGGCGTAGCGGACGTTGACGCCCTTCGCCGCCAGCTTGTGAGCCATCTCCTTGACCGCATGCTGCGCGCGCGCGACCGCCAGACCGTAGCCCGGGATGATGATGACGCTCTCCGCATTTCCCAGCAGGAACGCGACATCCTCAGGCGATCCCGACTTCACCGCCTTCTGCTGCGTGTCCGTCGTCGCGGCGCCTTCAGCGGCGCCGAAGCCACCGAGGATCACGCTGAAGAACGAGCGGTTCATCGCCTTGCACATGATGTAGGAGAGGATCGCGCCCGAGGAGCCGACCATCGCGCCGGCGACGATCAGCAGCGGGTTGTTCAGCGAGAACCCGATTCCTGACGCCGCCCACCCCGAGTAGCTGTTCAACATCGAGATGACGACCGGCATGTCTGCGCCGCCTATAGGGATGATGATCAGCACGCCCAGCACGAAGGCGATCGTGGTCATCGCGATGAAGGGAGGCCAGTGCCCGCCTGGCGTCGCGATGACGAACGCGATGCCGAGACCGACCATCGCGATGGCGAACACCAGGTTCACGATCTGCTGACCCTTGAAAACGACCGGCGCACTCGAGAACAGCCTTGAGACTTTGCCCAGCCCAGCCAGCTTGCCGAATGCGATGACCGACCCCGAGAAGGTCATCGCGCCAACGAAGGTGCCAATGAACAACTCGACGCGATTGCCGGCCGGAATGGGATCGTCCACGCTGAACGCCATCGGGTTGTTGACGACCGCGATGGCGATGAGGACAGCGGCGAGGCCGACAAGCGAGTGCATCGCCGCCACCAGCTCCGGCATCTGCGTCATCTGCACGCGATGCGCGACGAGCCAGCCGACGATGCCGCCAAGGGCGAGCGCGCCGATCGTGAGATCGATCCGCTGCGTGATCGCGAGTGTGGTGAGTACGGCGAGCGTCATGCCCGCGATACCGAACCGGTTGCCGCGGCGAGCCGTCAGTGGGTTCGAAAGACCTTTGAGGGCGAGGATGAACAGCACGCTCGCCACGAGATAGGAGAGCGCAACCTGGTTCGCGGATATCGTCACTGAGACTTCTCCGCGCGATCCTTCTTCTTGAACATCTCGAGCATCCGCTCGGTGACCAGAAACCCGCCAAAGGTGTTGATGGCCACCAGCGCTACCGCAACTGCGCCGAGGATGGTGCCGCGGTCGATGTGTCCGGCTCCGGCGGCCAGGATGGCGCCGACGACAATGACCGAGCTGATGGCGTTGGTGACGCTCATGAGCGGCGTATGCAGCGCCGGCGTCACGTTCCACACCACGTGATAACCGACGAATACGGCCAGGACGAACACCATCAGATTGGTGACAATTGGGTCGACAGCGACTCCGTGCAACGTCAGCTCCTGACCGGCGCGCCGTCGATGCAGACCAACGTCGCCGCGAGGATTTCTTCCGATCGATTGAGCGTGAGCTCGCCCGTCTTCGGGTCGAGCAGCAGGGTTGTGAAGTTCAGCAGGTTTCGCGCGTAGAGTGCACTGGCGTCGGCGGCGAGCGTGGCAGGGAGGTTGGAGGGGGCGACGATCTTCACTCCGTGATGATCGACGACCTCGTCCTTCCTGCACAGCGGACAGTTGCCACCCTGAGTGACCGCCATATCGACGATGACCGATCCGGGCCTCATGCCGGCGACTGTGTCTTCGGTCACGAGGACCGGTGCGGGCCGACCAGGGATCAGCGCCGTGGTGATGACGATGTCCGCGGCCTTCGCGCGCTCCGAGATGAGCGCGGCCTGCCGGCGCTTGTAATCGTCGCTCATCTCTCGAGCGTACCCGCCCGCGCTCTCTTGTGCTTTCTTCTCCTCGTCGGAGAGCGCGACCTCGACGAACTTCGCGCCGAGCGATTCCACCTGGTCTTTCACCGCGGGGCGGACGTCGAAAGCTTCGATCACCGCGCCAAGCCGCTTCGCCGTGGCGATGGCCTGAAGTCCGGCGACGCCCGCTCCGAGCACCAGGACTCGCGCAGCTTTGACGGTCCCCGCGGCGGTCATCAGCATCGGCATGAAGCGCCCGTACTCGTATGCCGCGACGAGGACCGCTTTATAGCCGGCGATGTTGGCCTGCGACGACAGGACGTCCATGTTCTGCGCCCGCGTGATGCGCGGCAGGAGCTCCATTGCGAATGCGGCGACACCTGTCTTCGCGATCGCGTCGAAGCCCTCGTGTGGAGACAACAGCGCGATGAGAATCGAGCCGCTGCGTAGCGACGGCAATTCCGCGTCCGTCGGGCGCCGCACTTTCAGGATGATGTCAGCGGTCTTGTAGACGTCAGCGGCGCAGCCAATCGACGCCCCGGCCGCCGTAAAACTCTCGTCCGGAATGCTGGCGCCGGCGCCGGCCTTGGTTTCGACGATGACCGTGTGACGGCCGCCGGCGGTGAATTTCTTCACCGTTTCCGGCGTTGCCGCTACGCGTGTTTCCCCGGGACAGACTTCGGCAGGAATGCCGATGCGCATCAGTTGAACCTCTCCGGTCGCACCCGGCTACTCTACGGACTCTCGCTTGTGTCGGTAGTGCTGCCGACGTCCGTTCCCGGGAGAGACCGGCTGCCGTGATGGGTAGGCGCTGGGCAGCGTCCCCCAACACAAGCGAGCGACCGGGTAACTAATTCGACCGGCTGCGTGGTACGAGCTCAATTTTATACGGATTGCTCAAGAAAACGCCTCCGCCTCCGCGCCACGGAGTTCGGGGCGCGCTTCGGCGAGACGGGCAATGCCCTTGTTTTTGGGAGTTGGGGCCTTGGGAGTTGGGAATTGACAGCTCACGCCGGGTCCAGAACAGGACCCGGCCTACTGGAATGTGTTGCACGAATCGATGCTGCCTGATTCGAGCCCGCGGCGTAGCCACTCGACCCGCTGCTCCGAGGAGCCGTGCGTGAACGACTCGGGGACGATGGTCCCTTGCGTCTGACGCTGGAGCCGATCGTCACCGATCGCGGCAGCGGCCCGGAGCCCTTCTTCGGCATCACCGGGTTCGAGCAATCCCTCTTGCGCGGCGTAATGTCCCCATACGCCGGCATAGCAATCGGCCTGCAGTTCCTGCCGCACCGAGAGCGCGTTGGACTCGCGTTCGCGGCCTCGCTGCCTGGCTGCTTGCAATCGATCTGACAGGCCCGTGAGCGTCTGCACGTGATGACCGATCTCGTGGGCGACCACATACGCCTGCGCGAAGTCTCCAGGCGCGCCGAATCGTTCGTCGAGCTCTTTGAAGAAGGAGAGATCGAGATAGACCTTGCGATCGGCCGGGCAGTAGAACGGGCCCATCGCCGATTGTCCGAGGCCGCATGCTGATTGCGTTGCACCCGAGAACAACACGAGTACCGGCGCCTCGTACCCGTCACGGTTCTCCGAGAATATTCGTCCCCAGGTCGTTTCAGTACTTCTGAGTACGACCCCCACGAATTCGGCCTGCGGGTCGTCCGCAGGGGCGGCACCCGGCGCGACGGTCTCGGAAGACGGACTGATGGTATTGACCAGATCCGCAGGGTTCTGTCCGGTGAGAGCGGAGATGATCAGCAGAAGCACCAGGCCGCCGAGGCCACCGCCGACGGCCATGCCGCCGCCTGACATGCCACGACGATCTTCGATGTTCGAACTACCGGCGCGACCTCTCCACTTCATGGCAGCACGCTCCAGATATTATCTTCGGCTATGGACCTCGGACTGAAAGATCGTGTGGCTATCGTAACCGGCTCGAGCAAGGGATTGGGGTTTGCCAGCGCCAGAGCGCTTATCGCTGAGGGATGCCGTGTCGTCATCTGTGCCCGCACGCCAGACACCTTGCAGGAAGCGCGCCGTCGTCTGGCTGAGATCGGGGGAGAGAGTCGAGTGCTGGCCGTGGCCTCTGACGTGAGCCAGGAAGAGGGTGCGAAGAAGGTTGTCGATCAGGCGGTCACGACATTCGGCGGCATCGACGTCCTGGTCAACAATGTCGGCTCGGCGCGCGGCGGCGGCCTCCTCGACACCACGGACGAGCTGTGGAAGGACGCGGTCGATCAGACGTTGATGCCGTCGGTCCGTGTCTCACGCCTCGCAGTGCCGCACATGCAACGTCGCGGCGGCGGGTCGATCATCATCATCGCGTCGATCTATGGACGCGAGGCCGGCGGACGAATGACTTACAACGCCGTCAAAGCCGCTGAGATCAGCCTGGCAAAGTCGATGGCACAGCAACTGGCGCCGATGAACATTCGCGTCAACAGCGTGTCACCAGGGTCGATCCTGTTCGAGGGCGGATCGTGGTGGAAGCGGCAGCAGGACGATCCCGCAGCGATCGCTGAGTTCGTGAAGCGTGAGCTGCCATTCGGGCGCTTCGGCAAGCCTGAGGAAATAGGGGACGTCGTCGCCTACCTGTCTTCGTCACGCGCCAGCTGGATCAGCGGCACGTCGATTGTCGTAGACGGTTCCCAGAGCCGCGCGTTCTGAAGACCCCTGTCGGCGCGCGCCGGATGCGTGCCGGTGGTGTCTAATCGCGGCGGAAGGAAGAGATGATGCTGAGAGCCCGTCGCGTCTGGTCACTCTGTCTGTTGTCCCTTCTCGGCTGCACGGTTGGCATCGCATCGGCACAGGCGCCAACAAATCCCACCTTCGACGTGATATCCATCAAGCCGAACAAATCGGGCACCAACCAGCGTCAGTTCAATTGGGAACCCAACGGACGGTTTACGGCGATCAACGTCCCGCTCGACAATCTCATTCGGTTCGCGTACGCAGAGCCTGGACCCGATGGACTTCTCGGTCCACTTCCACCAAATCGATTGTCGGTCGCGAAGACATGGGTCGGTGGTGCCACTGCTTTGCAGTCCGACAAATTCGATGTCGTGGCCACAACTGTTGCGGGTACGTCTCAGGAGCAGGCATTTCTGATGCTTCGCGGATTGCTGGCAGAACGGTTCAAGCTGGTGGTGCATCGCGAGACCCGGGACCTTCCCATCTACGCACTGGTCATGGCGCGGAAGGACGGGCGACTCGGTCCCCGGCTTCGACCTTCACGGGTGAACTGCTCTGCGGCATCGAGTGATAGCCCTGCAGCTGCGCCTGCCGCGGGCGAGTTTGTCGCAGAGGCGTGCAAGGGACTCAGAAATGTTCCCGGCAAAGCCACGGGACGAGCGGTGACGATACAAACGCTGGCTCGTCTGATGAGTGGCTGGGTGGAGGATCACCGTCCAGTTGAAGACCGAACCGGACTCACGGGTAACTTTGATATCGATCTCGACTGGACCCCGGACCGGCCACCGCCAGCGGGTGCTCCCGCGCCTCCTCCGGTGGACTCTGACGGTGCGGGACTCTTCACGGCCTTGCAGGAACAACTCGGGCTCAAGGTTGAGTCGACGAAGAGCAGTATCGAACTGCTCGTCGTCGATCATGCGGAGCCTCCGACCGAGAACTGAGGATTGACACGGGAGGGACGGACAGAGAGTCGTTGCTCTCTGTCCCCTGACTACTGCCTCTGATCAGTGTCGAAGCTGATTCGTGATCTCACCCGTCTCGTACACCTCGCAGTTGGCGCGCTCCGCAACGATTGCGTCGCCACCGAATGGCCGCAGGACTCTCGTAGGCATCACCCAGGGCTCCACGAACACATCGGGGTCTTCGACGGTGATGTCGTAAAAGAGCTCATCGCCCTTACGCGTGAATTTTTCCACGATGTGCATGTTTGCCGAATGGAAGAGGCCTCCTCGCCCCAACCACGTCGAATCGACAAACGAGATGGAGTCGAGCACCAGCGTGTCGCCCTCCCAGCGCCCCACCGTATATCCCATGTACGTGGCCTCGAGCGCTTTCTGTTCGTTGTGCTTGCGGCCGTCGGTTGGAATCGAACGAAATTCCCTGTTTCCGCCGCCGTAATCGCTCGTCGTATACAGCATGGTGATGTCGTTCACCGTCTGGAAGATGCGGCGGGGCGTGAGCGCCCGTGGAAGCCCCATCGGCTGGCACGTCATGATTGGGTCTTCCTTGTTCGTCCACTGATCGAGTTCCTGCACCTTGTCCCAGAACTCGGGCTTGTAAATAGGACGACCGTAAATCCCAAACCGCGAGGGAGAGATCCACTCGTAGTCCACCCAGAAGTTGTCCTGCCCGGTCTTGCAGTCTTTCTGCGTGGGGCCGCAGCGGCGAGTGCCGCTCCCCGTAATCGGATTGAACGCGCCACCCCAGGTTCCTGTCAGATCCGGCTTCCCATTGGATAGCCGCGGCGTGGCGGCGGCTGCCGCCTGCGGGTTTGCGGGCGCTGGTGGCAGAGTCCAGTTGGGCGGCTGATGCGTCGGCTTGATCGCCGCTTTGACGCTTGCCGGTACGGGTATCACGACATACATCTGTCCCGTTTCCGTCAGCGTCGTCGTGATGTCTCGGACGACGATGCCGTTCTTCTTTTCGATCATCCTGCCGGCGTACAACGCCTCGGCCGGATTGAGTGGATTGTTCCAATCCTTGTAGTCGCTATACGTGAACTCGTAGGTGTTCGCGCCGCTTTTGACGACGACGCTCTCGGGCATGAACTTCGCGTCGAGTGTGGTGGTCGCGGTGGCAGTGGGGACGCCCGGGATCGGGTACGTCAACACCGGCTTGTTGGCTACCCATGCGAGCGAGGTTTTGGCGACTGTCGTCACATCGGCTGGTATCAGTTGCGGTCGGGGAGTCATTGAAGGTTGGATCGCGGTCCCCGCGAACGCCGCCTTGAATGCACCCTGCGGGCCAGACCACAGACGAATCATCCGATCCTCGACGGTTGCCGGCATCGGCGTGGCCTTGCCTTTGCCCGGGATGAGCTCGGCACCGAGAACGTCATCGTTCCAGGCATACGCGCCGCTGAGGACTTCGATCGTGGAGCAACTCTGGCCGCTGGGCCGAGTGCCGGTGATGCGAATCCGCTCACCCGACTCCTGATAGCTGATGTCGCTTCGGTACATCGTCACGTTGCAGGGCTGTCCGCCCACTTGCATCGTGCCCTTGCCCGAATACGCGAGCGTCATGAGCAGGTCGTATTCCTCGCTGCTCCGCAGCATGCCGGTGTACCAGCCCCAGTTGAATATGACGGACTTCAGGTCCTTCGCACCGGGCGCGGGCGTGAACGGCGGCGCGCCGCGGCCGCGTCCCCGACCCTGCCCCTGGCCCGCCGGAGCCTGAGCCGCTGGCCCGGGTCCCGCTCCAGCCCCAGCCTGCGCACCGGCCGTGGAGGGCACACCGACTGTCAGTGCCGCCACGAGTGCGACGCTTGTCCACATCGTTCTCTTTCGAGAAGCCATAATGATCTCCCGTTATCGTTTAGTCGTTCGCGTTGGCCGCGGAGATACTCATGACAGTGCCGTCCGCCCGCGTAATCGACTTCAGGAATCCCAATGGACTCCCGCTCCGCCAGAGCGTCGCAGCGCGCGCCAAGGCTCGAATCAAGGGCCTGATTATAGCGGGGAGCCTTTCTCTTCGCACTGCAAGCCGCATCCTGCCCATCGCCCTGACTGCCATCTCGACTCTCTCCCTGGCGCGCGTCAGTGCTCAATCGCCCGCTTCCGTGGAATTCGATGTCGTCTCGATCAAGCGTGTGGACGAGCTACGTCCAGGCGGCGGGATGCGCATACTTCCAGACGGCACCGTCATGATGATGAATGGGTCGATTGGAGCGCTCGTGAACGCCGCCTCCCCGGTCCCAGTACCCCCGCGCGACATTATCGGTGGGCCTGACTGGTTGTGGCGCGAGCGCTACGACGTCACGGTAAAACCACCCGCCGGTATGACACCCGAACAACGGCGAGAGATGACGCCGATGATGTGGCGCGCCATGTTCGCGGATCGAATGAAGCTCGTCGCGCACGTCGAACAACGCGAGAAAGACGCCTACGCGCTCGTCCTTGCACGTGGTGACGGACGGCTTGGACCAGAACTCAAGCCGTCAACACTCGACTGCACGCCCAACCCAAACGCCACGCCACCTGCACCTTCGCAGACACCGCCGTCATTGCAAGAGCGGCAGAACCGTTGCGGGGTGTCAATGAGTCAAGGCCTCATCGTATCCGGCGGCGTGACGCTCGATCAGCTCGCGAGATCAGTGAGCGGTCTTGCAGGCGGCGAGACTGAGAACCGCACGGGGCTTACGGGCGTGTATTCGGTGAAGATCGCTTTCTCGCTCCAACGGAATGCGGGCGCTTCACCCGATG
>Ga0310810_10006839_pt1 | contig 12936 bp, 13 predicted proteins | sample NCmetagenome_FD_207641 | JGI IMG/M metagenome (GOLD analysis project Ga0310810, IMG submission 207641) | Soil microbial communities from experimental microcosm in Duke University, North Carolina, United States - NC | ecosystem: Engineered > Artificial ecosystem > Soil microcosm > Unclassified ... | reverse complement strand
TTTGGATGAGCTCGCTGAAATTCGGTTAGGCGCGGCGCCAGCCAGAACGTTCCCAGCCCTTCGGTGACCGCCAACCGAACCTCTCCAGCAAGCGGGGATGACCGCTCCCCTGCCCGAACCACACCAAAGGATGCAGCCTCCATTTTGCGGGCGGCGGCAAGGATTTCCTCGCCCTCGGCGGTTGTTCGTACTCCGTCGACATGACGAGTGAGTAGTGTGACACCAAGTTGGTGCTCTAACTCTGCAATCCGCCGCCGGAGCGCGTTTATCGAATAGCCGAGATGATCGGAGGCCGAGCGGAAGCTTCCACGTCTCGCAACCTCAAGAAATAGTTTTATCGCCTCCCAATCTGGAGTCGCGCTGGCCGGGCTCGGGGCTTGGCGTTCCAGAATCGGAACACCCCTATTCTGTGCGATCTGCATACGTCTTCCCCCTAGCATCGTAAGCTTCGCAGAGTATTGGCGACCGGACAACCCCGGAGATAATTGCGATGACGGCGCACGATCCACGCGTGTTCGCTTATGCGGCCGGAAAAGCGAACCCAAGACGACCGGCCCGGTTCCCGTTGGACGCGCTCAACAATCAAATGAGTGAGCGGCTGGTCGTATTTACCCCCACCGGCAGCCAAATTGACTCGTTGATGGCGCTGGCGCGAAAAGCCATTCCTCGCTTGGCCGCGGATTCGATTGTGCATCGTATCGTCTCGCACAATCCGGACACCCTCTGGGGTATTGCTCGGCGCAGCCATTACACATCATCTGCCGCGGAAGGCGAAGGCCTCGTCGCCTACCTCATGCTTAACGATGCAGGCCTTAAAAGCTTGCTACGCGGTTCCTTCAACGCTGCAGACCCAGATTTAAGTATGATAGTTCGGCAACATGAAAAGCCAGCCGGAATCTACGTTTGGGGCATTCACTCGCCGGGAATTATTGCCGGGGGCGTCGCACTGACTGTCGAAAAAATCTCGACTAAGCAATACCGAGACGTGGATGTATATGCGCGTGCCGCCACAGTCCAAGGCCTGCGATTGATGCAAACGATGGGCTTCGAGCCCGGTGCAGAATATCGCGGTGTTAACAATCCTCTAGTCCACGTTTATCGTCGCAAGCCGGCCGCCCCTCAGTCACCGCCCATCTACGACAACTACGGCTTGCGTGCGTCACAACGAGAGTTGTCCGTCACGGTCGCGCGGTCAATGGAAGACATCATGCGCGTAATGACGATTCGCAGTGCCGTGTACATGTCGGAGCAGGAGTGTCCTTATGGAGAGGAATTTGACGGAAATGATTTTTCGGCAACCCATTTGATTGGGTATGTCGGTGACGAACCTGCGGCTTGCCTTAGGATTCGCTATTTTGCGGACTTCGTTAAGATGGAAAGGCTCGCCGTCCGGCGCGAATTCCGAAAAACCCGACTGGCCTTCAAGATCGTTCATGCTGGAATCGAACTGTGCCGCACGAAAGGCTATCGAAAAATCTATGGCCACTCGCAGAAGCGCCTACTGAACTTCTGGAGCCGCTTCGGGTTCAAGCCATTCGAGGGTAGCCGCGAGTTCGTCTTCTCGGACTTCGACTACATTGAAGTGTCGCTGGACTTGACGCCCCACCCGCACGCGATCTCGATTGGGGTTGATCCATACATCATGATCCGTCCGGAAGGACGCTGGCACGTCCCAGGAATTCTGGAGCGCTCCGCGATCCGCCCGGTGACCCGCCCCTCGGCGGCGAAGACGCGAGAGAAAGCGCTTGGTCTCGGTCGCGACGCAACCATACGGAGAGTTTCTGGTTAATCAAAACCATACAGGCCGTTCCGTATTCGGAACACCCCGGTGCAATAGCGTTCCTTCTGCGCTCCGCCCTCTGGGTTTAGACTTCCCTCCAGTAGATCAGAAAAGGCCCCCATGTCCTCGGTCATCGACCTGCGCGCCTATGTGAACCCGTCGGTGGTCCAGACCCTGGTGCTGGTCGACCTGCAGCAGGAATACACCGCGCGCCAGCGGGTTCTGGCGCTCGAGGACACCAAGGGCGCGCTCGCGAACTGCCGTGCCGCGCTCGCCCACGCGCGGGCGATGGGCCTGCCGGTGGCGTTCGTGCGCTGGATCGACCGCGCGCCGCTGTTCAACAAGGCGACGCGCTTCTCGCGCTGGATCGAAGGCTTCGAGCCGCACGGCGTCGACATGATCTTCGAGCGCAACCGGCCGTCCTGCTACGCCAGCTCGGATTTCGCCGAGGTGATCGGCTCGGGCGGCGGCAGCTTCGTGCTCGCGGGCTTTGCCGGCGAGGCCGCGTGCCTTGCGACCGCGATCGACGCGTTCCACCGCGGCCACACTGTGACCTACCTCACAGACGCCTCGGCAAGCCACGCGCTAGACGAGATCGGGGCGAACGAGGTCCACCGCGTCGTGTCCGGCGTTGTCGGCCTGTACGGCGACGCGATCACGACACGGTCATGGATCGCGCGTACCTCTCGCAGGAATAGCTGGAAGGGGCTGGGTGATGAAAACGAACAGGGACGAACAGCTTGAGCAAGCGATTGCGCGCCTCGACGATCTGATCGCGCTCACGCGCGACGCCGGCCTCGGCCAATCGGAGCTATTCCTCGAAATGGCGAAGCTGCAGCTGCAGCTCGATCTCAACGGCATCACCGACGAGGAATTCAGCGCATTCTGCGATGCGCTGGAGAGCCACAAGTTCGCACCCGCTACGTGCGATCGTGCGGCGGCTTATGCCCGCCCGCGCCGCAATGGCGATCTGCGCATGATGCGCCGCGCCTGGCTCCGGCCGGAGGATGCGCTGCCGCAGCGCGGCGGCGCGCGCGCCGGGCGCTAAGCCCTCCTTCCCGCATTGACGGCACGTCCCGGCGACGGCAACGTCCCGTGCGGGATGGGGACATGCTGCGTCGCGCTTTCAGGATCATTGCGTTTCCGCTCGCCGTGCTGGCCGTGTTCGGCCTGCTCTATGCGCTCTGGGTTGCGCTCGATCTGCCGCCCGAGGAAACGCTCGCACAAGTCGCGAAGAGCTATCTCGACCGCTACGGGAGCGTGATCGTCCTGATCAGCGCCTACCTCGAAGGCCTGCTGCTGATCGGGTGGTACTTTCCGGGCAACCTCGTCATCGTGCTGGCGCTGATCTTTGCGGCGCCGCAGCCGACACGCTTCGCGCTGGTCGCAGCCACCGCCGGCACCGGCCTCTTCAGCGCCTACGTGACGAATTTCTTCGCCGGCAAATACGGCTGGTATCGCCTGCTGCTCGCGTTCGGGCTGCGCGAGCCGCTGGAGAATGCGCAGCGGCGGCTCACCAAATACGGGCTCTCGGCGATCTTCACGACCTATTGGCAGGCAAACCTCGCCTCATGCATTTCCACCGCCGCCGGCATCCTGCAGTTTCCGCCCGGGCGTTTTCTCGTCTATTCGCTGGTCGCCGAGACGCTGTGGGCGACGTTCTGGGCCAGCATCATCTTCTTCCTCGGCAGCGCCGCGCTGGCGCTGGTCGGCTTCCGCATGATCCTGATTCTGATCATGCTGTGGATCGCAGGTCGGTTCATCTATCGCTGGAAATTCGAACCCAAGCCTGCCGCCTGAGGGCTCACGCCGCCCGCCTGACCTCATCGGCGAGCGCCCGGTAGGAGAGCGCCTCGGCGAGATGCAGGCGGCCGATCTCATCGGCCCCATCGAGGTCGGCGAGCGTGCGCGCGACGCGCAGCACCCGGTGATAGCCGCGTGCCGAAAGGTGCATCGCGTCGGCGGCATCGCGGATCAGCGCAAGGCCCGCCTTGTCGAGCCGCGCAACCTCTTCGAGCATCGGCCCGCTCACCTGCGCGTTGGTGCGAATTCCTTCCGCACCGAGCGCCGCGTAGCGCTCCGCCTGCAGGGCACGCGCACGTGCGACGCGCGCCCCCACCTCGCGGCTTCCCTCCGCGGGCGGCGGCAGGATCAGGTCGGCGGCGCTCACCGCCGGCACCTCGATGTGCAAGTCGATGCGATCGAGCAGCGGCCCCGACAGCCGCGCCTGGTAGTCGGCAGCGCAGCGCGTGTTCGCGCCACGGCGGCAGATGTAGCCCGGATCGCTCGCCTTGCCGCAGCGGCACGGGTTCATCGCGGCGACCAGCATGAAGCGCGCCGGATAGGTCACGCGATAGTTGGCGCGCACGATGGTGACGTCGCCGGTCTCGAGCGGCTGGCGCAGCGAGTCGAGCACTGCGGGCTGGAATTCGGGAAACTCGTCGAGAAAAAGTACGCCGTGATGCGCGAGCGAAATCTCGCCGGGCTTCGCGCGCAGCCCGCCGCCCACCAGCGCCGGCATGCTCGCCGAATGATGCGGCGCGCGGAATGGGCGCGCGTTGGTCAGCGCACCTTCGGCGATCGCGCCGGCCACCGACGCGATCATCGACACTTCGAGCAGCTCGGGCGGCGACAGCGGCGGCAGGATCGAGGGGAGCCGCGCCGCCAGCATCGACTTGCCGGCGCCGGGCGGCCCGACCATCAGCAGGTTATGCCCGCCGGCCGCCGCGATCTCGAGCGCACGCTTGGCGCTCTCCTGTCCCTTGATGTCCTTCAGATCGAGCGGCGCGCTTGTCGCTTCGCGGATCTTGGCGCGCGGCCGCATCAGCACCTGCGTACCCTTGAAGTGATTGGCGAGCTGGATCAGCGAATCCGCCGCAATGATCTCCATGTCGGGGCTCGCCCACGCGGCCTCCGGTCCGCACGCGTAGGGACAGATCAGGCCTTGGCTGCGCGCGTTCGCGCCAATCGCCGCCGGCAGCACGCCCGCGACCGGCGCGATCGAGCCATCGAGGCCGAGCTCGCCGAGCACTGTGAAGCCGGCGACCGCGTCATGCGGAATGGCGCCGATCGCCGCCATCAGGCCGAGCGCGATCGGCAGGTCGAAGTGGCTCCCTTCCTTCGGGAGATCCGCCGGCGCCATGTTGACGGTGATGCGCCGCGCCGGCAGCGCAAGCCCGGAGGCAACCAGCGCCGCGCGCACTCGCTCGCGCGCCTCCGACACCGCTTTGTCGGGCAGGCCGACGACATTGAAGGCCGGCAGGCCAGGCGCAATCTGTACCTGCACGTCGACGGCGCGGGCCTCGATCCCCTCGAACGCAACCGTGGAAACGCGCTGGACCATACGGTTCGCCCCTCGCGCGAACTATCGCAGGGGAGCCTTCCGTTTGCAAGAACATTTGGAGAACAAGAGAGCGCGCACCATCCCTTCCCTCTACAACCGGTCCTGATGCCGGCTGTCCGCCTTCATTGCTTTGGAAAAATTACCTTCCTCGATCTTGGTCCTGCAACTCTGTTCTTGGTATGTTTTCATCCCTACAATCCCACATTGCTGGTCGAGATTGCGGGCTGGGTATATGGGAAATTGTTTTTCCAATCGAGCGCGACTTTAGCGATAAGACGGGGGGATGATGCGAAGCACTGATGCAAATTGGGATGGGGGACGCATTCCGAGCGCTTTTTTTCGGGAAGCACTTGCGATGGCGCTGGAGGCGATCATCCGTCGGCGAAGGCCCCGGTCGCTCTCCAGACTGGCCGCGCGCCGCGAGAAGGGCCGGCGGCAATTTCGAGCGAACCATCTGGGCCGCCCCCGATAGGCCTTCAGCCGCTATCCCCTACCCTCGCCGCAGCCGCACATAGAGCGCGCCCGTTCCGCCATGGCCGGCGCCGGCGCTCTCGAAGCCGACGACCAGCGGCCGCAGCGCGGCGCTCTCCAGCCAGTGCGGAACCTGGCGCTTGAGGACGCCGCGTTGCGCAAAAGCATCGTCCGCCCGCGCCCCCTTTCCGGTGATGACCAGCACGACGCGCGCGCCGCGCGACTGCGCACGGCGCAAAAAATGGGCGAGCGCCGCGTGCGCATCGGCCTGCGTCATGCCGTGCAGGTCGATGCGATCATCGATCGGCTCCGATCCGCGCGCGAGCTTTGAGCGCATGCGCCGGCCGAGCGGCGCCAGCGGCGGCGCTTTCGATGGAGGTCCCAGCCTCACCGTTAGGCTGCGCGCTGGCTTCGCGGAGTGTGGAGCAGCCGGCGCAGCAGGAAGCGCCTCGTCGCGCTTCCTGATCTTGCGCTTGCGCAGCGGTGCGACCGCGCGCGTCACCGTATCCCAGAGCGCGCGCTCCTCGTCCGAAAGCGAGCGGCTCTTGCTCATTTCGGGCGCTGGCGCGGCAGCGGAGCGGGCTCGCTCATCGGCGGCGAGGACGGCAAGGACGCATTCGCCGCCGCAGGTTCACCCTTTGGCGCCTTCGCGGGCCGCGGCTCGGGCAACGGCATCGCCTTGCCGGCTTCGGCCGGATCGAGCGCGCGCGGCATCAGCATCACGAACTGCGCGGGGTTCTTGACGCGACCCGCGATGCGACCCGCCTCTGCGCCCGAACCGAAATAGATGTCGGCGCGCGCCGGCCCGACGATCGCGGAGCCCGTATCTTGCGCAACCATCAGCTTGCGGAACTTCGTCGCCGATGCCTCGGTCGCGATCGGAAGGTCGGCGGCGATGAAGAACGGCGTGCCATAGACATGCAGCGCCTTGTCGACCGCAATCGAGCGCGTCGCCGTGAGCGGAACGCCCTGCGCGCCGCGCGCTTCCTCGTGCTCCGGCGCGCCGGTGGTGCGGAAGAACACATAGGACTTGTTCTGGCGGCGCAGCTCTTTCCCGCCGTCCGGGTTCTCGGCCATCCATTTGCGGATGCGGTCCATCGACATCTCTTCGCGCGGGATGATTCCGCGCTCGATCAGGATGCGGCCGACCGGCGTGTAGGGCTGGCCGTTGTGCGAATCGTAATTGACGCGCAGGAGCGAGCCATCGGGCAGCCGAATGCGCGCCGAGCCCTGGATCTGGATGAACAGCAGATCGTTCGCGTCTCTCAGGTAGCAGATTTCCAGATTGCGGGTCGCGAGCGCCCCGTCCTCGATCTGCGCGCGATCGAAATAGGGCACGTACTTGCCGCGCGCGATACGGCGCACCACGCGGCCGGTGTTCGGAAAGGCGTCACCCTTGCGCTTGCGCCCCATGTAGACCAGGTCGCGCGGACGGCCGTAGAGCGGCACCTTGAAGTCGTCGGTCGGAACACGCGAGCCGTCCACGACGGGCTCGTAGTAGCCCGTGAGAAAACCATTCGTATCGTCGAGCCTGGAAACGCGCACCGGCGCGAAATTCTCCTCGAAGAATTTTCGCGCAGAACCCTCGCCGTGCGCGCCGCCCGCCCGCGCCTTGCGGCAAATCTCGAGCAGTGCCGCGTGCACCGGGCGCGTGTCGCGCCCGGTCCTCGCGCCGCCAACCAGCGCGCGACAGCTCGACAGGAACGTCGCGAACGCGGCAGCGTGATCATCGGCGGACCACCCGTCGAGCGCGTTCCACGCGACGGGCTCGAAGCGCGTATCGGCCCAGCGCATCGGTCCGGGTGGATTCGGCTTGCCGGTGAACTCCGACAGCGATGGGAGCGGGCGATGCGATTTCGCGCGATGCATCCGGCGCGCGTCGGCATCCTGGTCGGCAACAAGCATGCAACACAGCACCACCGCGGCGACGCGTCCGAAGGCTCGGGCGTGCCGCAGCGCGATCATCGGCGGTCACTGTCCGGCTTCGGTGGCGACCAGCTTCCAGTTGGGATCGCGCGAGGAGAGGTCGCGCGCGAAGGTCCACACGTCGGTGACATCGGTGACCTTGTCGGGGCTGCCGTCGATCACATTGCCATCGCGATCGCGCGTCACCGAGACGAGCTGCGAGACGAAACGCACGGTCACCTGCGCGGTGCGGCCCTTGACGTCCGCTCCCGTGATATCCGCCTTGTCGATCGAGACGAAGCGCGTCTCGGCTTTCTCGCCGCGGGTCTCGCGATCCTTGATAGCCTGCTCGAAGCCGTCATAGACCTCTTTGGATAGCAAATTCTTAAGTGTGCGGCGGTCGCCCTGGGCATAGGCGGTGACGATCATCTCGTAGGCGGCGCGCGCGCCGGTGAGGAAATGGCGCGGATCGAAACTCGGATCCTGCGCCAGCACCGTGTCGAGACCGATCGCCGCAGGCGAGCCCTGCTCGGCGATGCCCTTCCAGCGATCCGCGGGTTCGGCCTCGGTGGCTGCCACCGGCGCGGCTTCGGCCGGACGCGGCGGCAGTGACACGACATTGTCGTTGCTCGAGGTGCGGGCTGCCTCGCGCGCCGAATAGGGATCATAAGGGGGCCGTTCGCGCCCGGTGCGCTGGCCAAGCACGCTCCGCAGCCGCAGGAAAATGAACACTGCGAGCGCCAGAAAGATGATGGTGTAGATATCGAACAAGTCGCGCATGCTCTCGGGCTGTGGGCCCGGCCCCCTGCGCCATTGTGGCACTGGACGCCGCTTTAGCCGCTATTACCTATGTAACCACACGAGCCGTTCTAGGGTTCAACGGCGCTTGCAGCGCATCCCGCGCCGTCGTTTTGCATGTTAGACGATCCCGGCCCCTGCGCCAACAACCTTGGGCCAACACGGTATCTGGATGTCCTTGTTGAAATGGGCGATTTTCGGGCTGCTGATGCTGCCCTTCGTGGAAATCGCCATCTTCGTTGCGGTCGCAATCAAGCTCGGCGTTCTCGCTGCGCTGGCGCTGACCATTCTGACCTCTCTCGCCGGTATGGCGGTGATCCGTAACGCCGGATCGAGCGATGTGGCGCGCGTGCGCACCGCATTCGGCGAGCGAACCATCACCCGCACCGAACTGGACGGGCGCGGGTTTCTGACCGTGCTCGGCGGGTTCCTCCTGATGATTCCGGGCTTCCTCACCGACGTTCTCGGCGCGCTGTTGCTGCTGCCGCCGACGCAGCACGCGATCGGCGCGGCATTGCGCCGCGCTTTGCGTGGCATGGAACGCTCGGGCGACCGGCCCGAGGTCGTGGACCTTTCGCCCGACCAGTGGCGGCGCATGCCCGAGGAGCGCATCGAGCATCAGCCATCACACGGCACGGACTGAGGAATCCGCGCTTCTTGTGGCTCCCTGCCCCGTATGTTAGCCACACCGCCGCTTGTGCCGGAGCCCCGGCGCCCCGGAGATGATCCCATGTCGATGACGAATGGCGGCCCGCCGGCCGAGGGCGCAGCAAATGCGGCAAACCAGGCCGGACCGTCGCTCAACGTGCTGGCCCAGTACGTCAAGGATCTCTCGTTCGAGAACCCGAACGCCCCGCATTCGCTGACCCAGCAGCCGGGCCAGCAGGCGCCCAAGATCAACATCCAGATCAACGTCAACGCCAAGCCGCTGGCCGCGTCCGACTATGAGGTCGAACTCAAGATCGAAGGCCGCGCCGAGCTGCCGACCACGTTCCTGTTCGGCTTCGATCTGCTCTACGCCGGCATCTTTCGCATCCAGAACGTGCCGCAGGAAAACGTGCACGCGCTCATCATGATCGAGTGCCCGCGCCTGTTGTTCCCGTTCGCGCGCGCGATCATCGCAGATGCGGTGCGCAACGGCGGCTTCCCGCCGCTGATGATCGATCCGGTCGATTTCGTGTCGCTCTATCGCCAGCGCATGGAGCAGCAGCAGCCCGCGCCGCCTCCGCCGGCGGGCTAGTCGCTTTGCCGCTTCGGCCTAGAATGCAGCCGATGCAGGTGAGACTTGATGCTGACACTTGATTTCGCCGACCCGGCGACCAATGCCGATCCGTTTCCAGTCTTCAGAAAGCTGCGCGAGAACGATCCGGTCCACTGGTCCGAGCCGATGAAGGCCTGGGTCGTGACGCGCTATGAAGACGTGAAGGCGATTGCGCTGAACAATGCGGAGGTTTCGGCAAACCGGCTCGCGCCTTTTTTTGCCGCCGTGCCGGAGAGCCGCCGCACCGGATACGTCAGCCTGATGATGTACCTGAGCACCTGGATGGTGTTTCGAGACCCGCCTGATCACACGCGCCTGCGGCGGTTGTTCACGAAGGCCTTCACGTCACGCTCGCTCGATATGCTCAAGCCCAACATCCGCGCGATCGTCGACATGCTGCTCGACGGCATGGATGCCGGCGAGAAGGCGGGCCGCACAGTCGACTGGGTCGCCGACTTCGCCTATGCGCTTCCGGCCTTCGTGATCATGGACTTGCTGGGAGTGCCGCGCGCCGACCTCAGGCGCGTGAAGGTATGGTCGGACGAGATCGCCCTGTTCATCGGAACGTCAAAGACGTCACCCGACAAGTACGACAGGGCCGAAGCCGGCGCCCGCGCGATGGCGGATTATTTCCGGCACATCGTCGCGGAGCGCACGCTGGAGCCGTGCGATGACGTCATCAGCCAGATGGTCGCGGCGCGCGATGAAAAGGAGGCCATGACGGCGGATGAGGTGATCGCAACCTGCATTCTTTTGCTGTTCGCGGGCCATGAAACCACCGCCAACCTGCTCGGCAACGGTCTCTATTACTCGATGCGTTTCCGCGACCAATGGGATCGCCTGACGGCAGACCCCCGTTTGGTCGAGCCCGCGGTCGAGGAATGGTTGCGCTACGATGGACCGACCGGCGCGGTCGCGCGTGTCGTGCTGAGCGACATCGAGTTTGGCGGAAAGAAGATGCGCTCAGGTCAGCGGGTCTTCGCCTTTGCGAATTCGGCGAACCGGGACGGCGCGCAGTTCGCCGACCCCGATCGCTTCGACATCGGTCGTACGCCCAATCCCCATCTCACCTTTGGCCACGGGATCCACTTCTGCCTTGGTGCACCGCTGGCGCGTCTGGAGGGCGAGATCGCCATTGCGCGACTGGCTGAGCGCTTTCCCCGCATCCGCCTCGCAGGCGACGCCGCTCCCGGCTGGGGCGATTCCCTCATCCTGCGCGGGATCCTGTCGCTTCCCGTCAGGCTTGGCTGAGAACGCAGCCGCTACGGTCTAGCATCCGGCGTCTTTGTCCGGTCTTTGGCGGGCCACTGCTCGGAGATTTCGGGCAGCGTCACTTCCTTGCCGGTCGTGCGCTCCACCGTCATCGTATAGACCGCAATCTCGTTAAGCCGCGGATAAAAGTCTTTCGGGCGGTCTGTATCCTCTCTCCGGTACTTCGCCATGAGGGCGGAGCAAAAGCGCTGCTTCTCGCGGCTGTCCTGAACGACCTTGATGGTTCCGAAAAGGATCACGCTCCGGTACGCCAGACCGGAATCGCACTCGAACCGGCCATAGTCGAAGACACCCCGCTGTTCGTCGATCTCGAAACACACTCGCGGCTCGCGTTCGATACTGCGCCTCAAATGGCCCCGAGCGATCGTTTGATGCAGCCAGACCGAAGAATCCATCCAGAGATAGAGCAGCGGAACGCAGTATGGATGCCCATCCTCGCCGATCACCGCCAGCCGTCCGCTGAAGCCGCGCTCCAGCGTTTCGATACAACGCTCGCGCGTCATGATCCGGTCAGCACGACGAAGGACAGGCGGGGCGCTCACGGCGAACTCCTGGCCGGCTGAAGGGCGCGAAGCCGGTCTGATGCCGATCTCGTCTCGCGCCGCGTGCTCTCGAGGGCCAGCTTGCGGTCTGGCCTCGGACACACAGCTACTCCAGAGCAGACAGTCCAACCAGTTCTTCTTGTTGATGATTGCAGAGTCATGGCGGGCGGATCGCTTCACTTCATGTCGCGCAATCCCATCAGCTCATCGCGCACAATCTTCAGGGCCGGCTCGAGCGGCTTGTTGCGGTGTTCAGCAAGCGCGAGCGTCGAGGGCACGGCAGGCTTGAGCGGCCGCACGATGGTTCCACGCGGAGGCTTCGCCAGTGACACGTCGGGCGCGAACGAGATCCCGAGGCCAGCAGCGACCGCCTGCTTCGCGGCTTCGATGATTCCGACATGCATCGGCGCATGCGCGAGGGGCAGCTCGCGCGCGAGCCATTTCATGACCAGGCCATGCACGGCGCCGCGTTCGTGCTCGAGCACGAGCGGCTGCTGCGCGGCCCAGGCCGGCGTGATGACGTCCGGTACGTTTTTCATTCGCGACGGCAGCACCGCGACAAGCTCTTCCGCACGCAACGGGGTGAGGCGAAGCTCCGGCTGCTTCACCGGCAGGGTGACCAGCGCGAGATCGAGGGTATTCGCGAGCAGGCGTTCCACGCTATCGCGGGTCGACATGTTGGTGACGACGAGATCGACGCCGGGATAGCTGCGGCGGATCTTCCGCAGGATCGGCGGCAGCTCATAGATCAGCGCCGTCAATGTCGTGCCGAGGTGGACGCGGCCGAGCCATCCTTCGCGGAAGCGGCGCATGGTCTGCTCGGCGGCCGTGCACTCCGCGAAAATCCGGCGCGCATGTTCGAGCAGGTCCTGGCCCGGCGCAGTCGCGTGGGCCTGCTTGCCGAAGCGCTCGATCAGCTGCACGCCGAGGCGCGACTCGAGCTGGCGGATCTGCAGACTCACCGCCGGCTGCGTGAGATTGAGCATGCGTGCCGCAGCGGAGAAACTTCCCTGCGCCAGCACTTCGGAGAAGGTCCGCAACTGGTCGAGGTTGAGGCTGCGCATCTAAGTTCCCCTTATAGAAGCAATTGAAAGAATAAATTTGGCTCATGTAAAGCCTTGGCACATCATTGCTTTGCTTGGGGGGCGCTCTCGTTTTTTGGGGAGGCCCGATGCTCAAGATTTTCGACCCGCGCGCCGACGACAATCGGCTCCGATTCATGCGACTCCCGGACAGGGGCGCAACAGAATGCGGCCGTCAGCGCAACCGCGCATCCGCATACTCGACTCAATCACATTCGCATCACAATCACCGCCGCGATTCTTGATGACGTCGCGACCGTGAAGGCGTTCACGCCTGCCCCGCGCAGTCCTATCTCCGCGTCGATCGACGGCTCTTCGTTTGAACACGACTTCCGAATTTTCGGCAGCAAACCCGCGCTACGATTTTCACTCGAACTCTGCAGGTGACTTATGGCGATCACAGCTACTTTTGTCGGCGGAACGCTGACGATCACCGGCGACGATACTCAGAATGCCATTACGGTCAGCCGCGATCTCGCCGG
>Ga0310810_10006838_pt1 | contig 12937 bp, 10 predicted proteins | sample NCmetagenome_FD_207641 | JGI IMG/M metagenome (GOLD analysis project Ga0310810, IMG submission 207641) | Soil microbial communities from experimental microcosm in Duke University, North Carolina, United States - NC | ecosystem: Engineered > Artificial ecosystem > Soil microcosm > Unclassified ... | reverse complement strand
CGACCCGAGCGCCCTCGACATCGGCATAGGTGATGACCTCGACCCTCTCCGCCGGAATCATGATGTCCGCCACCGTCAGTTCGTCGCGCCGCACGCCGAGGTCGGTCGCGGCGCGCATCGGCTTCTCGGAGAGGATGTCGGTCGCGGTGACCAAGCCCAGCACGTTCTCGTGATCATCGGTGACGAGCAGCAGGCGCACGCCGCGCGTGATCATGAACTGGTTCGCGGCGCCAAGCGGCGCCTGCGGGCGGATGGTGGCGGGCGCAACGCGGCGAAGGTCGGTCATGACGTGCGCCGCCGGGGATTCCGCGCCGACCCGCGGCGCCTGCGGCTGCATGGGACGGCGGAAGCCGGCGCTCGGGCCGAGCTCGTGTATGGGCAGGGGCTGAAAGTCGCGATCCACTACTAGTGCGTCGCCTCGGGTCGTGCGAGCTCCGGCCGCCGGGCGCGTGCACGCCGGTCCGCCTGCAGGTAGCGATGCAGCTCGATCAGCGCCTGGCGATAGACCTCGCGCTTGAAGTCGATCACGGTCTCGAGCGGGATCCAGTAGTCGTGCCAGCGCCAGGCGTCGAACTCCGGATGGCCGCTCGCGCGAAGCTTCACGTCGCAGTCGCGCCCGACCATGCGCAGGAGAAACCAGATCTGCTTCTGCCCGCGGTAGGCGCCCTTACAGTCGCGCCGCATCCACTTCTCCGGCACCTCGTAGCGCAGCCAGTCGCGCGTGCGGCCGAGGATCTTCACGTGGTCGCGCTGCAGCCCGATCTCTTCTTCGAGCTCGCGGAACATCGCCTGGAGTGGTGTCTCGCCGTGCTGGATGCCGCCCTGCGGGAACTGCCAGGCGTGCTGGTTGACCCGCTTGCCCCAGAACACCTCGTTCCTGGGGTTGGCGAGGATGATGCCGACATTCGGACGGTAGCCTTCCTTGTCGAGCATGGCCTGCACCGCCTTCAGTTACCGCAGTTAAAATGCGCGGATCGATTTTTCCACAGGCCAAGGGCTATGACAATGCTCTTCGCGCCACGTGAAAACCTCCAGATTTTTCATTGCGACGCAGAAGGAAGTGCCCGCCGAGGCCGAGATCGTCAGCCACCGGCTGATGCTGCGCGCGAGCATGATCCGGCGCCTGTCTGCCGGAATTTACACATGGCTGCCGGTCGGCTTCCGCGTGATGAAGAAAGTCGAGCGGATCGTCCGCGAGGAGATGAACCGCGCCGGTGCGCTCGAGATGCTGATGCCGGTGGTGCAGCCGGGCGAGCTCTGGCAGCAATCGCATCGCTGGGATGAGTACGGCCCCGAGCTCCTGCGTTTTCGCGATCGCCACGAGCGCGACTTCGTCATCCAGCCGACCTCCGAAGAGGTGATCACCGAGCTCGCGCGCGGCGAGCTGAAAAGCTACCGCCGCCTGCCGATCCACTTCTACCACATCCAGACCAAGTTCCGGGACGAGCGCCGTCCCCGCTTCGGCGTAATGCGCTCGCGCGAATTCATCATGAAGGACGGCTATTCTTTTCACGCCGACTACGAGGATCTGCAGCGCGAGTACCGCAACATGTACGACACCTACACGCGCATCTTCACGCGCCTGGGGCTCAGGTTTCGAGCCGTCGCCGCCGACACCGGCGCCATCGGCGGCACGGGGTCGCATGAATTCCACGTCCTCGCCGACTCGGGCGAGGACGCGATCGCCTTCTCGCCACAATCGGACTTTGCGGCGAACGTCGAGCTCGCCGAGGCGCTCGCGCCTGGCACGAGAGGCGCGCCGAAAGAGGAGATGAAGAAGGTCCCCACTCCGGGCAAGAAGACCTGCGAGGATGTCGCCGAGCTGCTCAAGATCGACCTGAAGAAAACGGTCAAGGCGGTATTGGTGATGCACGACGACCAGTTGCACATGCTGCTCGTGCGCGGCGATCACGCGCTCAACGAGATCAAGGCGCAAAAGACCATTGGTACCTTCCGCTTCGCTACGGAAAAAGAGATCGAGGGCGCGCTAGGCAAAGCGGGTTACATCGGCCCGGTCGGCGCGAAGGGCGTCAAGGTCGTCGCCGACCGCCGCGTGGCGCTGATGAGCGACTTCGTCAGCGGTGCCAACGAGGAAGGCTTCCACCTCACGGGCGTCAACTGGGGGCGCGACTTGCCCGAGCCACAGGTCGCAGACATCCGCAACGTCGTGGCGGGAGATCCGAGCCCAGACGGCAAGGGCAGGCTCGAGATCGTGCGCGGCATCGAGGTCGGGCACATCTTCCAGCTGCGCACCAAGTACTCGGAGGCGATGGGCGCCAAGTTCCTCGATGCATCCGGAGCAGAGAAGCCATTCGAGATGGGCTGCTACGGCATCGGTGTGACGCGCATCGTCGCGGCCGCGATCGAGCAGAACCACGATGCGCGCGGCGTCATCTTCCCGGCGCCGATCGCGCCGTTCGAAGTGTGCATCGTGCCGATCGGCTACCAGAAGAGCGCGGCGGTGCGCGAGGCGACCGATAAGCTCTACGACGAGCTCGCCAGGAGCGGGGTAGATGTGCTGCTCGACGATCGCGAAGAGCGTCCCGGCGTGCTCTTTGCCGACATGGATCTCATCGGCGTTCCGCACCGCGTGGTGCTGGGCGAGCGCGGGCTCGCTGCCGGCAATGCCGAATACAAGGCGCGTCGCGACGAGAAGGGCACCGATGTGCCGCTCGCCTCGATCGGCGCGTTCCTGCGGGAGCGCCTCGCGCAATGAGGGGTCTGTGGCTCCTCGCGTGCCTGCTGCCGCTGCAGGCCCTCGCAGGCGCCCAACAGTACGAGCCGCTCGCCGACTCGATGCGCACGCGGCTCTCGGGCCTCGTCGCCGACAAGGCGGTGCCATCGATGGCCTTCCGCTCGACAGCCGACGCGCAGCGCTGGCTCGGCGAGATGGACAACCGGCTTGCGCGCCGCATCCCCGACCGCAAGCAGCGCCTCGAGCTCCTGCGCACGGTGCACTACGAGGCGACCCGCGTCGGCCTCGATCCCCAGCTCGTGCTTGGCGTGATCGAAGTGGAAAGCGGCTTTCGCAAGTACGCCGTGTCGCGCGCCGGGGCGCGTGGCTACATGCAGGTCATGCCGTTCTGGGTCAAACTCATCGGCCAGCCCAACCACAACCTCTTCCACCTGCGTACGAACCTCGCCTACGGCTGCGCCATCCTGCGGTTGTATCTCGACCTGGAGAAAGGCGACTATTACCGCGCGCTCGGACGCTACAACGGCTCGCTCGGCCAGCCCGAATATCCCAAGGCCGTGCTCGCCGCCTGGCGTGGGCGCTGGAAATATGATGGACCGACTGCATGATCAACGCGCTGCTCGATAAGCGGCCGAGGCTCGCCAACTGGTTCTACGGCTTTACCCCGCCTGAGCGCGGCGTGGTAGTGCTCGTGCACCGGCGGGTCTACATCGTGCCGACGCAACTCGGCTGGCTCTTCGTGATGACGCTCGCCATCCTCCTCATCGGCTCGATCAACTATGCGCTCTCGCTCGGCTTCGCGCTCACCTTCCTCCTGGCCGGCATGGGGCTCGCGGGCATGGTGCACACCGCCCGCAACCTCGCGCGCATGGCGATCAGCGTCGGTCGCGCCGAGCCGGTCTTCGTTGGCGAGGCGGCGCAGTTCCGTGTCTACCTCGATGCACGCTCGGCGTTCGACCGGCCGGCGATCCTCGCCCGTCACTTGCAGTCGCGTTCGCAGATGGTGGTCGACGTACCCGCGGGCGGGCTCGCCGAGGTCGTGCTCGCGGTGCCGGCGGCGAGGCGCGGCTGGTTGCCGCTTGGCCGCGTAATGCTCGAGACGCGCTTTCCGCTCGGCATCTTCCGCTCGTGGAGCTATGTCGAGCCCGACGCCCGGTGCCTCGCCTATCCGCGGCCGGAGCGCTCGGTTTTGCCCCAGCCCGCCGCCGAAAGCGCCCGCGGCGCGCTCCGCTCGCCCACACCGGGCAACGACGACTATTCTGGGCTGCGCGCCTACCAGCTTTCCGATTCGCCGCGCCACGTCGCCTGGAAAGCAGTCGCACGCAACGAGGACATGCTGACCAAGCAATTCACCGGCGAAGCCGCAGCCGAGCTCTGGCTCGACTGGGCGCGCCTCGCGCAGTTCAACGTCGAGCAGCGGCTCTCGCGTCTCGCCGGCTGGGTGCTCGAAGCCGAGCGCGCCGGCGTTCAATACGGCCTGCGCATTCCCGGGGTCGAGATTGCGGCCGGCCGCGGCGAAGCGCATCGCGCAGCCTGCCTGCAGGCGCTGGCCTTGTACGAGGCGCAATGAAAGCGCTGCCGCATCCGCTGTCACCCGATGTGCGCCCGCTGACGCTGCGGGATCTCACGTGGCTCACCGCGTCGCTCGCGATTGTCATCGTGCCGCACGCGCTGCGTGCCCCGTGGTGGCTGACGCTCCTCACCCTCTGCCTCTATGGCTGGCGCTTCTACTCGATGCTGACGCGCGCCCCGCTGCCGTCGCGCTGGCTCGTGATCGCCGTCGCCTTCATCGGCATGTTTGGCGTCTGGACCGAGTACCGCACGCTCTTCGGGCGCCAGGCCGGCGTGGTGCTCCTGATGCTTTTTTCAGGGCTCAAGCTCCTCGAATCGCGCCACCACCGCGACGGCGCGGTCGCGTCCTTCCTCGGGTACTTCCTGATCATCACCAATTTCCTCTACACGCAGTCGATTCCGACGGCGCTCCTCATGTGCGTCGGCGTCTTCGCGATCACCGTCACGCTCATCGGCTACAGCGCGCCGAACCGAGCCGCGCGCGAGAACCTGCGCACGGCGGGCCTCCTGCTTGCCCATGCGGCACCGGCGGCGCTCGTCCTCTTCGTGCTCTTCCCGCGCGTCAACGGCCCGCTGTGGGGACTCCCGCAGGATGCCTATGCCGGCATGACCGGCCTCTCCGACACGATGTCGCCGGGCAACCTTTCGCAGCTCGCGCTTTCCGACGCAATCTCCTTCCGTGCGACGTTCGACGGCCAGCCGCCGCCGCAGCCGCTGCGCTATTGGCGCGGACCGGTCTTGTGGGACTTCGACGGGCGCACCTGGTCGGCGGGCTTGAGTCATCTTGTGCCTTTCAAGGCCCCGCAGGGAACGGGCGCGAGCTACCGCTATTCGGTCCTGCTCGAGCCGCACAACCGTTATTGGCTCTTCGCGCTCGAGACCGCAGCGAGCCTGCCGGATCGCTCGCGCATGACCTTCGACGGCCAGGTGTTCTCCAATACGCCGGTGAGGAGCCGGCTGCGCTATGACATGGTCTCGATGGTCAATCCTGACCGCGATCCACGCGAGAGCCGCTCGACGCTCGACCGTGCACTGCGCCTGCCTGCCGACTACAACAAGCGCACGCGCGCGCTCGCTAGTGAATGGCGCCGGGCGGGCGGCAGCGATGCCGACATGCTCGCCCGCGCGCTCGACTTCCTGCGCAGAGGTGGCTACACCTACACGCTCGAGCCGCCGCTCCTCGGGACCAACTCGGTCGACGAGTTCCTCTTCGACACCAAGGCCGGCTTCTGCGAGCACTTCTCTTCGGCCTTCACCGTGCTCATGCGCGCGGCCGGCGTCCCGGCCCGCGTCGTCACTGGCTACCAGGGCGGCGACCTGAACCCCGTCGACCAGATCATCACCGTGCGCCAGTCCGATGCGCATGCCTGGACCGAGGTGTTCATCGAGGGCCGCGGCTGGGTCCGCGTCGACCCGACGGCCGCGGCGATACCGACGCGCATCGACGTCGGCCTCGCGCGCGCCCTGCCGCAGGACCTGGGCCTGCCCTTCATGATGCGGCCGGACATGGAATGGCTGCGCGGCATGCGCTATCGCTGGGAAGCGCTCGCTCACAAATGGAACGTCTGGGTGCTCGGCTATAACCCGGATCGCCAGCGCGACCTGATGCTTTCCCTCGGCATGCGCGACGCCGACTGGCAGAAGCTCACCGCGGTGCTTTTCACTTTCCTCGGCCTCATGACCGTCGCTCTCCTCGCCTGGTCGGTGCGGCGCCTGACACGGCCCGATCCGGTGCAGAAGGCATGGCGGGCTTTCTGCCGCAAGCTCGCCGCGCGCGGCGTGGTGCGCGCGCCGCAGGAAGGCCCGCGCGACTATTCGGCGCGCGCAGCCCGCACCCTCCCCGCCTCGCGCCGGCCCATCCTGCGCATCGGCGCGCTCTATATCGCGCTGCGCTACGGCAACGGCGTCGACAAGCCCGCCACCGCCCGCCTGCAACGCCTCGTGCGGCAGCTGGAACTCGCATGAAGCTCGCAGTGCTCTTGTATCTGCTGCTCGCCGTGACGCCCGTCTTCGCACAGTCCTATGCCGGCCGCGAGGAGGTCCAGTCGTTCATCGACGATGTCGTCAAGCGGCACGGCTTCAAGCCGGCCGAGCTGAAGCGGCTTTTCTCGAAGGTGCAGCGAGTCGACCCGGCGCTGAAGCTCATCCTGCCGGGCGAGCCACTCACCTGGAACGACTACCGCGCGCAGTTCGTGAACGAAACGCGTGTCGCCAACGGGGTCGCGTTCTGGAAAGAAAACCGCCGCAGCCTGGCCCGCGCCGAAAAGACGTACGGCGTGCCCGCGCAATTCATCGTGGCCATCATCGGTGTCGAGACCAACTACGGGCGCAACACGGGCAAGTACCGTGTCATCGACGCGCTCAGCACGCTCGCCTTCGACTACCCGCCGCGCTCGAGCTACTTTCGCCGGGAGCTCGAGCAGTACCTCCTGCTCGCGCGAGAGGAAGGCATCGATGTGTTCGCGACGCGCGGCTCTTATGCCGGCGCTATCGGTATCCCGCAGTTCATGCCGACGAGCCTGCGGCGCTACGCGGTCGACTTCAACGGCGACGGTCGCATCGATCTCACGCGCTCGAGCGCGGATGCGGTCGGCAGCGTGGCCAATTTCCTGAAGGAGCACGGCTGGCAGGCGGGTGAAGCGGTGCTCTTCAAGGCGAAGCCTTCGCCGGACGCGATCGCGAAGTACATGGACGGCTCGTTCGAGCCGCGCTATCGCATCGCGGATCTCACGGCCGCAGGGCTCGAAATCGAGCCGGCGCCGCCCTCGGCCGAAGCGCTCGGCACGCTGGTCGCGCTCGGCGCGGAATACCGCGTCGGGCTACGCAACTTCTACGTCATCACCCGGTATAACCGCAGCGCGCTCTACGCCAGCGCCGTCAACGACCTGGGCGAGGCCCTCGCGGAACGGCGTCCTGTTCCCTAGGAGCTCGGCAGGAATTGCTTCGGGTCGAGCGGCCGGCCGAGCTTGCGGATCTGGAAGTGGAGCATCGGACGCTCGGCGTCGCTCGTGCCGATCTCGGCGATTTTCTGGCCGCGCTCGACCACCTGCTGCTCCTTCACCAGGATCTGGCTGGTATGGGCGTAGACAGTGAGATATTCATCGCTGTGCTGGATGATGAGCAGCTTGCCGAGCCCGCGAATCCCAGAGCCGACGTACGTCACCTTGCCCTTCGCAGATGCCACGATCGGATCGCCCACCTTGCCGTCGATGTCCACGCCCTTGCCGCGCGTCTGCTCGAACGCCGCAATCACTTTGCCCTTCGCCGGCCAGATGAATCCTTCGGTCGCGGGCGCCGCGGGTACCGGCTTCGGCGGCACGGCGGCGGGTTTGGCAGCGGGCTTGGCCGCGCCCGGCGCATCGAGCGGGCGCGATTCGACCGGGGTGCTGATCGCGACCTTGCTCACCTGCGCGCCGCGGGCCTCCTCCGGCTTCGTGCGCAGCACCTGGCCGACGCGGATCTTGGAGGGATCTTCCAGGGAGTTCCATTGCGCGAGCTCGCGGTAGTCGACCCCGTGCTCGAGCGCGATGCTATAGAGCGTGTCGCCTTTCTTGACCTCGTACTGGTCCTCGGCGAGCGTGCGCGGCGTGGGCGCCGCCTCCTTCGCGACTGGCGCCGGTTGCGCCGCTGCCCCACGCGCAGTGCGATCGATGACCGGAGCGGATTGCTGGGGCTGCGAAGAACATCCCGCGATCGCCACCCCAACCAGCGCGACTTGCCACTTCATGCTTTGCCCGCCTCCATCGGCACAAAGCGCACTGGATCGAGCTCGGACTCTTTTAACCCTCGTCCGCTGCGCTCGATCAGCACGAGCCGCTGCTCGCCTCGCTTTTCACCCGACTGGGCGGCGAGCGGCAATATCATTCTGCCACCGACCGCGAGCTGGCTGACGAGCGCTTCGGGGATCCGCGGCGCGGCCGCGGCGACGACGATCGAATGAAACGGCGCCGCCTGCTCGAGTCCCTTGTAGCCGTCGCCGTAGGCAAGGCGCAGGTTCGCGAGCCGCAGCGCGAGAAGATTGCGCCGCGCCCGCTCGTGCAGCTCCTTGATGCGCTCGATCGAGTACACCTCGGGAAATACGTGCGCCATCACGGCCGCCTGGTAGCCGCACCCGGTGCCGACCTCGAGCGCCCTTCCCGCGGGACTCGCTTGCAGCACGGCTTCGATCATGCGCGCGACGACATAGGGATGCGAAATGGTCTGGCCGAAGCCGATCGGCAGCGCATCGTCTTCGTAGGCGCGGCTGGCAAGGGCCTCCTCGAGAAACAGGTGGCGCGGCACGGTGCCGAGTGCATTGAGCACGCGCTCGTCGCGGATGCCCTTGGTGCGCAGGCGCTCGACCATGCGCGCGCGCGTGCGCGCAGAGGTCATCCCGATGCCAGGGGCGTTCAGCGCTCGAGCCAGGCGCGGGCGCGCGGCAGCTGGGCCGCGTGAGTGAGATCCATCAGAAGCGGCGTCACCGAAACGCGGTGGTTTTCAACCGCGTGGAAGTCGGTGCCCGGGCCGGAGTCGGCCGCGCCGCCTGCGGGCCCGATCCAGTACGCGCTCTCGCCGCGCGGCGTGGTGAGCTTGATCACGGGCTCGGCTTTGTGGCGCTTGCCCAGACGCGTCACCTCGAGGCCGCGCAGGCGCTCGGCCGGCACGTCGGGTACGTTGATGTTGAAGAGCACCGGCTCGCCGAACGGCCGGCGCGCAAGGCGCCCCACCATGTCGACGGCGACGCCGATGGCGGATTCGTAGTGCTCGCCCGCCTTGCTGGTGAGCGAGACGGCGAGCGACGGGATGCCGAGGAGGTAGCCCTCGACCGCGGCAGCGACCGTACCGGAATAGATCGTGTCGTCGCCCATGTTGGCGCCCAGGTTCACGCCCGAGACGATCACGTCGGGCGTGAAGTCGAGGAGCCCGGTGACCGCGATGTGCACGCAGTCGGTCGGCGTGCCGTTCACCGAGTAATAGCCGTTGGCGGCGCGCCGCACGACGAGTGGCCGGTCGAGCGTAAGGGAGTTCGAGGCGCCGGAGCGGTCGCGCTCCGGTGCGACGACCGTGACTTCGCCGAGGCGGGTCAGTGCCTCGGCAAGGAGCGTGATGCCGGGGGAAAAGTAGCCGTCGTCGTTCGAGACGAGGATTTTCACGCGAACGATTCTACCGGTCGGCGCTGTCTAAGCCCGGTGCGTATCCTGGCGCTCATCTTTATCGCCCTCTTCGCGGCGCCCGCGCTCGCCCGTTTGGACTATCGCGTCGAGATCGACGCGCCCAAGGAATTGAAGGCCGCGCTGGAGAAGGGCCTGAACATCGTGCGCTGGCGCCTCGACCCCGACATGGATGAGGAGCGGTTCAAGCGCCTGGTCGACGAGGCAGTGAAGGAGACCCGGGAAGCCGCGGCGACCGACGGTTATTTCTCGGCCCAGGTCAAAGCAGAGGTCGACTCGCGCGCCGAACAATGGGTGGTGCATATCAACGTCGAGCCGGGCGAGCGCACGCGCGTCGGCGACGTCGAGATCCGCTTCACCGGCCCGGCCCTCATCGATGCCGGCGAGGCGCAGTCGCGCATGCGCAAGGTGCGCGAGAACTGGGCCTTGCGCACCGGCCAGCCCTTCAAGCAGGACGACTGGGAGACCGCCAAGCGCCAGGCGCTGCGCGAATTCTCCGGCTGGCGCTACGCGGCGGCGACGATCAGCGCGAGCCGCGCCTCGGTCGATCCGGCGACGCATAGCGCGTCGCTCTTTGTCGAGATGGCAAGCGGGCCGCCGTTTCGCTTCGGCGAGCTGCGCGTCTCGGGCACCAAGCGCTATAGCGACAAGCTGATCGAGAACCTGACGCCGGTGAAGCCGGGCGAGACCTACGACCGGGAGAAGGTCACCCTCTATACCCGCCGGCTCCTCGAATCCGGCTATTTCGCGAGCGTGCAGGCCGAGATCGACGCGAACCCCCAGCTCGCCGACGCGGCACCGCTCCGCGTAGCGGTCATCGATGCGCCGCGGCACCACTTCGAATCGGGCATCAGCTACAACACCGACGTCGGCCCGCGCCTCGAGGCGCGCTATACCAACCAGGACGTGCTCGGCACCTGGTGGCGCTTCGACAGCTCGCTGCAGCTCGACCAGAAGATCCAGAGCATCCCGCTCGAGCTCAACACGCCGCCGCGCGAGGGCGGCGTCTGGAACAGCTATGTCACCGGCTGGAAGCAGCAGGACATCCAGAACCAGATCACGCGCGATTTCGTCGTCGGCGCGGCGGTGAACTACGGGGCCACCATTGCGCCGACCTCCTACTTCATCTCGGCGCATTCGGAAGAACAGCGCACCGGCGGCCTGATCGCCGACAGCGCCAATGCCGTCTACTTCGGCGTGAAGAAATCGTTCCGCCGTACCGATGCCGTCGTATCGCCGCGCCAGGGCTACGTGCTTTCCGCCGAAGTGGGCGGCGCGCCTAATGCGCTCGCGACGCAGCCCTTCGCCCGCATCGTGGGGAATGCCTCGCTCTTCCTGGTGCTGGCAAGGAACGACGACCTGCTCTTGCGCGGCCAGGCGGCTGCGGTGCGCTCGCAGTCGCGTACCGGGATCCCAAGCGCCTTCCTCTTCCGCACCGGCGGCGACCAGACCGTGCGCGGCTACGCGTTCGAAAGCATTGGCGTGGCGGACTCGGGCGCCATCGTCGGCGGGCGCCGCCTCCTCGTCGGCAGGATCGTATACACGCGCTTCTCATCCTCGCTTCCGCCGTGGCGGTGCTGCTTGTCGCGGCAGCGGTCGCGCTCGGCTGGCTCTTCGCGACCGACGCCGGGTTGCGCTGGGTGCTCGCGCGCGCGGAACGCGAGATGGGTGGTGCACTCGTCATTGAAGGCGGGCGCGGCACGCTCATCAGCGTCGTCACGATCAAGCACGTCCGCTTTGAGGCAGACGGCACGCGCGTCGAGGCGCGCGACGTCAGTACTCATGCCAACCTCGCCGCCGCCTTCGGCGGGCAGCTTCGCCTCGAGCCGTTGCACATTGCTTCGCTCGATATCGCGATCGGCGAAGGCGGCAGTCGGGCTTCGCCGCCGCCCGCGCTTCCCTTCGGCCTGCGCCTCGGCAACGTCGAGGTGGAACGCCTGCGCGTGCTGCGCGGCGAAGCCACCTACAGCCTGCGCAAGGTCCGCTTCAAGCAACTCGCGCTCGCACAGATCCCACCCGGCGTTTCCGCCGACGGCACATTCGAGCTCGAGGACGAGAAATTCCCGATGAGCGGCAGCATCGCGCTCGGCGGCACGCTCGAGCGCCTGGAGGCGAAGCTGGCGCTGCGGCAGGGAGACATCGTGGCGAATGCCAACGCGGTGCTGGCACCGTTCCGCCCTCAACACCTGGTATCGCTCGACGCGACGGTGTCGCCGATCGACCTCGCTCGCTTCGGCGACGAGCTGCCCCAAGCCGCGCTATCGCTGACGGTGAAAGCGACCGGCACCGATCGCGGCCTGCAGGGCACATTTGTGCTGGCGAACCGCGCCCCAGGCCCGCTGGACCAGCACCACCTGCCGATCGCGCAGGTCGAGGCTCGGGTCGCGAGCGGCGACCTCGAGACGGCAACGCTCGAAGACCTGCGCATCGCGCTCGCCGGCGGCGGCGTGCTGGAGGGTCGCGGCCGGTACGACGCAAAGGGCTTCCAAGGCAGCTTCAAGGCGAGCCGCCTCAATTTGCGGGGATTGCGCTCGACGTTGCGCCAGACCCAGCTTTCCGGCCCGCTCGACGTCGCGCTCACGCATGAGAGCCAGACGGTGCGCGGCACGCTCTCGCAGGAAGGCATGAGCCTGAGCGCGGAAGCAGTGCGCCGCGGCGATACCGTGGAGATCCGCGCGCTGCGCGCAGCAGCCGCCGGCGGCGAAGTAACCGGCGCAGGGACGGTGCGGCTCACCGACCCGATCGCATTCAACGCCAACCTGCAGCTCGCGCGCTTCAACCCGGCGGCGTTCGGCGACTATCCTGCGGGATCGATCAGCGGCTCGGTCCTCGCCGACGGCGATCTCGCGGACGAGCCGCGCGTGCAACTGCAGTGGAGCATCGCCAAGAGCACGCTCCTGGACGGGCCGCTCGAGTCGCGCGGCTCAGCGAACCTCGTCGGCCGCCGCGTGCTCAAGGCAGACGCGCAGGCGAGCCTCGGCGAGAGCCACGCCACCGTGCGCGGCGGCTTCGGCACGAGCGCCGACAAGCTCGCCTGGACGCTGGACGTGCCGAGCCTCGAGGACTATGTCGAGGATCTCGCCGGCAGCATGAAGGCGAGCGGCACGCTCAGTGGAACGTGGTCGGTGCCTGAGGTCGTGGCGGCTGCCGAGCTCGAGAAGCTAGAGCTGCCCCACGACTTCCGCGCCGCCGGAGCCAAGGTGAACGTCTCCGGAACGCTCGGGCGCCACGAAGGGCGCCTGACGCTACGCACCGACGGCGGCGCGGAGCTCGAGACTCATTTACGCGGCGGCTACGCGAACGGCGCCTGGTCCGGCGAGGTGCTCTCGCTGGAAGGCCGCGGCCAGGTGCCCATGCACCTACGGGCACCGACGTCGCTGCGCATCGCCAAGGGCCGCGTCGAGCTGGGACGTGTCGATGCCACGCTGGGCGACGGACATCTGCTGGTGAACGACCTCGCCTGGTCAAAAGATCGCGTCATCTCGAGCGGCGAGTTCAAGGGCTTGCCGGCGCAATGGGC
>Ga0310810_10006837_pt1 | contig 12938 bp, 12 predicted proteins | sample NCmetagenome_FD_207641 | JGI IMG/M metagenome (GOLD analysis project Ga0310810, IMG submission 207641) | Soil microbial communities from experimental microcosm in Duke University, North Carolina, United States - NC | ecosystem: Engineered > Artificial ecosystem > Soil microcosm > Unclassified ... | reverse complement strand
GACGACTTCAAGGGGATGAAGCTGCGCGTCGCGCAGCCCGAGCAGGGCGAGATGGTGCGCCGCTTCGGCGGCACGTCGGTGACGATCTCGGCGCCGGAAGTGCCCTCCGCGCTCGACCGCGGCGTGGTCGACGGCATCTTCACGGCCGGCGTCGGCGCCGTGCTGTGGAAGGACCTGTTGAAGTTCGGCTACCTGATCCCGGTTAACTGGAACAACTCCTACATCCTGGCGAACGCCGAGGCGTACAAGAAGCTCTCGCCCGAGCTGCAGGGCAAGCTGCGCAAAGCCGCGCAGGACATCGCGAAGTGGAATCAGGACACGATGCAGACCGAGGAGGCCGCGTCGGTGAAGACGCTGACCGATGCGGGTTACACCATGACGGTGGCATCGACCGAGGACGCCGCCAAGGTCGCCGACACCATGAAGCCCTACTGGGATGACTGGGCGAAGTCGCGCGGGCCGGCCGTGGTCGAAGCGTTGGCCAAGGTGCGCGCCGCCCTCAATCGCTAGCGATGTCCACGCTTGGTCCAGCCGGCGCCGCCGCCGATCTCGCTGATGGCACGCCGGCAAGCCATCTGGAGCCGCCGATCGGCGAAGGGCCGGTCGAGCGGCTCTGCAAATGGGCGAGCGAAGCCGCGCTGATCACCATGCTGGTGGTGATCGGTGTCGACATCTTCACGCGCTATCTGATCAATTTCTCGTTCGAGATCGCCGACGAGCTCGGCGGCTACATGCTGGTGGTGATGGCCTTCGTCAGCCTGTCGGTCTGCCAGGTCAACAACGCGTTTCATCAGGTCGAGCTGGTGCAATCACGCCTGACGCCGCGCTGGCGCGCCTTCTCGTCCGCGATCTTCGACGTGCTGTCGTTCGGCTTCGCGGCGCTGCTGCTTTGGCAGCTGATCAAGCTCGAGCGCTCCTCTTACCGCTTCGGCGAGAAGGCGCCGACGTACCTCGAAACACCCTTGTGGATTCCGCGGCTCGCGATGGCCATTGGCGTCGCGGCGCTCTTGTTCTCCATCGTGAAGACTTTCCTGGCCCATGTGCGGCGCTTCCGCGCGCTGTCGAGGCCGCATGGGCCCTGAGCTTCAGATCCTCATCGTCACCGTTCTGTTCCTCGGCCTGCTGACAGCCGGGATGGCGGTGCCGTTCGCGATCGCCGTGCCGGCGATCGTCTATCTCCTGATGCAGGGCGGGTTCGAGGCGCTCAACGGGCTCGGCCTGATGAGCTGGGGCTCGATGAACTCGTTCGCGCTCACGGCCGTGCCGCTGTTCATGTTCATGGCCGATATTCTGAGCGTCAGCGGGCTTTCGAACCGGATCTACAACGGCTTGGCCAAGCTGGTAGCGCCGCTTCCCGGCGGGCTGTTGCAGACCAACATCGCCGGCTGCGCGATCTTCGCCTCGGTGTCCGGCTCGAGCATCGCGACCGCGGCATCGATCGGCGGCGTGGCATTGCCGCAACTTACCGGTCGTGACTACAACCGCGCGCTCGCGGCGGGCTCGCTCGCGGCCGGCGGTACGCTCGGCATCCTGATCCCGCCGAGCTTCCCGATGATCATCTACGGCACCTTCACCGAGACCTCGGTGCCGAAGCTGTTCATCGCCGGCGTGATCCCGGGCCTGATCATGACCTTCCTGTTCATGCTCTACATCGGAGTCCACGCCGTCCTCGTTCCGAGCGTCGCCCCCAGGGAGCATGGCGCGAAGAATTTTCACGAGGTGCTGCGCGCGATCGCCGACATCCTGCCGTTCGTGGTGCTGATCCTGGGCACGCTCGGCGGCCTCTATTTCGGTATTGTCACCACCACGGAAGCAGCCGTGATCGGCTGCTTCCTCTCGCTGCTGCTCGGCTTCCTGTTCGGCGATCTCACGATCAAACGCGTGATCGAGGCGATGCACTCGACCGTGAACTTCACCGGCAACATCCTGTTCCTGATCTTCGCGGCCTATGTGTTCTCCTACGCGATCAGCTTCGCGGGCATCGGCGAGAAGCTCACCGAATTCATCGTCGGCATGAAGCTCACAACACTGGAATTCTATCTCGTGCTGTTCGCGCTGTTCACCGTGCTCGGCTGCCTGATCGAAAGCCTCGGCATGATCGTCATCACCGTGCCGCTCTTGTTTCCGATTCTCGGGCGCTACGGGATCGATCCGATCGTGTTCGGCGTGATCCTCGTGATCTACATCGAGCTCGGACAGATCTCGCCGCCGATCGGCATCAACCTGTTCGTGATCCAGAGCATCTGGGACGGCAAGCTGTCCGAGGTCGTATACGGTACCATCCCATTTCACCTGATCATGTTTGTGGTGCTGGCCTTGGTGATCTTCTGGCCCGAATTGGCGCTGTGGTTGCCGCAGCAGATGAGCGGCAGATGACCCGTGGCGCGGCCGTCATCGGGCTCGGCAACATGGGCCGCGGGATTGCGCGCAATCTGGATCGTGCCGGAAGACTCGCGGCCGCTTGGGACATTGCCGAGGCGGCGCGGACGAACGCGCAGCTCTCGTCCGATGTTGCGCTGGTGCCGCCGAGCCAGTTCGGGCGGCTCGGCTTCATCCTGTTCGTCGTGCCGGGCTCGGCGCAGATCGAGGAGATGCTGCCGGGAATACTGGCGCGCCCGCACGATGGCGAGACGCTAATCGACCTCACCACCTCGGAACCCGCCAAGACAAAAGCCAATGCCGCGAAGGCGCACGCGACCGGCCGCGAGTACGTGGACTGCGGCATGTCGGGCGGCGCGATCGGCGCGGATTCGGGGAAGATGGCGCTGATGGTCGGCGGAGCGGATGCAGCCGTTGCGGCGTGCAGGGGAGTGTTCGATCTGATCGCCGGCACCGTAACGCACGTCGGGGGAAGCGGCGCAGGTCATACCATCAAGCTCCTGCACAACATGGTGTGCCACACCAACTTCATGGTGGTGGCTGAAGCCGGGCGGCTTGCCGAGCGCGCCGGCATCCCGCTCGAAACCGCGATCAAGGTGTTCAATGCCGGCAATGCGCGCAGCTACATCTCCGAGCAACGCTTTCCGAACCACATCCTGTCGGGAAAGTTCGACGGCCGCTCCACCGTCTCGAACCTCGCGAAGGATCTCGCGATGGCAGACAGGTTCGCCGACGAGATCGGCGAGGCGAACGCCTACACCAAGCTGACGGCGGAGGTTCTCGCCCAAGCAATCGAGAAGGGCATGGCGGCTGACGATTTCACACGGCTTTACGGTATGTACGAGGAGCTCGTCGCGGCTCGTTCGAAGAACTCTGGGGGTTGAACCCTCTCCGCTCATTCCCGCGAAAGCGGGAATCCAGTTCTTCCTTTTGGCTCTGGGTCCCAGCTTTCGCGGGGACGAGCGGAACACGTGCTTTATTCAATTCAGCCGGAACGTCACCGGCACGGTGAAGCTCACCGCATGGCGTGACGGCGGAGGCGGAAACGGGGAGGCGCGGCGCACCATCGCCTGGACCTCCTGATCGAGGCTTGCGACGCCAGAGCCTTTCGCCAGCCGCGCCGAGGTGACGCGTCCGCTGCCGTCGAGCGCAAACGTGACCGTCGCGGTGCCGTGTTCGCCGCGGCTGCGTGCATCGGCGGGGTATTGCTGGTGGCGGCGCAGATGCGCCGAGACCAGGCCGGCGTAATTGGTGTCGGCATCGGAGCGGCCGACGCCGACATTGTTCGCGGCGGTCGCGGGCGCAGCCTTCGCCTGCCTCTGGGCATGCGGTTTGGTCGGCGCATCGATGCGGCGCGGCTCCCTGGCGGGCTTTGCGTGCTCGACTGATTTGGCGGCGTGCTTCGGCTCAGGTAGCGTTTCCGCTTGCGCTTTCGTCGCGTCCGCAACCGTCTCTTCGGTCTGCTCAGGCAGCTTCTCTTCCGCCGCGACCGGAACCTCTTGCGGCTGCGCGGTCGCAACCTCGGCTTCGCGCGGCGGCTCGACCTCTCGTGACTCGGGCGCAGCGGCCTGCACCTCGCTTTCGCCCGGCGTCTGCGCAACGCCCGCAGGCGCGGTGGCGCCGACCACAATCTCGAGCGAAATCACCTGCTCGCCGATACTCACGAACGGCGCCGGCTCGCTCGAAAGAGCCCAGAGCGCACCGGCATGGAGCGCGAGCGACAGCATCGCGAATGCGAGAAGCGCGGCACGCTCGTGCGCGCCGCTTTGTGGAGTCCGCATCGCGTCAGGCGGCGCAATCTCGGGCGCCGCGCGTCCCGCGCGCGGACGCACGAACGGAACCACATTGGTCAGGTCGGCAGACGCGAGATCAGGCATCCCCGCAGCCGCGCTCACGGCGGCAGAGCGCGGCAGCGCAGCGAGTTCATGCGATTTCGGGACGCCTGTCACCCTACCCCAACACCTGTTTGCGCCAGCAAAATAGTCGCAGGCGAAGCACCAGGCCACTCCCCCCGCCACATTTGATCTGCCGCAAGGGGCGTTTCGCACATGGGCCTATACTTTCGTGTGTCCGCAAGGGAGTGCTCCCATGAAAACCAAAGATGTCATGACCGCAGGAGTGGTCACGGTCGCGGAGGACGCCTCGATCAACGAGGCGATCCGCCTGATGCTGCAGCGAAAGATCAGCGGCCTGCCGGTGGTCGATGCCGCGGGCACACTGGTCGGCATGGTGACCGAGGGCGATTTCCTGCGCCGCTCCGAGCTCGGTACCGCGCGCCACACGCCGCGCTGGATCGAATTTCTGTCCGGTTCCGGAAAGCTCGCGGAAAATTATGTTCATGCCGCCGGCCGCAAGGTCCGCGATGTGATGACCGACAAAGTGTACAGCGTCGACGAAGAGACCCCGCTGAGTGAAGTCGTCGAAATCATGGAGCGGCGGCGCGTCAAGCGGCTGCCCGTGCTGCGCGGCGCCAAGCTGGTAGGGATCGTCACACGGGCCAACCTCCTGCATGCGCTCGCCGGCTTGCAGCAGGCCAACGCGCCGGCTTCCTCCGATATCACGATCCGGACCCGGCTGATGGCCGAGCTTGAGAAGCAATCCTGGGCGCCGCTGGTCGCAATCGACATCGTCGTGACGGACGGGGTCGTCAAGCTGACCGGGGCGATCTTCGACGAGCGTCAGCGCCATGCCCTGCGCGTCGCGGCCGAGAACATTCCGGGCGTGAAGCATGTCGAGGACAGGCTGGTCTGGATCGAGCCGATGTCCGGCATGGTGATCGAGGCGCCATCGGTTCACTAGCGCGGCTTTTTGGAGCTTTTCCAAGCGGCGCGCCCCGGCGCGCCGTTTTGATTCAGCGCAATGCGTGCGCGCCACAAATGTGATCCGCTTTCAACGTTCAGGCATAACGAAAGGAGGATGAGATGAACCTCAGGTCGCTTATTCCTGTTGGCCGCGACCGGGGCCTTGTCGGCACCGGCTATCAGCCGTTCGCCAGCTTGCGACGCGAGATCGACCGGCTGTTCGACGACTTCACGCGCGGCTTCCCGGCAATGACCAGCCCGGACCTGACCCCAACCCTCGACGTGACAGAGACCGACAAAGAGCTCGAAATCACGGCCGAGCTTCCCGGACTCGAGGAGAAGGACGTGCAGATCAACGTCGCGGACAACCTTCTGACCATCAAGGGCGAGAAGAAGGCCGAGACGGAGCAGAAGGATAAGAACTATCGTCTGGTCGAGCGCAGCTACGGCTCGTTCGCACGCACGCTCGAGCTTCCGGCCGGGGTGAATCCCGACCAGATCAAGGCGAGCATCGCCAAGGGCGTGCTGACCGTGACGGTGCCGAAGCCGGCGCCCGCTCAGACGAAGAAGATCGAAGTCAAGGCTGCCGCATGAGGTAGCGGCAGTTGCTGAGCGTGCCCCGCGTGGAGGAGCGCGCGGGGCGCGCTTCCTTGTGCGCTAGCGGCCGTTCTTCAGCGCCATGTCGCCCTTGATGTGGTGCACCAGCTCCTTACGGAAAAAGCGCCAGCCCGCGGGTGTCTTGATGAATTTGTCGCGGTAGGTGCCGCCCATTACAGGAAGGAGCCCGTTGTCAGATTCCCGCACGATCAAATAGTCGGATATGGCGCTCGCCGTCTCGCCATCGACCTTGATGATGATGTTGGTGATGTAGTGCTTGCGCTGCGGCCCTTCGCCCTTCATCGGCACGATGCTCTTGATGAAGGCCTCGATCTCGGCCGGGCCGCGCGCCGAACCGTAGTCGGTCGTCCATTCGCCATCCGCCGCAAAGCACGCAGCCACGTCGGCGAAGCGGCAAGCATCGAGCGCCTGTGCGTAGCTTGCCATCAGCTCGCGGATTTCGTCCTTGGCTTCGAGCGCCGCGGACATTGGAGCCGGACTCACCGTCCCACGAAATTCGGCACACGGCGCTCGGCCACCGCCTTCACGCCTTCCTTGAAGTCTTCGGTGGCGCGCAAGCGCGTCTGGATCTCGAGCTCGTGCTCGGTCGCCTTCATCACGCGGTCGGCGAGCCCCGCACGCAGGGTGGCGCGCGTCTCGGTGACGCCAAGCGGGGAGTTCTCGGCGATTTCGGCGGCGAGCTTCTGGGCCGCAGCGCGCACCTCTGTCTGCGGCACCAGCACGTCGGCAAGTCCCATCCGATATGCTTCTTCGCCGGTCACGCGGCGGCTGGTGTAGAACATCATCGCGGCGTTCTGCTGGCCGATCACGGCGGGCAGCGTGTGGGTCAGGCCGAAGCCGGGGTGAAAGCCGAGCCGCGTGAAGTTGCCGACGAAGCGCGTCTCCGGGCAGGCGACCCGGAAATCCGCCACCATTGACAAACCAAGCCCGCCGCCGACCGCAGCCCCTTGCACGGCGGCGACGATCGGCTTCTTCGAGCGGAACAGGCGCACCGCCTGAATGTAGATGTGGCCGATCGGCGTCATCGCCTCGCCGGGCCGCTGGCCTTCTTTGTTGAGCGTCGAGCCGTCGCCGAAATTCGCGCCGGCGCAGAACGATTTTCCCTGCGCGGCGAGCACCACGGCGCGGCACTCGTTATCCTTGTCGAGGTCGTGCAGCGCGTCCGCGATCGAATTGATCAGCACAACGTCGAAGAAATTGTTCGGCGGGCGCTGGATCTCGATCGTCGCCACATGGCCGGAGAGCTCCAGGCCGATATCCGTGTATTGAGCCATGATCACTATCCCTTGAATGCCTCGCGCGCAGTTCGATAATCGGCCATCGCGCGCATCGCGCGGGCGCAATTGTGCACATTGGTGAACAGCGGCAAACCCGCCTCGCTCAACAGGTCGACGCAGACCGCGGCCGGCCGCGTGTAGCTCCAAAGCAGGACCGGCTTCTTCGAGTCGCGGCCGAGCGCGATCAGGTGCTCGCGATCCTCCAGCAGGAAGCGCGGATGTCGGCCGGTGACCACGAGGATCACGCCCTCGACATTCGGCGACTCGGCCGCGAGCCGCGCGAATTCCGCATAGCCGCGCTCGTGAATCGCCTGCGCCGTCACATCGACCGGGTTTTGCGAGGTGCCATAGGGCGGGAGATAGGCGTCGATCCTGGCGCGCACCGCATCGTCGAGGACCGGCATTTCCAGTCCCGCCAGCGCGCAGGCATCCGCCACCCATGCGCCCCCGCCGCCGGAGGACGACGCGATCGCCACGCGATTGCCGACGGGGAGGCGATTGCCCATGTTCACAAACGCTGCCGCGATGTCGACCATCTCGTCGAGATCGTTGCTCTCGATCACGCCGTATTTTTTGAACAGCGCGCGGTATTCGGCATCGTTCCCCTTGGCCGCCGTATGCGCGGCGATCGCACGCGTGCCGGCTTCGGAAGCGCCCAGCCGATTGACGATCAGCGGCACGCCGGCGCGCAGCGCTTTCGCCGCCGCGCGCTCGAAGGTCGCGATGCTTTTGATGTCCTCGATCAGCATCAGCACCGCAGCGGTCTTGCCCTCGTCCACGACGAACTCTGCGAAATCGCTCGCCGTCAGACACGCCTCGTTGCCGGTGGTGATGATGTAGCGGAACGACAATTCTTTTGGCCGTCCACGGTCGAAGAACGCAAAGCCCATTCCGCCGCTCTGCGAGATCACCGCGACCTGCCCGCGCGTGCGGTCGGCGGGCGGCAACAGCGGCACGTCGCCCGCGTCCATGGCGGGGCTGAACGTCGGGCAGAGCGACGCCGCCGTGTTAGCGAATCCCTCGCCGTTCGGGCCGCTCACCGCCATGTCGTATTTCGCCGCGATCGCCTGAACTTCGCGTTGCAGGACCGGCCCGGTCTCGCCTTTCTCTTCGGCAAAGCCGGACGAGAGGATGATCGCCGCCTTGATGCCGGCCTTGCCGCAGCTCTCCAGCTCCTGCGGCACGAACTTGGCCGGAATGATCATTGCGGCCAGTTCAGTCGGCGGCAGCTCGGCGACCGATTTGTAGGCTTTGAGCCCCTGCACCTCCGCCTCGCTGCGGCTCACCGGATAGACCGCGCCCGCGTAGGGATGGCTGCGCATGATCTGCACGATGCGCCCGCGCAGCCCGCGCGTGTCCGACGACGCGCCGATAATCGCGACCGACTTCGGCCAGAGCAGCTTGGCGATGTCAGGCACCCCGAACTCCGCTCATGCCCGCGAAAGCGGGCATCCAGTTCTTTCCTTTGGCCCTGGATCCCCGCTTTCGCGGGGACGAGCGGAAGGAGAGTAATTCCATCAACGCAGCCCAAGCCCGCGCGCGATGATGCCGCGCAGCACTTCGGTGGTCCCGCCCTGCAGGGTAAGCTTCGGCGCAATCATCGTGGCGAAGCGCAGCTGCTCCTCCAGCGTTGCCCGGTTGCCCTCGGCTTCCTCGGCAAAAGCCGCAAGCTCACGGACACGATGCGGCAACCGCTGCTCCCAGATCGTCCCGACGTCCTTCACGATCGACCCCTCCACCACCGGCTCCTTGCCGGCCTGCAGCATGCCGTTCACCGAAACCGACATGCGCCGCAGCGTGTGCAGCTGCGCGACGAGGCGGCCCAAGCCTTCAGCGCCGCGCACGTCCGGCTTGTCGCCGAGCACCCGCACCAGCTCGACCAGCACGTAGAACGTTTCGAGGAAACGCTCCGGCCCGCTTCGTTCATAGGCGAGTTCGCTGGTCGCCTGCTTCCAGGCGCCGTCGATCTCACCCAACAGATGATCGTCCGGTATGAAGGCGTCCTGGAACACGACCTCGTTGAAGTCGTGCATGCCGGTGAGCTGGATCACCGGGTTCACGGTGATGCCCGGCGTCTTCATGTCGACGAGGAACTGGGTCAGGCCGTGACGCCGGTTCTCCTTGGTTGGTGGCGACGTGCGGAACAGCGCGATCATGTAATCCGCGATGTGCGCATTCGAGGTCCAGATCTTGGTGCCGTTGATCAGCCAGCCGCCGTTTGTCTTGGTGGCCTTTGTCTTGGCGGCAAACAGGTCGGAACCCGAGCCCGGCTCGCTCATGCCGATCGCGAAGCACACCTCGCCGGCGCAGATGCGCGGCAGCACGTCCATCTTCACGTGCTCCGGCGCGTACTTCATCAGGATAGGCCCGCTCTGGCGGTCGGCCACGAAGTGGAGCCGCACCGGCGCATTGGCGACGCGGAATTCTTCCGTCACCACATAGCGCTCCAGGAAGGTGCGCTCGCGCCCGCCGTACTTTTTCGGCCAGGTCATGCCGATCCAGCCTTTGGCGCCGATGCGCTGGGAGAACTCTTTCGAGTGCGAGTCACCGTGACCGGGCCGGTGCGGGTCGAAGGTGCCGCGCGCGACCTCGTCGGCGAGGAAGGCGCGGACCTCGTGGCGCAGCTCGTCGCACTCGGGCGGCAGGCGGATCTGGTCGAACTCGAGCGCCGTTGTCATGGGTGTCCTCTAACGCGCCGCGACCAGCGGCCAGAACTCGTCCGCCCCGCGCGCCGCGATCTTGTTGCCGAGCTCGACCGCCCAGTAGCTTTCGTTGCCGAAGTCGTCGCGCCAGCCGAGCATGCGCAGCGTGTAGCGATGCAGGATGTGTTCGTTGGTGAAGCCGATCGCGCCGTGCACCTGATGCGCGATCGCGGCGCCCTCTTGCGCGGCTTCAGCGGAGCGGATTTTCGCCGCGGTCGCCTCGAGGAAGATCGCATCGTCGAAGGCGCCGCCGCGCGCAATAGCATCCGCGGCCGAGTGCGCGGCAGTCATCGCGGCGGAGACCTCGCCGGCAAGGCGCGCCAGATTGTGCTGCACGGCCTGGAATTTCGCGATCGGCCGCTCGAAGGCGACGCGCTCGTTGGAATAGCGCACGGTGAAGTCGAGCACCGCCTGCAGCGCGCCGGCGGTCTGCACGCTGCGCACCACGCAGCCCATCAGCATCAGCGCGGTCTGGTCGATATTGGCCTTGCCGACCGCGAGCGGCTTCACCTTATCGAACGTGACGGTGTTCGATGGCTCGCTCGCGAGATTGAGGCCGTCGCTGATCCGGCAGGCGCTCGTCTCGACCAGCGCGACCGAACCGCCCGCCAGCACCGCCAGGTGCTTCGTCTCCTTCGCGTACGGCACGCCGCGCGCCTGTCCGCTCAACGTGCCATCGGCATTGAGCGTGACCTTGTCGCTCGGCCGTGCCGGCGCGACCGACATCGCGCCCTCCGGCACATTGAGTCCCGCCCGCGACAGGAGCCATCCGGCAAGCAATGTTTCGGCAAGCGGCACTGCGGCCGCATAGCGCCCGGCGGCGCCCAGCACCGCGAAGCCGTCGGACAACTCGGCGCCCGCGCCGCCTTGCTCCTCCGGCACCCAGGCGAGCGTCAGGCCGGCCTCGGCGAGCGCTTTCCAGAGCGGCCCTTTCCAGGCGCCGCCCTTGGCCCGGTTCACGTCCTGCGGGTCGGCCAGATCGGCAAAAATGCGCGCCGCGGTCTCGGCAACGATCGAACTTTCGCTCACGGCGCGTCCTGACGTTTTCGTTGGCGCAATGGTGTGGGGGAAAGGAGCGGCCTTGGCAAGTCGCGGCCACGAAAGGCTGCCATTCGGGACGGGCAGGCGAATTTACGCCGCACCCTTCGGCCGTTGAGGCGGGTTGCCCGGCTTCGGTGCTAGCCTTAGCGTGCGCAATCAAGAGCAAGAGCAGGGCGGTGGCCCGACCCGGCCCGGATGACCTGGGAGGGAGACATGAACAAGCTTCTCAGCTTGGTCGCGATTGCGCTTGCGGCGTCCGCGACAATCGCTAGCGCGGAGCAGCCTAAATCCGGCGGAACGTTGCGCATGTATCATCGCGACAATCCGCCCACGACCTCCATCCATGAGGAAGCCACGGTCTCGACGGTCAATCCGTTCATGGCGGTCTTCAACAATCTGGTCCTGTTCGACCAGGCAAAGCCGCGCAACAGCCTCGAGACGATCGTCCCGGACCTGGCGGAAAGCTGGAGCTGGAGCGCCGACAAGAAGACGATCACTTTCAAGTTGCGCCAGGGCGTGAAATGGCATGACGGCAAGCCTTTCACGTCAAAGGACGTCGGCTGCACCTTCGACCTGCTGCTCGGCAAGGCCAAGGAAGCGCTCCGACTCAATCCACGGCGGGTGTGGTATCGCAACGTCGAAGACGTGAAGCTCAACGGAGACTTCGAGGTCGCCATCGCGCTCAAGGAGCAGCAGCCCTCGTTTCTGGCCTTGCTCGCATCGGGCTACACGCCGATCTATCCGTGTCACGTCTCGCCGCGCGAGATGCGAAACAGGCCGGTCGGCACCGGGCCGTTCCGTTTCGTCGAGTTCAAGCGCAACGAGGGGATCAGGCTCGTGCGCAACCCGGATTACTGGAAGAAGGGCCGGCCTTATCTCGACGCCATCGACGTCCGCATCATCGCCAATCGCTCGACCCGCATCCTCGCGTTCGAGTCGGGCGAATTCGACCTGACCTACGATACCGACGTCAGCATCCCCCTCATGAAAGAGGTGACATCGCAAGCGCCCAAGGCGATCTGCCAGCTTCGGCCCACCGGCGTTTATGTCAATCTGCTGGTCAACAGCGAGGCAGCGCCCTTCAATAACCCGAAGCTGCGCCACGCCGTAGCGCTGATCATCGACCGCAAGGCCTTTGACGATATTCTTGGCGAGGGCAAGCTCGGCATCAGCGGCGCCATGCAACCATTGCCCGAGGGAGCGTGGGGCATGCCGGAGCATATGCTCCGCTCGCTGCCGGGTTACGGAAAGGACGTCGAGAAGAACATCGCCGAGGCGCGCGCCGTCATGACGAGCCTCGGTTACGGCCCGGACAAGCCGCTCAAGCTCAAGGTCTCGACCAGGGACATCGCGATCTATCGTGATCCGGCCGTGATCCTGATCGATCAACTCAAGAAAATGTACATCGACGCCGAGCTCGAGGTGATCGATACCACGATCTGGCATCGCAAGGTGACGCTCGGGGAGTATTCGGTGGGGCTCAACCTGACCGGCCTCGCGGTTGACGATCCCGATGTCAATTTCGTCGAGAACTACACCTGCAAGTCGGAGCGAAACTACAACAAATATTGCAACCCCGAAGTCGAGAAGCTGATCGACGCGCAATCGAAGGAAGCGGATGCCACCAAGCGCAAGACCATCGTCTGGCAGATCGAGCGCAAGCTCGCCGAGGATGTGGCGCGGCCGGTGATCCAGTTCCAGCGCGCCGGCACCTGCTGGTATCCGCACGTCAAGGGCATCGTGCTGCAGGAGAACAGCATCTACAACGGCTGGCGCTACGAAGACGTGTGGCTGGACAGGTAGACCGGGCCGCTCCCCCCGTCGGCGGGCGGTGCGGGCTTCGTTCCCGGCGCTCACCGTCCTGCCCCTCGTGGCCAAGAGCGTGGGGAAAGCGCGGGCTTGGCAAGCCGCGGGTGCGAAAGGCTGCCATTCCGGCGCGCCGAGGCGCATTTACGCCGCACCCCTTGACCCTTCGTCCGGGTTGCCCGGTTTCGCGGCAGCGACTAGCGTGCCCTCACCTGAAGAACAACAGCGGGACGGTCGGGCGACCCGACCCGCGTGACTGGGAGGGAGAGAATGAATACCAGGCTTTTCAGCTTGGCAGTCGCCGTTGCGGTTGC
>Ga0310810_10006835_pt1 | contig 12939 bp, 9 predicted proteins | sample NCmetagenome_FD_207641 | JGI IMG/M metagenome (GOLD analysis project Ga0310810, IMG submission 207641) | Soil microbial communities from experimental microcosm in Duke University, North Carolina, United States - NC | ecosystem: Engineered > Artificial ecosystem > Soil microcosm > Unclassified ... | reverse complement strand
CTAATTTATCAGGAAGAGTGGCAAAAGAGAGAGTATGCGCAGGATATTAACAATCCCTAGCGAACGGGAAGCGACCCATTGCAAAAATTGCAACGCGCTATTTTCCGTGCAGGCAATTAAGATTCAGAATCAAGCCACTTCGGGACGTAGGAACGCGTCTTGTTTACGACCACTGAAACGTTGCTTCGCTCAGTGATTAGCTTCCCGTAGCTGCGCTTAATGGCCTCACGGTTGTTCTTCTCCGCCTCGACCACTAGCAAAAGCTTGTCCATGAAAGCAGCCATTCCCCACGTGGGACTCGTTTGATCCAGCGGGGGCATGTCAAAAATAATGTAGTCAAAGTCGCTCGCCTTCATATTTGGCATCATATCGAAGAATTTTTTCAAGCCGAGCTGCGCTGGACCACCGGTATTAGGCGATCCCACCGTAGCAAGATAGAGATTGTCCGAAGCCGAAGCGATGGAGTCAGATGGCTTAAGGGCTTTGTTCAGAGGATAAGCCGGTTTACCCTTGAAAAATGAGTGCACCTCTTCCGGTCCCAGGTTCACATCGACGAGGAGCACCTTGCCGTCGTTTGTTTCTGAAAGTGAGGCAGCGAGTCCAGCAGCTAGGGTGGAAGTTCCCCCTTCCTCCGAAACACTTGTAACGCCAACCAGCTTCGGTTTATGCGTCAAATGATTGAGCTCGAAATAAAGACCGAGACGATCCCGGATCGAATCGCAGTATGGCCGGATGAAGTGGTCGGCGTCCCACGGCGCCAATTTGGCGTGACGCCGCCCCGTGGTAAGGGCTCCCGAATTCGCCGGTGAACCATTACGGGGCAAGGAGAAGCGACCGTTCCTATATGGAATAGAGAGCATCAATGGGATGTGTAACTGCGTTTCCAGCTGGAGCGGCCGACCAACGGTCTGGTTCAAAACCATGCCCCTTAGCAGCGCGAACACTATGCCCAAGGCTACTCCCCCCCCAATCAACGCGAGTGCGATCTTATTGCGTTTTTTAGTCTCGAGGCCAGGAGGAGAGGGTCGCTGCACCGCGCTAATGTTAGGCATCTTGGAAGGGTCCAAAGCCTCGTCGATCCGTGCCTTTTCGAGGGATGCTGCGAAGTACTTGTAATTCGCTTCGTCCATCTCTTGCTTCCTCTCCAAGTCTTCAATTTGCGGAGCCAGTTCTGAAAGCTTCTTCGTTCTCTGCTGAATATCTTGAAGTCGAGCCTTCAGCGCCTCGACTTTCGCCTGAGTGCCAGCGACCCTGGCCTTCGCAGATTGGGGGCTGTTTGCAGATGACGGGGTCTTTGTTCTCCACCCTTTTGCCTTTTTTTCGGCGGTCTGATTAGCGAGGGCTTGTTGTTCGGCCAAGTCCGCCTCCGCAGCGTTTAGCTGTTCCTGGGTTTTCGACGCCTCTGTTGTAAGAGCCACTGAACCCTCTTTAAGCGACGCAATCCCAGTCTTTTCCTTTAGCGACTTTAGGGCGTCCTCGGTTTGGTTTAATCGCATTCGAACTTGATCGGTTTGTTGAGTCACAAAATCGAAGGCCCCGGCTGAGCGGTGTACTTCAAGATGCTTGACAAAATAACGACTCAATAGTTCCTGCAAAACGAGCGTCGCAATCTCAGGATTTCGGTTCTTATAGGAAATTAAAATGATGTTGCTTCCTTTGTTTGAAACAACGTTCAAGCCAGAAGCGATGCTGCTCGCCGCCTCGCCTTCCGTCGCCGGCCCAGAGGGCGGTAGTAATCGTTTCAGACCAAGCGCCTGAATGATGTGGGTAAATCGATCCTGGGCCGGCGGCAGCACTTTCTTGGGACCCAGTGCCTGGGCAACCTGGACGGCCAAATCCCAACTAGTCAGAATCTCGATCTCAGCGCCGATTACTCTATCCGCTTCGGTATTCGCTACAGCACCGGCTTTCTCGGCTTCAGCCGGGTCAACACCGCTTCTTTCCAGAACATACCGCACCAACAACTTGGCCTGCGACTCGTAAGAAGGTGGATAAAGAAAGTAAACAGCTGCAGCGGCAATAATCCCGGCTGCCGCCCACACGATGATTGTTCGCTTGCGTTTAAAGAGAGCGAAAAGAATATCGCCAAGTTTCAAACCGGTTGGGGGTGGAGTTTCGCGTCGTATTTCAGCCATAGTTTTAGCCTTTAGTCGAGGTGTGGATACAGGATTGAGCCTGCCAGCCGGTTGAAGACCAGCGGCATTCTGCCAAAAATGTTTTTATGGAATGCGGAATCGCGGCGGGGCGGAGGTAAACACTGCCGGCCCGATGGATCGACTCGGAAGTAATCGATTATTTCTTCCTGCGTGTCCCAAGAAAGCTTGAATCGTCGCAAACCGGCGTTTTCGGCGTCCGTACGGCCGAAATGTAATTTTTCGACGCCAGTGCGCGCTAGAAGCTGGATGCCTTCCCACATGACAAGATTGTTTGCGCGAAATTCTTGAAACCTCTTGTCCGAAGCGCCGTACTTATAGACGGCATGCTTTCCGAACCGAAAAAAAACCGCCGCAGCAATCGGGCGCGACCCCCGTCGTGCCAGAACAATAAAGCCCAGACCGGGCTTGATGATGTGTTCGTAAATGTTCAGGAAAAACGATGCCGGCTGCGGCGGAAGACCATGGCGCCGGCGTGTTTGGACGTGGAGCCGGTAAAAATCGTCGGTAGCCTGGCGACTGCGGGCAACAAGCGCAGTCACATTGCTGCGTTCCGCTTTGCGAATAGCGCGACGGACTTGGCTGTCGAAACGACCTGCCATTTCCTCGGGGCGGCAGCGGAGATCGAGTGTATGCCCGTAGAATTTGGTTGCCGAGCTCAAGGTAGCTTGAAACGATTTGCCTCCCCGGATTTTCAGGATCAAAAATGAGCGGCTCGCACACATCGCTGAATGGAAGGCAGACACCGCGTCGTCCAGTAAATGCGCTGCGTACTTCCATCAGTGGTATGAGCGCGGCCAACCTGCGTCCACGGGAAAATTGAAGATAAAAGGGCTGATGATTATAAGTCTTATGAAGCACTTTTGCCCAGGCGCTGGTGTGGAAGCAGCCGGCCTCGCGATGCAAGGCAATCACAAGATCCCAACTTGGATTTTGGAGGGGATTAATAATCCACATTTGAAGCGGTTCCTCGCTCTTCTTCGGCTCTACCAAGGAATCCTCGCCAGAAAAGGGGTCCGCGTCCACGGATGGCCAATTGCCTACTTCGAGAGTGTTCAAAATCGCTTTCTTCCTAGACGAGTGCTTCTGCGCCAATCGTTTCGGTAACGCAGCGAACGACGTATTCGATCTGCTCTTTCGTCAGCTCTGGAAACATCGGCAGAGAAAGAAATTGGTCGGCCAGACTTTCCGCAATTGGGAACGCGCCCTTCTTGTAGCCGAGATTTCGGCATGCCTCCTGCAAATGAATCGGCACCGGATAATGCACAGCGCACCCGACTCCTTTTTCCTGGAGACTCCGAGCAACTACATCCCGTTCCTGTACGCGAATGGCATAGACGTGATACACGTGCCGTGCGTACATCGTCTCGACCGGCGTTAGAACCTCATCGATTCCGGCAAGAGCCTGGCTGTATTCCGTAGCATGTTTGCGTCGCAGGGAATTTGCTTCGTCAAGATGACGCAGTTTGATCGATAAGACCGCCGCCTGGATGCCGTCCATTCGGCAGTTCCATCCCATCAGGGTGTGGTAATATTTTCGTGACTGGCCGTGGTCCCGCAACATCTGGATTTGCTTCCGTAACTCAGGGTCATTCGTCACGACAGCGCCGGCCTCACCGAAGGCGCCAAGGTTTTTTCCGGGGTAAAAACTGAAGCAACCCGCGTCGCCCATCGTGCCTGCCTTTCGGCCTTTATACTCAGCGCCATGCGCCTGAGCGGCATCTTCAACCACGAAGAGCCCATTCGCGCGTGCGAATTCCAAAATCGGGTCCATGTTAGCCGGCTGACCGAAAAGGTGAACCGGAATAATCGCTTTGGTCTTCTCCGTCAGACTCTTCTCAAGTTCCGCTGGGTTCATCGTGAATGTGTCTTGATCAACATCCACAAACACCGGCCGGGCTTTGCAGTAAGTAATCGCCTCGGCAGTGGCGATAAAAGTATTCGGAACGGTAATGACTTCATCGCCTTCACCGATTCCAAGCCCCAGCAGGGCAAGCCAAAGGGCGTCAGTGCCATTGCCCACGGCGATTGCGTCGGAGGATCCGCAGAATGCAGCGAACTCTTCTTCGAACTTTTCTACGAACGGTCCGCCGGCAAAGGCGCTGCTCTCGATCACTTCCCGAATAGCGCGATCGAATTTTTCGATAAAAGGGGCGTGATGCGCCTTCAAATCGAGGAAGGGTACTTTCATTTTATGTTTAGCTTAAAGGGATGAATCTGGGCGGTTATGGTCGAGGTTTCGCGTGCTGCGCGATGCGTTAGCGCGAAGCGTGCGCGCGCCAATCATCCAGCGAATGCTTCAACCTGAAGCATCTCTTCCGCTTGGACTGGGGCGAGAACTGGCGCTGCACTACTCGAATGAGAAAGTGTCACCGGTGCACCGTTCATGTTGACGGAAGTGCTAGCTGCCTCAAGGATTCTGACCATTTCCAGCCCCCGACGGCCATTCGTTAGCGGTTGAGAATTCGTTTTGATACAGTCAACAAAATGTTCACACGCCAGCTTTAGCGGCTCCTCCTGGTGGAGGTACGGGATGTAACTATCTCCGTAGTGATACGAGTATTGAAACTCGGCGAACGTGTCGTAATGCGGCGGACGTTCTACCCGTGCGTCGTAAATGCGGATTTTCTCGCGTGTCCTCAAATCATCATAGACGATCATGCGTCGCGTACCGACGATAGTCATTTCACGAATTTTCCGTGGCTCGAGCCAGCTGCTCTGAATGGTTGCGAAGCGTTTACGCGAGAAGGACAGCGACATGTTTGTCACGTCCTCTACTCCCGGCGTGATGTGAGCATTTCCCTGGCAGTTAATTGTCGTAGGCAATTCGTCCAGAATATGGAGAATGATCGAGATATCGTGCGGCGCCAGATCCCACGCAACGTTAATGTCCTTTTGGAATAATCCCAGGTTGAGACGCCGGCAGTTGATATAGCGAATCTCACCCAAATCTCCGGCTTGAACAATTTGGGCAATCTTTTGGACGGGCGACGAGTAAAGAAAGGTGTGATCGATCATCAAAACCAGACCATTGCGGTGGGCGATTTCGATCAATTCCTCGCACTCTGCTGAAGACGACGCCATTGGTTTTTCGATGAACGTATGTTTACCCGCCAGAAGAGCTGCCTTGGCCAGCGAATAGTGATGCTTCACCGGGGTGGCGATGACGACTGCGTCCACGTTTGCGTCGTTAAGAAGCTGCTGCGTCTGCGTCAAGCCTTCGACGTCCGGATACAGCGCGCGGATATGTTTTAGGCGCTCAGGATTGACGTCGCAGACGGCTTTGAGCTGGCAATCCTGAAGACCTTTGAAGTTCCGAACCAGAAGCGGTCCCCAGTAACCGCACCCGATGATGCCGACTGTGATTTGCTTCTTCATGGTTTGTGAGCTGATTCTGCGAGGCGCTGTAAGATCGTGCTCGGCGAGCGCGGACTTTTTCGAGCCGAGTTTACAAACGTTTGTAAAATTGGCGCTTGGGCGCGGACAGTGCTGTCTTGCCGAATAGGTTGCGCTGGCACTCTGGATTCGACCACCTGCGAAGCGATAACAGTGCAGGTCTTGAATATGATTTTCAGGTCTAGGAGGATCGATAGGTTTTTTAGATAGAAGAGGTCCATCACGATCATCTCGTTGAACGTCGTTTTATTCTTGCCGTTTACCTGCCAGTATCCGGTCAAGCCCGGCAGCGCGTTCACGCGTTCTCGTTGCCATGGCTCGTAATGGGCAAATTCATTTGGCGTACAGGGCCGCGGGCCAACCAGGCTCATGTCACCGCAAAGCACGTTGAAGATTTGAGGCAACTCATCCAAGCCGCTCGCACGCAGAAATCGGCCGAAAGGGGCGAGGCGTGCATCGCCGTAGGTATCCAGCTTTGTCATTGGACGATCGACCCTCATCAATTCTTGAAAGTAGTGTTCGTGGGTTTGTGTTTCGGCGCTCACCTTCATTGTCCGGAACTTCCAGATAAGAAAATGTCTTCCACCGAGTCCAACGCGTTTCTGTCGATAGAAAATCGGGCCTGGCGAAGCGAGTCGCGTCACCAACATCAGCAAGATCATCAACGGCACCCAGATCGGCAACGCAAGGAGAATGCACGTGATGTCGAGAGCCGCTTTCCAGCCGGGGACCTTCTGCGCTGGATAGTCCTGAAAATCGATTGTAGACCGACGCGGTTTCGCGCCGTTCCCGTTCGAACTGTTATAGGGCAAGCTGCCGCCCTTGGTCGCCCGCCCCACATGCGGGAGATGGCCTTCTATCCTCATTTGTTGATTTCCTCTAACTGCTGCTAACCCGCTAACCATGCGGGATTGTGAGAGTGAGGAATCCGCATCTAGGTCTTTATGACCGAGGAGCGGGTCCTCGAAAAACTCACCCTTAAAAATGTGAAAACGGGGGGGCAAAGCAGGAAACGAAAATCGAAATCGCGGCAGTTAAACGATGTTTGCTCGCAGGCGAGGCGCCCTGCCGGGAGGGGCTCTTCGATTTGTCTATTTTCCCGCACGCTTACTTCTACGGAAACTGGGGGATGAAGGTTCCGAATAATTTGCAGGACGAGGGAATTTAACGGCGCTGTCACAAACCGAGGAATCAAGTCCGAAATACAAGAGAATTGGCGGATTACCGGCAGTCGATTCGGGCACTTATTCGATCTCGGAGAGGAGGGTGTCGAGGTTCTCGCTCTCGGAACCATGCTCTTCGGCCAGTCCGGTTTGCACCAAACAGCCAAGGCAAAGTCCGTTGTGAACACGCACTATACCGCAGCAATGCGGGCACTCGTCATCCTCATGCTGAGGTGTTCCAAACGATTCAGTAAGGCCGTTTAAATCCATTTTTCATAATCCCCGTTGGCTGCTGCTCGCCAAGGCGGTTTGTCGCCCGGGCGAAGTCTCTCTGCTGATGCACAACTGTGCTCCGGAATGGAGCCCGCAGCATCGCCAAAGCGTGCCGTCGGAGAAGCTTACATGTGAGTTCGCGCGCTACAGCGTGCACAAGCACTTCTACGGAAAGCCGAGGACGAAGTTCCAAAAAATGCTTATCCCGGCAGGAAAAAGGTCTGGTTTTTACACAGTTGTTTCAATTACCGTTTCGAAAGATCAGCGAGGGGCCTATGCACTTTGACGACACTTCAGATTCCCATTCAATTCACAAAGAAGTAGTGCTTTATTCGACGACCTATGGGCGAATCATCTGAAATTTTAAAAAGTGCAGTTGCTGGAGCCAGGAAGACGCTGCAGTCACTTGTTCACCTCGATGGGCACCTCGAGAAGGCTGCGGGTCTGATCGAAGACTGTTTGCGCTCAGGGGGCAAATTGCTCGTTTGCGGAAATGGAGGCAGCGCGGCCGATGCGTCGCATTTCGCAACAGAGTTTGTGGTGCGCTTTATGAAAGACCGTCCCGCCTACCCAGCGATTTGTCTTGCCGGCGATGGGGGACTTCTCACTGCGGCGGGCAATGATTATGGCTTCGACGAGATTTTTGCTCGCCAGGTGGCGGCTTTCGGCCTTCCAGGGGATTTGCTGATTTGCCTAACGACTTCCGGCAAATCCAGGAACATCGAGCGCGCATTGCAGGAAGCAAAAGCGCGCAAGCTTAAGACTATTACTTTCCTCGGTCGCGACGGCGGATCAACCATTGGGATGGCCGATGTCGATCTTTTGGTTCGCGGCGATTTAACTGCCCGGATTCAAGAGGCGCACACGCTTCTGCTCCATGTCTTGTGCGAAACTGTTGAGCTTCGGCTCATCGGAAAGAAAAAATACCCAGTAAACACACGAAAGTTTAAAGAGCGTCCTCGCAGTCCTGGACTTTCGCGCGTTTCGTAGCGGAAAAGATTTCCGGCTATTCTGAGTTTTTTAGCAACCGTTCCCGTTCGCGGTCCAGTTGCCGGCGTTCGCTTGCCGTTAAACTTCCGATTCCGAGCTTGGAAATCTTGTCGAGTATCGGATCGATCGAGGTGTAAACATCATCCGTTTCCGCCGAACGGCTGGAATGCATTTTGGGGACAACGTGGAATTTCGGCCTCGGAGCGAAGCGCGTTTTTAATGCGTCCCACCAGGGGAGTTCCGGGCCGGCGCCGTACATTTCAATGAAAAGGAACGCTGCACCGATGCTTGTCCAAACGACCATCAAATCGCTCCAGGCGTGATATGCGAGAAGTTGCAAGGTGTAAACCGCGGCAAGAATCAGCACAACCCATTTGGTCATGATCCGCAAAAACAATTCAGCTCGCGGATAGATAGTGGCGAAGGCAACAAAAATGCCAAAGTGCAGCGCTGACGAACCGGAAGCGAGGGACAGGACTGAACGCTGCCAGAATCCCCAGATCGTCAGCAGCACCGCAGGCGCGACCAGCAAAATGATGTACAAGGTGATGTAAGCGCGTCGGCCGATAAAGCGCTCCACTTCTCGTCCAAACACGAACAACATGTACATCTCGATTGCAAACCAAAGCAGCGCGGACGGCGAATGTACGAACGCATACGTGAAAAGACGCCACACTTGGCCGGCCCACACTGCCGCGCTATCGAATTGTAAATAGGCTAAGAAGGAATGTGCCCCGATCATGACGAGAATCGCTGTGAGAATCGCGGCCGCGACGTGCAGTCCAACCAGCATGGTAGTCACATCGACGGGATAGCGGCCCATCCACGCAACCGGCCGATAATCATCGGAGATGGTGACCCCGAACATGCTTTCAATTAATGCCGCGCACTGTTCTTACGCAAGCGTGAAACAATTTAGAGTCCAACGATTCACCGTGGCGAAGCCGTTCATTCGTGCTTAAGATGGACACCTTCGTTTCATGAAAGATATCGCACCTGCCATTTTCCCGCCGGATGGAATCGGTGATACCAAGCCTACGAACCAGGCCGTGCTCGATTGGGTGCATGAAATCGGAAAACTGACGAAACCCGAGAACATTTTCTGGTGTGACGGTTCCGAGCGCGAGAATGAATTTCTGCTAGCGGAATCTTTGAAACAGAACGTGCTGATCAAGCTGAACCAGGAAAAAGTTCCGCGCTCCTATTTGCACCGCTCGAATCCAAACGATGTCGCTCGGGTCGAAAAATTCACATTCATTTGCACGCCGACTAAAAAAGAAGCCGGGCCCACAAACAACTGGTCGGAACCGGCGGAGACATATTCGAAGTTATATGGATTGCTGAATGGCGCGATGCGCGGGCGAACCATGTTTGTCGTCCCCTATATCATGGGCCCGCCCGATTCAACTTTGACGAAAGTCGGGTTCGAAATCACCGATTCAAAATACGTCGTACTTAGCATGCGAATCATGACACGTATGGGCAAAATCGCCCTCGAACGGCTGGGCAATGACCCAAAAGTGGAATGGAACCGTGGTGTGCATTCACTATTAGATGTTAATCCTGATCGGCGATTCATCTGTCATTTTCCCCAGGACAACACAATTATTTCGGTCGGCTCCGGTTATGGCGGGAATGTTTTGCTGAGTAAGAAATGTCTCGCGCTGCGCATCGGCTCGTATCTTGCTCGCAAGCAAGGCTGGATGGCTGAGCACATGCTGATCCTCGGCGTCGAATCGCCGGAAGGAAAAAAGCATTACGTGGCTGCGGCGTTTCCCAGCGCATGCGGCAAAACCAATTTTGCAATGTTAATTCCGCCTGCGCATTTCAAAGGCTGGAAAGTGACGACGGTCGGAGACGACATCGCGTGGATGGAAATTCGCGACGGGCGTTTGTTCGCAGTGAATCCGGAGAACGGCTACTTCGGCGTGGTTCCCGGCACGAGTTACAAATCGAATCCGAATGCGATGAAATCCATCGAGCACGACACGCTTTACACAAACGTCGCGCTCACTGACGACGGCGATGTTTGGTGGGAAGGAAAAGACGGCGATCCTCCGAAGCATGCCATTGACTGGCTGGGGAATGATTGGACTCCGGACTCAAAAGAAAAAGCCGCTCATCCCAACAGCAGGTTTGCCACGCCGATGCGCAATAATCCGGCTCTCGACCCCGACGTGGAAAAAGGTGAAGGCGTCCCAATCAGTGCCATCATTTTCGGCGGCCGGCGCAGTGACACCGTACCATTGGTTTACGAGGCATTCGATTGGACCCACGGCGTTTATCTTGGCGCCACCATGGCGTCCGAGACAACCGCCGCCGCGACCGGGGCTGTGGGAAAAGTTCGCCGCGATCCGATGGCGATGCTGCCTTTCTGCGGATACAATATCGGCGATTATTTCCGGCATTGGATCGCTATCGGAAAACGTCTCACCAGCCCGCCGCTCATCTTCAACGTGAATTGGTTTCGCAAAGGCGCGAATGGAAAATTTCTCTGGCCGGGCTTCGGCGAGAACATGCGCGTGCTCAAATGGATCATCGATCGGTGTGAACAAAATGCTGGCGCCCTCAAATCGCCTGTCGGTTGGTTGCCCAGTCCGCATGATCTCGATCTTGATGGTCTAGACATCGATCACGAATCCGTTGCGGATCTTCTCGGAATCGATCACGAGGAATGGCAAAAAGAACTCGCCCAGCACAAAACATTCTTCGACTCACTCGGCGGCGTGGTTCCAGAGGAATTGCAGGAGCAACGCGCGCAGCTCGTCGCGCGTTTCGCTGAATAATCATCTGAGCGTTCGCCATCGAGCGGAGGGAGCGATCTCTCGGAGGGTGATTGATCACGCTGCGTACCAGTGTGACGCAGACTTCGTAGGCGTGGTGGGAATGACCCACCTTTTGTGCTGCAGAAATTTGCGAACCGCTTGACTGGCGGCGAATATTTCCAGTGGGTTCGAAGGTTGCGAGCACAAAACATCTCAGAGCACCAGTCGCGAAGGATCACATTGAGGTTCGTGGGGCGCGCCAGAACAATCTCAAAGGGATCGATGTTGATCTTCCGCTGGGGAAATTGACGGTCGTCACAGGCCCCAGCGGGAGCGGCAAGTCCAGTCTGGCCTTCGAGACGATTTATGCGGAAGGCCAGCGACGTTACGTCGAAACGTTCAGCCCATATATGCGGCAATTTCTCGACCGCATGGACAAGCCGCGCGTGGACGACATCCGCGGTATCCCTCCTGCGATCGCCATCGAGCAAGCGAACCCGGTCAAGAGCTCGCGCTCGACCGTAGGCACGATGACGGAAATCAACGATTATCTGAAATTGCTCTGGCCGCGGGTTGCTCGTGCATTTTGTCCCACTTGCAGCCGCGAAATTCGCCCAGAAACCGCGCAGTCAATCGCTTACCAAGTGTCGCACGATTGCGCTAAAAAAACTGTTTTTGTCACTTTCTGGGTCGCCGTTCCGCCGAAAACCGAGCCGCGTAAGTTCTTCGATTTCCTTCAGCAACAGGGTTATCTCCGCGTATGGATCGACAACCAAATTGTGCGCGTCGATGCCGATCCAAAGCTGAAACGATTGGGCGGCCGCGTTCAGGTTATCCAGGATCGCATCACGATCTCGGAGGAAAACCGTGCGCGCCTGGTTGAGGCCATCGAAACCGCGTTACGGTTCGGTAAAGGAAAAGTCAACGTCGTTCCGGTTTCAGAAAACGTCCAACGCGCAACAACCAACGTTCAACGCCCAGCGAACCACGGGTCCCGCATCACGAATCACGAATTACCGTTCTCCATCGGCTGGCATTGCGCCCACTGCGATCTCGACATTCGGCCGCCTACACCCGGGCTGTTCAGTTTCAATAATCCACTAGGCGCCTGTCCGGAATGTCGAGGATTTGGTCGTACCATAGCAATCGATCTGAACAAGGCGATCCCAAATCGCAGGCTGAGCATCAAACAAGGTGTGGTGCGCGTTTTTCGCGGCGTCGAATTCGGCGAGTCGCAGAAAGACTTGCTTCGAGCCTGCGCGCGCGAAGAGATCGATATCAATATTCCATTCGAAGAATTGCCGAAGGCCGATCAGGATTTCGTCATCCAAGGCGAGAGGCGGTCAGGTAGTTATACGGAAGAAGATTACGAAAACGATCGATGGTATGGTGTCCGCGGATTCTTCCGCTGGCTCGAGAGCAAGACTTACAAGATGCATGTGCGCGTCTTGCTCAGCCGCTATCGAGCTTACGTCACCTGCCCTGGCTGCAGCGGCGGCCGGTATCAACCCGAAGCGCTAAATTACAAAACTGTTGCGACGATCCATGACCGCCGAGACGGCGCTAGTAGAGCGCCGTTACACTTAACGCTTCCAGAATTTCAAGCCCTTTCGGTTTCCGACGCGCGCGATTTTCTCAGCACGATCGAGATTCCTGCAAACGATTCGACTGCACGAATGTTGGGCGACGAAATTTGTGCACGCCTCAATTATCTTTGCGAAGTCGGCGTTGGCTATCTGACGCTTGACCGATCCACACGCACTTTGAGCGGCGGCGAAGTGCAACGGGTAAACCTCACAACATGCCTCGGGGCATCGCTGGTCAACACACTGTTCGTCATGGATGAACCGAGCATCGGTTTGCATCCGCGCGACGTGGGCCGGCTTGTGCGTGTAATGCATAACTTACGCGACAAAGGCAATACGCTGCTCGTGGTCGAGCACGAGGAACAAATCATTCACGCCGCTGATAACTTAATCGATATCGGTCCGGGACGCGGCGAACACGGCGGCGAGTTGGTTTGGAGTGGAACGCTCGACCAATTTGTAAATGGATCCGGCGCGCCCGCGCGCCGCACAAGGCCGGGAAACCGGTGCGATGGCGCGCCGGCTCCATCCTTGACTCGTGATTATCTGACGAATCGCAAATCAATTTCGATTCCGAGGTCGCGGCGAACATCGAAGTCATCGATCAAGATCG
>Ga0310810_10006834_pt1 | contig 12939 bp, 8 predicted proteins | sample NCmetagenome_FD_207641 | JGI IMG/M metagenome (GOLD analysis project Ga0310810, IMG submission 207641) | Soil microbial communities from experimental microcosm in Duke University, North Carolina, United States - NC | ecosystem: Engineered > Artificial ecosystem > Soil microcosm > Unclassified ... | reverse complement strand
CGACACCTTCGGCTTCCGCGACACGCTGGTGATCTTCGAGAGAAGCGGCGGGGCCGTGGCCCGAGTGCGCGTCGACACCGGGTCGGGCCACAACATCCTGTCGCGCGAGAGCTCGTCGACGGCGCCGCAATGATTCGTTCGGTGGCGGTATCAGTCTTTCCACGCCGGCCTGGAGGCTAATCATGAGACGAGCAGCGGTGTTGATCGGGATGATGGTGGTTGGCGGACTTGCGGCGGCGCTCGCGCAACAGCCCGCCGACGCGCCGAAAGTCGTCGACGTCGAGAAGGTCAAGGACAACCTCTTCGTGCTGCGCGGCGGCGGCGGCAACACCGCCGTCTTCGTGATGGCGAACGGGGTGGCGGTGGTCGATGCGAAGAACCCCGGCTGGGGCCGGCCCATCCTCGACAAGATCAAGGAACTGACCCCCAAGCCGGTGACGCTGCTAATCAACACGCACACCCACGGCGATCATGTCAGCGGCAACGTGGAATTCCCGGCCTCTGTCGACGTTGTGGTGCAGGAAAACACCAAGACGAACATGGAGAAGATGCCGATCTTCAAGGAGCACAACAACGCCGGCATGGCCAAGCGGACCTTCAAGGACCGCATGACGATCGGCAAGGGACCCGACCAGATCGACCTTTACTACTTCGGGCCGGGTCACACCAACGGCGATGCCTGGATCGTCTTCCCCGCGCTCCGCATCGTCCACTCCGGTGACATCTTCGCTGGCAAGTCCGTGCCCCTGATCGACACGGCCAACGGCGGCAGTATGCGTCAGATTTCCGACACGTTGACGAAAGCCTACGACGGCATCAAGGGCGTCGACACGATCATCAACGGGCACACCCCGGCCCAGACGACCTGGCCCGACCTGAAGGAGTACGCGGAGTTCAACAAGGATCTCGTCGCCTGGATGCAGGCCGGGCTCAAGCAGGGGAAGACGCCCGAGCAGCTGGCCGCCGAGTGGAAGGTCCCTGAGAAGTACCAGGGCTACTCGTCCACCGTCAGCGCACTGATGGGAGGGATGGCGGGTCGCATCCAGGCGCTACAGAAAGAGATGCAGTGAGGGGAGGGACGCGCCGGCGGAACCGCGAGGCGCGCCGATCGGGAGAGAGCGCGCAAGCTCGGGACTGAAACGGCGGGAGGGACTGAGGGCCTCAGTCCCGTCCGGGGTCACGGTTTCCCGAGCGCGATCTCTCCCGATCGCGCGGGCCTCGTAGGCGCGACGATCGGGAACAAGGCCGCCCGCAGATCCTGACTCTAATCTCGTGCGGACCTTGGTCCCCGGTCGCCGCCGGCTCTGGGTGTCCCGGCTACAATCTGCCGGTCAGCAGCATGATGATCAGGATGAGCAGGATGATGCCGCCGAGGCTCCCTCCCACCCTTGGGCCGCCGAGGTAGAACCCGCCACCGCCGAACAGCAACAACAGGATGAGCAGGATGACCAGCAGATTCATGTCTGTTTTCCTCCTGTCAGTGACCGGCTTGCAAGCGTCAGGCCAGAATTTCCCGCACCACTGTCCCTGATACGTCCGTCAAGCGGAAATCTCGACCGCTGTAATTGTAAGTGAGCTTGGTGTGATCGATCCCCATAAGGTGAAGGATCGTCGCGTGCAGGTCGTGGACGTGCACCGGCTTGTCGACGACCTTGAATCCGAAATCGTCGGTAGTCCCATAGGTGAGGCCGCCCTTGATGCCGCCGCCAGCCAGCCAGACGCTGAACCCGAACGGGTTGTGATCGCGCCCGCTCTGGGCCGCGGCCCCGCCGCCGATTTCCACCACCGGCGTGCGGCCGAACTCCGATCCGCATACCACCAGCGTGGAGTCGAACAGCCCGCGTGACTTGAGGTCCTTGATCACCGCGGCGAACGGCTGGTCTGAATCCTTCGCGTTCTTGCGGTGCTGCTGGATGTCGGAGTGCGCGTCCCAGGGATCGCCCTTGGCATAGTAGACCTGCACCATCCGCACGCCGCGCTCGACCAGCCGCACCGCCATCAGGCAGCCTCGCGCGGTGCTGCCCGGCCCGTACAGCTCCAGCGTGGCCTTGCTCTCCTTGCGGATGTCGAACACGTCCGGCGCCTCGGTCTGCATCCGGTAGGCGACTTCCATCGATCCGATGGCCGCCTCGAGGTTCGGGTCCGACGGCGCGCCGCTCCGCTGCATCTTGTCCAGCGTTTCGAGGAGATCGAGCTCGCGCCGCTGCTCCGGCAGCGTGAACGACTGGTTGTGAATGTACGAGACCAGCTTCTTCGGGTCGAAGTCCTTGCCGACGATCTGATCCGGACGCTCGACCTTGTCGGCGATGTAGGTGCCCTGGTGCATCGCCGGCAGGAACGCGCTGTTCCACAGCGGTGGCCCGACCGTTGTCGGGATGTCGGGGCACAGCACGACGTAGCCGGGCAGGTTCCGGTTCTCGGTCCCGAGCCCGTAGGTGAGCCACGATCCCATCGACGGCCGCCCGACCTGGATGTGGCCGGTGTTCATCATCAGCATCGACGGCTCGTGATTCGGAATGTCGGTCTGCATCGACCGGATCACGCAGATGTCGTCGGCACAGGCGCCGACGTTGGGGAACAGCTCGCTCACCTCCAGCCCGCTCTTGCCGTAACGCGAGAACGTGAACGGCGACTTCATCAGCGACCCGGTCTTGCGTTCGGTCGCGACGCTCCCGCCGGGCAGCGGCTGCCCGTGGTACTTCTCGAGCATCGGCTTGGGGTCGAAGCTGTCCACCTGCGACAGTCCGCCGTTCATGAACAGGAAGATGACGGCCTTTGCCTTCGCGGGGTGATGCAGCCCGCCCGACCCGGCGACAGCCTTCGACTTCTGCGCCGCCTCGGCCGCCAGCGTGGTCCGCGACACCAGGCTTGCAAATGCCATCATGCCGAAGCCGCTGCCGATCCGGCAGAGCGCGTCACGTCGGGTAACCGGCGGTGGTGATTTGTGTGACATGGCGTCAGCTGACGAAGATGAACTCGTTAGAACTCAACAGAATCTTCACGTAGCGGCCGAAGGTGGTCACCGGCAGCATCTTGTCCTTCTCGGACGGCGATCCCTTGGCGTCCGGCTTGACGCCAGCCATCATGCCATTCGGGTTCGGCATCTCCTCGCCGGAGCCCGCGGCACGATCGTCGTCTTTCGGGGGTGCACTGTCGGCGCTGGTATCCTTCTTCCCGTCTTTCCCGCCCTTCTTGTCGGCCTTGGCGGCTTCGGCCTTGCGATCGTCGTATTGCTTGAACGCCTCGGCCTGCAGGAACTCGCGCCCGGTCTTCACTTCTTCCGCGGTTGGACCGCGCCCGAACAGCTTCCGGTACACTTTCTCGATTCGCGCCGCATCGTCGGGCTCGTCGGCGACGCTCTCGGCGATCTTCTCCGCGTGCTGCTGCATGAAGTCGCTGTTCATGAAGAACAGCCGCTGGAGCGGAACGTTGGTCGAGAAGCGCTGCTCGGCGGTCTGGCTCGGGCTCGGGAAGTCGAACAGCTGCAAGAACTCGTCGAGCTGATACCGACTGACGCGGCCGTAAATCGTCCGGCGCGTGCCAAGCGGGGTCAGCGGTACGGACCGGCCGCCCAGGCGCGTGTCCAGGGTTCCGGAGACCGACAGCACCGAGTCGCGGATCTGTTCCGCGCTGAGGCGGCGCCGCGTCTGGCGCCAGTAGAGGCGATTGCCGCCGTCTTTGGCGAAGTCGGCCGCATCGTGGTCCGCGCTCAGCTGATAGACGGCGCTGCGCATGATCTCGCGGTGCAGCGCCTTGATCGACTTGCCGTGAGCGACAAAGTAATTGGCCAGGTAGTCGAGCAGCTCGGGATGCGTCGGCCGTTCGCCGTTGACGCCGAAATTGCTCGGCGTGTTGACGATGCCGGTGCCGAAGTGGCCTTTCCAGACGCGGTTGACGATGACCCGCATGGCGAGCGGGCTTGAGGCGATGGCCTGGGCGAGCTCGAGCCGGCCGCTGCCTTTCGTGAACGTCACCCGGTCGCCGGGGCTCAGCACGGAGAGGAAGCCGCGCGGCACCGGGTCGCCGAGCCGCATCGGGCTGCCGCGAAGGTGGACCTTGAGGTCTTCAGGGGTCTCGACGTCGCGGACGCCATGAACGTAGGCGTACTTCGGCGGCAGCGCCTTCTCCATCGCCTCGATGTCCTTGCGCAGCCCCTCGATGAGAGCGCGCCGATCGTCGCCGAGCCGCTGCTCGAGACCCCAGCCGCGGAAGCGGAGCAGTCCCGGCTTCGGCATCTGGCCGATCACCATGTTGTCGGTCTCGAGGTCGAGGATGAACGCGTCTCGATAGAGCGCGGTCCGTTCCTTGGTCGCGCTGCGGAGCTCGAGGCCGCAGCCGGGACAGAAGTCGTCGTTGGTCTTGAACTCGTTGGGCTTGTTGGACGGTTTCTTCGGCTTGGCGGTGGGCAGCGCCCGCGCCCGGATGATGTCGTTCTCCTTCTTGATCTCGCGCTGTTCGAGGAGCACGCCAATCAGCAGCTCCTGGAACGAGGTCGCAAGCGTGTCCGCTTCGGCGGCCGTGCCGCCGCGCGCGATCATCTCCTGCCAGTCTTTCAGGAACGGGTAGAAGGTCGGCTTGCGCTGGAGGAAGGCGAGCCATCGGTCGAAGAGCTCGTAATCGAGCTTCTGCTTCTCGATGATCTCGGCCCTCTCCTTCTTGGGTTCGCCGGTCACCTGCCACGCGGCCTTCATGTACTTCGCGGCCTGGAACGCGAGCGTGCCGGCCAGCTGGTCACCTTCGGTGCTGGTGTAGTCGCGGAGCATCTCCTTCTTGCGGTCCAGCTCCTCTTCCTTCTCCTTCCGCTCCTCGACGACCGCCTTCGGGGCGAGCGGATACTCGAAGTACTCGGTGTTGAGGAACACGCCGCCGAGCGCGTAGTAGTCCCTGGTCGGAATCGGGTCGTACTTGTGATCGTGGCACCTGGCGCAGCCGACCGTCAGGCCGAGCATGCCGCGGCTCACGGCGTCGACGCGGTCGTGGCGCTCGTCGGCGCGGGTGATCTCCACCGCCCCGTTGTCGTAGTACCACGGCCCGAGTCCGAGAAACCCGAGGGCCGGGAGCTGTCGCACGCGCTCGTTCTCGGGCAGCTGATCGGCTGCCAGCTGAGCGGTGACGAAGCGATCGAACGGCATGTCGTCGTTGATGGCGCGAATCACCCAGTCGCGATACAGGTGCGCGTTCGGATAGGGGTTGTAGCCGCGGCCATCGGGATCGAGGCTCCGATAGTCGTCCTCGCCGAACCTGGCGACGTCGAGCCACATGCGTCCCCACGTCTCGCCGTAGGCCGGCGACTCAAGCAGGCGATCGACGACCTTCGAAAGTGCGTCCGGCGAGTCGTCCTTCAGGAACGCATCCACTTCTTCCGGCGTCGGCGGCACGCCGGTCAGATCGATGGTCGCGCGGCGGAGCAGCGTCAGCTTGTCCGCCGGCTTCACCGGCTTCAGACCTTCTTTCTCCAGGCGCGCGAGGATGAATCGATCGATGTCCGTTCTCGGCCAGGCGGACCCGGTCACCGCCGGCACGTCGTGGCTTGCCAGCGGCTGGAACGACCAGAATGCCCGCTGCTCGGGCGTGATGACCTTCTCGCGGGCCGGCGGCGCTGCGGCGGCCGCCGTCTCCGTGGTCCCGGGCCAGATCGCGCCGCCGCGAATCCACGACGCGACCGCTTCGATATCGTCCTGCGCCAGCTTCGCGCGACCCCGCGGCATTCGCGGATACCCGTCGGTGTGTTGCAGCACCTTGAGCAGGGTGCTCTTGTCGGGATCGCCAGGCACGATGGCGGGACCGGTGTCACCGCCTTTCAGCAGCGCGTCACGGGAATCCACACGCAGGCCGCCCATCGCCGATTGAGTGTGGCAGGCAAAGCAGTTCGAGGCCAGGAGCGGGCGGATCCTGGTCTCGAACATTTCGGGCCCGGCAGCCGGGTCTCTTACTGGAGCTTGCGGCGCCGGCGATTGTGCCGCGCGGAGGGCCGTGCCCACCAGCACGAAGGCGGCCATGGCCAGGAGGATGAGGCGCCGACGACCGGGGGATTGGGATAAGGCCATCGAGCATTAAGTATGATGCGTTCGCATGGTTCGGCAAGCCGTTTTCGGGGCGCTGCTCAGTTTGGCCATTTGCTCGTTTTCAGGCCGAATCATCGCGATCCAGGACGCCCCGCCACCGGCCGGATCGCGTCCCCCCGCCGAGATTCCGCTATCCCGGCTCAAGCCGGACGCCGCACTTCCGCTGCAATTCGAGCCCGGCGCCGTCCCGGCTGATGATGCGGTCTGGACGATGGACCGCAGCGCCGGGGCGATTGTCCGCATCGCGGCCAAGGACAACTCGGTCGGAGCGCCGGTGCCGGTTGGCGGACAGCCGTGTGCCTCGCTGACGATCGCCTTCGAAAGCGTCTGGGCGCCGCTCTGCGGCGACGGCGCGATTGCCCGGGTCGCCCTGAAAGATCAGAAGGTCACGACGACAGTGAAGGCCGTCGTCGCCGACCCTGACGGACGGATCGCGTCGAACGCCGGCAGCATCTGGGCCATCACCGATCGGAAGGGCGTCGTATCGCGCATCGATCCCGACACTGGCGCCTCCGTTGCAGAGATTTACGTGCCGAAAGGGACCGTCGCCGTCGCGTCTGGTCCCGACGCGCTCTGGATCACCTGCGAGGACGCGGGACGCCTCGTCCGGGTCAATCCGCACGACACCGAGGTCGTGGAAGAGATTCCCGTCGGCCGGCGTCCTCGACGGCTGACGGTGGGCGAAGGGGCAATCTGGACGCTGAACGGCGACGGCACCGTCAGTCGCGTCGATCCCGCGACGAACAAGGTGGTGGCGACGATCAAGCTCGAACGGGACACCGCGAAGGGGGACATTGCCGCGGGCGCGGGCTCGGTGTGGGTGAGCCTGCCGGGCACGCCGATCGTGCGCATCGACCCGCGCACGAATCGAGCGGTGCAGGCGTTCACCGGCGAGGGTGGCGGCGCCATCCTGGTGGCGCACGGATCCCTGTGGGTGTCGGCGGGGCCGAAGGTTACGTGGCGCCTGGATCCGAAGCTGGTGGAGGCCCTCAGGCCCTGACGGTGTCAAGGCACAAGGCAGAAGGCACAAGGCACAAGGCACAAGGCAGAAGGCAAAAGGCAAAAGGCAGAAGGGGGAGAAGGCAGAAGGTATGCTAGTGGTCTTCTTTCTTCCTGCGCAGCGATGGATCTAATCGAACAGCTGTCGGCCCACAGCACGCTCGGGAGCGTTCCGCGTGCCGAGCTCGACTGGCTTGTCGCGCACGGCATGCCGCGGCACCTCGAGGTGGGCGACGTGCTCAGCGCCAGGACGCGGCCGGTGGAGGGGATGTTCATCATCTTCTCCGGGCGGATCGCGCTGTTCGTGGACCGCGGCGGCAACCAGCAGAAGGCGATCGAATGGCGCGGCGGCGATGTGTCCGGCCTGCTGCCGTACTCGCGGATGGTGAACCCGCCGGGCGACGCCATCGCGCAGGAGCCGACCTCGCTGCTGGCGATCCCGCGCGACTGCCTGAAGGCGATGATTCGCGAGTGCTACGAGGTGACCGCCATCCTCGTTCACGCGATGGTCGATCGCGCGCGAACGTTCACGTCCGGAGACCTGCGCAACGAACGGCTGCTGTCGCTCGGCAAGCTGGCCGCCGGTCTTGCCCACGAATTGAACAACCCCGTAGCGGCAATCGAACGCGGCGCGTCGCGGCTCCACGAGCGCCTCGAGGAGGCGGAACGGGCGACGCTGGTGCTGGGCGCGGCGCGGTTGAGCGAGGTGCAGATCCAGGCGCTGGACGCGGTCCGGGCGTCGTGCGTCGCGACCCGCATCCAGGGCGTTCGTTCGCCGCTGGAAGAAGCCGAGCGCGAGGAAGCAATCGCCGACTGGCTCGCCGATCACCGGCTCGACGTCGGGCTGGCGCAACCGCTCGCCGACACGGCGGTGACGCTATCCGCGCTCGACGAAGTGGCGACCGCGGTCGGCGGCCCCGAGCTCGACGCGGCCCTGCGCTGGGCGGCGGCGGGCTTCTCGGTACGCGCGCTCACATCGGAAGTTCAGCAGGCCGCGATGCGGGTCTCGGGGCTGGTCGTCGCGATCAAGGGCTTCACCCACATGGATCAAGCCGCGGTCGCCGAGCCGATCGACCTGACCCGCGGGCTGAGCGACACCGTCGCGGTCCTGCGCTCGAAGGCCAAGGGCAAGTCGGCGACCGTCGCGATCGACGTGGCGCCCGACCTGCCGAAGGTCAACGGCTTCATCGGCGAACTGAACCAGGTGTGGTCCAACCTGATCGACAACGCGCTCGACGCGATTCCGTCCGGCGGCCACGTCAACGTCGTCTGCGAACGCGACGGCACGCGGGTGGTCGTGCGCATCGTCGACAACGGCGCCGGTATCGCGCCGGCGATCCGCGAACGGATCTTCGATCCATTCTTCACAACCAAGCCGGTGGGACAGGGCACCGGCCTCGGGCTCGATATCGTCCGGCGCCTGGTCCGCCACAATGAAGGCGACATCGAAGTGGAATCGCAGCCGGGCCGGACCGAGTTCCGGGTGTGGCTGCCGCTCGCCGCGAACTGACGCTCTTCCACGCACGCGCAATGCTCAACAAGCCGGTCATTCTTCTTGTCGACGACGATCCGCAGGTGCTGGCGGCGGTCCGGCGCGACCTTCGAACCAGGTTTCGCGATTACACGCTCGTCAGCGCCAGCTCCGGCGAGCAGGCGGTGTCCACGATCAACGAGCTGAAGAGCCGCGGCGACGCGCTCGCGCTGGTCATCAGCGACCAGCGGATGCCGGGGCTCCAGGGCACCGACGTCCTGAGCCGCTCGCTCGAGACCTACCCTCAGGCAGGCCGCGTGCTGTTGACCGCGTACTCGGATGTCGAGGCGGCGATCCGCGCGATCAACGAGGCGCATCTCGATCACTACCTCAACAAGCCGTGGGATCCGCCCGAGGACCGGCTGTTTCCGGTGGTCGAAGAGCTCCTCGACAGGTGGCTGGCGGAGTCACTGCCGGAAACCACGGGCCTGCGGCTGGTCGGGCACCAATGGGACCCGCGGTCGCACGCGGTGAAGGACTACCTCGCCAGCAACATGATTCCGTACAAGTGGGTGGACTCGCTGCGTGACAGTGACGCGCGCGTCCTGCTCGAGTCCAAGGGGTTCACCGACCAGGCGCTACCGGTGTTGTTCTTCGAGGATGGAGCAGTACTGTCGCGGCCCGAGCCGCGCGACGTCGCCGAGCGCCTCGGCCGTCCGCTCTCCGGAAAGTACGAGCTCTACGATCTCGTAATCGTCGGTGCGGGCCCGGCGGGCCTGGCTGCGGCCGTGTACGGCGCGTCGGAAGGGCTGCGAACGCTGCTGCTCGACGAGCACGCGCCGGGCGGACAGGCGGGGACGAGTTCGCGGATCGAGAACTACCTCGGCTTCCCGTCGGGCGTGAGCGGCAGGGATCTGACCGCGCGGGCGCTTCAGCAGGCCCAGCGCCTCGGTGCCGAGTTCCTCTCACCGCTCGGCGTGATCGACGCCTGCCTCGAGGGCGGCTACACGCGTCTTACGCTGACCGACGGACGCAGCCTGGTCTCGCGCACGATGGTGGCCGCTACCGGCATGGCCTATCGCGAGCACACCGCGACAGGTTGCAAGGAATTCACCGGACGCGGCGTCTACTACGGCGCGGCAATGACCGAGGCTCGGGCCTGCACCGGAGGCCGAGTGCTCGTGATCGGCGGCGGCAATTCCGCCGGGCAAGCCGCGATGCACTTGTCGCGCTTCGCGAAAGAAGTAGAGATCGTCATCCGCCGCGATTCGTTGAAGGCGACGATGTCGCAGTACCTGATCGATCAGCTGGAGAGCACGCCGAACGTGAGGCTCCGGCCATATACCGAAGTGGAGGCGATCGAAGGCGGCGAGCACCTCGAGCATGTAACGCTGAAGTCGGTCCAGACCGGCGAGACGAGCGTCGAGCCGGCCGACGCCGTCTTCATCTTTATCGGCACGCGGCCCAAGAGTGAGTGGCTGCCGCCGAGCGTCCTTCGCAACCAGAAAGGGTTCATCGTCACCGGCCGCGATCTGCTGGCCCTTGAACCGTTTCCGCGGCTGTGGAAGGCGTCGCGCGAGCCGCTGCTCTTCGAGACGAGCGTGCCTGGCGTGTTCGCGGCCGGCGATGTTCGGGCCGGCGCGATGAACCGCTGCGCCATCGCTGTCGGCGAGGGGTCGAATGTCGTCCGCTCCGTGCACGAGTACCTCGCGCTCACGTAGGCCTCGCCGCTTCCGCCTCCGCCAAGGCTACGGCGGACCCGCCATAGCTCCAGCGACGGCGGGCCGCGGCTCGGTAGGCGGCGCTTCGCGCCGCAGGCCGCGCTCCGCGCGTCGGGCGCCGCTTCGCGGCGCGGGAAGACTGGGATGATCGCCATCGAGACACTCGGTCGCGACCTGCGTAAGGCACTCCGCTCGGTGAGGCGGGAGCGCGGGCTCTTCGCGGTCACGGCGCTGACGCTCGCGTCTGGCATCGGGATCACTACGGCGCTCTTCGCGATCGTGGACGCCGTCGTACGTGCGCCGATCGTGCCGGACCAGGATCGTGTCGTCCAGGTATCGAAGCGCGACGTCGCCCGCGACGGATTTCCAGGCCCGCTGTCGCTGGCGGAGTACGACGTGTGGCGCGAGGCCAGCACTGCGTTCGAATCGCTGGTCGCGATCAACCACGCAGCTACGGGGACGGCGGCAATCGGAATCGACGGCGTGACGCTGCGCGGCCGGCTTGCGCCGGTGGCCGGCCCGTTCTTCGACGGCCTCTTCCATCAGCCGCCGCTCGCCGGCCGGTGGCTCAATGCAGACGACGATCGGGTCGGCGACGAAGTTGCGGCGGTTGTGAGCGAGCGTTTCTGGCGCCGCGCCAGCGGCGGCGATCCTGCCTTCGTGGGGCGGCGGCTGAGGTGGAACGAGAACCGTTCGCTGCGGGTGGTCGGCATCGCGCCGCCTGGAGTCGAGTATCCGATCGGCACCGACGTCTGGGCGCCGGCCCTGGCCGTGTTCGACGGCCGCGCCGGACGCTTCGACGCGCGGAACCGCACGTTCGCGCAGTTCGAGCTCCTTGGCCGGCTGCGACCCGGGGTGAGCCTCGAAGCCGCTCGCGCGGAGCTCACCGTCGTCCACCGCCGCATGGCCGAGGAGTTCCCGACCGAGCTCCGTTTGATGGAGGTGGCGGTCGAGCCCTTCATCGACATCGTCCTGGGTGACGACCGCCGATTGCTGCTGGCGCTGTTTGCCGGGGCCGGACTCGTTTTCGGTGTCGCCGCCGTCAACGTCGCCGCGCTCCTCCTGATGCGGGCGGCGGCGCACGATCTCGATCGAGCCGTGCGAACGGTCCTGGGAGCGAGCCGTCTGCGGCTGCTCGGTGAGGCGCTCACCGACGCCGCGCTGCTCGCTGTCGCGAGCGCGGCGGCCGGACTGCTCATCGCCGGCGGGCTGCTGGCGTGGCTGCCGTACATCGCGCCGGACAACCTCCCGCGCCTCGACCGTGTGTCGATCGGTCCGGCGTCCTTGCTCTTCACGATCGCGGCTGCCACGCTGTGGCTGTTCGTCTTCGGCACCGTGCCGGTGTGGGGAAGCCGAGGCGCCGCGAGCCTCGCCGCTCTGACGCGCGCCTTTCCCGGCGGGAGCCGCCGGCGAGGGCTGCTTCTGTTCGCGGCCGCGCAGATTGCGGCGGCGGTGGTCCTCGCCATCGCCGCGGGGTTGCTCGTCCGGTCGTTCACCCACCTGTCACGCATCGATCGCGGCGTGGCAGCCGATCGCCTGTACCTGGTTACGCTGTTCCAGCCGGAGGACCAGCGCCGCGACCGCGAGGTGCAGACGCGTTTCTACACGCGCCTGGTCGAGGATCTGAAGAACGTTCCGGCGATCACGGCCGCGAGCCCCGTTCATCTCGGACCTGGAACCGGCACGCTCGGGCTGAGCGCGCCGATGTTCTTCGAAGGGCAGACGGTGGAGACCGCGCGCCGGAATCCCTGGGCAACGTGGGAACCGGTGCTGCCCGGGTATTTCCAGACGATCGGTGTGGCGATCGTCAAGGGCCGCGGATTCACCGCCGACGATCGCCGGGACTCGGCACCCGTCGCAGTCGTCTCGGAATCCGTCGCCCGGCGCTACTGGCCCAATCTCGATCCGATCGGCCGTCGCCTGCGCCTGGCCAACGAGCCTGACTGGCAGTGGGTCACGGTAGTCGGAGTGGCGCGCGAGACGCGCTATCGCGAGCTGCGCAAGACGTGGATGACGGTGTACTTTCCGGCCGATCAGTTCTTCTTCTTCCAGCCGCAGTCGTTGCTGGTTCGCACGGAGCTCGGTCCGGAGGCATTGCGCGCCGAGGTGGCGCCTCGCGTGACGGCGGCGATGCCCGGCGCGCTGATCGACACGGTGGACCCACTGGATCGCCTGCTCGACAGGGAGCTGGTACGGCCGCGCGCCGCCGCCGCCGTCGCCGGCACCTTCGCGCTCGTCGCGGTCGGGCTGTCGCTGATTGGAATCTTCGGTGTCCTGTCGTACGACGTCCGCCAGCGTCGTCGAGAGCTGGCCATCCGTGCGGCTCTGGGCGCCAGCCCGCCTCGGCTGCGCCGTCATGTGCTCGCGCGCGGTGCGCTGGTCGCGGCCGCGGGAGCGATTCCCGGCATCGTGGTTGCCGCGCTGGCGACGCAGGGGCTTGGCGCGGTGCTCTACGAGGTCTCGCCGCTCGACGCCTCGGTGTACGGAGCGGCATTCCTCGCGGTGTTCGCGCTCGTGCTGTGTGCCGTTTCTCTCCCGGCCCGCGCGGCGTCACGCACCGACGCCGCCGCCACGCTGCGCGCCGAGTAGGCCTCGGGCTCTCGGGCCTCGCCGCTTCGTGGCTCGGCAGGCGGCGCGTCGCGCCGTAAGCCGCGCTGCGCGCGTCGGGCGGCCGCTTCGTGCC
>Ga0310810_10006833_pt1 | contig 12940 bp, 12 predicted proteins | sample NCmetagenome_FD_207641 | JGI IMG/M metagenome (GOLD analysis project Ga0310810, IMG submission 207641) | Soil microbial communities from experimental microcosm in Duke University, North Carolina, United States - NC | ecosystem: Engineered > Artificial ecosystem > Soil microcosm > Unclassified ... | reverse complement strand
TTCTGAGCCAGGATCAAACTCTCATGTTAATTCGCTGTTCCATCCCTCGATTCGCCGCTCGCGCGACTCACTCGGGACTTCGCAACTGTTAACACAAGCGCCTGTTGACTTGGCTCTTGCGTTGTTTGGTTTGTCGTTGTTGTCTGATGGTGCATCGCATCACTGCGGAACGCCATAAGGCGTTCTGCCAGACGCTGCGACACCCATCAAGCTGACACTCGACGGGTCTTACTTGTGTGTGCTTGCACGCACTATCTAGTTTTCAAAGAACCGGAAACCCACCCCGCAACCCGGCGGCTGCTAGGTCGGCGACCCCACCGATCGGCCGTAAACGACCGTATTTAGGGGAACCTTCTAAGGTTACTAGCGCCCACTATGACTGTCAACCCTTTTTTCGCTGCCGAACCGCCGCAAATGCTGCCGTCGACCGCTTCGTGGATTGTCGAGCCCTGAGGGCGTTCGCGCTTGCTGCCGGGCTGGCGCCCGTCAAGCGAACTTACCTATCCTAGGGTCTCTGCATGCCTGTGTCAACCGGGATCGTTGAGCTCAACCACCCGCGACTTTGATCACGTGGTTCTGCTTTGCGCCTTTTCTCAACACGAACAGTCGACCTTCAATCGCGTCATGCGACCGTAGGCGGGCTCGCTCATCCGTCACTCGTCGATTGTTGACGTACACGCCACCTCCGCGAATCAGTCGCGTCGCTTCGCCTCTTGATGCTGTCAGGCCGGTCGTTGCCAGCAATTCCACTACCGCGACGCCGTCGCCGGATAACTTCTCCGCAGCGACCATCGAAGAGGGCACATCCTCGAATACCGACAAGACGTCGTCGGCCGCCAGCGTTGTGATGTCTTCACCAAACAGCACGTTCGACGCTCGTTCGGCGCGAGACACGTGTTCCTCGCCATGCACCATCCGCGTAACCTCGCGCGCGAGCGCGCGCTGCGCATCACGTGATTCGGGCGATAGACGCATCGCATCCTCGAGTTGTTCGATGGCCCGACGATCGAGGAAGGTGAAATACCGAAGATACCGGCCTGCATCGCTGTCGTCGGTGTTCAACCAGAACTGGTAAAAGCGGAAAGGCGAGGTGAGATTCGCATCCAGCCAGACCGTCCCCGACTCTGTTTTGCCGAACTTCGTTCCTGATGCAGTCGTAATCAACGGCATCACGAGGCCGTGCGCCTTTGCGCTACGAAGGCGTCGAATCAGGTCCACACCGGCGGTGATGTTCCCCCACTGATCGCTGCCGCCCATCTGCAGCACGCAATTGAACCGATCGTGCAGGACGAGAAAATCGTAGGACTGCAGCAGAAGATAACTGAACTCCGTATACGAAATTCCTTCGTCGCTCTCGCTGCGCCGCTTCACAGACTCTTTCGCGAGCATGTAGTTCACGGTGAAGTACTTCCCCACGTCACGCATGAATTCGATCGCGCTCAGTTGTGCAAGCCACTCCGCATTGTTGACGAGCCGCGCGGGCGTTTTCGTGTCTTCGAAGTCCAGAAATCGTGCGAGCTGGCCGCGGATGCCGGCGACGTTGGCCTCGACCTGTTCGGTTGTCAGCAGCGCGCGCTCCGTGGCCTTTCCGCTCGGGTCGCCGATCATGCCCGTGCCACCACCGACGACGGCAATCGGTGGATGGCCGAAGCGCTGCAGGCGCGCCAGCGACATCATCGGCAGCAGACTGCCGACGTGCAGACTCGCGGCTGTGGGATCGAATCCGATATAGGTAGCGAGCTTCTCACGTGTCACGAGATCACGCAGCCCTTCGGTCGCGTCGTAGACGAGACCGCGCCACTCGAATTCGGCGAAGAGGTCCATCAGCCGCTACTATACAACCCGGTATGGTGGTCACCCGACGCACGGCGCTTAAAGGCATCGTTGCCACGACGGTCGGCGCTGTGACCGGAGGCGCGGCATATGGCATCGCCTACGAACGCCACCACCTCGGAATCACTAACACCACCCTGCCGGTCTCGGGGTTGCCGCCCGGCCTCGACGGTCTGCGCATCGGTTTCCTGACGGACGTTCACCACAGCGCGATGGTCCCCGCCGAGGATATCCGCACCGCCGTCAATATGGTCATCTCTGCCAGACCGGACTTGGTCATTCTCGGCGGCGATTACGTCACGTGGGGAGACCGCGCGTATGTCGGTCCGGTTGCGGAACTACTTGCACCGCTGACGGCGCCGCACGGTGTGTTCGCTATTCTCGGCAATCACGATGACGACCGTGATATGCCGATGGCTCTCGCGGCGAAACACATCCAGGTCCTGAAAGACGCCCGCACGCGGGTGCAGATTCGCGGGGAAGGTCTCGTGCTGGCGGGCATCAGGTTCTGGACGCGCAAGGCGTCGGACATCGTGCACATCATCGGACAGCCGCGCGACACCGTACTGCTGCTGGCGCACGATCCGCGCAGGCTTGACGAGGCGGCCACTCTCGATATTCCGGCCGTGCTGTCGGGCCACACGCACGGTGGGCAGATTGTCCTTCCCGGCGTCGGTGCTATCGCACGCCGCAATTTTCCGGTGCTGGCGGGCCTCGGATCGCGCGGAAACACGTCGATGTTCGTCAGCCGCGGTATCGGAACCGTGTACGTCCCCGTCCGCATCAACTGCCCGCCCGAAGTGGCGATCGTTACGCTGAAGCGGAAGTCGGAGATTTAACGACGACGAATCGTCGTCCTTCGAGACGCCACCCGCCATCGAGGACGATCTGCACCGCTTCCGGGTAAGCGCGATGTTCCTCTTCGAGGATGCGTGCCGCCAGCGATGCCGCGGTGTCGTCGGGCATCACGCGCACGGCGCGCTGAACGACGATCGGTCCCCCATCGAGCTCCGCCGTTACCAGATGAACTGTCACGCCGCTCACCCGCACCCCGTGTTCGACGGCCTGCCGCTGCGCATCAAGTCCGGGGAAGGCAGGCAGGAGTGAGGGATGGATGTTGAGGATACGGTTCGGGAACGCGTCGATGAGCTGCGCTCCGACGAGACGCATGAACCCGGCGAGGCACACGAGCCCGACATCGCGCGCCCGCAGCTCCGTCGCGAGCGCATGGTCGTAATCATCTCGCGACGCGAAGGCACGATGCGAGAGGACGAGCGTTTCGATTCCTGCCGTACGCGCCCGCTCGAGACCCACAGCATCATCGCGGTTCGATATGACGACCACGATCGAAGCAGCGAGTCGCCCCTCTGCAATTGCGTCGATCAGCGCCTGCAGATTGCTGCCGCGGCCGGAGATCAGCACGCCGAGCCGGCGATTGGCAGCCACCTTTAGGTGTAAGCGACCGAGGGCGGTTCGCCCGGGACCACCTCGCCAATGACGCGCGCATCGTGACCGCCACGGGCCGCGAGCTCGTCGATGAGCGGTTCAGCATGATCCCGTCCCGTCACGATGATGAGACCAATGCCCATGTTGAACGTACGCAACATGTCGTCGTCGGGAACACCGCCGCTGCGCTGCAGCCAGGTGAAGATTGGCGGCACCTTCCACGCGGATCGATCGACAACCGCCGCGGTACCGTGCGGAAGGACACGGGGAAGATTGTCCGTAATCCCGCCGCCGGTGATGTGCGCCATCCCCTTGATTCGACCAGCCTCGAGCAGCGGCTGAACCATGGGCAAGTACGATCGGTGTGGCGCCAGCAGGGCATCCCCAACGGATCGCGACAGTTCAGGAACATAACTCCCGACATCGAGACGCAGGCGCTCGAACACGATACGGCGCGCCAGCGAGTAGCCATTGGTGTGTAAGCCTGACGAGGGCACGCCGACGAGCACATCGCCGATCGCAATGGTGCGGCCGGTGATCAGACGAGCGCGATCCACGGCTCCGACGATGAACCCCGCCACGTCGTACTCGCCTTCGCCGTAGAACCCCGGCATCTCCGCCGTTTCACCGCCAAGCAGCGCACAACCGTTCTCGCGGCACGCGGCGGCGATGCCGCCAACGATCGACTCGGCCACCGCTGGCGACAGCTGGCCGGTGGCAAGGTAGTCGAGAAAGAAAAGCGGTTCGGCGCCCTGAACCAGGATGTCGTTGACGCAGTGGTTGACGAGGTCCGCGCCGATCGTGTCGTGGCGTCCTGAGAGAAACGCCACTTTCAGCTTGGTGCCCACACCATCGGCGCTCGCGACCAGCACCGGATCGCGATACCGTGCGGAGTCGAGCCTGAAGAGTCCCCCAAACGATCCAATTTCGGAAAGGACGCCGCTGGTGAAGGTGGACCGTGCGAGACCGCGGATACGGCGGACCGTCTCGTTGCCCGCGTCGATATCGACGCCAGCGGCCTTGTAGTCCATCAACCGACGACGATCGACTTAGCGAGATCCGCCACGGACGGCGCGTGCTCGACGGGCGCTGGGGGTTCCGGATTCAGCTTCAAGGCGAGCTGCAGATATGATGCTTCGTCTCTCGGAAAGGCCACCGGATAAACGCCCGTATAGCACGAGGTGCAGTACTTCGACTTGCCGCCACGCACTGCGTCGGTAAGCCCGTCGAGGCTGAGATACGAGACGCTGTCCGCGTCAAGGTATTTGCGGATTTCTTCGAGCGTGTGCGTCGCCGCAATCAGCTCCGAGCGCCGCGGCGTGTCCACACCATAGAAGCAGGGTGACACTGTCGGCGGACAACTGATGCGCATATGCACTTCACGCGCTCCGGCCCCGCGAACCATCCGCACGATTTTGCGGCTCGTGGTACCCCGCACGATCGAATCATCGACGAGGACGACGCGCTGTCCTTCCAGAATGCTACGTACCGGATTCAGTTTGACGCGGACGCCGAAATGGCGAATCGACTGCTGCGGCTCGATGAACGTGCGTCCGACGTAGTGATTGCGAATGAGGCCCATGCGCATCGGGATGTCCGCTGCTTCGGCGTACCCGATGGCGGCGCAGACACCGGAGTCGGGAATCGGGACGATGACGTCGGCATCGACGGGCGCCTCTCGAGCCAGCGCACGACCGAGCTGCGTGCGCACCTCGTTGACGCTTTCGCCGAATACGTAGCTGTCAGGACGGGAGAAATATACGTGTTCGAAGATGCACTGCGACTGGCGCGCCGGACCGAACGGCTTCATCGACTTGAAGCCGGCCTTGCTGATGATCACCACTTCGCCAGGCTCGACATCACGCACGTAGGTGGCACCGATGAGATCGAGCGCACACGTCTCTGAACAGACGACCCATGCCTCTCCCAGCCGGCCGATCGCGAGCGGGCGGAACCCATGGGGATCGCGAACGCCGATCACCCGATCGCGCGTCATCATCACAAACGAGAACGCGCCGCGTACCTGCGAAATGGCATCGATGACCGCTGCTTCGACACCCTCCTCGCGCGATCGCGCAAAGAGATGGACCACGGTTTCCGTATCGCTGTTCGTCTGAAAGATGGCGCCGGTGCGCACCAGCGCATCGCGGAGTTCGCCGGCGTTGACGAGATTGCCGTTGTGACACACCGCCAACTGGCCGTGCACGCTGTCGACAACGATCGGATGCGCGTTGGCCACCAGACTCTCGCCTGCCGTGGAGTAGCGGACATGTCCGACAGCAAGAGAACCAGGCAGCTTCGCCAGCGCCTCGGTGTTGAACGCTTCGTTCACGTAACCCATCGCCTTGTGATGGCGGACGATGGTGCCGTCGGACGCGGCGATACCGGCGCTTTCCTGGCCGCGATGCTGCAGCGCGTAGAGGCCGAGGTACGTGAGATTGGAGGCCTCGGGGTGACCGAAGATCCCGAACACGCCGCATTCTTCCCTGAACTTGTCGAGCATCCTCACATCCCGAGAGCTTCTAGTGTACGGCTCACGCAATAGCTCGTGCGACCTCGAAGTAGTGTTCGATAGCGGTATTCCAGATGCGCTCGATTTCGCCCAGGGATTCGTCGATGACGCTCCGGCCGTCGATGGACACCTGGATGCGCGCTCCGCCGACAACCCCAATTCTGCGGACGGGAACGTTGTGGCGAGCCGCGAGCTCCCGCACCTCAGCTTCACTGTCCGGATTCACCGAGACAATCACCCGCGACGAGGATTCGGAAAACAACGTCGAAATGTCGGCAAATGCACCCGCGGCCACCGGGGTCGCTACTGGAATGTCGACCCGCGCGCCGCATCCGGTGCCGATGCAGCATTCGGCCAGCGTAATGGCGAGGCCTCCCTCCGAACAGTCCTGCGCGGACCGGATGAGCCCGCTCGACGCACCCTCGGCGAGCACGCGATAGAGCGCCGCTTCGCGTGTTAAATCGAGCGCCGGCGGCCGACCGCGAACGAGGCCGTGCACGACGGTCAGGTACTCGCTGCCGCCGAGTTCATCGCGCGTTTCGCCGAGCAACATCACGGCATCGCCCTGCGATCTGAACGCCCGCTGCACGACGGCGCTGGCGTCCTCGATCACACCGACGACTCCGACCACCGGCGTCGGCAGAACGGCGCGCCCATCCGTTTCGTTGTAGAGACTCACGTTGCCGCCGGTGATCGGAATGTCCAGTGCGCGGCACGCCGCCCCCATTCCCTCCACCGCCCGCGCAAACTGCCACATGATTTCCGGCTTTTCGGGATTCCCAAAGTTAAGGCAGTTCGTCGCGCCGATCGGCAATGCTCCCGCGCACGCAACGTTACGGGCGGCTTCTGCGACCGCCAGCTGTGCACCGCGATATGGATCGAGGTAGACGAACCGTCCGTTGCAATCCACGGACATTGCCAGCGCACGTCGTGTTCCCTTGAGGCGTACGACGCCGGCACCCATGCCCGGCAGCACCAGCGTGTTGGTGCGCACCATATGGTCGTATTGCCGGTATACCCATCGCTTGCTGGCAACGGTCGGCGAACCCAGCACGCGCCGAAATGCCTCCAGCGCGCCGGGCGGTTTGCCAAGTGACGCCAAGGACAGCTGCTGGGCGTCCTTGATGTAGGTCGGCTCCGACATCGGGCGACGGTACAGCGGCGCATCGTCGGTCAGCGCCGGATTCGGGATCTCTGCCACGACCTCGCCGCGGTTCCGTACGCGTAGCTTGCCGTCCGTCGTCACTTCGCCGACGCGGACGGCATGCAGGTCCCACTTTTCGAAGATGCGCTCGACTTCGGCTTCACGGCCGCGTTTGACGACCATGAGCATTCGCTCCTGCGACTCCGAAAGCATGATTTCGTACGGCGTCATCCCCGTCTCGCGCTGCGGGACCAACGAAACGTCGATGTCCACGCCAGCACCGCCTCGGGATCCCATTTCGCACGTCGAACACGTCAAGCCGGCGGCGCCCATGTCCTGAATGCCCACGAGCGCGTCGCTTTTCATCACCTCGAGGCACGCCTCGAGAAGCAGCTTCTCCATGAAAGGGTCGCCAACCTGTACGGCGGGCCGCTTCTCGGCCGACTTTTCATCGAACTCCGCCGATGCCATCGTCGCACCATGGATGCCGTCGCGTCCCGTTTTCGCGCCGACGTAATACACAGGGTTGCCGGCACCGGAAGCGACGCCCTTGATGATCTCGTCGTGTTTGGCGATACCGAGGCAGAAGACGTTGACGAGTGGGTTGCCCGTGTAGCTTTCGTCGAACGCCACTTCGCCACCAACCGTCGGAATACCGATGCTGTTCCCGTAGCCGGCGATACCAGCCACAACCCCGGCGAAGGTGCGACGGACGAGCGGGTCGTCGAGTGGACCGAATCGAAGCGAATTGAGAAGCGCGATTGGACGCGCGCCCATCGTGAAAATGTCGCGGATGATGCCGCCGACGCCGGTGGCCGCCCCCTGATACGGCTCGATGAACGATGGATGGTTGTGCGATTCGATCTTGAAGACCGCCGCGAGACCGTCTCCAATGTCGACGGCGCCCGCATTCTCACCAGGGCCCTGCAGGACGCGCGGGCCGGTGGTCGGCAACGTTTTCAGGTGCACGCGCGAACTCTTGTAGCTGCAGTGCTCCGACCACATCACCGAAAAGATGCCGAGCTCCGTGAGCGTCGGCTCACGTTTCAGCGCGTCAACAATGCGCTGGTACTCCTCGCGCGTCAGGCCGTGACGGTCAACTACCTCGTCGCCGATCGTCATCGCGCCGCGGCGACCGCCTTCGCAGTCGAAAACGCGCCCTCGCTCACCGCCTTCACGGCCGATTCGAACAAGAGCAGGCCGTCGGCGCTGCCAAGCGCCATCTCACACGCGCGCTCCGGATGCGGCATCAGGCCGACGACGTTACGCTGCTCGTTGCAAAGCCCCGCGATATTGCCGACCGAACCATTGGGGTTTGAGTCGTCGGTTGCGACGCCCTCGGCGTTGGTGTACCGGAATACGACCTGGCGGTTCCGCTCGAGCTGCGCAAGGACGTGAGGCTCGGCGTAGAAATTGCCTTCACCGTGAGCGATTGGGATACGAAGGACCTGTCCGGGCCGGCAGGCGATAGTGAACGGTGTGTCGGTCTGCTCGACTTTGATCAACACGTGCTCGCACTGAAACTTGACGCTTCGGTTACGGAGCATGGCGCCGGGAAGCAGGCCCGCCTCGAGGAGCACCTGAAAACCGTTGCAAATGCCGAGCACCGGACCGCCCACGGCGGCAAACTTCTGCACCTCGGCCATGATCGGCGAAAAGCGCGCGATCGCACCCGTCCGCAGGTAGTCGCCATGTGCGAACCCGCCCGGCAGAATAACGACATCGGCGCCTTTGAGGCTCGTTTCCTTGTGCCAGATGTATTCCGCCTGCTGCCCGAGGACATGCTGCGCTGCGTAATGGGCGTCGTGGTCGCAATTGGATCCGGGAAACACGACGACGGCGAATTTCATGCGGTGACCTCGTCCGCGATTTCGATGCGATAGCTTTCGATCACCGGGTTCGAGAGCAGCTTGTCGGCCGCTTCCGCCGCCAGTTTGCGAGCGTCCTCTGGCCGTTGCGCGTCGATCTCGAGCTCGAAATATTTTCCCTGCCGGACGTCCCTCACCGTCGAATATCCCAGGGTATGAAGCGCGTCGGTGACGGTCTTTCCCTGAGGATCAAAGACCGACGGTTTCAGTGTGACAAATACCCGCGCTCTCATTACGCCGACCTCCCGGACCGACTGAGACCAGCCCCGACAACTTCACCTTGCTCCTGAAACACCCGGTCGAAGACATCGTCGACGTGCCGCAACTGCTCATCGAGATCGAAGGCGCGCCCGATGTCGGCCGGGGTTAGTACGCGCATCACGTCCTCGTCGGCGAGCAGCAGGTCTTTGAAGTTGCGCTGCTCGTGGAATGCGCGCATCGCATTGCGCTGCACCCATTCGTAGGCCTCCTCGCGTGAGACGCCCCGCCGCGCCAGCTCGAGCAGCACAGTGCCCGAAAAAACGACCCCGCGCGACCGTTCGAGGTTCTCCTTCATCCGGTCGGGATATACGACCATCCCGCTCACGATTCGAGTGAAGCGGCGAATCATATGATCGAGAACGATGAAACTGTCGGGCAGAATGACGCGTTCGACCGACGAGTGCGAGATGTCGCGCTCGTGCCATAGTGCGTTGTTCTCGAACGCGGCGCCGGCATTCGCGCGCAGCAGCCTGGACAGCCCGACGATCTGCTCGCACCCAATCGGGTTTCGTTTGTGCGGCATCGCCGAGGAACCTTTCTGACCTTTCGCGAACGGCTCCTCTACTTCGCCGATCTCCGTTTTCTGGAGCCCACGGATCTCCAGTGCGCATTTTTCCAGGGTCGAACCAGTAATCGCCAGGCCTGCGAGCAATTCGGCGTGGCGATCGCGCTGGATCACCTGCGACGCGACCGGTGCCGGCTCGAGACCAAGGGCGCGACAGACGTCCGCTTCGATTGACGGCGGCAGATGGGCGAACGTACCGACAGCGCCGGACAACTTGCCGACGGAAATCACGTCCCTGGCCCGCTCCATCCGGCTGATGTCGCGCGCCAGCTCCGCGTACCACAATGCCAGCTTCAGACCGAACGTCATCGGCTCTGCGTGAACGCCGTGCGTGCGACCAATCATCGGCGTGCGCCGATGCTCTTCGGCGCGTACGCGAACGGCCTCCATCAGCCGACGCAGGATCGTCAGCATCAGGTCGCAGGCCTCGCGCATTTGCAGCGCCTGCGCCGTGTCGATGACATCTGATGACGTGAGTCCGAAATGGAGCCAGCGGGCAGACGGGCCGACGCGCTCGGCGACCGCTGTGGTGAAGGCGATGACGTCGTGTTGCGTGACCTGTTCGATTTCTTCGATGCGATCGATGCTGAAGGCGGCGCGCGCCCGAATGTCGCGCGCAGCCTCCTCGGGCACGATCCCGGCATGGGCCATCGCATCGACCGCGGCGAGTTCAACCTGCAGCCAGGTCTCGTACTTCCGCTGGTCGCTCCAGATGCGACCCATTTCCGGGTTCGTGTACCTCGCGATCATCCCAGCGACAGTCTCTCCGGTGGAATCTTCAGGCCGTTGACGGCCCCGAGGACCGTGGCGGCCAGGGCCCCGTCCTTCAGCAAGTCGCGGGCGACGCGCTGCACGTCGCCCTGCGTGACGCGCTCCACGCCCTCCAGCGTCTCGTCAAGCCCGAATTGCCGGTCGAAGTAGATCTCCTGCCGCGCAAGGTGCGACATCCGGCTGGAGGTGCTCTCAAGATTCAGCATCAGGCTGCCTTTGAGGTGGTCCTTGGCACGCCGTAACTCTGTCTCCGGAAGCAGCTCCTCTTTGATTCGCCTCAACTCGACGACCACGACATCGATGAGCTCGCCGATGGCGCTGTTCGCGCAACCCGCGTAAATCGTCATCGAACCTGCGTCGCGATATGCGCTGAGTCCACTGAAGACCGCGTAAGCGAGGCCACGCTTCTCGCGCACGTTCTGGAACAACCGGGAACTCATCGAGCCGCCGAGGATCGTGTTGAGGACGTAGCTCGAATAGCGATCCGCGTGATCCTGTTGATAGCTGCTCGTGCCGAGACAGACATGGCTTTGTTCGAGCTCTTTGTTCCGGATGACGATACGGGGCTCGACGCGCGGGGCAACGTACGACACCTCGCTGCTGTCGCTCGAGACGGTGCCAAACGCGGCTTCGACCAGGTCTCGCACCTGCTGGTGATCGACGTTGCCGACGGCGGCGATGATCATGTTGGGCGCCGAGTAGACCGACTCGAAATAGGCGCGCAGCCCCTGCTTCGTCAAGGCTTCGACGGTTTCGGGCGTGCCGAGGATGGGGCGCCCGAGCGGATGGTCCACCCAGAAGTTTTCGGTGAACAGCTCATGGACGAGATCGTCCGGCGTGTCCTCGACCATCTTGATTTCTTCAAGGACGACCTTTTTTTCGCGCTCTATATCTTCCTCAGTAAAGGCAGGCCGGCGAACGATATCCGAAAGCACGTCCACGGCGAGAGGAAGATGCTCGTCGAGCACCTTGATGTAGTAGCTCGCGTACTCCTTGGCGGTGAACGCGTCCATCTGGCCGCCGATCGAGTCGATGGTCTGAGCAATATCTTCAGCACTGCGAGTCGCGGTGCCCTTGAAGAGCATGTGCTCGACAAAATGAGCGATGCCGCTTTGCGCCTGCGCTTCGTGCCGCGATCCGCGCGCCAGCCAGACACCAATGCTGACCGATCTGACGTGCGGCATCCGCTCTGTCAGGAGTCGGAGACCATTCGGGAGCACGTCGCGAACGATAAGTGGTTGTGTCACGAATGCGTGGGAGTCGAGGTCAGCGTCGGTCACCTTCTTTGCGACCACGCCGCAAATCGTTGACTGACATGGAATTAGAAGAACTGCCGCATGATAACACGCGCATGAATTGCGCCGCAAGGAAACTCGCTGTCGGTTTTCACACGACTGTTAGAATCGATCGCTTGCATCTTGCAGCAAATTCAGTAGATAGCATGAGTGCTTCACGTCTGAACGTGGCAGAGCTGGAAGTTCAGGAGCTCGAGCGCGCGCTCGAAGAGCGCGGTCGCGAACGCTTCCATGCTCGACAGCTCTACCGCTGGATTTATCGACGAGGTGTCGTCGTCTTCGACGCGATGACCGATCTCTCCAAAGACCTGCGCGCCAGGCTCGCGGAAGAGTTCGAGGTGATCACGCCGCGGGTAGTGACCGATACCCAATCTGTCGACGGCACGCGTAAGTTCGCACTCGAGCTCGCCGACGGACGCCGCATCGAGGCCGTCTTCATTCCAGACACGCCGGCGATGACGTTCTGCATCTCGACCCAGGTTGGCTGCGCAATGGGATGCGGTTTCTGTCTCACCGGGAAGATGGGCCTCGTGCGTCATCTGACGGCTGGAGAGATAGCCGGCCAGGTGCGTGTGCTTGCCACCGCGACCGGCATGCTCGACCAACCGTTCAATATCGTGTTGATGGGCATGGGAGAACCGTTGCACAACTACGACAACACGATGAAGGCGCTCCGGATGCTTCATTCCGAGCACGGACTCGCCGTGTCGCCGCGCCGCGTCACGCTCTCGACGGTCGGCATCGTTCCAGGGCTGAAGCGACTCGCCCAGGAACCGCTGATGCCGAATCTCGCCATCTCGCTGCACGCGACAACCGACGAGCAGCGTACGGAACTGGTGCCGCCCAATCGTAAGTATCCGTTGGCCGAAATCCTGGAAGCGTGCCGCCAATTCCCACTGAAAAAGCGAAGTCGCATCACGTTCGAGTACGTGTTGTTGAAGGACGTGAACGACTCACCCGATGACGCGCGCCGCCTTGCGCGGCTGCTGGCCGGAATCAAAGCCAAGGTGAATCTGATCCCGCTCAACCCCGCTCCCGGCATTCCATACGAGCGGCCCTCCGACGCGAACGTCGATCGATTTGCTCAGATTCTTGCGGATCGCCATCTGACGGTGTCGGTCCGCAAGAGTCGCGGTCAGGATATTCGTGCGGCCTGCGGCCAGTTGATTATCGAAGGTACCGCGAGGAAGTCGGCCGCGCAGCAGATCGCGGCGTTAATGCGCTAAAGGCGTCGCGACCCCCGAC
>Ga0310810_10006831_pt1 | contig 12942 bp, 9 predicted proteins | sample NCmetagenome_FD_207641 | JGI IMG/M metagenome (GOLD analysis project Ga0310810, IMG submission 207641) | Soil microbial communities from experimental microcosm in Duke University, North Carolina, United States - NC | ecosystem: Engineered > Artificial ecosystem > Soil microcosm > Unclassified ... | reverse complement strand
TTATTCAAACGTCTCGCAGTAGAAAATCAAATGTATATCCAGCCTGGAACCATTCTTGTTGCTGCGCAAAATGACCAATATGTTAATCGCGCATATTTTTTTGGTCCTGACGGCGGCGTTGATTATCAGGATAAATTACAATTAATCGAATATGAAAAAAATACTAAATTGATCGCTCGCGGCAGCGAACAAAAGTTATTTGAAACTCGTTATGGAAAAATGGGAATCGCCATATGTTATGACAGCGAATTTCCTGAAATTGTACGCCGTCTGGTTGTTGCCGGTGCGACAATTATCCTTGTTCCCAGTTATACGACTAGCGTTGCTGGATATTATCGTGTTGTTTTGTCATGTCGCGCACGTGCAATTGAGAATCAGTGTTTTGTTGCGGTTGCTTTTGCTGTGGGTGAGGTTGCTGTTACAGAACCGCCTGAGCAGACGTATGGTAAGTCTGGAATATTCAGCCCGGCAGATATTGGTTTTAAAGATGATGGCATTGTGATTGAATCACAAATGAATGAGACGGGGATAATTACCGCTGATCTTGATTTAAAGCAGCTTGCATCGATACGAGAAAATGGCAATACACTCCAGTATGAAGATATTCGTTATTGTGAGAGGTTATTGAACATGCCGATAATGTCGAGAATATTATAATTATATGCACAAAAATGCACAAAAAAGCGACATTCATTTTGATTAAATACTACCCTAGAAATGCAAAAATTACCCTATCATGTGAACAACGCGTAAAAATTATTGAAATAGCTCAGTCGAAGGTATACCTTAACGCCATAAAAATAATAAAGGTGATCAATCATGTCCAATAGTCGGTCAAATGATCGTGATCAAGAAATGCAAGATATACAAGAAATGAGAAATTTTCATTATTACTATTCTTTGAAGAATGAATCTGCCGGTCGTAATCTTGGGGATGTCGCATCTCTTATAGTTTTCTATATGAAGTATCTGAAATCTGATGAAGATCGATTGTACGAGCTCCAGCAATGGAGATATCGATTGGTTGATATATTGAGTTATCCTGATCTGTTTTCACAAATTATAAATACTTTGAAGCCTGAATTCAGATTGAAATTCATTGGTAACGGACGCTGGTTCTGGAAAGCACCGGATGGAAAGGAAGTCAGAACGGAATATGGAAATAGAAATTTGGTAACGTTTGCTTTGCAGCAAAATTTAAGCGATAAAGTTCCCGAGTTATTCGGATCAGTTTTAGCGGGTGCAAAGATAGAAGAAATTATTGAGCTTTTATTTGGGGGTAGAATTCTTTGGCATGGAGATTCTGGATCTGAGGAATACACCAAAGCTATCATTAATCTATTAAGTATCGAACAGAAGAAAGCATATCTTGAATATCGTGATAAGGATAATTGTAATGCTCTTCATTATGTTCTTAGCGGTGCGTATTTAACACCAATTGCGGACTTCATTATTAAACTTTATAGAGAGGTATATGGGAACAAAACTGCCGCTATTCAAGCGTTAGAGCAGCCGAATAATAAAGGCGAAACACCGCTGAGCTTGGCATGCGGTTGCGACGAAGCACTGGAATTTGCTTTATCTCTTTATGCTAATAAGAATGAAGCATATAAAGCAGCTGATGCGGTAGATAGTCGCGGCAATAAGTTGATACACTATGCGGCATCATATACATATTCACAAATTATCAGAATATTGAATCTTTATCCGGAAGATCAGCGGCTTAACATTCTTTGTACGCCATCGAGTGAGGATAAAAATAAGTACCCGCTTATTAAGCCGTTATCTAATCACTTTTATTTTGCTAACGGGTTTGATGAAGTTCTTAAATTACTTCCGCACAATCAACAAGCATTAGCGTTCAAGTCAACAGGGAGCGTTGGATTAACAGTCATGGAACAAGAGGGGGAGCGCGGTGATAAATCAGTATATAATTATTTGAATAGTCTTAGCGATGTTAAAGTTTCTATTTCTTATAAGAAAAGAGAGGATAGAGATACCCGAAACGATGTGGCTAAATCTAAATCAAGTGTAAATGGATTATTTGGGAAAGAGAAGAAAAGGAAAACGACGGAAAATGAAACAATGACAGTACTCCCAGGCGCAAGAATTTGAACTCACAGATACGACTGGAGGGGGGGGCTCACGGCCCCTTTCTTTATTAATTGTAATCCTGGAACATTTGAATTTTATGAAATTATCTGTATCTGTGCGGCTGTGGGTTCAGCAGCCGTGCACATCGGACGATGAGAAGCAGTGATAGTATTAGTGCTTGGTTATTATCGAGTGAATGAAATCTATCGTCACAGGGTCTGATAATAAAGCGTATACATCAACATCAAGATGCTGGTTCATCAATTTGAATGCAGCGTAACTGCCGGGTGTGGGTGCGCCCCATGAATTTACACCAATTTGCATCATTCCGGGTTCATTGTTTGCAGATTTTGTTTCGATCAACAGCGGTCCGCCGCTGTCACCATTAGTAACGCTGGTTCCATCTGGTGATATGCTGGCGAGCATTGTTACTGGATTATATTGTATTTCTATATCACCTGGTTCTGCTGGTACTAATTTCATGATCTTATCAATCGTAATTACGGTATCAGAATCCGATTGCAATAGTTCTTTACCATAATGAAGATAATCATCATAAGTAACATTGGTTAACTGACATTTTTCTTCGTCATCAGGATATTGTGCGCATTCGGCAGAAAATTTGAGATCGGTAAAACCATAGCCGATGGCTGTTGCCATTTGTGTACCGGATTTTAAATCTGGAAAAACATCATGTGGTTTTGGAAGTGATACGGGAGTAATGTTTAACGGTTCTACTGTTTCTAGAATCGCAACATCACGCGTTAATGTCATATCAATTTGATTGTTGGGAACATAGATATTCTTGACTGAAAATACTTTGTTAGCTGCAGATTTATTTGCAGCCAAATGTCCCGTACCTACTTGCAAATCTTCAGGTTGATGGAGTTTTGGAGTAGCATTGTCGTCATCTTCAGGAGAGAAATTGATGACACAGTGTTCGGCAGTTAAAATCCATCGATCACCAATCACAGTGCCTGTGCAATCGGCTCGGCTGCCTTCTTTATCGTAAATTGCGACTACAAATGGATATTGCGTATCGCTGGTGACAGTTCCGCCGTGGAAGATTTTCGGCGAGGCGAGTGCGGTAACTGGTAATGACAATAAGCAGGATAACAATAAAATCTGCCGGCGCATGGTTTGGTTCTCGTGGTTGTAATTATATGACGGGGGGCATGATAGTTCAAATATTGATCAAATGTCAATTATGTCGCCTCGATGATGGTGAAGCTGCCTGCTTCATGCATTACGGTCTACTTTCACCGAGGCACCGATATTCTGTTCGTGCAGAAGCTGACTTGGCCTGTGATTAATATACTTATATGGATACTAAGATGCTTGATTTGGAGTACCAGGTCTTCACTTTGAGAAGCGTAGGGCTTCGTTGATTCGCAATTGGACCGATAATGCATGAAGCAGGCAGCTTCACCATCATCGAGGCTCAATCAGTTTTCAGAGTGGATTCGAGATCGCGATGTGAAAAAATTATAATAATTATCAATTGGTTAAAATGAATAAATTGACGCACGCACCAGTTTGATTTAAAATTGCACAACTTAAGTATTAAACATATTAAATACAAAGCGATGTGCAGCTCATGCTACGAAATTACTCATATCAACCAGTGCCTGCTGACGCACCAGCGCCAATTACCCCATTCGATACGCTGCCGATTAATCTGGTTATCAAAATCGCTGGTCATCTTGCCGCAGCAGGAGACTGGAAAGCAGTCGCCGCTTTATTTTTAACGCAGAAAAAGTTTTTCGCTGTGCTTGATGATGATTCACGCTTTGGTAATTTTACGATGCCGGTTACCGTCAATCAGCAGCGATATTTTTTGCCTATGAAGAATATTAACCATATTCTGCTGACGAATTATTATGTATCTGTCGGAAAGCATCAATCAGTGCTAGAAAAAGAGGTTGTTGCAGCGACTAATGCAAGAGCCAACTGCGAACTTGCTGGATGTTATATTACATGTATTGGATGTGTGGCATGTCATTTCGGCATGTGGTTTATGTGTGATTGGGTAGTGATACCTGGTCTGGCACAATTATTTCCGGGTAATGCATTTTCATTATGTTGTCCTGGCGGTGTCTTAAATGTATGTAATCCTGTTGTTCCGGATTGCTATCTCACATGTTATTCATGCTGTGGATTAAACACTGCGAATCAATACGCATGTGCGCGTACGGCTGCTTATTTTACACATCAGGCGGGTTACAATGTTGCGTCTACTATTGTGGATATGAGCTATTGTTTGTTGGAGGATAAAGTGCAAAATATGTGCTTGCAGCATATTGACAATAAAAAACAAAAAAATGAGCGCGTATTACCGGACATCAAACAGCTGGCGTTGCTGGATTCGCCAGATAAAAAATTGAATGCGGAAATTATTGGTACATTGTTTAAATTCAATCGCGCACTCTGCAAGGCTAAAGCAAAACGTCATGCGCCGCCAGCGGTAATACGAATGGAAGATGATAGTGCTGTGTCACTCGTGCCGCCAAGAATCAAGATGCAATAAAAAATTATATTACTTTTATTATGCAACCTTCTTAATCTTCTCATAAAGCCGTGCGTTTTTCCGATCCAATATCCAAACATCTAGCGCTTGCTGCATGTTGAGCCAGCTCTCGGGTGTGGTGCCGAGTAAATGCGCCAATCTGATCGCCATGTCAGGGGTAAGCGGTCGGTGTTCATGGAGAATCTGTGAAACTGTGCGGCGTGAAACACCTAGGCGATCTGCCAGTTCAGTTTGGCTGATACCTAATGACGGCAACACATCATCACGTAAAATTGCGCCGGGATGTGTTGGTTTGCGTTGCTTTGATCTCAGTGTGCTCTTTGAAATACTGTTCCAGGCCTTTGTGCTTAAAACTCTTTATTATTGTGCATATCCTCATTTGTAACCTATGAGGTTACAGTGTCAAGTTCTCTCCCTAGCGTTAATGAGTTGCCGTAGGTTGGGTTGAGCGCCTTTTGCGAAACCCAACAATCTGGAAATCTATTCGTAAAAAATATGAAGCATTGTTCCCGGGTTACGCGCAAAAAGCGCGCTAACCCGGGCTACATTCCTGCCGTCAATAATTGGAAACCGTGCTCGTTTCTAGATTGTTGGGTTTCGCAAAAGGCGCTCAACCCAACCTACACATGCTCAGGATTGTTATATGAGAATGTAGCCCGGGTTAGCGCGCTTTTTGCGCGTAACCCGGGATCATAGACCGGGAACATATACAGATTGGCAATAAAAGTTAAACCGCAAACGTATCCATAAACTCATTCACCGGCATGTTATCCAGATCCTTGTTCTGGAAGAGTGCGACGAGTTCAGCAGCTTTGTCTGTATTGTAGTGTGTCTTCAAGTTGGTTTCGTATTTCTTTTTCATGACTGGAATACCTTCTTCACGACGGCGTTTGTGGCCGATCGGGTATTCAATGGTAATTTGATCAGTCTTGCTGCCATCTTTGAAGAAAATCTGGATGGAGTTTGCGATGGAGCGTTTTTCTGGATCCAGATAATCTTTGCTGAATTGCTGGTTTTCTTCAACCACCATTTTTGCGCGCAGGGCATCAATGCGTGGATCTGCTGCAAATTCATTTTCGTAATGATCAGCATTCAAATCACCAACCAGTAATGCAACTGCAACCATATATTGCAGGCAGTGATCGCGGTCAGCTGGATTATGCAGCGGGCCGGATTTACTGATGATGCGGATTGCTGATTCGTGAGTTGTTAATACGATTTTTTCAATTTGATCCAGTTTGCTGATGATTTCCGGATGCAGTTTGACAGCGCACTCCACTGCAGTTTGAGAATGGAATTCAGCTGGATAAGAAATTTTGAATAACACGTTTTCCATGACGTATGAACCGTATGGTCTGTTAATCTTTAACGGGTTGCCTTGCATGATGCAATCATAGAAACCCCATTTTTTCGCGGTCAATGCACCGGGATAACCCATTTCACCCTGCATGGTCATCCACGCTAAACGTGTTGCACGGCTTGTCGCATCGCCTGCAGCCCATGATTTTCTCGACCCAGTGTTGGGTGCATGACGATACGTGCGTAACGCTGCGCCGTCTAACCAGGCAAGCGATAATGCATCAATGATTTGATCTCTGCTGCCGCCTAACAATTGCGTGGCAACTGCGGTTGATGCGATTTTTACTAATAAAACGTGATCAAAGCCGAGACGGTTGAAACCGTTTTCGAGTGCCAGCACACCTTGAATTTCATGTGCTTTAATCATGGCGGTTAACACATCTTTGATGATCAGCGGTTTTTTGCCTTCGCTGATATTTTTACGGCTTAAATAATCTGTCAGTGCGAGAATCGCGCCGAGATTGTCAGAAGGGTGTCCCCATTCTGCAGCAAGCCATGTGTCGTTGAAATCCAGCCAGCGCACAATTGTACCGATGTTGAATGCAGCAAGTATTGGATCCAGCATGTATGACGTGCCGGGAACGCGCGCACCAACTGGTACAACCGTGCCAGGAATGACAGGGCCAAGTAATTTGGTGCAGGCTTTATATTGCAGCGCGAGAATGCCGCAGCCTAATGTATCCATCAGGCAATAACGCGCGGTATTGTACGCAAGTTCACTGTCAATTTTGGCATTCGCTGCGTAATCTGCAATCGCAACTAATTCTTTATCGGGCGCAGGGCGCAAGTTTTCGTCTACTGTGTGATGCATGGCTATCATATCAACCTCTGTCTTGTATGAGTACGTATGGTCTTTGTGCAGGTCCAATGTATTTGGCTTCTGGTCTGATTAATCTGTTATTTGCACGCTGTTCGAGAACATGTGCGCTCCAGCCGCTGATGCGTGACATCACGAATATCGGCGTGAACAATGGAGTCGGGATGCCGCAAAAGTGATAGGCACTGGCGCTGTAAAAATCCAGGTTCGGGAATAATTTTTTCTGATCCCACATGACTTTTTCAATGCGCTCGGAAACTCCATATAAATAGCCATCACGAGAAGTGTGCGACAACTTTTCTGACCAAGCTTTAATGATATCTGAACGAGGGTCGGATATGCGATAAACGCGGTGACCAAATCCCATGATCTTTTCTTTTTTGGCTAGCATTTCCATGATTCCTGCTTCTGCCTGATCGCGTGACTTGAATTGCTGGATCAAATGCATGGCTTCTTCATTCGCACCGCCATGCAATGCGCCGCGCAGTGTGCCGATAGCGGAAACAATTGCAGAATAAAAATCTGATTCGGTTGATGCTGTCACGCGTGCGGCAAAAGTAGAAGCATTGAATTCATGTTCTGCATAAAGAATTAATGAAACATCAACGCAGCGTCTCACATCTTCACTAGGTTTTTTGCCAGTGAGTAAATGCATGAAATAACCAGCTACAGTTTTTTCTTCCGTATTCCAGGTTTCAATGCGTGCGTTATTGTGATGGAAGTTGTACCAATACATTAAAATGCTCGGCATGCAGGCAACCAGACGGTCGGCGATTTGGTGAGCATTATTAGCCTTGGATTCGGATTCCAATGTTCCCAGCATAGAAACACCGGTGCGCAGTACTTCCATGGGATGTGCTGAGCCGGGCATGGCTTCCAGCGTCGCTTTCAATTCATTTGGAATGCGGCGTAATTTTACCAGTTTATCCTGATAGGCGGTTAATTGTTCCATTGTTGGCAATTCACCGTAAATCAAGAGATAAGCAACTTCTTCAAATGTCGATTTTGCAGCAAGATCATGGATATCATAACCACGATAAGTCAGGCCGACGCCTTCTTTGCCGACAGTTGAAATCGAGGTGTCACCCACAACAATACCTTGCAGGCCGCCTTGTTTGTTAGGTGCTACATTACTGGTTGATGTCATTTCACTTTTCCTTTTTCAAACAATTCATCTAATTTTTGTTCGTATTGATGGTAGCCGAGTACATCGTATAATTGCTCGCGCGTCTGCATTTCTGGCAGCAATGATTTTTGTGTGCCATCTTTGCGTATGGTTTCATAAACATGAACTGCTGCGGCACTCATGGCGCGGAATGCGCTTAATGGATACAGGATTAATTGTATGCCCGCATTTTTTAATTCATCTCTGGTGAAGAGTGGTGTCATGCCGAATTCAGTGATGTTGGCAAGCATGGGTACACTGCATTGCTTGGCGGCTGTTTGATATTGTTTGATATCAGTGACGCCTTCAAAAAAGATCATGTCTGCGCCCGCTTCAACATATTGCTGAATGCGGTCTATGGATTTCTCAAGGCCTTCAGAGGCGAGGGCGTCTGTGCGTGCCATGATAACAAATTCAGAACTGGTGTTGGCATCAACGGCAGCCTTGATGCGGTCGCACATTTCTTCTGTGCTGACTATTTCTTTTTTCGGGCGATGACCACAGCGTTTTGCCTGCACTTGATCTTCCATGTGTACGGCAGCAGCGCCGGATTTTATCATGGTTTTAATTGTGCGAGCGATGTTGAAGGCATTACCCCAGCCTGTGTCGATATCGACTAATAATGGCAAGTCGCACACGCTGGTGATGCGGCGTACATCTTCTGCTACATCTTCGAGATTCGTCATACCAAGATCCGGCATGCCATAAGATGCATTGGCAACTCCGGCGCCGGATAAATAGATAGCGCGGTAACCAGCGCGTTTGGCTAACAATGCGGAATAGGCATTAATTGTGCCCACAATTTGCAGCGGGTTTTCTTGGGCAAGTGCTTTCCTTAATCCTGCTTTTTCCATAGGTACTCCCTGATTTTTGACCGAATTTGTGAGGGGCATGCGAGGGTTACTAAGTTGTCTAAATTCTTCTCCCCGGGACGGACTCGAACCGCCGACCCAGTGGTTAACAGCCACTTGCTCTACCGACTGAGCTACCGGGGAATAGTGCATTCGTTAAGTGGTGGGAATACTAATATTGGTTAGTGATGCCGTCAACATAAATTTTGTTAATTTTTAACTTCGTGAACGTGAACGTTACCGTTACCGTTACCGGCTTTTATTGAGTTAAAAAAACGGTAACGGTAATGAAATACTCACGTATTGATGATGCTGCCGCCGGACAAATATCAAGACAACTTTCACGAATTGCATATTACGCCCTATGATATTCCGACGATGGCTCGTCGGCCTCCGGCCTCCAGCGCTTTACTCGTCTCCATATCATAGGGCGCAACATGCAATTCTGCATGAGAGGCTGCTGTTTTATCCCAATTTTTTCAGAGCTTCTCTTATCCGCTTCATCGCCTCAACCAGCTGATCCATACTGGTCGTATAACATAGACGAATGTACCCTGATGCTCCAGAAGCAGAACCAGGAATGACAGCAACGCCAGCTTCGGTCAAAAGATATTCAGAAAATTCCAGATCATTGGTGATCGCTGGATTAATATTGAGTAATCCTTCAACAGAAGGGAAGGAATAAAATGTGCCGTCAGACGGGAGGCATTTAAATCCAGGGATGGTTTGTAATTCAGCGAACAGGAAATCATGACGCTCTTTGTAAGCGGTTGTCATGTCACCAACGCAAGCCTGATCACCAGTCAGCGCAGCAAGAGATGCGTACTGCGAAACAGTAGTGGGACTGGAAGTGCTTTGTGACTGTGCTTTTTTCATAGCGCCAATGATCTTGGGCGAGCCGGCGGCATAACCAATACGCCAGCCAGTCATGGCATAAGTTTTAGACACGCTATTGATGACAATCGTGCGGTCGTATAATTCCGGGCAGGCATTGACAATATTTTTGAACGGTCGATTTCTCCACAAATGATGTTCATAAATATCGTCACTCAATACAATCACGCCAGGTGTCTCAAGGATCACTTCACCGAGTGCGCGTAATTCTTCTTCATCGTAGCTGATACCGGTGGGATTGCACGGGCTATTGATGATGACGGCGCGGGTTTTATTTGTAATTGCGGCTTTTAGTTGTGCGGCAGAAACTTTAAAATTTTTATCAATATCCGCTTTAACGATTACGGGTGTGCCGTCGCAAAGTTTCACCATATCGGGATAAGAAACCCAATATGGCGCGAGTATGATGACTTCATCACCTGGATTTAGAATCGCAGACATGGCGTTATATAAACTATGTTTCGCACCGCATGAAACAAGGATTTGATCCAGGCTATAACGTAAATTATTTTCACGTTCGAATTTTTCAATGATTGCCAATTTTAACGGTTTGATTCCGTCTACAGCTGTGTATTTGGTTTCACCATCAATGATGGATTGAATGGCAGCATCTTTAATGTGCTTTGGTGTGTCAAAATCTGGCTCGCCAATACTCAGGCTGATAATATCCTGACCGGCGGCTTGCAATTCTTGAGCGCGGTTAGAAACTGCTAATGTGGCAGATGGTTTGATGCGTTGCACACGCTGAGCTAATTCAAGAGCAAGATCTTTGATCATATTGTTACTCACTTATGAAAATAATTTTTTTCGCACGGGAAGCGGAGTATAAATTAACGGGCTGAAAAAGAATAGACTAAATAAATATGTCGCCAATGGTTAAAAATATTCTTAAAGTGTCGTTCTCAACGGAATTTATTTTGACAGTGATGTGGTGTCATATGCGTATTCTAATTATAGAAGATGAATTGAAAACAGCAGAATATATCAAGAAAGGATTGACTGGGAGCGGTTATATTGTCGATCTGGCGCACAATGGCGAGGACGGTTTATTTATGGCCAGTCATGGAGGATATGATTTGATTGTTCTTGATGTCATGCTGCCAAAGCTGGATGGATTTTCAGTTGGTTCTATGCTGCGTAGTATTAATCGCAGCGTTCACATCATTTATCTGACAGCTCGTGATGATATAGATGACAAGGTGCGCGGCCTGGAATTGGGTGCAGATGATTACATCGTTAAACCATTTTCATTTTCAGAATTGCTCGCGCGTGTTCGCTCCTGCTTACGCAGGAATACTCCGCAAAATGAGCTGCATTTGAAGGTAAGCGATTTAGTGATTGATGTGGTGAAGCGCAAGGTGAATCGCGATGGTAAGCGCATTGATTTGAGCCCAAAAGAATATTCATTGCTTTATTTAATGGTGCAGCGCCAGGGTGAAATACTTTCACGTACCTTTATTGCAGAAGCAGTCTGGGATGTGAATTTTGATAGTGATACAAATGTAATTGATGTCGCAGTGCGAAGATTGAGACAAAAAATTGATGATGATCATCCTGTCAAATTAATTCATACGATTCGCGGGATGGGGTATGTACTGGAAGACAAATGCCAAGAATAATATCTATTAAAACACAATTAACAGTTCTTTATACTCTTACAACTATTGTGATGCTGATGCTGGTTGTAATTACATTTTATTGGGAAGAGCAAAGTGCAGCTAATGCCGTGCTACACGATATCGTCGCGCATAAATCTGGTCATGCGCAGACAGTTGATAAAAGAATAATGGCATTTCTGCTTGTGACGGGGATTTTTTCTTCCCTGATGATGGGGCGAATGATCACATCAATGGGGTTCAAAAGACTTGGTCAGTTAACAGAGACAGTGAAAAATATCACATCAAGTTCACTGAATAAGCGCATCAGCCCTGACGATTTTCCACCCGAACTGATGCCGCTCGGCAGCGCATTCAATGACATGCTGGATAGAATTGAGAATTCATTCACGCGCATGAAACAAATGTCTGCAGATATGTCGCACGAGTTGCGAACTCCAATTACGAATTTGATCGGGCAATCTGAAATATTACTTTCAGGTTCATATAATGAGGCAGAGTGGCGGGCAGCTATTTCATCTAATCTGGAGGAATTGCAGCGCTTATCCTTGCTGGTGGAAAACATTTTATTATTGTCGCGAATTGAAAGTCAGCAGGTTGGCGTGACAAAAAAAATAATACAAGTAGAGGCGGAAATTGAAAAAATCTGTGAATATTATCAACCACTGGCTGAGGATAAACAGATTCAAATTCATCAACATGGCAAGGCAAGCCTGCATGGAAATGATGTGATGTTTCAGCGATTGATTAATAACCTGTTATCTAATTCGATCAAATATTCACACTCGGGCGGCATGATAAATATTAATATTAGTGAGGAGACAGGCTGGATCAAACTTCAAATATCGGATACAGGAATCGGTATTGAAGAGAAACACTTGTCTAAAATATTTGATCGTTTTTATCGTGTCGATAATTCACGTGATTCTCAAATGAAAGGCGTCGGTCTTGGTCTCGCAATTGTAAAATCAATTGTTGAATATCACCATGGAAATATTTCTATTGTCAGTCAGGTTGATACTGGTACGACTGTTTCTGTTATGTTACCAACATGACAATTTTGTCATGTTGATGTCATGATGATGTCATGATGCATTCCATACAATACAGCAGAAATATAAATTGTATGGAGAATTTATTATGCTACGAACGGATAACAACGAAATTGAACCGGTTGCATTACCTGATCATCATCCAACGCGTGTTGGTGATAATGAATCAATATATGATGCGCTAGATCGTATGGGGCTGCTGCGCCAGCCGAACAGCTGGTCCACAGGGCATTTAGTAAGAAAGGGTGAGGTTGGTATGTGTTCTGATAACGGCGTGCCGGTATTTCTCGCTCCGGGACGACACATACTTTGGTCGCCATATAATGCATATAAGGGTAATGCAACTATCTCTGACAAAATGATCAGGCTGGGTCAGAATATTGAAATTGTCACGATTGATCAAAGTGAAATTGGCCTCAGTGTTGCAAAAGGTAAAAATATTTTACTGGAACCGGGCCAGCATATTTTGCAGGCTCCACAACGATATGTGAAATCTGTTGCTACCAATCAAAATTATGTTCGTTTGGGTACGCATCATCGAATTAGTGTGCCGATTGGCAATGTTGC
>Ga0310810_10006830_pt1 | contig 12943 bp, 13 predicted proteins | sample NCmetagenome_FD_207641 | JGI IMG/M metagenome (GOLD analysis project Ga0310810, IMG submission 207641) | Soil microbial communities from experimental microcosm in Duke University, North Carolina, United States - NC | ecosystem: Engineered > Artificial ecosystem > Soil microcosm > Unclassified ... | reverse complement strand
AGACTGGTCTGCTGGAGCCAGGCGAGCACGGGGGTCAGCTCCACTACTGTCTCTCCGACGGCGACCAGCTGCCCCAGATGTGGTCATACGCGATCAGGCGCCCGAGGACGATGATGCAGACCCAGATCAGGAAGGTCAGGATGGCAAGTGCCTTGATGGATGGCGAATGGACGAGGGCGTCTTCCCACTGCTGTTCGTGCCGGCGGAGCGTGCGCTGGAAGAACAAGGCTATTGCCGCGCCCAGCGCCACGAGCCCCATCTTCAGCCAGAACGAGAGCGTCACGAGCTCGCGGACCGGCTCCCCGATCACCATGAGGATCCCGGTGACGAGCAGGAGGCAGAGCGAGCCGGTCAGCCATGGTCCGAAGCGATTCGTGGTCTGCTGCAGCGTGTGATCGACCCACGCCCAGCCGAGGATGCGCAGATCGATCATCAAGACCGATCCCATGACCATCGCAATCCCCACGATGTGAATGGATTGAATCGCGGGGATTGCCCAGCTGTTGTGTTCCTGGATGAAGACGCTGGGAGACGTCGTGGAGAGCCAGAGGGCGAACTGTCTCACGCGCGTAATGCAGAATGCAGAATGCAAAATGCAGAACTGACGACCGAAAGGGCATCTTGATTCTGCATCCTGAACTCTGCATTCAGAATTGAAAGCGACAGCTCTTTGAACATCGGCTAGAAGTTCGTTCCACCGATGAGCGTCGCGCCCGCAACCGAGTCGCAGTGCTTGCCCGCTTCAGGCAGCTTCGGCTTGTTGGTGGCCGCATCGGTCGGGCACTTCGCGAGCACGCCGACGCGCGAGCCGAAATTCGAGCCGTCCCGCAAGGGATTCAAGTGCACGCTGAACACCGTGCCGGCGCCAAAGGTGGTCCCGGTGATCCCCTGCTGGGCGACGGCGGCGGTTCCCGCCATCTCGACGCCCCACTCGACGTACTTGCCATCGGCGCTCTTCTGTAGCGACTTGTGATCGGGCGCCAGCAGGATGAAGTGGAGCTCGGCGTGGTTCGCCTGCGGCACGAACGTCTTCACGACGCCGGTCAGCGTGACGACCTTCGTCTGGTCGTACATCGCAAACGAGTGATGTGTCGACACCGGGCTCTCGAAGAGCACCGCCAGCAGGACCAGGCATGCCGCCATCGCCGAGGCCTTGACCGTGCGCGTTTTCATGTCTCCTCCACCGAACTCATTATTGATTGCTGATTGTCGATCGTTGATTCGTTGATGATTGTCGATCGGTGATTGACGATTGGACTATTTGAAGATGTCGGTGATGGCCGCGGGTAACTCGTCCTGCGGTTTGTCCCACCCCTTCTCGAAGTTCTGCTCCCAGTTCTTCGCCCAGGGCCGGCTATAGTAATCGACGAACCGCGGATCGGACGCCGTCGTCTGCTTCGGTTTGCCGTCGGTATTGAAGATGTTGCTCAGGCACTCGATGAAGGTGTAGCGGCGGCTCGGATCATCCGGCGTCGCCGCGCGCACGAAGCGGAACGAGGCACGGACGGGGACAGAAAATGCCTCGGGGTCGTAGAAGATCGTCTCGTGATCGAGGCCGATGAACTTGCCGCCGGCGTCGAGTGCGGGCTTGAACGTTTCCACCGTTTCCAGCTTGTCGCTGTTCTCGAACATGACGTGCGACAACTGCCACGCCTGCACGTTCGCCGTCCACGTCACGAGCGTCGTCCCGTCCCAGAAGCCGATGGTCTCGCCGTACCACTGTGGCACCTTCTGCACGTGCGAGGTCTTGCCGACCATCACCTGGCGCAGGAAATTGTCGGCGATGCCGGACAGGAACTGAATGTTCCACGGCGTCATCGTGAGCTGGAAGTTGCCGGCCTGCGACGGCTGCGCCCACCACCGGGTGAATCCCTCGGGCCAGCAGAACGACGCGCTCCATTGCGGAGCGTTGCTGACGGCCTCGTGATACGCCGTCTGCACCATGCGCTTCTGGTACTCGGGCGTCAGCACGGAGAGCACCGTCGGCACCTGAGTCACACCCCAGATCCACTCCGAGCCGCGGTCCGCCTGCCCGTCGCGGCGATAGTAACCGTCCCAGTCAGGTACGGTCGCCTTGGTATAAACCGTCGGACCGCCCTTCGCTTTGGCCTGCGCCAGCAGCGCCTCGTAGTGTTCCTGCGCGGTCTTGTAGGGATACGGGCTGACGATCCGTTCGCGCGGCCAGTCGTCGTTGCAGTCTCCCCACGACGCGGACTCCGGCGGCTTGGGCCCGATGCGCTGTCCGTCCCACATCGAATAGAGCTGCCGCGGGTTGTTGCAGCGGTAGTAGCGCTTGTCGAGCCAGTTCGCGCGATCCTTGTAGAAGTTCTTCGACGAGAACAAGTCGGTGGACAGCGGCTGCACGCCGGTGGGCGGACCGAGAATGGGCGGCGGCGCGCCACGTCCGCGTCCACCGCCGGGAGCACCGGGCGGCACCGCTCCACGTCCACCCTGCTGCGCCGGCGCCGGCGCGGCCTGTGCGAACACGTGGGTCGACAGGGAATCCCCCGTGCTCCACGCGGAGAGCGCGGCAAGGCAGACAAATAAAAACAAGACGAGAACCCGCTTTGCTCTCATTGAGCGTCTCCTGATATTACTCGTCGCGATGTGGCGCGCCATGATACCTCTGAGCGCATCATTTGACTCTCGTGCGGCGGCACTCGAAGATGAGGCCAGCGCGAACCTACCTGAAATGGTGAGCTGGAATATCAGCGACCGTAGTGTCCGGCTTCAGCCGGACCTCCGGATCACAGCGGCCGGTCACTCGATATGCGACGTAGCACCAATGCGATCCTGACAACGCACGTCGGCGCGTTGCCCATCCCGAGCCAGTTGTCGGAGGGCAGCAGCACCGAGAACGACCTCCGCGCCGCAGTGCGCGACGTCGTTCACCTCCAGCGTGAAGCCGGCATCGACTTCGTCAACGAAGGGGAGCTCACCAAGGGCGGGAACTTCGTCACCTTCATCAACGAGCGTCTGTCGGGCTTCGAGCCGGCCGATGCCACGGTGATGACGAGCGTGCTGACCTCGGGCAAGGATTGGATCGAGTTCGCGGATTTCTACGGCAAGGCGGTCCAGCACGGCACGCTGTTCGAGCAGACCGGCAGCCTCCCAAGCCAGGTACCTGCCCGTCGTCTCGAGTTGATCTGCCGCGCGCCGATCCGCTACACGGGGATGGCCGCTCTTCAGCGCGAAATCGACGCGCTGCGCTCGGCGCTCGACGGACATCCGCCTGCCGACGCGTTCCTCACCACAACGGCGCCAGCCAGCATCGAAGTTGGACGGCGGAACGAGCACTACGCGACCCAGGAAGAGTTCGTGTACGCGCTCGCCGACGCGCTGAAAGTCGAGTACGAGGCGATCGCCGCCGCAGGGTTCCAGATTCAGATCGACGATGCGTGGCTGGCCGCACTGTGGGATCGTATCGGGATCCCGATGGGCCTCGAGGCGTACACGCGCTACTGCATGATGCGCGTGGAAGCGCTGAATCACGCCCTCGCCAACATCCCCGAGGATCGCATCCGCTATCACTTGTGCTGGGGGAGCTGGCACGGCCCGCACCTCTATGACATCCCGATGGCCGACATGGTGGACGTCATGCTCGCCGTCAAGGCACAGACGTATCTGTTCGAGGCCGCCAACGCCCGCCACGAACACGAGCACGTGCTCTGGGAACGAATCCCGCTGCCCAAGGGCAAGATACTGGCTCCGGGCGTGGTCACGCATTCGACGCCGCTCATCGAGCATCCGGAGCTGGTATCGCAGCGTATTCAACGATTCGCACAAGCCGTGGGACCGGAGAACGTGATCGCGTCGACCGACTGCGGACTGGGGCTGCGCTGTCATCCGCAGATCGCGTGGGCCAAGCTCCGTGCGCTCGCGCAGGGCGCCAGACTCGCGAGCCAGGTGCTCTACTCGTGATGTTCGAGCTTCAACCGACGTTGATTGGCGAGCTCGTGGAGCTGCGTCCGCTTCGCGAGGAGGACTTCGCGGCGCTCTTCGCGGTGGCATCAGATCCGCTGATCTGGGAACAGCACCCGGATCCTGATCGCTGCACGGAGCCTGTCTTCCGTCAGTTCTTCCGAGGTGGCATGGACTCTGGCGGTGCGTTCATCGTCCTCGACCGAACAAGCGGCAGCGTCATCGGGTCGTCACGTTACGCCGAATACGACGAGGAGCGCAGCGAGATCGAGATCGGCTGGAGCTTCCTGGCGCGCTCTCACTGGGGTGGCACATACAACGGCGAGATGAAACGGCTGATGCTCGCCCACGCCTTCCGCTTCGTCGATCGCGTCATCTTTCGCGTCGGCGAGAACAACCGGCGATCGCAGCGAGCGCTGGAGAAGATCGGGGCGGCGTTCGTGAGCCACGAAGCGGACCCGCGTCGCGGGCACCCGGCCGTTCTGTACGCGATCACGCGCGACGCGTTCGAGCTCCGTAGTGTCTGGCTTTAGCCGGACTGGCACGGTCCGCCTGGAGGCGACGCTACGTGCCACGCGACGCGGCTCGCGAAGCCACCAAACGCACGAAGTCAGGCAACTCGAGCAGTGACACGATCCCGCCCGCGGGCTTGCACGCGGTCAATCGCATCGCCTCGTCCGGATCGTTCATCATGAGGATCGGATGGACGCCGGCCTGCTCCGCTGCGCGCAGTCCGGCCTCGGTGTCCGACAGGAAGAGAACATGGCCGGCCGTCAACGATGCCGCGGCGATCGCCTTCCGCAACACGGTGGGGCCTACGCCGCCGGCCGTGTCGCGGCCCCATCGATCGTGGAAGAACTGCCCGAGGGATGCGCGCTCGATGAATCGCGTCAGCGCGACATCGGAGAGTGACGAGGCGGCAATCAGTCTGACTCCGAGCGCCCCGAGCTCCGACAGCGCCGGTGCCGCGTCTTCGTAGAGAACGGCCTCTTCAACAGACGCGATCTCCGCGGCTTCGGCGGCTGCTCGCGCATCGCCAGCGAAAGAGTCTCCCGGAGGTATTTGCAACAAGACACGATCCCAGTAGGCTTTGCTGCCGCCCGGGAAATCGGCGAGCGCACCGACAGGCTCGAACAGGATCGCGTCTATCGACGTCACTTCTTGGTCAGACGAAGGATCTTTCCGCCCATGCCGTCCGTCATCACATAGAGGGCGCCGTCGGGGCCTTCGTGCACCGCGCGGATGCGCGCATTCTGATCGACAAGCAGACGCTCCTCGCCGACAACGCGGTTGCCATTGAGGACGAGACGCGCCAGAGCCTTTCCGGCCAACGTCGAGACGAATAGATTGCCGTCCCACGCCGGAAACATCTTGCCGGTGTAGAACGCGATGCCGGCCGGGGCAATATCCGGCGTCCAGAAGTACACCGGTTGCTCCATGCCGGTCTGCACGGTCTTATCGCCGTTGATCGGCTTGCCCGTATAGTCGCGCCCGTAGCCGATCACCGGGAACCCGTAGTTCTTCCCCTTCTCGATTTCGTTGATCTCGTCGCCACCGCGCGGACCGTGCTCGCTGGCCCACACCTTGCCGGTCTTGGGATGAATCGCCATGCCCTGATCGTCGCGGAACCCGAGCGCGTAGATTTCGGGGCGCGCGCCCGCTTTTCCGACGAACGGGTTGTCCTTCGGGATCGATCCGTCGCTGTTGATGCGCATCAGTTTGCCCATCAGGCTGTCGAGTTGCTGCGGCTGCATCCACTCCTCTGAGTTGATGCCGAGCCCGGCGGGCACGGTGGAGGTGATGAACAACGTGCCGTCGTGGGCCTGAATCACCCGCCCGCCAGTGCCTTCCGCATCGAGCAGGTCCTTGACGCCCTCGAGACGCTTCTCGTCCATCGAGATCTTGGCGCTGCCGACATGCACGTGTGCGGGCGAACGCTGCTTCGCGGCGTCCACACCGTCCGGAAGGACGGCGTACGACAGATAGATCGTGCGATTGGTGGCGAAATTGTGATCGGGCTGCACGGCGAAGAGGCTCTGGCCTCGCGCGAACATGTTGGCCGGCATGCCCTCGAGGCCGTCCCCGATCTTGCCGTCCTTACCGATGATCTTGATGTGGCCGTCGCGCTCGCCAAGGATGATGCGGCCGTCAGGGAGAAAGTCGAACCACGCGCCGTTCACCGGGCTGGCAAATGTCGCGACGCTGAATGCCTCGCTCTTGGCCGGCACCGCCGCGCGCGTCTGCCCCAACCACTGCGGGATGGGAGCATAGCCGTCAGGAGCGGCGCTCTCGCCTGGCGGCTGCTGGCCCGGCGCCTGCGCCGGCGGCCGCGGCACCGTCTTACTCCCGGAACTCGCTTGTGTGGGTGACATTGCCACCACCGGCCCCTCGTGAGAACTGCCGGATTGACACCCGGACGTCGGGGCGAGCCGTCCAACACAAGCGAGCTGCAGTGTAGGTTGCGCGGCGACGAAGACCGAACCGAGCGCGACGCAGGCCGCGCCGACGATGAGTACCCGTCGAATCATCAATGTCCTCCAGCAGAGTAGAGCTGCAATTATCAGCGAACCCGAATCTGAATGTCGCGGCTGACGGACGGACGTCCTTCGCCGGTCGAGCGTGCCTCGACGTGAATGATGTACAAGCCGGCCTGCAGCCCCTCCAGCCCAAGCCGTGGTGCGAACCCATAGCCGCCGCGGCCCTTCAATTCGGCGGAGGATCGCTGCTCCTCGACACGCGTCACTGCGCGGCCACCCTCTTCGCGCAGTTCGGCCACGAGTTCAACGGCGTGCGCCGCCGACGATTTCTGATTGTCGTACGCCTCGGCGAACAGGGTCAGCGTGTCGCCGATCGCGAACTCGCGAGCGGCCGTGACCGGACCAGGCAGGACACCGGCCAACGATTGTTCAGGGCGCAAGGTCATCAATCTCGCAACCGAAGACGATGACACGACCACTCCGCTCAGAACGAGCGGAGCGCTCGTGAAGTCGGGCACCTCGAGGTCATAGACCACGCTGCCAGATTTGCCGGCCTTGTTTCCCACGGCCACGCGGACTTGATAGCGCCCGGGCGCGAGCTGCATTTCGTCCGTGGTTCGGATGCCGTAGCGAACGACTCGCTGATATGTGTCTGGCGTCAAGGTCAGGTTCGCGCTCTGCGTTCGCCCTGGAATGATCTTGTTTCGCGAATCGCTGGCCAGGAAGGTGACCTCTGCGGCGCCGGCGTAGCCGCCACCCTTCTCCACCAACCCGAGTTGAGACCCGTCCAACTCGATCGCGAGGACGACGGTGGCGTCACGCGAGGCACCGCGAAATGGAGCAGCGAACACTCGCAGTGGGAGTCCATTGACGGCGATGGCGCTGCGGAGCGCATTCGCGACCGGAGCGCTCACGTTGCCGGCGGGAGCAGGGGGAGCGGGCGGGCGATCGGAGCGCAAGGGCGCCATGTATCCTGCGCGGCTGCGCACCGTCAGCCCGGGTTTGGTGACGCGTACTTCCAGTCGTCGATATCGCCCATCGCGGCGATCGTTGGTCGAGGAGAACCCGAGCACGTAGTAGCGGCTGTTCTCCTGCACGATCCGGCTGAATGCCGCGTCGAAGCTGTTGGAGTTGACGAGCGCGAAGCCACCGGTGACGTCGGCAAGCGCGCGCAGTCCCTGTCGCACGTCCTGGCCCGCGAGCGATGCTTCGAGCCGCTGAGCAGCGTCGGCCGCAGGTCCTGTCTCGCTCTCCGCGAGACCGCCGTCCGGCGTGAGGCCGCGCGGATCGATGGGATAGATCGTCACGTTGTTCCGTGTGGCCGCCGTGATCGCTTTGTGAAGATCCTCCTCCTGGATCTTGAGCGTCCCGCCCCGGTAGTCGATCACTCTGAAGGTGTCGAGGTTCGGATAGCCCTGGCTGAACAGCAGCAGCGCCTTGCGTCGTCCGTGCAAAGCCGCCATGAAATCCACGGTCTGGCGAAGGCTCTGCGTCGCGCGGCGCAAGTCGAAGTCACGCTCGAAGTTCGTGGGCGGCGGCAACGCCGAGCCTGTGGCGCCCCGCACCGGAAGCGTCTCGGGCGTTTGCATCGGCGCGTCGGAAAAGCCGCCGGTGAATGCGTCGACCGCCTTGAGCAGCAGTCGCGGGTTGCTCGTCAGGTCCTGCGAGTCGGCATGCCGCGCCCGGCCGAGATACACGACCGCGCCGAGATCGTTGGCGCCGAAGTACTGCTCGAAGAACCGGCGCAGGAACCGGCGCGTGCGCAGTGCCTGCTCGCCGGCCATTTCGTCGAGTGCAATGACGTAGAGACGCCCGTCCCCCCGGTTGTTCGACTGCACGTCCGGCTCGGCCGCCGGGCCCAGCAAAGGGCGAACGGCTTTCTCGAGCGGGATGTCTACACGCCCGAACGACGTGATCGTCTGCGGTGTGCCGTTCTCGAGGATCTCGAAGTCGTCTCGCGCCAGGTCCGTGATCAGGTTGCCCTGCGCATCGGTGACGACGGCGTCAATCTCGACGGCGTCAACTTGAACGCGGAAAGTCGGCTCGGGCTGTTGCCCGCTCTGCTGTGCGGACAGACCCAGCGCGCAGCCGGCGACCGCCAGGACAACGGCGGCAGTACGGAACGTCATGCGGTATCTGTAAATGGCAGGCTGGCTGGCGGCGTGATTGTAGCAGGACGAGAAACACACGCCGGCCCTGCTCGGTGCCGCCAAGCACCGCCCCATGAGCTGGCCGCATTAGAAGACCCAATCCGCCACCCGCGCCTGCCGCACACGACTGCCCCATCGTCCCTACCAACGCGTCAGTGCCCTGGCGCCGGATCTCGACGGACCGCCGATTCCTTCGCCGCCTGGAGCGCCTGCACCAGCTCTCGCGTCGCGATCAGCAGGCCATCCTCGGCACCATCGATGCTTTCCTCGCGAAAGTCTCCTGAGCGACGCCTCGCTCGGACGCATCGTCGGTTCCTAGGCAGGAACTGACGATCGTCAATGCGCGAAGTTGTCGAAGGATTCTGTGGTTCCTGGCCAGGAACCGCGGGGCGCCCGCAGCAACCCTCCACGGGTGACGTGGTCACCCTTAACAGCCGGTGCAGCCAGGCGCCGCCTTACGCGATGTCAGCTGGACCGAACGTGACAGGTGCTTCGTTCCCCGATTCCTCGCGGTGGGAGTGACCGTCCGTTACAACCCGCGCCGTCTGGTCTCGCCACGACAATACAGGTCGGATTGGTTGGCTACTCCCGAAGCTCGGTTTCATTCGAATTCAGGTCGTCGAAATCTTGCTTGAGATCTCCGACCAACACCTTCGGTCTTCGAAAGTACCACCAGCGATCCGGCTCAGCGGCTGGCACCGTCGCACGGGGGTATTCGACTGTCGCCGACCGGAATCGCTCATCCGTGTCCTTCAATTCTGCACGGATTCGGTGCGCAAGCTCACTCGTCACGGAATGACAGAGATACTCGAGTAAATTTCGCGTTCCGAGATCGTTCGTATAGTCGTAGATGGTCAACGAGTATCCTCGTTCGACTCTCTCGACGAAGTCATCCCAGCCCACAACCAGCTCCGCGAGACTACGCGCGCGAGCATTCTTGCTCGTCAACGCTGAGGCGATCATCTCGGCTTCTTCGGAAGTGACGTCAATCAAGGGCGTGTCCTCGCATGTAGGTTCGTGCTACTTGCCGATCTGTCCCAGCCAGTACTCGTACTCCTCGTTTGGTCGGAAATAGGTACGCAGCACACCCAGCTTGTTGACCACTGCGAATTCGTTCGTGGCCCTCTTGTAGGCAAGTACATCGCCGTTTGCCCGGACGAACGTCTCGACTCCCTTGACACCGCGAATGGCTGCATCTATGAGCTTCGTCGCTCCAGCGAGATAGTCTTGGGCAGACTTGAAACCCATGTCTGAGAATTCGCGGAGATGACCCCCAACGTGCTCCTCGAGTCTGTCTTGACTTGCGAACCGAAGACCACGCTGAGCAGCGCTGGCAACGACGTTAGCTGACGTCGCCACGAGTGGGAGCTCGGCTGGCGCCAGTGTAGGGGCCGCCAGACCGAGCGTCGCCCCAATCAGGAAGCCCTTGCTCGCTTCCAGGCCGATGTTCTCGTACCAGCTTCGCCCCTGCTGCACGTTCTGGTAGGCATTCCACAAAGCGTAGACTCCCGCGGCGATGCCGCCGCCGACCAAGAACGGATTCCGGCCATCGCGATCCATAAACTTCAACGGGTTGTTCAGCGCATACGTGTACCGATTCCGCTGCTGTGGGTTGACTAGCGCTTGCTCGACCTGCAGGGCGGGATCGACGCTCGTGAAGCGTCCCGTCTGACTGGCGTAGTAGCGGGCGCCGAAGTAATCGAACCCCGTGGCATAGTCACGTTCCTTACCCGCGAACTGCAAGGGCACGTGAGGGTCAGGTGTGGCCGGATACTCCTCACCGAACGGCAGGAAGTCGTAGCGCGCGACGACCTGTCCAGCCTCGTCGGTGATCGCCCGTACCGACCCGATCGCGTCGGTGTGGTAGTACCGGACGGTCTCCGTGGTTTGCCCACTCGCGAGGCCCTGGGCGACCAACACGCTTGCCAGCACGACACCGGCGCGGAACCGAATTATGACTGCTCTCCTCACGATGCGATTGACAATCTGATAGAAGCGCACGTGCATCACTGATCCTATGGGTTGGTGACCCGCACGGAGATGCTGCCGGTATTGGCGCCCGTCGGGTCAATTTCCACACGATAGGTCCCCGTACTCGCCAGTGTCTGCGTCGAGAGGTTGAACGAGCCCGCCGCCGAACTCGTCGACACCTGTTGGGTGCCGTTGGGGCGGAACAGTCGAATCGACACGGCACCGATTGAGTTGCTGGTCATCCGCACCGTGACCTGCTGTCCCCGCGCGCCCGCGAAGGTCCGTTGCGCCTTGCGACACGGGATACTCAGCGTGATGGGCATGGCGGACGCATTCAGTGTCAGCGTTCCCGTGAGGTCGGACGGGACGTTCAGAGGGACGCGGAGGCCGAACCGGTGTGCATGGTCTGCGGGTTTGTGAATGTCAAAGAGGTTGTTCATCAGGCAGCCTCTTGGAAACGCGACGCTGGCGGTTGTAGAAACGGAGATACGGCCGTAAGGCGGCGGTCCGCTGCGCGGAGCTGACGAAGGGTGTGCGATAGGCCCACTCCCGCAGCAGCGTCTGAATCAAACGCTCGGCTTTACCATTCGTTTGCGGATGGTAGGGCCGCGTGAAACAGTGCCGAATGGCTCAGGGGCGACAGGCCTGCGCAAAGAGGCGCGCGCGATAGGCGAAGCCGTTGTCGGTGAGGAGGCGGCGAATGCGCATGCCGCAGCGCCCATACCACCGGACCGCGCGCCGCAAAAAGGCCGCACAGGCGGCCGCATCTTGGGCGGCGAGCACTTCCACATAGGCCACGCGTGTGGCATCGTCCACGACCACGTGAAGAAATTCCCAGCCCACGCGCCGAGCCCGACGTCGCCTATCGCCGTGGATGCGATGCCCGATGCCGTGAATGCGGCCGAGCCGCTTGACATCCACATGCAGGAGGTCGCCGGCGTGGGGCCACTCGTACCGGCGCACTGGCTCGGGCGGTTCGCACGCCGCCAGCGATTGAGGCCGCAGCGCGCCAAGACCCGCGTGACCGTCGACGGTGGCACCCCCAACGCCGCTCCAATTTGCCATGCCGTCGCCCGCGTCCTGAGTAACGCGACGATCGCCGCCTCAGTCGTGGCGGCGATGCGACGCGGTTGTCGATGCGGACGCGACGAGCGATCCGCGAGCTCTCGCCGATTGCGGATGAGCCATTTCGCCACCGTGCGGACGCTCACGCCAGCCGCTGCCGTGGCTTGCCGCTGCGTCCAGCCCTCTGACGCACGCGACGAATGAGCAATTGACGCTGATACACGTTCGTCTTCGCGCTACAAGGAGTGTTCATTCGGGAGACCCTCCAGAAACTTCGGTGTGGTGTGGTAACCACCATTGTTTCCAGAGCCTCCCGAATGAACAACGTCTGTAGAATTCACAGCTAGCCCCCGAGTCTCGACATCGAGTTGACCTGTCCGCTGAATCGCATAGCACTGCAACACGCCTCGTCCACAATGAGCGATTCGAGTTGTTGGATTCGCTCAAATCATCGGGGGATTGATCGCATTCTCGGAAAGGCAGCACGTGCCCGTTGCGCTAAGGCCTCATTGTTCAACGAGAACCGCAGCGAGCCGCTGTCGCAGATTTCAATAGTGACTTCGTTGGCAGGCGCAAGGGCGTCGAATGTCCCACGGACAGGAGCTTTCCGATGCTTCGGATATCCGACAAGGAGTAAGTCCCAGATGTCAAAGGTGTCTTCGGCGAGACGAGTGAGGCTATCAAAGTCTAATTCGAGCCCGCGTTCGCTGGTTGTTACTAAAGACTTGAGTTGCTCGAACGGCATACGAGCAGCCTCCGTAAGGACGCCATCAAAAACGAAAACGGTGAAAGACAGTTCCTCGCGCGTTGGTTCGAACACGGCCACGACGCTCTTGAAACCGTCAGGAAGTAAAACCGTTTGCGGCTCCGCGGTCAGCTCAAGGACAATCGAACTCATTCGGGAATCAACTCCTCGGCAGGTAGTCTCTTGCCGGTCTTGGGATCGTACCGATGCTGATGGGGATCAGGGTGATTCTTCGGGAGCCCATGGTCTGTGAAGTCGATGTCTTTTACTCGCCTGCCATTACCATCGAACTCACGACCTTTAGAGCGTGTAACAAAACCGCCGAAACCTGATCCTCGTCGGCGACGTAGCGTGGACGGGTATGGCTGCGGCGCTGCTTCCCGATCCGTTGTGGGATCTAGTCGAACCGTTCTTGCCAACTCCACCACGTCGGCCGAAAGGTGGACGGCCGCGCGTTTCCGATCGCGCGTGTCTCACCGGCATTCTGTTCGTCCTCCGCAGCGGCATCCCCTGGCAGATGCTCCCGCAGGAACTCGGGTGCGGATCGGGGATGACGTGTTGGCGCCGCCTGCGCGATTGGCAACGCGCGGGCGTGTGGGATCTCATTCACTTCG
>Ga0310810_10006829_pt1 | contig 12944 bp, 9 predicted proteins | sample NCmetagenome_FD_207641 | JGI IMG/M metagenome (GOLD analysis project Ga0310810, IMG submission 207641) | Soil microbial communities from experimental microcosm in Duke University, North Carolina, United States - NC | ecosystem: Engineered > Artificial ecosystem > Soil microcosm > Unclassified ... | reverse complement strand
AAAAAATCAAGCCCAGAAGCAGCCGCGCGGGCACGAACAACTGGACCGGATCGTCGAGGTAGTAGCCGAGCCGGTCGTCGCGGCCGCGCTCCGCCATCAGGCGCAGCGACAGCTTCATGAGGGCGCTGAACGCCGTCTCGATGGTCCCGACGTAGACCGCCGCCATGGCGAGCAGGAAAAGCGTGAGCGGAATCATTTGGAACCGCGCTCGATCAGCCCCGCACCAAGGTCCCCTTTGGCCCGCAGCCGGCGCTCGAGGCGCGCCATCCGGCCTTCGTCGGCCGGGTCGTGGTGATCGTAACCCAAGAGGTGCAGAAGGCCGTGCAGCGCCAGGACTTTCAGCTCGACGGTGAGGGAATGCCCGGCCTGCCGGGCCTGCCGGCGCGCAACGCCGTCGGCGATGACGATATCGCCCAGAAATCGAGGTTCGAGGTTCGAGGTTCGAGGTTCGAGGTTCGACGTTCCTGGGTCAACGGCGGCGAAACTCAGGACATCAGTGGGTTTGTCGCGCCTGCGGAACTGCCGGTTCAGGGCGCGCATGCGGGCGTCGGAGACGATGGCGATCGCGACCTCGCCGCGTGCGCGGGCCGGTGCCACGCGGGCAAGCCAGGACGCCAGACCGGGGGCGCGCACCGCGGTTCCGCGCCCGTCCGTGACGGTCACGCGAAGCCGCGGCCTACTACCGGGATCCACCGAATGCTTCGTACGCCTTCACGATCTGCTGGACCAGGGAGTGGCGCACCACGTCCTTGTCGTCGAAGTGCACGAACGAGATGCCCTCGACGTGCCCGACGACCTTCATCGCTTCGACGAGCCCGGACGTGCGGCCGACCGGCAGGTCGATCTGCGTGACGTCGCCGGTGATGACGGCCTTCGAGCCGAAGCCGAGCCGTGTCAGGAACATCTTCATCTGCTCGGACGTGGTGTTCTGCGCTTCGTCGAGGATCACGAACGCGTCGTTCAGCGTCCGCCCGCGCATGAAAGCGATGGGCGCGACTTCGATCGTCCCGCGCTCGAGCAGACGCTCGGCGCGCTCGGTCTCGATCATGTCGTACAGCGCGTCGTAGAGCGGCCGCAGGTACGGGTTCACCTTTTCCTGCAGGTCGCCGGGCAGGAACCCGAGCTTCTCCCCCGCCTCCACCGCCGGGCGCGCGAGGATAATCCGGCTGACGCGCTTGGCGAGCAGGAACGACACGGCCTGGGCCATTGCGAGGTAGGTTTTTCCGGTGCCGGCAGGCCCGATCCCGAACACGATGTCGTGCTGCTCGATCGCGTCGAGGTAGCGCTTCTGCGTCACGCTCTTGGGCACGACCTGCCGCTTGCCGGCGGACTTGCTGGCCGATCGGAGGAAGTAATCGGACAGCTCGACGCTTTCGTCCTGAGAGACGAGCTGGGCCGCGGTTTTGACGTCGCCCTTGGCGAGGCGGTAGCCGCCGCGCATCAGGCCGGCCAGCTGGTCGAGCACCTTCTCGGCGCGCGCCACGTCCGCAGGCTCCCCTTCGACGATCAGCTCCTTGCCGGCCGTGCGAATGCGGACGCCAAACTGCGTTTCCAGCTGTTTGAGGTTCTCGTCGTAGGTGCCGAACAGGGATTCAGCCCCTTCGTCGGGGATCTGAACCTTGCGCATCACGGAGGTTGGAATGGAGATAACTCCTTCTATGCCAGCAGATTACTTGTGAAAGCTTAGCACGGCCCGTCACTCCGTGCGGATGTGCAGCTCTTTGAGTTGTTTGGCGTCGACCGTCGAGGGGGCGCCCGACATGAGGTCGACCGCCTGGGCGGTCTTCGGGAAGGCAATCACCTCGCGAATCGACTGCTCGCCAGCCAGGATGGCGACAATCCGGTCCAGTCCGAGCGCGATCCCGCCGTGGGGCGGCGTGCCGAACTCCAGGGCGTCCACGAAAAAGCCGAAGCGGGCCTTGGCCTCCTCCTCCGACATCCCAAGAAGCTTGAACACGAGCTGCTGCAGCCGCTGGTCGTGGATCCGGATGCTGCCCCCGCCGATCTCGCTGCCGTTGAGGACCATGTCGTACGCGCGCGCGCGCACGCTGCCGGGATCGGACTCGAGGCGGCCGGCGTCCGATTCGAGCGGCGCGGTGAACGGGTGGTGCATGAACTCCCAGCGCTTCTCGTCCTCGAGCCAATCGAACATCGGGAAATCGACGACCCAGAGGAACTCGAAGCGGTCGGGATCGAGCAGGTTCTCGCGCCTGGCGATGTTGAGACGCAATTGTCCGAGGATCCGTGCCGTCGCGGCATGCGGACCGGCGGCGAGCAGGAGCAGCCCGGTTGGACCGGCGCCCGCCAACTCGAGCGCCTTGCGCATCGTGTCTTCGCCGGCCGCCTTGAGCGCCGGGCTCTGCAGGCCCGCCTCACCCTGCCGCGCCCACACGAGCCCGGCGGCACCGAGCTGCTTCGCCTCCTCGATCAGGTTGTCGAGATCCTTCCGCGAGTACCGCGCGCCGTTCGGCACGACGAACCCGCGCACTTCCCCGCCCGCCTCGATGGCGCCGCGGAAGACCGAGAAGGTGGACTCGGCGAACGGCGCCGACAGGTGCTGCAGCTCCATCCCCGGACGCAGGTCCGGCTTGTCGGAACCGAACCGCGCGATCGCGTCGGAGTACGGCATCCGCGGAAATGCCGCCGGCGCCGCTCGGCCCACGAGCGCCATGAGACGGCCCATGAGCGGCTCGAGGATGGAGAAGACGAGGTTCTCGGTCGCGAAACAGATCTCGAGGTCGACCTGAGTGAACTCCGGCTGTCGATCGGCGCGCAGGTCTTCGTCGCGGAAGCACTTGGCGATCTGGAAGTAGCGATCCATACCCGCGATCATCAGGATCTGTTTGAAGATCTGCGGCGACTGCGGCAGGGCGAAGAACTCGCCCGGGTGCACGCGGCTCGGCACGAGATAGTCGCGCGCCCCTTCCGGCGTCGATTTCGTCAGGATCGGCGTCTCGATCTCGAGGAACCGCTGCTCGTCGAAGTAGCGGCGGACCTCGAACGCCACCTTGTGGCGCAGGATCATGTTCTGCTGGAGCCGCTGGCGGCGCAGGTCGAGGTACCGGTATCGCAGCCGCATCTCTTCCGAGACCGGCGTGTCTTCGTTGATCGGGAACGGCGGCGTCTTCGCGTCATTCAACAGCCGGATGTCCCGCGCGGCGACTTCGATCTCGCCGGTCTGGATCTTCGGGTTGACGGCTTCCTTGGCGCGCAAGTCGACGCGGCCGCTGATGCCGACCACGAACTCGGGGCGGAGGCGCTTGGCTGCCTCGGTGAGCGCTTCGTCGCGGACGACGACCTGCGTAATGCCGTAGCGGTCGCGGAGGTCGAAGAACATGACGCCGCCGAGGTCGCGGACCCGATGGACCCACGCCAGCAGGACGACGTCCTTCCCGGCATCAGCGGCGGTGAGATCGCCGCAGGTATGGGTGCGCGCGAGGGTTCCCAGAGGTTGTACGGTCATTCGGTGTCCGATGTGCGAGGCGCGAGGCGCGAGGCGCGGCGAACGGCTTCGCCGACATTGCCACGGGCCACTACCTGTTGTTCGCCGGTCTTGAGGTTCTTCATCTTTATTTCGCCACGCTCGAATTCGTCGCGACCGACCACGGTGACGAACCGCGCGTGCCGGGCGTCCGCGTACTTGAAGGCCTTGCCCAGATCCTTGCCGCCGCGCAATGAATCGGGATAGAGCTCCACGCGCAAATCGACGGCGCGGAGCTCAGTCGCGAGCCGCAGCGATTCGGACGCCAGATCCTCGTCGAAGATCGTGACCAGCACGTCCGGTCCGGTCTCCGCGAGCTTCCCCTCGAACATGTTTCGTTCCGTCATGACCACGAGAATGCGCTCGAGGCCGAGCGAAAAACCGCACGCGGGAATCTGCTCACCGGAGAACATGCCGATGAGTCCATCATACCGGCCGCCGCCGCCGAGGCTGCCGATGCCCTCGACGGCGATCTCCATGATCGCGCCGGTGTAATACGAGAGGCCGCGGGCCAGGCGCGGGGTGAATCGCACATGCCCCTGCGCCGGCGTCGCACGGGCAAGATCGATAATCCGGGTCAGGTTCAGGCTCGCCGCGGCACCCTCTTCGGTCGTGCTGACCAAACGATCGAAGGCGCCGTGGTCTTCGAACGCGTGGAGGCAGATCTCGGCCGCGGAGACCGTGATCCCGCGGGCGACCATGTCCTCGGCTACTTTCTCGCGCCCGATCTTGTCCAACTTGTCGATCGACACGAGGGCGTCTCCGTGCGCCGCCGGATCAATCGACGCGGCGTTCAGGAGCGCTGTCAGGAGCTGGCGATGATTCAACTGGACGACGAAGTCGGTGAACCCCAGCGTCTGCAGCACTTCGCTGACCGCGGCGATCATCTCCGCCTCGACGACCGGCGAGGTTGAGCCGATCGCGTCGACGTCGCACTGGTAGAACTCGCGAAACCGCCCGCGCGCCGGACGGTCGGCGCGCCACACCGGCTGAATCTGGTAGCGCTTGAAGAACCTCGGCAGCTTCGCGCGATGTTCGGCGACCACGCGTGCCAGAGGGACCGTGAGGTCGTAGCGCAGCGCCAGATCCGTTTCGCCGGACGATTCCCCTTCGCCGCGCCGCAGCACTTTGTAAATGAGCTTGTTGCCTTCTTCGCCGTACTTACCGGTCAGCGTCTCGATGTTCTCGAGCGCCGGGGTCTCGAGCGGCTCGAACCCGTAGCGTTCGTAGACCCGCCGCACGGCCTCGATGACGTACTGCCGCCGCCGGACATCGTCGGGCAGAAAGTCGCGCATGCCGCGCGCGGGTTGGGTCTGTTGTCGCGCCACTACTGTGAACTGCCGGCTCTAATCGTCGGGTACTTGATCCCGAGCTGATCGAGGTAGGTCTTGTACCGCGACGGGTCGTAATAGTACTTCTTCATCTCCGGGCGGTACTTGTCCATGATGGCCTTGTTCAGCCAGATGGCCGGTTGATCCTGGGGACGCAGCAGCGGCTCGTATTTCGTGTCCTTGGTCTGGACGTCCTTGAAATACGTCCACGCCTGCTCCACGAGCTCCGGGCGCGACACGAGATCGAGGATCGTCATCGCCTGGACTTTCGCGCCGGCGGTGACGCCCTTGTGGGCGATCGGCGTCGCCATCGAGATGGCGTTCGCCCAGTTGTGGCCGGGCAGCCCCGGGATATTCGACGGGTAGCGGAGCGTGACGGTCGGGACGTTCCAGGAGATGTCGCCGATATCGTCCGAGCCGCCGCCGGTGTTGTTCTGTGCCGGCCCCTGCAGCCCGTCGCGGAGCTGGGTCAGCAGTCCTTCGGCGCGTGGATTCTTCAGCTCCTTTTGCAGCGCTTTCGCGAGCTGCTGATCCTCGTCGCTCCATTTCGGCAGACCGACCTTCTGGATGTTGGCCCAGGTGGTCTCGGCGACGACCTTGTTGAAGTGCCCCGGCCAGGCGCTGCCGAGCACCTTGGTCGGCTGCAGCTCGACGCCGGCCATCATCGCGGCGGCCTTGGCGATCGTATCGCCGGTTTCCCACATCTCCTTGATGTGCGGGTAGTCGGTCTCGCGGAAGTAGTACCAGACCGAGGCGGTGCGAGGGACGACGTTGGGCTGATCGCCGCCGTCGACGATCACGTTGTGGGACCGCTGGCTGAGGCGCAGATGTTCGCGGCGGAAGTTCCAGCCGATGTCCATCAGCTCGACGGCGTCGAGCGCGCTCCGGCCGCGCCAGGGATTCCCCGCTGCATGCGCGGTCTCGCCGAGAAACGAGTACTGGACCGAGACGAGGCCGGTGCCCGAGCCCGCGCCCCACGAGACGCCAAGGTCGTTGCCGACGTGCGTGAAGAGCGCGATGTCGACGTCTTTGAACAGTCCGGCGCGGATGTAGTACGCCTTGGTGCCGACGAGCTCCTCCGCCGTCCCCGGCCAGATCCGGAGGGTGCCGGAGAGGTGCTCGCGCTCCATGATCTTCTTCACGGCGATCGCCGCGGTGATGTTCACCGCCTGGCCGGAGTTGTGCCCCTCGCCGTGTCCCGGCGCCCCCTCGATGATCGGATCGTGCCACGCGACCCCGGGTTTCTGCGACGCCTGCGGAATGCAGTCGATATCGGAGCCGAGCGCGATGACCGGCTTCCCGGATCCCCACGTTGCCATGAAGGATGTCGGGATGCCGGCGATCCCTTCCTGGACCGCGAAGCCGTTCTTCTTCAGGATGTCGATCAGGTAGCGATTGGTCTCGAACTCCTGGAAGCCGAGCTCGCCGTAGCTGAAGATCTGATCGACCATCTGCTGCGAGAACTGGCTCTGACCGTCCACGTCCGCGACCGCTTCCTGTTTCAGGGCGTCCAGTTTGATCGCCGCCGGGGAGGGCTTGGGCGCGGCTTTCGGCGGCGCGGGCTTCTGGGCCATGGGCACGGCGACGACCGCCGCGGCGATCATCAGGGCGATCAGTCCGGATTTCGGCATCCGGAGATTATACCGGGAGGGCCCGGTGTTCGCCCGGACTTGCGCGCCGCCACCCGTTTGCGATATGTAGAAGCCGGAGGCATCATGCCATCGGCTCCCAAGTCCGACCTGCCACAGGGCACCCTCGACATGCTGATCCTGCAGGTGGTGGCGCTCGAGCCCATCCACGGCTATGCCATCGCTCAACGGATCCGGCAGATCTCCCGTGACGCCGTCCAGGTGCCGCAAGGATCGCTCTACCCTGCTCTGCACCGCCTCGAGAACCGGAAGGTCCTGGTCGCCGAGTGGAAGGCGTCGGAGACCGGCCGCGACGCGAAGTACTACCGTCTCACATCAAAAGGGCGCGCCTACCTCGAAGCCGAAACGGCGAACTGGGAGCGGCTGTCGGCGGCGATCCGCCTGATCCTCCGCGCCGCGGAGAAAGGAGGCGCGGCATGAACTGGTGGCAGCGCCTGCGCGGCCGGGGGCGGCTCGAGGACGAACTGGACGCCGAGCTGCGCTTCCACTTCGATCGGCTAGTCGCCGACTCCATCGCCGGCGGCCTGTCGGAGGACGACGCCCGGCGCCGCGCGCGCGCCGAGTTCGGCGGCTTGGAGACGATCGGCGCGGCTGCTCCTCAAGGAGCGCCGCATGACGCTCGTCGCCGTGCTCGCCCTCGCCCTCGGGATCGGCGTGAACAATACCCAGTTCACCGTCGTGAACGCGCTCTGCCTCCGCGGCCTGCCGGTGCCCGGCGTCGACCGTCTGGTCGACGTCTCCAACCGCGACGAAACACGCCGCGGCCTGCCATTGTCGCTGAGGGAATTCGAGGAGCTCCGGTCAGCGCCGCCCACCGCGCTCGACAGCGTGGCCGCCTACGCCAGCCGGCCGGCGGTCCTGCGCGACGAGGAGCGCGCGGCCGAGCGGACGACCGTCGCCTACGTCTCCACCAACGCACTCTCGACCATCGGCGTGCAGCCGATGCTCGGGCGTGACTTCCAGCCGGATGAAGGTCACGCGGGACGCGCCGCAGTCGCGATCCTTGCCGCGAACGTCTGGCGGAGCCGGTACGGCGGCGACCCCGCCGTCGTCGGCAGTCTCGTCAAGATCAACGGCAGTCCAGTGCTGGTTGTGGGCGTCATGCCTGCCGGATTCAGGTTCCCTGACAACGCGGACGTCTGGCAGCCGCTCGCCGCGCTGGAACTCCCAGCCGACCTACGACAGGTGAGCGTGTACGGCCGGCTGTCACCCGACATGACGATCGCGGGGGCGCAAGCAGCCGTTGAGACCGTACTGACGCGACCGGCCGGCGCCGCCGGCAAGAGCGGGACGGTCCGCCCGGTCGTCGTCCCCATCAACGATCGCTATAACGGCGACATCACCAACCCGGCATGGATTGCCTTCATCACCGTCGGCGTGCTGTTGGTGCTGATCGCCTGTTCGAACGTCGCCACGCTACTCCTCGCGAGCGCCGTACGGCGCTCGCGCGAGATGGCGATCCGGATGGCGCTCGGCGCGACCCGCGTGCGAATCGTGCGTCAGTTGCTCGTCGAGGGCGCCATCCTGGCCTGCGCGGGCGGCATCGCGGCAGTCGCGATCTCGCTGGCCGGACTCCGCGTGCTTGCGGCGGCGATTCCCGCCGGCGGCCTCCCATATTGGGTCACGCTGACGATGGATGGCCGGGTCATGGCGGTTCTGGCGTTCGTGTGTCTGGGCACTGTCCTCCTGTTCGGACTCGCGCCGGCGCTGCAGCTCGCGCGCGCACGCCCCAACGCCGCCATCAAGGAAACCACGCTGAACGCCAGCCAGGATCGCGGATCCGCGCGGTGGACGTGGTTCTTCCTAACCGCGCAGCTCGCGCTGACCGTCATGATTCTCTCGAAGCTCGGTCTGACAATCGCGAATTACCGCGCCGGCCAGGGCAGCGAGCCCGTTCTGGATGCGCGGCACATCCTGACGTTCGGACTTACGCTCCCGGAGAAACCGTACGGCGAACCGGGCCGGCGCGAGACCTTCTACCGGAATCTCCGCGAGGCGTTGATCGCGCCCGGGCGCGCTTCGGCTCTGACCGTCGCCAGCGCGCTGCCGACCGGCGGACGGGCCCGCAGCATCGCGCCCGACGACCAGCCGCTGACGGCGACGTCGCCGCTCGTCAGAACGGTGGCGATCGACACGGCGTACCTCCACACGCTCGGACTTTCTGTGGTTGAAGGGCGATCCTTCGCCGACAACTCGTCCGCAGACGAGAAGACCGGCCTCGTGGTCAACCAGCGGTTCGCAGAATTGTTCCTGCCCGGCGGAACGCACGTTGGCCGGAGGATTCGCCTGGGTGCTCCACGCGGAGCGGCGGGAACGCCCGACGAAGTGCGCACAGTCATCGGTGTCGTCCCTTCGCTGCGCGAACAACCCACCGCTGAGCCGCTGCCCGCCGCGTTCGTGCCGATCACGGAGGCCGGCCTGTCGAACGCGGTGGTCCTGGCACGGGCAGACGTCGATCCGGCGATCCTCGCGCCGATGATTCGCGATCAGGTGCGGCGGCTCGACCCGGAGATTCCGGTCAACGGCCTCCTGACGCTCGAGGACGCGAACTGGCGCGCGCGCTGGAACTCGCGCGTGTCGTCCGGCATCATCACGACGATCGCGCTAATCGCCCTGGCGCTTGCGACCGTCGGTTTGGCCGCGTTGACCGCGCACGCGGTCGCCCAGCGCAGCCGCGAACTCGGTATTCGCCTGGCCCTGGGAGCGACGCCGCCGGGCATGGTCATGCTCGTGCTGCGGCGGGTGCTCTTCCAGGTCTTCGTCGGCGTCGTGGTGGGATCGATCGGAGCCAAGGCGTGGGACCCCGGAACCGGCGCTGGGGACCTCGCAGGGGCGGTGCTGGTGGTCGTGGTGGTGATCGTCACGGTGTCCGCCTGGCCCGCGGCGCGCGCCGGGCGGATCGATCCGCTGCAGATGCTGCGCGACCAGTAGGGAGGGACGCGCACAGTTCGGGACCACAAGATGTCGTCCGGCGACAGAAGTATTACAGTCGGCGCCGGCCCCCGTTGGTATCGTCGCCCGATGGCGGCACGAGCGATCGCGGCGGAGCTGAGGTACGGGCGCAAGCACCAAAGCGGGTTGAACCGTATTACGACCGTGGCGATGGTTGCCTTCCATTCTGGAGCCGTCGCCGCGTTGTTCTTCCTCCGGCCTGGCGCGATCCTCGCGGCAGTGGGCCTCTATGTCATGTCCGGCATGCTCGGCATCGGCATGGGCTACCACCGGCTGCTCACCCACCGCGGCTACAAGACCTACAGGTGGGTCGAGTATGTCCTCACGTGGTGCGGCACGCTGGCGCTCGAAGGCGGCCCGGTGTTCTGGGTCGCCACGCATCGCGTCCACCATCAGCACTCCGACCGCGAAGGGGATCCGCACACGCCGCGCGAGGGCACTTGGTGGGCACATGCGGGTTGGATCCTGAGCGGCGCGGGCCTCCACCACGACGCCTCCGTGCTCGCACGCTACGCGCCCGACCTGACGCGCGATCCCGTACAGGTCTGGCTATCCAAATGGCACTGGACATCGAATGTCATCGTCGGGCTCGCGCTCCTGGCCTTTGGCGGCGTGCCCTACGTGCTCTGGGGCATCTTCCTTCGTACGACTGTCGGCCTCCACGCCACATGGCTCGTGAACTCCGCCACGCACAAATGGGGATCGCGCCGGTTCGACACCCGCGACGATTCCACCAACAACTGGTGGGTCGCGCTTCTGACGTTCGGCGAGGGATGGCACAACAACCATCACGCACACCCGACTAGCGCGCGCCACGGCCTCGCCTGGTATGAAGTCGATCCCAACTGGATGGGCATCCGGGCGCTCCAGACGCTCGGCCTCGCCTGGGACATCAAGTCTTATCCGAGGGGCCTCGCCCCTCGGACTCCCCGGCACGCGCCCTCGGTCGCCGCTTCGCCGGCTCCCTCCGGGCGCGTGGCTCGCTCGCTGCCGCTCGCTCGCGACTGAACGATAATAGGAGCGGTGATCCTCGACCGCTTCAATCGGCCGCTGCGCAGTCTGCGCATCTCCGTCACCGACCGGTGCAATCTGCGCTGCCAGTACTGCATGCCCGAGCCGGACTACGCGTGGCTGCCGCGCGAGAGCCTCCTCGATTTCGAGGAGATCGCCGTCCTCGCGGACGTGTTCGCGGCGCTCGGCGTGGACCGCGTGCGCCTGACCGGCGGTGAGCCGCTCCTCCGGCGCGACGTGCCACGGCTCATCGAGCTCCTCGCGGCGCGCCCGGCGATCCGGGACCTGGCGCTGACGACCAATGGCGTGCTCCTCGCCGGCCAGGCCGCACAGCTTCGCTCCGCCGGGCTGCACCGCCTCACGATCAGCCTCGATACCCTCCGGCGCGATCGTTTCCAGGCGCTGGCGCGGTTCGACGAGCTGCCGGCCGTGCTCGCCGGAATCGACGCCGCCGCGCGCGCGGGTTTCGACGCCCTCAAAATCGATACGGTCGTCCTGCGCGGGCGGAACGACGACGAGCTGCAGCCGCTGCTCGAGTTCGGCCGGACAGTCGGCGCCGAAGTCCGCTTCATCGAGTACATGGACGTCGGCGGCGCGACCCGCTGGTCGATGGACGCCGTGGTGTCCGGACGGGAGATCCTGGCGCGGCTGACGGAGATCTATGGTGCCGTCGAGAGTCTGCCAGGCCGCGATTCGGCGCCGGCGGAGCGCTTCCGGCTCCCCGACGGAACGACATTCGGCATCATTGCCTCGACGACGGAACCCTTTTGTGCGGCATGCGACCGCAGCCGTCTCACGGCGGACGGACTCTGGCTGCTGTGCCTGTATGCGCGCGGCGGTCTCGACCTTCGCCATCCACTGCGCGAAGGCGCGACGCGCGAAGAGCTCGAGCACCTGATCTCGACCGTGTGGTCGATGCGCGCCGACCGCGGCGCCGAGGAACGACTCGAGTCGCCCGCGCGCGACGTGTTGATACCGGTCGCCGCCCTCAAGCGGGACGCGCACCTCGAGATGCACACACGGGGCGGGTAGGGCAGACAGGGCGGTTCACGATCCGCCGCTACTTACGCAGCGTCGCGGGCCAGTTGAGCGTGACGCTGATCGGCGTCGGGTGGTCGAGCGGCTTGAGCAGCAGGAGGCTTCGCCCGTCCGGCGCGACGTCGTAGCTCGTCCGCCAGCCGAGCGAGCCCGCTCCCCACGTCGGTAACGAAGTCCGGAAGAGCGGGGCCGCCATTCCGGCTTCGACGTCGTCGTGGAGCGGCACCGCGACGAGCATGCCGTCGAGTTCGAGAAAGAATATCTCCGATCGATCGCGGCGCCAACGGGCCTGCACGCCACCGCGGATCGACACCTGCAGCCTCTTTCCCGCGTGCGGAAACGTCTGCACGTAGATCTCATTGCGGCCGGTTTCATTCGAGGTGTATGCGAGCCATCTGCCGTCCGGTGAAATCTGCGCCTGATTTTGATCGGCGTCGGCGTGAAAGTACAGGAAGGGTTGACGACTTCCCGCGAGCGGCAGGACCCACAGATCCCGATCCCGTGACGGGCCCGCTTGGCTGAAAACTATGAAGCGTCCGTCGGCGGACAGATCCTGGAGCTCGCAAATCGCCGGACATTCGAACAGCACGGTTTCAGCGCCTCCCTTGGCCGACGTCTGATAAAACCCGGTCCGGCCCGTGGCCCGATTCGACTGGAACACGATGTGCCTGCCGTCCCCAGACCAGAGCGGCGTGTTGTCGGACGCGCGATCGAATGTCAGCCGCGTGCCGTGGCCCGCGGTGTCGTATACCCAGATGTCTTCCGCGCCAAGCGGACCCACAGTCGCAGCGATCCGCCTGTCCGGCGCGGCGCGCGGCGGCGCCTGGAGCACCGCCGGCTCGCCCAGCACGTCGACGCAGCGTCCGGCGCGATCGCACCAGTCGAGCTGCAGGGTGAGCACTGAGGCGTCGACGACCGCGAGGGAACCCTCCGTCGACGCTGAAAAGGCGTTGTGGGCAGCGCCGGGCACGCCCATCACGTTCTGCATGACGAGGGCCGCGTCGCCGGTCAGCTGGAGCCGCTCAGGATCGAACGGCTGCGCCATCAGCGCCAAATCGTCGCGCATGAATAGCAGATAACCGGACGCGTACATGCCCTTGAATTCCGTCCGCCTGACGAAGGTCGCAGTCGGCGCATCCACTGACGCCAGGTACAGGCCGCGGCGCTCGCCGGTCCCGCCGAACAGCAGAAAATGCCGGCCGTCCGGCAGAAACCGCGGCCAGACGGACGGTCTGAGGTCGGTTTGGCGCTCGTCCTTGACCTCAATCGGCGTGATGGCGCCGCCGGCGGCGGACACCTTCGACAGCCCGCCGGGCGTTGTGATGAACAGAATGGTGCCGTCGGGCGCCCACGTCCCACCCGCCCGCGACGCGGCACTCGCGATGATCTCGACGGTGCCGCTCTGCAGATCGATGCGCTTCAACTTCCCTTCCGCAAAGAAACCCACCGACGTGCTGTCCGGCGACCAGAACGGATGCGCGG
>Ga0310810_10006828_pt1 | contig 12944 bp, 7 predicted proteins | sample NCmetagenome_FD_207641 | JGI IMG/M metagenome (GOLD analysis project Ga0310810, IMG submission 207641) | Soil microbial communities from experimental microcosm in Duke University, North Carolina, United States - NC | ecosystem: Engineered > Artificial ecosystem > Soil microcosm > Unclassified ... | reverse complement strand
AAGGGTGACTCACGTGAAGGGTGACTCACGTCAGATGTTCGCCGGCGCGGACGCGCCGGCCTCGGTCAGACCCGCCTCGAGCGCCACGGCGCCGCTCCGGGCCACTTCCAGGATCTCGAACCGCTCGAGCGCCCGGATGCACGACAGCACGAAGGCCTCGGAGCCGGTGAGCTCCACGATGGTGGCCTCGGGATCGTCGTCCACCACCGACGCGTGATAGAGCTGCACCACGTCGAGCAGCTCGCCGTAGCGGTCCCCCGTGGCGCGCACCTTGACGAGCGCGAGCTCGCGGGTGACACCGTCGCGAGCCGGGAACGCGGTCGCGGCACGCACCCCCACGACCTTCTGCAGCTGCTGGACGGCGCGCTCGGCGGTCGCCTCGTCGGATTGGATCATGATCGTCAGTCTCGAGACGCCCGGGGTAACCGTGGGGCCCACGGCGATGCTCCGCACGGGCAGGTTCCGCCGCCGGATGAGCCCGACGGCGCGGTTGAAGGTGATGAGACGATCCTCGAGCAGGACGGTGACGGCGCGCGGCATCGTCGTCGTCATACCGTGACCGCCTCCGACTCGATCGGCTCGCTGAGCGAGGCGCCCGGCGGGATCATCGGGAACACGTTGGCTTCCTGCTCGATCAGGAATTCCACGAGCGCGGGGCCGTCGTGCGCCAGAGCGGCGCGCACCACGCCGTCCACCTGCTCCGCCCGCTCCACCCGGAACCCCGGAATGCCATAGGCCCCGGCGAGGCCGACGTAGTCGGGGCTCCAGATCGGGGTCGCCGAGTAGCGCCGCCCGTGGAAGAACTGCTGCCACTGGCGCACCATCCCCAGGTAGCCGTTGTTGAAGATCGCCATCTTCACCGGGATGCGCTCCTGCACCATGGTGGCGATCTCCTGCAGGTTCATCTGGAACCCGCCGTCGCCCGAGATGGCCCACACGGGCTCGTCGGGGCGTCCGAGCGCGACGCCCATGGCCGCGGGCACGGCGAACCCCATCGTGCCGAGGCCGCCCGACGTGATGTGGGTGTTGGGCCGCTGGTAGCGGAACAGCTTGGCCACCCACATCTGGTGCTGCCCCACGTCCGACACGATGGTGCACCGGCCGGCCGTGCACTCCTCGAGCGCTGCGAGGATGCCGTCGGGGGACAGCCCGCCCTTGAAGCTCTCCACCCGGGGGCGCACGAAGCTCTCGATCTCGGCGCGCCAGCCGTCGCAGTGCCGCGGCTCGACGGCGTCGAGCAGCGCGCGCAGGATCGCCCGGGCGTCGCCCACGAGGCCCACCGTCACCGGCACGTTCTTGCCGATCTCGGACGGATCCAGCTCGATGTGGATGACCTTGGCGCCCCGCGCGAAGGCCGCCAGGTTGCCCGTGACCCGGTCGTCGAACCGGAGCCCCACGCCGATGATGAGGTCCGCCTGCTGGATGGCGCGGTTGACATGGACCTCGCCGTGCATGCCCGGCATGCCGAGGTGCAGCGGGTGGGACTCGGGAAAGGCGCTGATCCCGAGCAGGGTCGTGATGACCGGGCTGCCGGTGCGTTCGGCCAGCTCGCGGAGCTCGGCGTAGGCGCCGCTCAGAATGACACCGTGGCCCGCCATGATGAGCGGCCGCTCGGCCCGCGCGATGAGGCGGGCGGCTTCGACCACCGCGAACTGGCTGGAAGACGGCACCCCGAAATGACGGGGCGTCGTGTCCTTTCGTCCTTCCGTCATTCCGTCCTTCCACTCCAGCTTTTGGTTCTGCACGTCCTTCGGGACGTCGAGCAGCACCGGGCCCGGACGTCCCTCACACGCCACCGCGAACGCCTCGTGCACGGCGTCCGCCAACTCCTCGACGTCCTCGACCAATCGGCTGTGCTTGGTGATGGGCTGCGTGATGCCGATGATGTCGGTCTCCTGGAACGCGTCCCGGCCGATCATGGCCCGCGGCACCTGGCCGGTGATGGCCACCAGGGGCGTGTTGTCCATGTGCGCGGTCGCGATGCCGGTGACCAGGTTGGTCGCACCCGGCCCCGAGGTCGCCACGCACACGCCCGGGCGGCCGGTCGCCCGCGCGTAACCATCGGCGGCATGCGCGGCGGCCTGCTCGTGGCGCACCAGCACGTGCCGGAGGTCCGGATGCTCGGGCAGCGCGTGGTAGAACGGCATGATCGCGCCGCCGGGATAGCCCCACAGCACCTCCACCTTCTCCCGCAGGAGGGCCCGGCAGAGGATCTGCGCGCCAGTCAGCTGTTCGGCCATCACACGCCCCAGAGGTAGATGGCGTTGAGCGAGCTGGCCTCGAGGCGGTCCGCGTTGTGGGCCTTGTTGAGCGCGTGGATCAGCGCCCGGGCGCTCGCCTCCACGATGTCGGTCGAGGCGCCGTTGCCCGAGAGGGACTTGCCGTCCACCTTCGCCTGCAGGAACACCTGCCCCACGCTGTCGCGGCCGGGCGTGAGCGAGCGGAGCGAGAGGCTCAGCACCTCGATCTGGCGGCCGAGGATGTCGCTGATCGCCGTGAACGCGGCGGCGATCGGGCCGTCGCCGGTGCCTCGCGCAGAGCGCTCCCCGGCCCACGGGCCGGTCATCCGCACCTCGGCGGTCGGCGTGATGCTCCCGCACACCACCCGCAGATGGCTGAGCTGGTACTCCTCGGGCGCGTCGTGGAAGCTCTCGTGGACCAGCGCCAGCAGGTCCTCGTCGAGGATCTCGCGCTTGCGGTCGGCGAGGGCGGTGAACTGGCGGTACACCTCGGCAAGCTGGAGCTCGGTCAGGTCGTAGCCCAGCTCGCGGTAGCGGCGCTCGAGCGCGTGACGGCCCGAATGCTTGCCCAGCACCAGCGTCGAGCGCGGAATCCCGACCATTTCGGGACGGATGATCTCGTAGGTGAGGCCGTTCTGCAGCATGCCGTGCTGGTGGATGCCGGCCTCGTGGGCGAATGCGTTCCGGCCGACGATCGCCTTGTTGGGTTGCGGGAAGCTGCCGGTGAGATACGAGAGCAGCTGACTGGTGCGGTAGATCTCGCGGGTGTCCACGTTGCAGCGGAAACCCAGCGCCGGCCCGCGCACGTGGCTGGCCATGACCAGCTCCTCCATGGCCGCGTTGCCCGCCCGCTCCCCGATGCCGTTGACGGTGCATTCCACCTGCCGCACGCCGGCGGCGATGGCGGCGAGCGAGTTGGCCACGGCCAGCCCCAGGTCGTCGTGGCAATGGGCGCTCAGGACCACGCCGTCCGCGCCGGGCACGCGGGCGAGCACGGTCCGGAACAGGTTGCCGTACTCCTCGGGCATCGCGTAGCCCACCGTATCGGGCAGGTTGATCGTCCGCGCGCCCTCCTGGATCGCCGCCTCGACGATGCGGCAGAGGAAGTCGGTATCGGTCCGGCTGGCGTCCTCGGCCGAGAACTCGACGTCGTCGGTGTACTGCCGCGCCTGGCGGATGGCCGCGCGCGCCCGGGCGAGCACGTCCTCGCGGGTGGTCTTGAGCTTGTCCCGGATGTGCAGGTCCGAGGTCGAGATGAACACGTGCAGGCGGCCGCGGGCGGCCGGGCGGAGGGCCTCGCCGGCCAGCTCGATGTCGCGGTCGTGGCACCGGGCCAGCGCGGCGATCACGGGGCGGCGCACCTCGGCGGCAATCTGCTCGACGCTCCGGTAGTCCCCCTCCGACGCGGCCGGGAATCCGGCCTCCATGACGTCCACGCCGAGGGCGTCGAGCTGCCGGGCGAGTCGAAGCTTCTCCTCGGGGGAGAGGCTGTTGCCGGGGGCCTGCTCGCCGTCGCGCAGAGTGGTATCGAAGATCAGGACGTCGTGGATCGACATAAGGGGCCGGCTCGTCAGGTGAAGGGAAAAATGAAAAGCGCCGCGGACCTCTGGGTCCGCGGCGCCGGTGCATTCGGTGGAGACTTACGCTCTCACGCTGCTCATGTCGGCACGCCGCGGACCCCTGGCTCACCAATAAGGACGGTAAGCAGGAGGCTAAGGAGGACGACGACGAGCACCAGACCGAGCAGCATGGGAGTCCGATCAGCGCCGATGAGAAAGCCGGGCGGCGTGCCCGGCGGCCGAATCAGGATATTCAGCCTAACGGTTGGACCCGACGGATGTCAAGGGGGGACGGGCGCTTGACACATGCACGCCAGTGCATAATAATACGCCCATGAACGCGCACACGCAGATGAAGCCGGTCGCCGCCCTTATTAACCTCGCCACCGCTCTGGGAGCGACCGGGTAGGTCTGCGCGTTCAGGAACCAGACCCCGGCCCGCTCCCACAACGGAGCGGGCTTTTGTTTGCCCCGCATCGGCCTCTCCGGCCGCCAGGGGCGCCAACCGTAGGAGGCACCATGGCCGCCCCTGGGCAGCGGATCCACCCGGCCGGTTCCCGCTCGTCGGACCCCCGACACGCCGCCACCTTCGCCGAAGGCGCGCTCGACGCCACGCGCGAGCACGACGCCTGTGGCGTCGGCTTCGTTGCGCACGCCTCGGGGGTGCGCTCGCACGAGGTGGTCGGGATGGCGCTCGAGGCGGTGGCGCGCGTCGCCCATCGCGGCGCGGCGTCGACCGATAACTCCGGTGACGGGGCGGGCCTCCTCACTCAGATTCCCCACCGGCTGTTCTACCGCGACGCGTATCGCCTGGGCCTGCACCTGCAGCCCGGGCTCCCGTTCGGGGTGGGCGCGTTCTTCCTCCCGCGCGAGCCGCAGGCGCTGGGCCAGGCCGTGGCCCTGATCGAGGCCGTGCTGGCGGAGGACGGGATTCCCTTCCTCGGGTGGCGCGACGTGCCGACCCATGGCGCCGCGCTCGGCCCAACGGCGCTCGCCTCGTGCCCGGTGATCCGCCAGGTCCTGGTGGGCCGCCCGGCGCTCGCCGCCGACGAGGAGCAGTGGGAGCAGGCCCTGTACCTGTCCCGACGAGAGATGGAGCGACGCGCCGAGGAGCGGAATCTCCCGGGGTTCTACGTCTGCAGCCTCTCCTGCCGCACCATCGTCTACAAAGCCCTGCTCACCGGGACCCAGCTCCCCGCGTTCTTCACCGACTTTCGCTACCCGGAGTACGAGAGCGCCATCGCCGTCTTCCACCAGCGCTACTCGACCAATACGCTGCCCAGCTGGCCCCTGGCGCAGCCGTTCCGTCTGCTGGCGCACAACGGCGAGATCAACACCCTGTGGGGCAACCGCAACGCGATGACCATGCGGCAGCCGATGCTCGCGTCGCCGGTCTGGGGCCGGAAGATCGAGCGCCTGCGCCAGGTCATCTGGCGCGAGGGCAGCGACTCGGCCAGCCTGGACAACGCCATGGAGCTCCTGGTGCGCTCGGGCCGGGACGTGGTGCACACGGCGATGATGATGGTCCCGCAGGCGTGGGAGAAGTACTCGGACCTGGATCCGGCGGTGAAGGCGTTCTACGAGTACCACCAGTGCGTGCTCGAGCCGTGGGACGGGCCGGCCGCCATCGCGTTTACGGACGGCGTGCTGTGCGGCGCGTCGGTGGACCGGAACGGCCTCCGCCCCTCCCGCTACAAGGTGCGCCGCGACGGACTGGTCGTCTCGGGGTCCGAGGTCGGACTGGTGGACCTCGATCCGCGCGAGGTCGTCGAGTGCGGCAAGGTCGGCCCGGGGGAGGTGCTGGTGGTGGACACCCGGCGCGGCGAAGTGGTCCGGAACATCGATGCCAAGCGCGAGGTGGCGGGCCGGCGGCCCTACGCCCGGTGGGTGGCGCGCCACATGGCGACGCTGGTCCCCGATCCCGCGCGCGTCCCGCCGGTCCACACCGGCGAGGCGCTCACCCGCGCGCAGCGGAGCTTCGGCTATGGCTTCGAGGATCTCCGGCTCGTGCTCGAGCCGATGGGCGGCACCGGCGCCGACCCGGTGTGGAGCATGGGCGACGATACGCCGATTCCGCCGCTCTCGGCCGTGCCGCAGAGCCTGTACGCCTATTTCCGGCAGCGGTTCGCGCAGGTGACCAATCCGCCGATCGACTCGCTCCGGGAATCGATGGTGATGTCGCTGCGCATGCATCTGGGCCGGCGCGGGTCGCCGCTGCTCGAGCGGCCCAGCTACGCGCGCATGCTGCGCCTGGAGCATCCGGTGCTGCTGCCGGAGGAGATGGCCGCCCTGCGCAACGTGGCGGGGTTCTCGACGGTCACGCTCGACGCCGTGTGGGATACCACCCGCGGGGTCGAGGGCCTGCGTCCGGCGCTCACCGCGCTCCGGCGCGCGGCGGAGCGGGCGGCCCGCCGGGGCGCGCGCATCCTGATCATCAGCGACCGCGCCGCCGACGCCACCCACGCGCCGGTCCCGATGCTCCTCGCCATCGGCGCGGTACGGCAGCACTTGGTGCATACGGGCCTCCGGGCGCGCGTCGGCCTGGTGGCCGAGGCGGGCGACGCCTTCGACATCCACCACTTCGCCACCCTCATCGGCTACGGCGCCGAGGCGGTGCATCCCTGGCTGGCCCTGGCCACGCTGGACGGCATGTTCGGCGAAGCCCGCGAGCCATCCCGGCGCGAGCGCGAGGCCGAGGCGGCCCCCCGTCCCGCGCCGGCCGAAGCGCGCGCCCAATTCCGCTCGGCGGCGGAAAAGGGGTTGCTCAAGATCCTCTCGAAGATGGGCATCTCGACCCTGAGCTCCTATTGCGGCGCACAGATCTTCGAGGTGCTCGGCCTGGGCCATGAGGTCATCGCCGCCTGCTTCGCGGGCACGGCGTCGCCGCTGGGCGGCATCGGCTTCGAGGAGATCGCCGAGGACGTCCTGGCGCGGCACCGCGCGGCGTTCCCGGAGCCGGCCGCCGCGCCGGTCTCCCTGCCCGATCACGGCCGCGTGCGCTTCCGGAAGGAGGGGGAGGACCACGGTTGGGCGCCGCCGGTGGTGGTCGCCCTGCAGCAGGCCGTGAAGGCGAACGGCCCCGAGGCCTACGGCGGCTTTCTGGTGAAGCACAACGCCCGGCGGCCGGCCGGACCCCGCGATTTGCTCACGGTGCGCCCCGGTGCGTCGGTGCCGCTCGAGGAAGTCGAGCCGGCGGAGTCGATCCGCACCCGGTTCGTGTCGTCGGCGATGTCCCTCGGCGCCCTCTCGCCGGAGGCGCACGCCACGCTGTCCATCGCCATGAACCGGATGGGCGCGCGCTCGAACTCGGGCGAGGGCGGCGAGGATCCGCAGAACTATCACGGGTTCGGCAACGGCGACCGGGCGGACAACCGCATCAAGCAGGTGGCGAGCGCGCGGTTCGGGGTCACCACCGAGTATCTCACCCGGGCGGAGGAGCTCGAGATCAAGATCGTCCAGGGCGCCAAGCCCGGCGAAGGCGGCCAGCTTCCCGCCCACAAGGTCACCGACCTGATCGCGCGACTCCGGCACTCGGTGCCCGGCGTGTCGCTCATCTCGCCGCCGCCGCACCACGACATCTACTCGATCGAGGATCTGGCCCAGCTCATCCACGATCTCAAGACGGTGAACCCCCGCGCGCGCGTGGGCGTGAAGCTGGTGTCCGAGACCGGCGTGGGAACGGTCGCTGCCGGCGTGGCGAAGGCGTATGCCGACTATGTGCTCATCGCCGGGCACAATGGCGGGACCGGGGCCTCACCGCTCTCCTCCATCAAGCACGCCGGCTCGCCCTGGGAGCTGGGGCTGGCGGAGGCGCAGGCGACGCTGGTGCGGAACGGGCTGCGACACCGGATCGAGGTCCGGACCGACGGGGGGCTCAAGACCGGACGCGACGTCGTGATCGCGGCGCTCCTGGGCGCGGAGTCGTACGGGTTCGGCACCGCGCCTCTGGTGGCGATGGGCTGCGCCATGGCCCGGCAGTGTCACGTCAATACCTGCCCGACCGGCATCGCGACCCAGCGCGAGGACCTGCGCGCCAAGTTCAAGGGGACGCCGGAGCAAGTCATCACCTACTTCACGCTGCTGGCAGAAGAGGTGCGGCAGATCCTCGCCGGGATGGGCTTCCACAGCCTGGACCAGATCGTCGGCCGGAACGATCTGCTGCGGCGGGTCGAGCGACCCGACGTGCCGCGGGCCCAGATGCTGGATCTGTCCCTGCTGCTCGCGCCGCCGCCCGCCGACGAATTCCCGGGCCTGACCCGGGCGCTTCGCCGCACCGAGGCGCGCAACGACCGTCCGGGGGTGGTGTCCCTCGACGCCGAGGTGCTCACCGACCTCGAGCCGTATCTCGAGAGCGGCCTGCCGTTCTCGGGCAACTACCCGATCCACAACCACCACCTGGCCGTGGGCGCGCGCGTCGCCGGAACCATCGCGGAGCGCCACGGCGATGCCGGCCTGCCGGCCGGCTCGGTGCGCCTCCGCTTCACCGGCAGCGCGGGACAGAGCTTCGGCGCCTTCAGCTGCCGGGGCATGCACCTGGAGCTCGAGGGCGAGGCCAACGACTACGTCGGCAAGGGGCTGAGCGGGGGGGAGCTGATCATCCGGCCGTTCCGGCGGGCCGCGTACGCGGACGTGTCGCACCAGCACCTGATCATCGGCAACACGATCCTGTATGGGGCCACGGCCGGGAAGCTGTTCGCGGCCGGCCAGGCGGGCGACCGGTTCGCCGTCCGCAACTCGGGAGCCGTCGCGGTTATCGAGGGCGCCGGCAACCATTGCTGCGAATACATGACCGGCGGCATCGTCGTGGTGCTTGGTCGGGCCGGGCGGAACTTCGGCGCCGGCATGTCCAACGGCGTCGCGTACGTAATAGACGAGGCCGGCACGTTCGAGAGCAGGGTGAACCCGGACATGGTCGAGGTCGCGTCGCTGGACTCGGAGGACATCGCGCTGCTGCACCGACTGGTGCGCGAGCACGAGGAGAAGACGGCCAGTCCCCGCGCTCGCCGGATGCTGGTGCAGTGGGACCAGTTCGTGCCGCTGTTCCGGAAGGTGGCCCCCAAGGACGCCGCGCAGCTGGTGGTGGCGGCGCGGAACGCGTACCTGCAGTCCGCGGCGGCCGAGCTCGAGCTCATACCGGCCCGCCGGAGCGCCTGAGACGGGCTTCCGCTGGAGCGGGCGGCAGGCGCTGATTCGCAGCGCTCGGGAGCGGAGCCCGCTGCCGGACCGTCAGGCAAAGGGACCGTCCGCCTGAGAGTTATGGTGTCACGCCTGGGCCCGGCCGCAGCGTGGTGATCTGGGGGCCAGGTGTCACCCCTCTTGCGGGGACGGGGATGTACCCGTAACTTGCTGGTCAGCAAGCAAGCATACCGCCGGAGACCCCGATGGCCCAACGACCGGAAAAGGAACGCGACGCCAGCCGCTCCCGCGCGGCCATCCTCGACGCCGCCGAGCGCCTGTTCGCCGAGCGCGGCTACGACGCCACCAGCCTGACCGAGGTGGGCGCCGCCGCCGGCGTCAGCCGAGGCACCCCAGGCTACTTCTTCGGCAGCAAGGCCGACCTCTATCGCGCCGTACTGGACCGCGCCTTCGCCGAGGTCCGCGAGGCGGTGCGCGCCGGCCGAGCACGGGCGCTCGCCAGCAGCCAGAGTCCCGAGGCGATCCTCGCCGGCGCGGTCTCGGACTATTTCGACTTCCTCTCGGCCCGACCCAACTTCGTCCGGCTGATCGAGCGCGAGGCCCTGAGCGGGGCCGGCCTGCCGGAGGGCGTGAGCCATCTCTCGGCTGGGCAGGAGGCGCTGGCCGCGATCAGCGCCGAGCTAGGGCTCGACGACGCCGAGTCGGGCGACGCGGCCCAGCTGCTCCTCAGCATCATCTCGCTCTGCTGGTTCCCCCTGATCCATGCCCGGACCGTCGCGCCGGCCGTGGGCGTCGAGCTCGAGCGCGTCGGCGACTTCGAGCGCCGGAAGCGCCACGTGGTCAGCCTGGTGCTCCACGGACTCGCCGGCCTCACCCGTTCGACCGCGCCCACCCTTGCCGAGGCCGAGAGCCATGACTGACGTCCTCACGCCCCCCGCCCCGCCGCGCCAACCGCTCGCCACCGAGCAGGAGGCGCGAGAAGTCGCCGAGGCGGCCCGCGAAAAGGAGTGGCAGGCTCCGAGCTTCGTCCGCGAGCTGTTCGAAGGCTCGTTCCGCCTCGACCTAGTCCACCCGTTCCCCGTGATGGATGCTGCCGACGTGGAGCGCGCCCGGCCTTTCATGGAACGGCTCGAGCGCTTTCTGCGCGACCGGGTGGACAGTGATCGGATCGACCGCGAAGGCAAGATCCCGCCGGACGTGATTCAGGGGCTGCGGGATCTCGGCGCCTTCGGCATCAAGATCCCGCAGGAATACGGCGGGCTCGGTCTGAGCCAGACGGCGTACACCCACGCGATCGGCATGGTCACGAGCGTGGACGGCAACCTGACCGCGCTGCTCTCGGCGGCGCAGTCGATCGGCGTGCCCCAGCCGCTCAAGATCTTCGGAACGCCGGAACAGAAGCGGCGCTATCTGCCGCGCCTGGCCAAGGGCGCGATCAGCGCGTTCGCCCTCACCGAGAGCAACGTCGGCAGCGATCCCGCCGCCATGCAGACCAACGCGGTGTTGTCCGACGACGGGACGCACTACGTCCTCAACGGCGAGAAGCTGTGGTGCACCAACGGCACCATCGCCGAGCTCATGGTGGTCATGGCCCGGACCGGCCCCAAGAAGATCACGGCGTTCATCGTCGAGACCGCCTGGCCCGGGGTCGAGGTGGTCCAGCGCCTCCACTTCATGGGGCTCAAGGCCATCGAGAACGGCATCATCCGCTTCACCGACGTGAAGGTGCCGGTCGAGAACGTGCTGTGGGGTGAAGGCAAGGGCCTCAAGCTCGCGCTGGTGACCCTCAACACCGGCCGCCTCACCCTGCCCGCCTCGGCGGTCGCGGGCTCCAAGCGCGCCCTGGCCGTGGCCCGCCGGTGGGCCGCCGAGCGGGTGCAGTGGGGACAGCCGATCGGCAAGCACGACGCGATCGCGCAGAAGCTCGGGCGCATGGCCGCCGAGATTTTCGCGATGGAGGCCGTGGCCGACCTCGCCTCGCTCATGGCCGACCGGGGCGGCACCGACATCCGGCTCGAGGCCGCGATGGCCAAGATGTGGAACACGGAGGTCGGCTGGCGGATCGTGGACGACGCGCTTCAGATCAAGGGCGGCCGGGGCTACGAGACGGCCGACAGCCTCCGCAGCCGGGGCGAGCGCCCCGAGGCCATCGAGCGGATGATGCGCGACTACCGCATCAACCTGATCTTCGAGGGGTCGAGCGAGATCATGCGGCTGTTCATCGCCCGCGAGGCGGTCGACACCCACCTCAAGGTGGCCGGGGCGCTGATCGACCCCAAGACCTCCACGAAGGAGAAGCTCGCGGCCCTGGCGCGGTCCGGCCTGTTCTACGCCACCTGGTACCCCCGGCTCTGGTTCGGCCTCCGCGGCCATCTCGGCTACGGCGAGTTCGGCCCGCTCGCCGGGCACGTCCGGTTCGTCGACCGCGCCAGCCGCAAGCTGGCCCGGACTCTGTTCCACTGCATGGTTCGCTTCGGGCCCAAGCTCGAGAAGCGTCAGGCCGTCCTGGGCCGCCTGGTCGAGATCGGCGCCGAGCTCCTGGCCATCACCGCCGCGTGCAGCCGCGCGCACGCCATGGTCGAGCGTGACCCGGCCAACCGCGGCCCGATCGCTCTGGCCGACCTCTTCAGCCGGCAGGCGCGCCGGCGGATCGAGGACCGCTTCGCGGCCGTGTTCGACAACGACGATGTCGCTGCGTATGCCGTGGCGCAGCAGGTCATTCGCCAGGAACACGCCTGGCTGGAACAGGGGATGGTCCGCGAGGAGTCATGACCTCAGCGGGCACGACTATCTTTCGGCAACCCCAACGTGAGTCCAGGATCCGATGGCCATCGCTGAAGGCAGGACGATTCCCTTCACCGGACCCGACGCGGTCGACGTCGCCGTGCTGGAGACGTTCGAATATGCGGGTCCGGAGCAGGAGATCGTGACCGAGACCCGGGAGTTCAGCCCGGTGTGCCCCTACAGCGGGCTGCCCGACTTCGCCACGCTCCGTATCGTCTACGTCCCGGGCGACCGCTGCATCGAGCTCAAGAGCCTCAAGTACTACATCACCAGCTATCGGAGCGTCGGGATCTTCCAGGAGCACGCGACCGCCAAGATCGCGGAGGACCTGTTCGGGGTGCTGCGGCCGCGGCGGCTCAGCGTCACCACGGTGTACAACACGCGCGGTGGGTTCGACACCACGTGCACGGTAACGCTGCCAAACTCGGGGTAGCGTTGCGTGATGTCCGGGTCGGCGAAGCGCCTTTTCCGCCTGTCTGCCTGTCCGCCTTTCCCTCTGTCCGCCTGTCCGCCTTTCCGCCTAGTTCGTCGTCACCGTGGCGGACGGCTTCGTCGGGACTTTCTCCGGCTCGTGTTTGGGGCCGCGGGGCAACAGCTCCGGCAGGTTCGCGAGCTCGAACGCGGTCACGGCCATGACGGCGGCGGCTTGCTTGAGGTCGCCCGGCACCGCATGGTCGTACGTGTCGGTTTGCGAGTGGTGGGTGTGGAAGTAGCCCCGGGGCAGCTGGTCGAAATTGAAGCCGGGGACGCCGTACGGCAGGAAGCTCAGGTGATCGGTCCCGGTCTTCCAGGCGCTGCGCACGCTGTCGGCGCCCAGGGAGGCCACCGGCGCCAGGAGATCGCGCCACAGGCCGGCGAGCTCATCCCGCCCTTGCAGCGCCTGGCCCGTGATGGCGCCGGTGCCGTTGTCGAGCACCAGGATGGCCTGGATGCTGTCGGCCGACGCGGCATGGGCCGCGGCATAGGCCTTCGAGCCTAGCAGTCCCTCCTCTTCTCCGCTGAACAGGATGAACCGGATCGTGCGCTTGGGCTTGAGCCCCGAGCGGGCGATGGCCCGCGCGGCCTCGAGCACGACCATCGAGCCGGTGCCGTTGTCGGTCACCCCCTGTCCCAGGTCCCAGCTGTCGAGGTGGGCGCCCAGGATGACGACCTGTCCGGGTCGCTCCCCGGCGATCTCCGCCACCGTGTTCCACTGTTGCACCGGCACCCGCCCCACCACGTTCTC
>Ga0310810_10006827_pt1 | contig 12945 bp, 12 predicted proteins | sample NCmetagenome_FD_207641 | JGI IMG/M metagenome (GOLD analysis project Ga0310810, IMG submission 207641) | Soil microbial communities from experimental microcosm in Duke University, North Carolina, United States - NC | ecosystem: Engineered > Artificial ecosystem > Soil microcosm > Unclassified ... | reverse complement strand
CGCAGCGCGCCCGCCTCGGCGCCGTCGCTGATGATCGGCAACCCGGGCGCGCTGACCTACGACTCGAAGCGCGAGGAAATCCTCGTCCCGAATTGAGTGGCGCATCCGCAGATTGCGGCGTTCGCCCGTGCGGCGGACGGAAATGCGCCTCGCACTCGCGCCATTGAAGGACAGGCCACCATGCTCGGCCGGACGATGCACGGCGTGGACTACGACGCGCGCCGCGACGAGATCGTCGTGCCGCAGCAGTTCGGCCAGGCGATTCTGATCTTCCGCGGATCGGCCGCCGGCGAGACCAAGCCGGTGCGCGTGATCCAGGGATCGAAGACGATGCTCACCGCGCTCGATCGCGTCGCGGTTGACGGCGTCAACGACGAGATCTACGTGCCGGAAGGCGATCGCGTGCTGGTCTTCGATCTGCTCGCCGACGGCAACGTTGCGCCCAAGCGCGTCCTCAGCGGCCCCGACACCGGCTTCACCGCCGCCGGCTCTGTCGCCGTCGATCCCTCGCACAACATCATCGTCGTCGGCGCGGCGGCGCGCAGCGCGGACGGCCGGGGACTCCCCGAGCTTGCCATCTTCGACCGCACCGCGAACGGCAACGTGAAGCCGAAGCGCGTGATCACGGGCGCCAAATCGCGGCTGAACGACACGGGCAACATCCGGATCTATCCAGAGGGCGGCCTCGTCTTCACCACGCAGCAGACCGGATACGTGGCCGTGTGGAGTCTCGACGACGACGGGGACGTGCCACCGCGCTACACGGTGGGCGGCCCGAACGGCCTCCTGCAGAAGCCACGCGGACTCGATCTCGATCCCAGACACAATGCCGTGATCGTGTCGGACAAGCAGTTGAACGCGGTCCTCACGTACGAGATGCCCCAGCTGTTCCAGCCAATAACGTCGTCAAGATAGAGCAGTAGCAGGTGAGGCAGGAGGCTTGGAGGAGATTCGGACGCAGGAAAATAGGAGCTCAGGAGACGTGTCGGTCTTCGTGTTCCAAGACAGCTCCTGGTCTCCTGGTCTCCTGCCAAAGATCTCCGGCGATCTCGTCGACTCGTGCTCTCCTGTAAGAAACACGCCCGCGCGTGGTTCGCGCGGCGCTACCGAGACGATGCGGTCGCCGGTTTCTTTACGAAGAACTTCGGTACGAGATAGGTCATGACGGCGTTGCTGCCAACGCCGTAGACCTCGCCGTTCTTCGGATTGATGGCGACGCCGCCGAAGCCGTTGGCGCGCGTCGCCGGTCCGCGAATCATCATCCGCGGCGGCACGTCGCCATCGTCGGTGACGGACCACGCGCCGATGAAGCCGGCGGTGTCGCCGCCCCCTTCCTGATCGAGCGGCTCGTCGTCGCCCTTCGTCTCCCTGCGGGCCTGTTCGCGAAGGGCGGCGAGCGCTTTCTCGTTCGTGTAGAGATCCGCTTCTTTCTGCGGCGTCGCCTGCTGCCGGCGGAAGGCCTGGACGGCGACGTAGATCATGCCGCGTTCGGAGTCCACCTTGAGCTGGCGGAAGCGTCCGAGCACGCCCGTATTGATGCCCCCGATGTGCCGGATCGGCGCGACGTCGCCGTCTGCCAGCCGATCGAACATGTAGATCCCGTTGGGGCCGCCGGCGGATCGGTTCGCCGCGATGATCACGTTCGCCACGGGATCGACCGCGACGCCGACGATGTCGCGGAAATCGGTTTTCAGGCCGCCGATCTTCCGCTTGGGCGCGACGTCGCCGTTGGCGAGCCGATCGAACACGAGAATCGCGCGCGAACTCGAATCGGCGGCGACGATCTCTCCGTTGACGGGATCGACTTCGACGGTCTGCGGGCGGATCAAACCCGTGTGCGAGCCCTGGATGATCCGGATGGGCATCTGGTTGCCGCGCGCGTCCCCTTTGAACACCAGCACCGCGCCGGAGAGCGCGACCGGCACGATGATCTCGTCGTGCACCGGATCGAACGCGAGACCGTGCATGGTGCGGCTCAGATGCGTCTGCTGTCCTTCGATGGTACGATCCGGCGCCACGTTGCCGCTCGCGTACCGAGCGAACGTGGAGATTCGCGGCACGCTGACGCAGTTGGGGACGAGCACCTCTTCGCGCTTCGGATCGTAGGCGGCCGAGGCCGCGTTGGTGAAGCCCGTCGTCGGCGTCCCCTCGGGCGCGTTGCGGATGATGCGCTTCGGCGCGGCGTCGCCCGACGCGAGGCGATCGAAGACGACGGCGGTGTGATCGCCGTAATTGGCGACCCAGATCTCGTTGCGCTTCGTATCGACGCTCACGCCGACGGGACCCACGATGCCGGTGTGCGGGCCGCCGATGAAGCGCGCCGGCGGGACGTCGCCGCTGGCGGTCACCGGGAAGATCAGGATCGAATTGCTCGCATAGTTGGCGACGAGCAGCTCGTTGCGCGGCTTGTCGAGGGTGATGCCCATCGGCCACGCGAGCTGGGTCTTGTTGCCCTGCAGCGTGCGAAGCGGCGGCACGTCGCCGTTGGCCGATGCCTTGTACACGCGAATCGAAGAGGGCTGGAAGCGGCCGGGAATGTATTTGCCCGGGAACGCGGGCTCGTCGCCCGCGTACGATTTCATTTCCGTCCAGTTGCCGTGGTTCGCGGCGAACACTTCGTCGCGTGCGCCGTCGAGGAAGACGCCGTGCGGATCCTCGAGCAGCGTCTCCATGCCGCGGATCGTGCGCCGCGGCCGCACGACGCCGGAATCCTCCGCCGAGTAGATCGAGATGCCCTGATACTGCTGACTGGTCACGGCGAGCTCGTCGTGCTCGACGTCCAGCGACAATCCCCACGACTGGTGCGGGACCGTCAGCGATCGTACCGGCCGCGTGTCGCCGTTCGCGTCGTAGGAGAACACCTCGACGCCGCCGCCGTCGTTGTTCGTCACGATGACCTCGCGGCGCTTCGGATTGACCGCCACGCCCGCGACGAACCCGAGCTTCACGCTGGGGCCCAGGACCCAGCCGCGGGGCGCGGTCACCTTCGCCGAGCTGCCGCCGGACGCCGCGTCGTAGATCAGGAGGCCGTGGCGGTTCTCGTCGCTCATCGCGACGATGCCGTTGTCGCCGTCGACGGCGATGCCGTCGAAGGTCGGCCACGGGTCCATCACCGCGGCGGTCGGGGGAATGTTGCCGCCGATCGTGTTCTTGCCCGGCCATCCGGGCGGCGCGCCCTGCGCGTCCTCGCCCGCGGCGCCTGCCCCGCCGCGCCTGGACTGATACGCCGCGCGCGTCGTCTGATAGGCGGCGATAGAGGCCTGGTAATCCGCCCGCTGTTCGAGCGTCGGCGGCATCAGGCAGATGCTGTCTTCGTCCTCGAGCGATGAGATGAGCGGCCTGGCCACGTCTGCCGAGACTCCGGTTCTGCCGGCCGACGTCCACGTCAGCATCAGGATGGCGATTGGTAGGGCCAATGCGCGTTTCAGCATGCGCGCAGTTTAGCGCAGGAGGGGCGGCTGCGTCTCGCGGGAAATGGTCCGACCATAGGGCATGGACGACACGGACTACAGGGCCACAGACAACACGGACTACACGGACTACACGGACTAATTCGGGTTTTGCCGGCCAAGTTTGACGCGGTAATGGTCCCAGGCCTTGCGGTAAAGCGACGGGGTCCCGAGGCGGCCCCGGCACGCCTCCTGCTCCGCGGCGCTGAGCACGTACGGCGACCCAATCTGCATCGCCATGTACTGGCGGCAGGCGTTTTCCTCGAGGTAGATGGCGAGGGCGAAGCACTCGACCATATCGGCCGCCACCACGACCGCCCCGTGGGACTTGAGCAGGACGGCGGGCCCGCTCCCGAGCGCGCCCGCGACGCGGGCCCCCATGTCCCTGGTGTTGACCGACATCGGTGAATCCAGCACGGGCACGTCGCCGAGGAGGGATCCTTGCGGAAAGACCGGACGGAAGGGAACCCCGACCATCGTCAGCAGCGTGGACCATCGTGGATGCGTGTGCATCACGACGCGCACGTCGGGCCGCGCGCGGTAGATCTCGGCGTGCAGGGGAAACTCGACCGGGGGCTTCGCGGTCCCGTCCAGCAGCGACCCGTCGAAGTCGATGGCGACGATGTCCTCAGCCGTCAGGATCGATCGGATGGATGCGCCGGAATTGATGAAGAACGATCCGCCGTCGCGCCGGGCGCTGCAGTGCCCACTGTAGTCGACCAGCTCCGCCTGCGTGAGCATGCGGATCGCCTCGACGAGCGCCGGAACTACTGCGTCGCGCTCCACGGCATGACCGAGACGTGGATTGCGCCCGGAGCGCCCTGGCCGGCCACCGACTTGATGGCGTAGTCCACTTCGGTCAGGCCGAAGCGGTGCGTCGTGATCAGCCCGAGCGGAAAGCGCTTGTTCGCGAGGAGCTGCAGCGCCATTTCCACGGAGCGGTACGAATGGCCGCGCGCGCTCTTGAGGGTCATCCCTTTCCGGGTCAGCCGGCCGATCGGGAAGTCGGGAAACTTCTGGTTGCCCTCCGCCTGCACGACCATCGTGCCCCCGCGGCGCTTGGTCGCCTCGATGCCGAGAAGCGTCGGCTCGACGCCGGCCCCGACGGTGCAATCGATGACGACGTCGACGCCGCGGCCGCCGGTGGCGCCCATCACACGGGCGAGCGGATCGTCCGCGCTGACATCGATGGTGACGTCGGCGCCGAGCGCCCTCGCGACTTCCAGTCGCCGTGCGTCTCTCGCGGTGCCCGTGATGATGATCGTCTGCGCGCCCGCCTGCTTCGACGCCATCACGCAGCACAGCCCCTGCTGGCCGGGCCCCTGGATGAGGACGGTGCTGCCGAACCCGACGCCGCCGTCCATGAGCGCCCACTGGATTCCGTTCGACATCGGCGTCCCGAGCCCGGCTTCCTCGGGTGTGAGGCCGGCCGGCACTCTGTGGAGCACGGCATTGATCGGCAGGTACAGGTAGTGACTGAACCCGCCCCAGAGCGCGGGTGGAATGTCGGTCGACGTATAGCCGTACCGGATCGCCGTCGGATCGTAGAACCACTCGGTGGCGGCGCAGTGGCGGTACTCGCCCATGTGGTCCCATTCGCAGTGGCCGCACGGCAGGTAGTGCTCGAGGAACATCAGGTCCCCTTCCCTCACGCCCTGCCGGTTCGCGAATTCGGCGCCGACGCGGGCCAGGTACCCGACGTTCTCGTGGCCCATGATGAGCGGACCGGCGCGCAGCGGCAGCTTGTACTGGCTGACGTCGGTCCCGCAGACGCCCGCGACTTCCACCTTCATCAGCGCCGCATCGGGAGGCATGTCCGGCAGATCCAGCTCGCGCAGCTCTGTGGTCGACGGCGCCGTCTTCAACGCGGCCAGGACTTTTTCGGGCACTCGCTCTCCTTGAACCTCGGCAAAAAGAGGGACTTTATTGCGTCCGCGCGAACAGTGTCAACGCGAGGCGGACGCGGCCGCGCGCCGATCGAGCGCGGCGTTCAGCCGCGGATAGGCCCTGCGGACGTTGCCCTCGAAGATCTTCCGCCTGTCGTCCTCGGTCAGCCACTCGAGGGCGTCGATGCAGGGTTTGTTGTCGTCGAACATCCGGCCCGTCATCGGGTCCTTCGTCGTCACGCCGCCGAGCATCTCCGAGGCGAACATCACGTTGTCGACGCCGGCGACCGTGACCAGCAGGTGCATCGCCTCCAGGTTGTAGACGGTCGTGTCGAAATAGAGCCGCCTGATGAATTGCTCGAACGGCTCCCACTTGTTCATCAGGCAGAGCGCGCGGTACCGCGCAGCCTGGTAGGGGACGTTGCCGCCGCCGTGCGAGATCACCAGCTTCAGCGTCGGGAAATCCGTGAAGACGCGCGACTCCAGCAGTTGCATGAACGCCGTCGCGTCGACGTTGAGATAGTGCGAGCCCGTGGTGTGGAACGCGGGATTGCAGGTGGCGGAGGCGTGCATCATCGCGGTCGCGTCGAGCTCCACGAGCTTCTCGTAGAGCGGGTACCACCACTCGTCGCCGAGGGGCGGATCGGTCCAGTAGCCGCCCGACGGGTCCGGGTTCAGGTTGCAGCCGATGAAGCCGAATTCCTTCACGCACCGCTCGAGCTCCTCGCAGCATTCCTTCGGCGGGACCCCGGGCGACTGCGGGAGCGCACACACGCCGACGAAGCGATCGGGGAACAGCGTACATGCGCGGTGAATCAGGTCGTTGCTCACCTCGGTCCAGAACCGGCTCACTCGGGCATTGCCGAAATGATGGCCCATGGCGGAGGCCATCGGCGAGAAGAGCATCACGTCGATGCCGCGCTCGTCGAGCAGCCTGATCTGCCCTTTTTCCAGAGAGCTGCGGATCTCGTCGTCGCTGACGCTGACCGCGCCCTTCGTCGGCCGGCCCATGTTCGAAATCTGCAGGGCGCGGAAGACGCGCATCCCGGACGGCACCGTCGTGTAGTGCCCGTGCGAGTCGATGATCATCGGTGGCTCCTGCTACAGTACATCCCGTGCCCGACCTGGCGCTCACCCTTGCCTGCTGGAATTACGATCGCACGCGCGCGCTCTTCGACGGCCGCGTGCGCCCGGACGGCATCGATCTCACCTGCCTCGATCTCCCGGTGGAAGAGACGTTCTTCCGGATGCTCCGGCACCAGGAGTTCGACGCCGCCGAAATGTCGCTCTCCTCGTACGTCGTGTCGCTCTTCGCCGACGATCCGCCCTTTGTCGCGATCCCCGTGTTCCCGTCGAGGTTCTTCCGGCATTCCTGCATCTACGTGAATGCCGCGGCCGGCATCGCGCGGCCGGAGGATCTCGTGGGACGTACCGTCGGGACGCCGGAGTATCAGATGACGGCGCCCGTCTGGATCCGCGGCATCCTCGCGGACGCCCATGGCGTCCCGGTCGACAGCGTCACGTACGTGACGGGCGGGCTCGAAGAGCCGGGCCGACAGGAGAAGCTCGCGCTCCATCTGCCGCCGGGCATTCATATCCGCCCCATCGGACCGCAGCAGACGCTCTCCGCGATGCTCGCCAGCGGCGAGATCGACGCGCTGCACACCGCCCGCGCCCCTTCGTCGTTCCGCGCCGGCGACGGCCGAGTGCGCCGCCTGTTCGAGGACTTTCCCGCGGTCGAACGCGAGTACTTCCGCCGCACGCGCATCTTTCCGATCATGCACACCGTCGTGATCCGGCGCCAGATCTATCGGCGACACCGCTGGATCGCCCAGTCGCTGCTCAAGGCCTTCACCGCCGCGCAGCGCGCCGCCTACGACGATCTCGCCCAGACCGCGGCGCTCAAGGTCATGCTGCCGTGGCTGACGGCGCACGTCGAGGAGACGCGCCGCGAGATGGGCGGCGACTTCTGGCCCTACGGACTCGCCCGCAATGCCGAGACGCTCGCGACCTTCCTGCGTTACTCCCACGAGCAGGGCCTCTCCGCCCGGCGGCTGGCGCCGGAAGCACTGTTCGCTCCCGAAACGCTGGAAACGTTCAAGATCTGACGGCGTCGCCGGCCGGCGGCTCGTAGTCGATGTAGACCTCGCCGTCCTCGACGGCCGCCGGATACGTCTTCACAGGCACGATGCACGGCGGCGCGACGACGGCCCCCGTGCGGATGTTGAAGACGCCCTGATGGAAATTGCACTCCACGCAGTCGCCGTCGATGAAACCCTCCGAGAGCGACCCCGGACCGTGGGTACAGTGGTCGTCGGTGACGTGGAACTCGCCGTCGAGATTGAACACGGCGAGGACGAGCCCGTGGGTTTCGACCTTGAGCGCCTCCCCGACCCCGACATCCGCGGCGCCGCACACGCGTATCCTCATGGCCTCATTGACGCCCGCCGAATCCGGATGGTACCTTTCTGAAAAAACCACCGCCGCACAAGTATACTGAATCAGCCATAGGTCAGACCATTGAAGGCGGGACGGTCCCATGCTCAGGAAAGAACAGAACGACCTCCTCACCCAGACCGGCCCCGGGACGCCGGGCGGCCGGCTGTTCCGCAGCTACTGGGTGCCCGCGCTCCTCGCCGAGGAGCTTCCCGAGAACGACTGCCCGCCGGTGCGCGTGAAGCTGCTCTCGGAGCGGCTGATCGCCTTCCGCGACACGGACGGCCGCTACGGGCTGATGGACGAATTCTGCGCGCACCGCGGCGTGTCGCTGTGGTTCGGCCGCAACGAGGAGTGCGGGCTCCGCTGCCCGTACCACGGCTGGAAATACGACGTCACGGGCCAGTGCCTCGACGTCCCCTCGGAGCCGGAAGCGTCGGGCTTCGCCCGGAAGATCAAGCTGAAGTCCTACCCGCTCGTCGAGCGCGGCGGCGTCCTGTGGACCTACATGGGGGACCCTGCCGCCCAGCCGCCGCTGCCGGAATGGGAGTTCATCATGGTGCCGGCGTCGCACACCTACACCTCGAAGCGGGTGCAGGAATCGAACTGGCTGCAGGCGATGGAGGGGGGCATCGACTCCAGCCATGTCTCCTTCCTCCACCGCGGGGATCTGAACTCCGACCCGCTGTTCAAGGGCGCCAAGGGCAACCAGTACAACCTGAGCGACGCGCGGCCCGTCTTCGAGGTCGTCGAGAGCCCGGGCGGACTCTACATCGGCGCGCGCCGCAACGCGGAGGACGGCAAGTACTACTGGCGCATCACGCAGTGGGTCATGCCGTCGTTCACGATGATTGCCCCGCGCGGCCATCACGCCGTCCACGGCCACTTCTGGATCCCGATCGACGACGAGAACTGCTGGGCGTGGAGCTTCGACTACCATCCCGTCCGCGAGCTCACGGCGGCCGAGCTGTCGGCGATGCGCGACGGCAAGGGCATCCACGTCCGCTGCGAGCCCGGCACCTATCGCCCGCTGGCCAACAAGGACAACGACTACCTGATCGATCGCGCGGCGCAGAAGGCCGGCCGCACGTTCAGCGGCGTCGAGGGCATCGGCATGCAGGATGCGTCGCTGCAGGAGAGCATGGGGCCGATCGTGGATCGCACGAAGGAAAACCTCGTCTCGACGGACAACGGCATCATCATGGCGCGCCACCGCCTGCTCCGCGCGGTGAGGGCGCTGGTCGACAAGGGGATCGCGCCTCCCGGCGTCGATCTCGAGCACCAGAAGGTCCGATCCGCCGCCGTCGTGCTCCCGCCCGACCAGCCGTTCCAGGACGGCGCCCGCGAGGCGATGATCGCGCGGCCCTCGGTCGCACCGGCCTCAGTCTGACGGAGCGGACGCACGTGCTCAGCGAATCAGCGCGTATGACGACCGCCGCGGAGCTTCGTTTCCGCGTGCAGGCGCCGAACTCGAAGGCGCGCACCACCTCGGTCATCGCGCTCGACGCGCCCAGCGAAGCGTTCGTCCGCCGCCTCTCCGGGGACCGCTGGAACCACGCGACCTTCCTCAGAGCGGCGCCCGGCGATCTGGACGCCGGTCCGGAGGCCGACGACGGATGGCTGACGACGCTCGGCGATCGGCGAACGCGCATTCGCGACGAAGTCAACGCCGCGGATCAAGTGATCATGGTCGCGGCGCCCGGCGGACATGCGGAGGTCGCCGCGGTGGTCGGCCGGGCGTGCAGCCGCAAGCGCGTCACGACCACCGCCCTGATCGTCGGCGCGGCCGACGCCTCCGATCGCGACATCTCCACAACCCTGGCGCAGTTGCGGCCGTGGTCGCTGATGGTCGTCATCGCGAACAGCGACGACTACGTCAGCGACATGATGACGGCGCTTCGCGTCTAGCGTGACCGGCCTCCCGTCGATCATCGTCATTGGCGGAGGACCCGCCGGGACGTTCGCGGCGATCGCCGCAAAGAAACAGAACCCTGACGCGCGCGTCCTTCTCCTGACCGAGGAGCCGTGCGAGCCGTACGAGAAGCCGCCGCTCTCGAAAGGCGTGCTCGCCGGCAAGGTGCTGCCGGCGGATGCTCCGATCGCAGGCCCCGGCGGACTGGCGTCGCACGGTGTGGACCTCCAGCCGCACGCGCGCTGTGTGGCGATCGATCGCGCGGCGCGCGCGGTGACGCTCGAGGATGGCCGGCGCCTGCCGTACAGCACGCTGGTGATCGCCACGGGCTCTCTCGTGCGCGAATTGCCGCACCTGCCGCTGGGGATGCCGCGCGTGCACTACCTTCGCACCGAGGCCGACGCTCACCGGCTGAAGGCCACCCTCCGCGACACGCGCCGGCTGATCGTGGTCGGCGCCGGCCTGATCGGTCTCGAAGTGGCGGCCTCCGCGGCGGAACTGGGCGTATCGACGACGGTGCTGGAAGTGGCGCCGCGGATCCTGGCGCGCGTGTGCGGCGAGGAAATCGGCGCGCTCGTCGCCGCCGCGCATCGCGCGCACGGCGTGGATCTTCGCCTCGAGTGCGCCGTGGCGTCCGCCAGGACCGACGGTCCGCAGGCGGAAGTCGTCACGACTACCGGCGCGTCTCTCGCCGCCGACGTGATCGTCGTCGGCACGGGCGTGGTGCCGAACGATCGGCTCGCGGCCGCCGCGAGGCTGGCGGTCGACGAGGGGATCGTCGTGGACGAGTACTGCCGGACGTCGGACGCCGCCGTCTTCGCGGCCGGAGACGCCGTGCGGTTTCCGGGACCTCACGGACCGGTGCGGCTCGAGAACTGGCGGCACGCGCAGGATCAGGGAATGGTCGCCGGTCGAAATGCGGCGGGCGCGAGCGACGCGTACCGCGCGATCCCATCGTTCTGGTCCGAGCAGTACGATCTGTATATTCAGGGCGTCGGCTGGTCGGCCGCCGGCGCGGCGCGCGTCGTCCGTCCGCTGGCGGGGAATGCGGCGCTGACGTTCGACGTGAGCGGTGGGCGGCTGGTCGGAGCGCTGGGAATCAACGTGCAGCGCGACATCGGCGTCATCCGCCGTCTCATCGAGCGCGCCGTGCCTATCGATCCGGCCGCGCTGGCGGATCCGGGCCAGCCGCTCGCGGCGATGCTCAGGCGCTGAGCGTCTGGACGCGGGCGTAGGTGACGGTGCGCCAGAGCCACTCCAGCGGGCCGAATCGGTACCGCGCGAGCCACGCGCGGCTCGTGGCGGCCTCCGCGGCGAATAGCAGAACCGCGGCCAGCGAGTAGACATAGGGCCGCAGTTTCAGATCCGCTCCATAGCCTGACGAGAGCGCATCGAGCGCGGCGGCCTGCACGAGGTAATTCGTCAGCGCCATCCGGCCCGCGAAGCCGAAGACGGCGAGTCTTGCCGTCCACGCCGGCCTGAACGCAAGCAGCAGGACAATCGCGCCGATGTACGTGAAGCAGAGCCATTGGTCCTGCACGAGCCCCAGCCCGAATTCGAGCGGCCACCGGGCGCCGGGCATCGAGACAGGCGGCAGCTTCCTGAGCACGAGCCATGCGCACGCCCACGCCGCGGCGCCAAACGTCATCCAGCCGGCGATGAGCCGGACGTGGCGCTTCGGGTCGTCGAGGATTCCGTGGCGCACCGCAAGCAGGCCGAGGATGAACAGCGCCAGATTCGTGTCGGGCAGGATTCCGCGCCACGAGGTGGGAAACGTTCCGATGAACGATGACCATCGCGCGGAGAGGAGGATGAGGTACGAGTGCTGCCGCGCAGCGGCCTCGACTGCTTCGGCGAGAGGGCTCGTCGTCACGGCCGGAAGCGGCGTGGACGTCCACCACGCATGGATCGCGGAGGCTTCCGCCGCGACCGGACGCGTGCAGGCCGAAAGGGCCGCGGCAAAGAGCAGCGTACGGGTAGACCACCGCCGTACGACCAGCAGGACGAACCCCCAGCAGGCGTATTCGAAGAGGATGTGAAACCCGAACGCAACGTCCGCGACGACGCCGAACACCGCCAGCATCGCGAGCCGGCGCAGATAGATTGCCGCGACCGGCGCGCCGCGGCGCTCCAGGCGGCGCAGGAGGATCGCAAACCCGGCGCCGAACAGGAACGCAAACGTCGCCCATGCCTTCTGCTCGACCAGCACCCACACGCCCCAGCCAATCAGGTCCTCGAGGCCGCTGGCGTCCCGGCGGGTCTTCTGATGGAAGTGCACGAGGATCATCCCGAACAGCGCCAGCCCGCGCAGCACGTCGAGCGCGTGCAGCCGCTCGGCGGCCTCAGTCGGCCGGACCGCCGTCACCACGAGCGGCATCGTCATCATGGGAACAGATGCTGACATACACTGGAGGCCCGTGCCGCCGCCCCTTGTTTACACGTGGCCGTACGCCCTGTTCTTCTGGGCCGTATTCTTCTGGGCATTCGCTCCGGAATTTCGCGTCGTCGTGCCGCGCAACGGCGCATCGGCGTCGGCGCAGGATGCCGGCTCGAAGCGCCTGATTATCGCCGGACAAGGCGTCTCGGCGCTGGCGGCGTTCTGGATCGCGGCCGCCGTCCGATCGGCGACGCTTCCGCATCGAGTCTGGCTGTTCTGGCTGGGACTGTCGGTATTCGCCGGCGGCGGCCTGCTGCGCCGCCACTGCCGCCGCATGCTCGGCGCGAGTTTTACCGGCGACGTGATCGTGCGGCCCCATCAGGAGGTGGTCGAGCGTGGCATCTATCGCTACGTGCGGCACCCCTCGTACACCGCCGGGACGCTGCTCTTTCTCGGAATTGGCCTGGCGCTTGGCAATTGGATCAGCCTGTTAGTACTCGTCGCAGCCAACGTCGGCGTGTATGGCTATCGCGTCGGCGTCGAAGAGCGGGCGCTGAAGGAGACGCTGGGCGAGCCGTACCGGCTCTACATGCGGCGGACGAAGCGGTTCGTGCCGTTCCTGTTCTGACGAGACCCGCAGCGGACAAACGGTGTGGCGCGTGGCGCGGGTGCGGCTAGCCCTTCAGCGCGAGCAACGTGAGAAACGCCGTGACGTAGGAGAGACTGGCATACCCAGCTGCCAGCATCACGCGGCCGAAGGGCCGCAGCCGCACCCAGGCCAGAACGGGATGGCGCATCACCGCCAGCGTCCGGCCCACGAACAGTTCGAGCGCCATGCGGCGGAGAAAGGGCAAAACGCTCGCCAGCAGGCGATCGGCCGAATGG
>Ga0310810_10006826_pt1 | contig 12946 bp, 15 predicted proteins | sample NCmetagenome_FD_207641 | JGI IMG/M metagenome (GOLD analysis project Ga0310810, IMG submission 207641) | Soil microbial communities from experimental microcosm in Duke University, North Carolina, United States - NC | ecosystem: Engineered > Artificial ecosystem > Soil microcosm > Unclassified ... | reverse complement strand
GCCATTGCTAAAACTGCTCCCACGATCAGCGCAGCGGCCCAGCTCGGTACGACGAGAGCTAGTGTATACACAATCATGAGCAGAAAAAAGAGCATTGCGAAAATGGCGGTTACGGCACCTGCGCCGAGTAACAGCGTCGAGGATTTCGCCTTAGCCGCCTCTTCCAGGATCTCTGTCTTGGCAAGGTGGACTTCCGATCGCACAATCTCCTGCACATTGCGAATAATGTCCTGCAAGACTCCTGAAAGGGACCGGTCTCCTGCCGCCATATAGTAGTGCCCTTGTCGCCTTCGTCTTCAATCGTTGCTGCTGAATGCCCGTGCCATCAGAAAGCCAACGGCTACGGCGGCAAGGAGTGAAGGGCCGGGGTTATTTTTGACCAGCGTCTCGACATCCGCCATCATTCTTTTGACATCGTGTTCTCGCACGTAGTCGGCAGTAGAGTTCAGTTTGTCGGCCGTCGCGTGCGCCAGATTGCTAACCTTTTCGCCGCCTGGTAGGCTCTCGGCTTTTTCATGAAGCGCCGACGCGGCTTTTTCGAGTCCACCTGCCGCTGCGTCCCGGTTCTCATCAATTTTGTCCGCAGCCGTACGGCCGAGGTCCGATACTTTGTCCTTTACCTGCGCCGCGGTATCGGATAGCTTTTCGCCTATAGTAGCGGGCTCGTCCGCTACCGGGCTCCTAAAAGATGTGGTCTGGTTTGGCATACATTCGCTCCTGTCGGGGATGGTGTAGCACGTGCCCCGCCAATGGTGCGACGCCAATACAACCCTAACTGCGGTGGCCACCGAACCCGTGTGCTCTCAGCACCCGAGGCAGAGTTCAAAGAATTACCTCAATAATTATTTCCGCGCGCAGCGGAGTCGAGACCCGAAAACCTGCTCAACATCCCGGTCAATTGCAGCGTTAGATGTAGGTCGATGATCGCTAGATCCCGCGCGATTGATTTAATAATCTTTACCATCGGTAGTCCGTCGGAACACTAGCCGGCTATGTTCAGCTCGGGCCTCATATCGCAAAAGGCCGACAAGCCTTCGCGCACGATGGAATGACCGTCCACCAGAACAATGGCGACGGTAGGCCGGCCAGAATTCCGAAGTTAGAGGCTTGTCGGTGGGTTGCAGGTGAGCCCATCTTGCTATTGCGAGTGAGCAGGATCTGCACAGGTGGGCATTCTTCGTACTGCCCTGACGGCGGGCATGGCCTTATGTGATTCTGCCGCCACCGACTGAGGACGGCCCGCGAGTTGCAAGCTTAGCCGTAGAGAGGAAACTATGAAAAGTCTTACTTTGGCATTTTGTATGGGTCTATTTCTTGTCGGCTCAATGGGAGCGCAGGAAGGGTCACGTTTCTCGTTCAATATTGGCGGTGGTTTCACCCAGCCAGTGGGAAATACCGGCAGGCACCTCGATGAGGGGTGGAATATCCAAAGTGGCAGCGGCATCAACTTTAGTCCCTACTTGGGCGCTATGATTGATCTCGGATACAACTCATTCGGGATCAATTCCGCGACCTTGAGCAATGTCGGATTTCCGGGTGGCGACATTCATGTATTTTCCGCGACCTTGGATCCAGTCCTTCATCTGACTCCTCATGGGCACTTTGATATGTATATCATCGGAGGAGGCGGACTGTACCATCGTTATCAGGAATTCACACAACCTTCCGTTGCAACGGTCGTGGGCTTCGATCCGTTCTTCGGATTCTATTCAACTGCTGTGCCGACAAAACAGCTTCTCGCCTCTTATTCAGTAAATAAACCGGGCGTGAACATCGGGGCTGGTATCGCGCTCGGCACTAAGTGGCATGGCAAGTTTTATGCGGAGGCACGCTACAACCGAATCTTCATGGGCAACGAGCGGCACACGGACTATATTCCGGTCTCGTTTGGCTACCGCTGGTAGAGCCTTCTGCGGATCGGATCAAATTCGCAGCTCACCAGTAAAGAGCTATCTGTTAGCCATGCCTTGATGGGGTGGCGAAGAGCGGAAGCCACGGCCCGGACAGTAGCGAGTGGTTGCAGTCCAACAGGTCGTAAATGCAACTTCCCGAAAACCGGTCCGGCGCGCAGAGAACTTCGCGCAGGACCGGTGCGGAAACGCTGAAAGTGGGGCGAAGTATTCCTTAACCGCTAGAATTCCTGTGGAGTTGAGCACGGTGCGCAGACCTGGCGCACTGGCGTGCAAAATATTCCTCCTTCTGCCAGATAAGGCGCGATGCAACATGTGAGCAATTGTATTAGGCCACGATTTTCAGTTAGCTAGCAGCTCTGGACACGAATCTGCAATCTTCGTTTTCGGGAACCGAAATGCAAAAAGACGCCGTGGGATCCCAATGGGGCAGCGCAACAACGGGAGAGATGCTATGGCGGCCGCATTACCTGCACCGGAAATCCAATTGGAAGATCCTCTTGCGCATCTTCCGTGCTCAAGAATTTGGGAGTACCGGAAAGGCCAAGTCATATATAGTCGGGAGGAGCTGTCAACCAGCTTATATCTCGTAATCGATGGAAAGGTTAAGGTGTGCCGCACGCCGCAGTGTGGGCGCCAGGTCGTGGTCGACATCTATAGGACGGACGAATTCTTCGGCAAAACAGCCTTCCTCGATTCACATTTACGAGATGAACCGGCAGCCGCGCTGGAAGATAACACGAAGCTGATGAGTTGGACGACATCGGAAATCGAGGACATCGCGACGCGCAACCCTCGGCTCGCTATCGCGCTGCTGCAGATCATGGCGCAACGCTCCATCAATTTTGGGCACCGGATCGAGAGTTTCTCGGTCGAAACCATAGCGCGCCGTTTGGCGCGTACTCTCGTCCACTTTTCTGAGGACACGGGCCAGAGAAACGCGGAAGGCGGGCCTGTGCAGATGATGTCATTCACACACGAGCTGCTGGCACAGTACGTCGGCACTTCGCGCGAGATTATCACGATTTACATGAACCAGTTCTGGCGCAAAGGTTACCTGGATTTCCCGGCTTCCGGTCATACAAGGAGGGAAAGTTGAAAACGCGGCGCCAGCGTTAGTGCAACGGGGATCTCGAAAAGCATCGGGCTGGGGCAATTCGCAACGGAAAGCTTAAACCAAAATATCGGTATGTTCCGTCACACAGCCCCGTCCAACTGGGCCAGCCGGCAACATCCCGGAAACAAGCCCTCGGGCCTCGAACAACACTCGGTCCCAGAAGGTGCCGAGCCCAATTTCAGCGTGGTATCGTTAGCAGGAAAGTGCCGCCCGTCCAAGGACAAAGCGGAACTCGTAACGTGGGCCACGCCTCTATATTCAGAAGCAAGAGCAATGAGCCAGAGCAATCACAACGATTTCCCGATCGCGGCACTGGGCGCTTCTGCCGGCGGTCTTGAAGCTTTCGAGAAATTCTTCAAGCTCATGCCAGCCGACTCCGGTATCGCGTTTACCGTCGTCCAGCATCTTGCTCCTGATCATTCGAGCGCCCTGCCGGAACTGCTGGCAAGACACACACAGATGGCCGTAGAGCAGGCTCGGGACAATACGAAGATTGTTCCCGATCGGGTCTATATTATCCCCCCGAATGCCACGCTGACGATCAGCGATCGCACACTGCGAGTGATGGAACCGGATGAGCCTCGCGGCCACCGCACTCCAATCGATCGCCTCTTCAGTTCGCTGGCTGAAGACTGCGGGGAAAATGCCGTATGCATCATGCTGTCGGGTACGGGTACCGACGGCACACTCGGCCTGAGAGCGATCAAAGAGCATGGCGGAATGGCCATGGCCCAAACTCTTGAATCGGCTCAGTACGACGCGATACTCCGGAGCGCAATTGCCACAGGACTTGTGGATCACGTCCTGCCCGTGGAAGAGATGCCGGCGAGACTCCTGGAGTATGCCGCTCACCTGCATTCGCTCAATGGCAAACCCAACGGCCTCCGCGAGGAGACCGGTAAGCACCTTGGCAAGATTCACAGCCTGCTCCGGCAGAAAGCGGGCCACGATTTCAGCCAGTATAAGGAAAGTACAATCACCAGGCGCCTGGAACGCCGCATGAGGGCCTTACAAATTGGAACAGTCGAGCAATATATTCAGGTCCTTGAAGGCCAACCCGCAGAAGCCGATCAACTTTTCAAGGACTTGCTCATCGGGGTTACCCACTTCTTTCGCGACCCCGAAGCCTTCGAGTCGCTCAGCCGGGAAGTGATTCCAAAGCTGTTTGAGAGCAAAGGCTTTGATCAGCAGGTTCGGGTGTGCGTTGTGGGATGCGCATCCGGCGAGGAAGCCTATTCGATCGCGATTTTACTATGTGAGCACGCCGCTACGCTGGACAACCCCCCCAAGGTCCAGATCTTTGCTACGGACATTGATGAACGAGGGCTGGAGGTGGCCAGAAAAGGCCGTTACCCCGAGAGCGTAGCGGAACACCTGAGCGCGGAGCGGCTGGAGCGTTTCTTTATCAAGCAGGAGGGGGGGTACCAGGTGACCCGAGAGTTGCGTGAACTCTGCATCTTCTCAAGCCATAGTTTCATCAAGGATCCTCCGTTTTCGCGTCTCGACTTGATCTCTTGCCGTAACGTCATGATCTATCTCGGACTGGATCTGCAGCAAAAGGTCCTCCCGCTCTTTCATTACGCATTGCGTTCCGGTGGATATCTGTTTCTCGGCCCTTCGGAGCATGTCACCTTCCATCGGGAATTGTTCCGGACGATGAACAAGAAGCATCGGATTTACCAGCGCAGGGAGACCTTGAATCGCCCGGTAAAGCTTCCTCTTACTGCGATGGCCCGCCCAATAGACCGTGGAAAGCAGCCTGACGTGGATGAGCGCAGCCTGCCGAAGGAGCTGGAACGTGTCATTCTGCAGCGATATGCGCCAGCATGTGTCGTCGTCAAGGAAAATGGCGAGGCTGTCTACTTCTCCGGCCAGATCAGCCGCTACCTCCAACAACCGGCAGGCAGTCCAGAGAACAATGTGATCAATATGGCGCGCGAGGGCCTTCGCACCCCTTTGCGCACCTCCCTACATCGAGCAGCCACCTCACGCGAGCGAACGATTCAGAAGCAGGTTTCCATTCAGGTGAATGGGGACTTGAGTTACGTTGACATCACCGTAGAGCCGCTTCCGGACTTCGAGGCCGCGAACCTCTACATGATCGTGCTTGAGGAAGCGCCCGCCGGCCCGCAGCAGAGTGATGTGCCAGCCGCCACCGCCGCCGAAGAAACAATCCGATTTCTCGAGAGTGAACTTCGATTAGCCCAGGAACACGCGCAATCTGCGTATGAAGAACTGGAGACATCGAACGAGGAGCTGCAATCTGCAAACGAAGAGTATCATTCCACGAACGAAGAGCTGGAAACCTCCAAGGAGGAAATTCAGTCGTTCAACGAAGAACTGCAAACCGTCAACAATGAGCTGAATCGAAAAGTCTCCGAACTCGATCACGCCAACAGCGATCTGCAGAATCTGTTCGACAGCACGCAGATTGCGGCGATTTTCCTGGATACAACATTGCGGATCAGGAGTTTCACACCCGCGGCCGGCGGCCTGTTTCGGCTCATTGCCGGTGACGTCGGCCGGCCCATCACCGACCTGGCGACACAGTTTACAGGCACGGATTTCTCGCGAGACATTCACGAAGTGCTCAGAACACTGTCGGCGCACGAGCAGCAGCTCGCCGGTGCGGGCGGGCGGCACTACCAGATGCGCGTGCTCCCTTACCGCACGATCCACAATGTCATCGACGGCGTGATCCTAACCTTTACGGATGTGACGGAGGCGAAACATGCAGAACAACTCATCGAAGCCGCGAAAACCTACGCCGAGAACATTGTCGAGACCGTTCACACGCCCTTGCTCGTCCTCGATGCTAAGGCGCGTGTGCAGTCTGCGAACGCGGCTTTCTATGACATGTTTCAGGTCTCTGCGCATGAAACATTGAACTTAGTCCTTTACGATCTCGGCGGAGGGCAATGGGATAGTCCGCTGCGGCACCTGCTCGGCGAACTGCTTCCGGCAAACAGGAAGATCGACGCTTTCCAGGTGGACCATGACTTTCCGGCCATCGGGCGTAAGACCATGCTCCTCAATGCGCGCGAAATCAGGCAGCAGGGCGAGCATGAGCCCTTAATCCTGCTGGCGATTGAGGATATCACCGAGCGCAGGCTAGCCGAGGAAGCGCGTCGCGACAGCGAAGAGCGCTATCGGACCTTGTTCGACTCGTGTCCCGTCGGGGTCTATTCGTGCGAGGCCTCCGGCGCGATCCGGGATTTCAATCCGCGCGCTGCGGAATTGTGGGGCCGCAAACCGAAGACCGGTGACACCCACGAGCGTTTCTGCGGTTCCTTCAAAATGCACCGTCCCGACGGCACTTTCATGCCTCACGGGCTATGTCCCATGGCCGAAGTGCTCTCCGGTGCAATCCCGGAGGCGCGCGACATGGAAGTTCAGATTGAGCGGCCCGATGGCTCGTGGGTCACAGTCGTCGTCAATATTCGCGCGCTGAAGAATGGACGCGGAGAAATCATCGGAGCGATCAATTGCTTTGTGGACGTAACCGAACGGCAGCGGATCCAGGAGGAGCTACGCGGCCTAAACGAAGACTTGAAGCACTTCGCATACGCGGCGTCCCACGACCTGCAGGAACCCTTGCGTATGGTGACAAGCTACACTCAACTGTTGGCAAAACAGTATAAGAGCAAGCTCGACCCGCCAGCCGAGCAGTTCATCGCCTATGCGGTCGAGGGTGCTCACCGGATGGAAATGCTGTTAAAGGGATTGCGTGACTATTGGGCGGTAAATGAAGGGAAGATCGAACAAAATGTAGTCGCTGACTGCAATCGTGCCCTTGAGGAAGCGATCGCTTATCTTCAGGCCCGAATCGAGGAAACCGCGGCCGTTATTACCCATGATCCCTTGCCCACCGTGATAGCGGAAGAGATAGCGCTGACCCTGCTGTTCAAGAATCTCGTAGGCAACGCACTGAAATACGCTCGACCGGGCGAGCCGCCCCGGATCCACGTTTCAGCAGATGAGATCTCCGGCGCATGGAACTTTTCAGTGCGTGACAATGGTATTGGCATCCAATCCGAATACCTGAAAAATATCTTTGCTCCCTTTAAACGCTTGCACTCCGCGGAAGAGTACCCTGGTAGTGGTCTGGGTCTGGCTATTTGTCAAAGAATCATAGAGCGTTACGGCGGACGGATTTGGGTCGAATCGACGTATGGGCAGGGATCAACATTTCGTTTTACGATTCCAGTGTAAGTCGGGCATGATGAACGCAAGCTCAACAAACAAAAGTCTGGTCTGGATATTCGGAACCCCGTCTAGCTTCTTTGCCAAGGCGAAAGTGAGTAATTGCATGAACACGGCGCACATCGTTCTTATTGAAGACAATTCGGCGGATGTGTTGTTGTTCGAAATGGCGCTGAAACAGAACGACATCCCTTACGAGTTGTTGCGGTTCAAGAATGGCCAAGATGCGCTCGATTCGCTCTGTAGGGCAGAAGGGGCAAACGCCCAGGCATTCCACCCGGACGCCATTCTCCTCGATTTGAACACGCCCAAGAGCGACGGCTTTGAAGTATTACGGATACTGAGGCAGACACCGCACCTCGCCGACGTCCCGATAGCCATCATCACTTCGTCGCAAGCGGGGAGTGACAAACACCGTACGAGGCTCATGGGCGCTGTTCGCTACATCGAGAAACCCTCGCAATTGGACCAGTTTCTCTCCACCGTAGGGATTGCAGTTAAACAGATGCTACATTCCTAATACTGAACCTCAAGGCGATCCCCGGCCGCGGGTCATCACAGTAGACGGCAACCCGTCTTACCCGAAGGTGATCGCGGAGCTGAAGCAGGAGCGGAAACTGGGACGCCGATGCCGCTGTCGAACCTGCCCGTATTTAAACAATGTTGTGGAACAGGACCATCGAGCGATCAAACGGCGGGTGAGGGTCAGCGATACTCTTGTGAGCTTGCGCCGGAAGCTCGGCATCGAGCGTCAAGGCGCGCGGATGCTCGTGGCAAGGTGTGGTACTAGCGGAGGGAGGAAGCAAATGGGGCCCGCTCATCAGCAGTGTGAGTCTGTAACGGGAATCCGTGGTGAGATTCGCCATCAGAAAAAAGCGTCGATTTGCCGGCGAGCCGCTCCGGATGAATGCTTGGTCTGACCTCGGTGGACACCTGAAAACCGGCCAGTCGTGGACACTTCAAAACCGGCACATCCCGGTAGAGGGGATTGAGCGTGGGATCGTAGATGTCGGGGGCGAGCACGCCCTCGCGCAGATTATCCAGCACAACCACGCGTGTACAGCCACCCAGCCGGCGGCAGGCCTTCTCATGCAGTTCGGCCCAGATCTGCGAACTGGACCGAAACACCAGCAAGCGGACGGACTTGCGACTGTAGCCCAGAGTCAGCACGAACAGCCGTGTGCGCCGGTACTTGCCGCTGTGCGGGTCTCGCACCATCGGGCCGGTGCCGTAGTCGACCTGAAGTTCTTCTCCGGGCGCAGTTGCGATGACTGCGCACGCTTCCGGCGATTGGCTTCCACGAAGCTTCCGGACGAAACGGTTGACGCTCTTATACTCGGCGGCGAAGCTGCAGGTATCCACCAGTTCCTGCCAGATCGCCATGGCGTTGCGGCCATGTGACAGTCGCAGCTCGATCACTTCGCGGTAAGGTTCGCAGGCGCTGGCCGATGGACTGCGACCGGGCTGCGGCGCGGGTGCTGGTGCCGTTGCGACCCCCGGCTCCGCGCCCAAGTCGGTGGTCACCATCTCCGGACTGGCCGGTTTTGGGTGTACCCGTCGACCACGTGGTGGTCGCAGGGCCACTCCGGCCTCTTTCAGGTAGCTGGAGGCCGTCTCTCGACGCACGCCGGTGGCATCTTCAATCCGGCGCAACGACCATCCCAACCGCCCCAATGCTATGACTTGCTGCTTCTTTTCCTCGTTCAAGACATTGCTCACGATGAGGGAGGATAGTGCTCTCCCGTCGAATCAATGTCCTGGATGTTGGTTGATGGTTCACAACTGGCCGGTTTTCAGGTGTCCATCACTGGCCGGTTTTGGGTGTCCACCGAGGCCGGAGTCCAGGACCTGTCCGGAAATCGAAGTCGAGGTTTGAGTGATGCTGATTGCGTGGAGGGTGATACTTGAAGAAGATAAATCGTTACCGCTGCTGCTGCAAAGCTGCAATTTGATAGGTATTGTGCTGCCACTCTTAGCAGCTTTAGTTGAATCGTACAAGAGGCATAGATTATACGCAGGGCCGGGTGGGATGGCTATACCAACTGGGTTCATTCCCACCGGAATCGTGGCGACAACAGTATTGCTCGCCATATCGATTGCGACGACACTGGCAAAGTCAACGCTTGTCACATAGGCGAACTTACCGTTTGGGGATCTGTTGCAAATAGCAATTGAGCGCGGTGACCGCTCGTTCCGGATAATGCCAAGCGCAAGAAGAGCTTGGCCGCCGTCAGATCTCGCTTGGGCGACAACAGAAAATCGATTGTGTCGCCGGCCGAATCCACGGCTCGGTACAGGTAAGCCCACTCACCGCCGACCCGGACATACGTTTCATCGACCCGCCAGGATCCGTTTGGATGCCGGACCTCACGACGAAGCCGCTGATTCAAAATGGGCGCATAGTGCTGGACCCAGCGCCATATGGTGACGTGGTCCACCAACAGGCCGCGTTCCACCATCATCTCTTCCAGGTCGCGGTAGCTGAGTAGCGCAAATACCACCGCACGCACAAGATGATGATCACGTCCTCGAAGTGTCGCCCTCGGAACAGCGCCGTGCGGTTTTGGCTCACGCTTCACGCTACCAGATCTGCCTACTGGCGTTTTGCAACAGATCCCTTTTGGGTCACGTGGCTGTAACACGCCCATTCTGTAGACGTGCCCTCGGCCCAACTCCGCCGGGACGTCAGCACTCTTCCGCACCTCGGATTTGGCCTCGCCGGTGACAAGAATATTTCACACAATCTGGAGAGAAAGGAGAACCCGATGGCGCTCGATACCGGATTTGTCGCCGCCGTGTTGGAGGGAGTCGAAAGTACACTCGACGAACTGATCGAGCGCGTTGAAACTTCCCAACTCCAAGCCAACTTGGATGTGCTTCTGAGTCGAGTGACAGCTCTTCGAGTATCGATCGAGCCGCCGGCGCAAGAACCGGAAGGCATCGAGAAGCCCGAAGAATCTGTCCCCGCGGAAGCTGCTTAGACCGTCTTGTCTGTCATGCCCGAAAGGCGCTCTGCCGTTCGGGTCACCCTCAACAATCTAGCCGCAGGGACGCCCTCCGGGTAGCAGTGTGCCCGAAGGAGTCTCTGCGTTCTCAGAGCGAACTGAAAGGAGCAATAACGATGCTGGGCTTGAACAACGTCCAAATCATCGGAAACTTGGGCGGAACGCCTGAGATGAAGTATTTGAACAACAGCGACCACGTGGTGAATTTCTCGGTCGCGGTCAATGAGCGGTGGAAGAACCGCAACGGAGAATCCCAGGAACGCACCACTTGGCTGCGGATCGTGGCATTCAACGGAATTGGTTCTGCATGCGCCGAACACCTCAAGAAGGGTGATGGCGTTTATGTTGAAGGCCGCTTGCAAATCCGTGAATACGAGGATAAGGACCACGTTGAACGAACTTCGGTCGAGGTCGTCGCATCCAAAGTCCGCTTCCTTGGCCGCGGGCACAATGCTGGTGATGAACAGCGGCCGGTGCCGGGGCAACCGAGAGCTGGCACCTCGACGGCCGCGACCGAAGTTGATCAAAGTGAGGAGGACGTTCCTTTTTGATTGGGCCGGGAGCGGCAGACGTAGGTCGCTCCCATCCGGAGACACGAAGGGATAACAAACATGAGCAGACCAATGACAGCAACTACCGGCGGGTTCTTCATGCAACTGATGCCGCTGCTCGCAGACCGGACGTTGATGGTGATCGTCTCGAAGGCCGACGATCAGCATCTGACCGTTTCTGTAGTGCCGAAACGGATGAAGGACGGCGAGAGCCCTGCTCCGTCCACGCCACTCTGCTGCACCGGGACAGCCGAAGAGCTTGATCGTGACTTGCCAAGTCATCTCCACGAGTTTGTGGCCGGGCAGGTGACGCTGAGCAACAACCTGGCGCAGATCCAGCGCGAGAGGGAAGAAGCGGAAAAGGCCGCGCGGGAAGAACTCAAAAAGAAGCAGAAGACCGTGGGAAACGGAGCAGCGAAGACCAAGACGGCCGAAGCGAAACCGCTCGAGGAAGAGACGGTGGCGCACCAGCCGACCCAGCTTCCCATGATGAGCCTTTTCGGTGCGCCGGCTGAAAACAACAACACCACCACATCGACAACAAACAACGACGACAACAACAACAACAACCAAAAAAAACTGTAGGATGCCAGGGTAGCCGACAGGACGGCGATTGATATAAAAGGGAGAAGGTCGGCGCGATGTTCCAAATCGTGGCAGGGCGTGTCACGATTGCTCGATCGCATCACCGACCGCGCTCACATCCTGGAGACCGGCACGGAATCTTATCGTTTCCGCCGAACGGCGGAGAAGAAGAAGGGAGCCAAAGCGAACTAACCGGGGCCCGACTGTGGAAATGACGGGACGGTGGAAAGCCTGGAAAACCAAGATCAGGTTTTCCACCCTTCCCACCGCCCTTGGAAATCGCTCCGCGATTCCCACATTCCCACAGCCTCGACCACCGCTTATATATAAGGACGAAAACCCGGCGAGGCTGAAAACCGCCTCGCCCAATAAATCAATGACTTAGGGTCGGCCAAATTAAAATGCCGAAGTGGGCCAAATGTAGTTGCCAAAAGCAGCTTCGGCACGGCCGCCCAGTCGGCGGTTATCGTGTGGGGCTATGTGTTGGCAGCAGCGGACAGGCTTACAACCACAGGAGCCCCGCGAGGTCGTTTCCACGACCAGAAGTATTACCCTTGGGATGCTCAATCCCACGCCCCAGCGCTAAACAAGTCCGGAAATGGTGAACCCGGAAAGGAGCTACTGTCCAACGCGCTGTTGTTCCCCAGTTCGTGTCGTTGCACTTCCGGGGGGCCAACATTTCAGAGAAGCGACTCGATCTGTTCCGGAACATGGACACCCGTTCTAGCACCTCGGTCTGCGCAAGCAGGCGTGGGAAATGTTGAGCGAGCCACACCCGTAACGCCGAAAAAACTGCTATGTGCTGACGCCGGCAGACCGAGAGTATTGTTGATTTCTGCCCAATGGCCAGATTCCACCGGACCAGTTCCACGAACTTGCAGAACATTAGCGCATCTTTGTTCTGTCCACCAATCGGACCTCGTTCGAGTTCCTCTCTTACGAGGCTGTACAATTGCTCATGTCTCCGCAAGTGTTCACGAACCGGTTGGAAAACCCTCTCAGCCAATTCCATATCCAGCGCTTTAACAAGCGCCAAGAGGGCCTCCAAAGTGAATATTTCCGCCATATCCCTCTGAGCTAAAAAAAGCGGACGGCACATGGATCGCCCCGAGGCCGGTGGGCGTCGCGCTGGTCGAGGCGGCGTCACCACTGGGAAGCACCAGGAATGTGGCTGCCGCGCCCGCTAGGATGAGCGCCGCCATACGAAACCACGAATGACAATTCTTGAATAAACCCGCAATCATGGATGCCATGTTAGCACCAGCGCGTCCTCAAACGCGACGATCTCCTCGAGGGCGCGCCAACGTTTCTGGATCAGATCGGGAAGGCGCACCGAGTTGTGCTGGAGCGCGAACCGGATTCGTTCTCCGGCGGCAGCCGCTGCGCTTGTGTCAATCCGTTTCCCGCCGCCGGCAGCCGGGCTACAATGTCTCGACGGCATGCGGACAGCTCGGCGAGTTTTTATCTGTACGCTGTTCGGCGGCATCGGGCTCTGCGCCCAGGGCCACCGGCCAACATCGGCCGCGGCCATGACGCACATCGGCAAGGGTTATGAGCTGGTGCAAAACGACCGGT
>Ga0310810_10006825_pt1 | contig 12947 bp, 11 predicted proteins | sample NCmetagenome_FD_207641 | JGI IMG/M metagenome (GOLD analysis project Ga0310810, IMG submission 207641) | Soil microbial communities from experimental microcosm in Duke University, North Carolina, United States - NC | ecosystem: Engineered > Artificial ecosystem > Soil microcosm > Unclassified ... | reverse complement strand
ATCCGGATTTCACCTACCACAACAAACCCGAAAAACGTTCCGAGATCGACCGCGAGGGTTTCATTACATCCGGCGACGTCGGCTATATCGACGCGGACGGCTATGTCTTCATTTGCGACCGCAAGCGCGACATGGTGATTTCGGGTGGCGTCAACATCTATCCGGCCGAGATCGAGGCGGCGCTGCACGCCGTTCCCGGTGTCCATGACTGCGCGGTGTTCGGCATTCCAGACGAGGAATTCGGCGAGGCGCTGATGGCGGTGGTGGAGCCGCAGCCGGGCGTGACGCTCGACATCGCCGCCATCCGCGCCCAGCTCAGGACGCAGCTCGCCGACTACAAGGTGCCCAAGCACGTCGAGATCCAGGCCAGCCTGCCGCGGGAAGATTCCGGCAAGATCTTCAAGCGCCGCCTGCGCGATCCCTATTGGGAGCGGGCAGGGCGGCGGATTTGAACTCCGCCGCCAAAACGCCAAAATAGGCCGCCGTCATCTTTATCTTGCACTGCGGCAAAAAACTTGCACACTCCAGAACAGCCGGGCAAGCCTCTGGAGTAGCCAGCCATGTCACCCCAGACTATGCCGTCCGAAACTGAAATCCGCGCCAATCGTGTCGAAGACGCCGAGGACGCGCGGCTGCGGACCGACATCAGGCTGCTCGGGCGCATTCTCGGTGACACCGTGCGCGACCAGGAGGGCGCCGACGTGTTCGACCTGGTCGAGCGCATCCGGCAGACCTCGATCCGGTTCCACCGCGATGACGACAAGCCGGCGCGGCGCGAACTCGAGCTGATCCTCGACAGCATGTCGATCAGCCAGACGCTGCGCATCGTGCGCGCCTTCAGCTATTTCTCGCATCTTGCGAATATCGCCGAGGATCAGAACAACATCCGGCAGATGCGGGCGCGCTCGACGGCCGGCGGCACGCCGCCCCCGGGCACGCTGCCGCTGACGCTGGCGCATGCCCAGGCCGCGGGCTTCAGTGCCGCTGACCTGCGCAAATTCTTCGCGAAGGCGTTGGTCAGTCCGGTTCTGACGGCGCATCCCACCGAAGTCCGCCGCAAGAGCACGATCGATCGGGAGATGGAGATTGCAGCGCTGCTCGATCGGCGCGAACGGGTGCAGCTCACGCCCGACGAGGCCGTGGCGAGCGACGAGCAATTGCGCCGTGCGGTACTGACGCTGTGGCAGACCAATCTGTTGCGCCGGACCAAGCTCACCGTGCTCGACGAAGTCGCCAATGGCCTGTCGTTCTACGACTACACGTTCCTGCATGAGGTGCCGAGGCTGCATTGCATGCTGGAGGACCGGCTGAACGAGGGCGACAGCGCCCGCGGCGAGTTGGCGTCTTTCCTCAAGATGGGGAGCTGGATCGGCGGCGATCGCGACGGTAACCCGTTCGTGACCGCAGACGTCATGCGTGGCTCCCTGAAACTGCAGTCGAGCCGGGTGCTGCGCTTTTATCTGGAGGAACTGCACGCGCTCGGCGCCGAACTGTCGTTGGCGGCGCATCTGGCCGATGTTTCCAAGGATCTGCGCGCGCTTGCGGAACGCTCACCGGACACGTCGCCGCATCGGAGCGGAGAACCCTATCGCCTGGCGGTATCGGGCGTCTTTGCGCGGTTGACCGCGACCGCAGCAAGGCTGGAGGTGGAAACCACCCGCGCGGCCGTCGGCGAGGCGGCGCCTTACGCCAACGTCGCGGAATTCAAGGCTGATCTCGATACGCTCTATCGCTCGCTGATCTCGAACAATTCCGGCGTGATCGCGCGCGGTAGGCTGCGATTGCTGCGCCGGGCGGTGGATTGTTTCGGCTTCCATCTCGCGAGCCTCGATATAAGACAAAATTCCGCCGTGCACGAGCGTACGGTCGCGGAACTGATCGACGCGGCAATGCCCGGTATGTCCTATCTCGCGCTGAACGAGGAGGCGCGGGTCGCGCTGCTGGCAGCCGAACTGCGAAATGCACGTCCGCTGACCTCTTCCTTTGTCAAATACAGTGAGGAAACCGCCGGCGAACTTGCGGTTTTCCATGCGGCGGCCGACGCCCATGCCCGTTACGGTTCCGCGGCGATCCCCCAATGCATCATCTCCATGTGCAAGGGGATGTCCGACATGCTGGAGGTCGCAGTGCTGCTGAAGGAGGCCGGCCTCGTACATCCTTCAGGCCGCAGCGCGATCAATATCGTGCCGCTGTTCGAGACCATCGAGGATTTGCAGGCTTCCAGCGGCATTATGGACCGCATGCTGTCGATTCACGACTACCGCAAGCTGGTCGACAGCCGCGGCAGCGTTCAGGAAGTCATGCTCGGCTACTCCGACAGCAACAAGGATGGCGGCTTCGTCACCTCGGGCTGGGAGCTCTACAAGGCGGAAATCGACCTGGTCGAGGTGTTCGAGCGCCACCACGTCCGCCTGCGGCTGTTTCACGGCCGCGGCGGCTCGGTCGGGCGCGGCGGCGGGCCGAGCTATGATGCGATCATCGCCCAGCCCGGCGGCGCGGTGAACGGCCAGATCCGGATCACCGAGCAGGGCGAGATCATCTCCAGCAAGTATTCCAACGCCGAAGTCGGCCGCAGCAATCTTGAAATTCTCGCCGCCGCGACGCTCGAAGCCAGTCTGCTGCAGCCAAAGCAAAGCGCGCCGCGCGCCGAATATCTGAAAGCGATGGAAGAGCTGTCGGCGCTGGCCTTCAAGGGTCATCACCGAAATCGCCACGCTGAACATCGGCAGCCGCCCGGCCTCACGCAAGAAAACCCGTGAGATCGAGGATTTGCGTGCGATTCCCTGGGTGTTCAGCTGGGCGCAATGCCGGCTGATGCTGCCGGGCTGGTATGGGTTTGCCAGCGCGGTGGAGACCTGGATCGCGCAACATCCGGAACAGGGCATGTCGTTTCTGCAGGAGCTTTATCGGGAATGGCCCTTCTTCCGCATGCTGCTGTCGAACATGGACATGGTGCTCGCCAAGAGCTCGATCGCGATTGCCTCACGCTATGCCGAGCTGGTGCCTGACGCCACCTTGCGTGAAAACATCTTCGGTCGCATCCGCCGCGAATACCACAGTTGCATCGAGTTGTTGCTGAAGATCATGGGGCAGGAGCGGCTGCTGCAGGGCAACCCGCTGCTCGAGCGCTCGATCCGCAACCGGTTTCCCTATCTCGACCCGCTCAACCACGTGCAGGTGGAGTTGCTAAAGGAACATCGGGCGCAGAACCCCGACGAGCAGGTGCTGCGGGGCATTCAGATCACCATCAACGGCATCTCGGCGGGGTTGAGGAACAGCGGGTAGGAAGAGGCGAATTGCGAATGGCGAGTAGCGAATAGAAATTACCCTATTCGCCATTCGCTACTCCCCATTCGCCCTTCTCAAATCGGATCCCAGGGGAAAATATCCGCCGAGCGATCGAGCTTGTAGAAGGACTCCTTGAGCGCCGGCATGGCGTGCTCGGCAATGGTTTGCGGCGTCCAGCCGTCGCTTCGCTGCACTGACCGCAGCGGGCGGTTCTGGCTGAACAGGAATATCTCGTTCATGCGCACGCCGAAGATCTGCCCCGTGACGTCCTTGGCGAGGTCGCTGAGCAGATAGGCGCACATCGGCGCGATCTTTTCCGGGCCCATCTGCTTGATCTTCTCGACCCGGGCCTTCTGGGCTTCCGTCTCGGTCGGGATGGTGCCGATCATGCGGGTCCAGGCGAATGGCGAGACGCAGTTGGAGCGCACGTTGAAGCGGCCCATGTCGAGGGCGATTGATTTCGACAGCCCGACGATGCCGAGCTTGGCGGCGGCGTAATTGGCCTGGCCGAAATTGCCGATCAGGCCGGAGGTCGAGGTAAAGTGCACGAACGAGCCGCTCTCCTGTTCGCGGAACAGGCGCGCCGCGGCATGGCTGACATAGAACGAGCCCATCAAATGGACCTTGATGACGGCCTCGAAGGCCTCCACGCTCATCTTGTGGAAGATCATGTCGCGCAGGATGCCGGCGTTGTTCACCACGCCGTCGAGCCGGCCATAATGATCTGTCGCGGTCTTCACGATCTTGCTCGCGGGGATCGCTTCCGCCACCGATTCAAAATTGGCAACCGCGGTGCCGCCGCGTTTCTTGATCTCCTGCACCACTTCCTCGGCGGGCGCAGCACTGGCACCCGCGCCATCGGCGGCGCCGCCGGGATCGTTGACCACGACCTTGGCTCCCTCGGCCGCACAGAGCAGCGCGATCTCGCGGCCGATGCCGCGGCCTGCGCCGGTGACGATGATGACTTTGTCCTGCAGTGATTTGGCCATGATGGTTCTCCGGTTGTTGTCCGTCATTTCGGGATGGTGCGCAGCACCAGACCCGGAATCTCGAGATTCCGGGTTCGCGCTTTGCGCGTCCCGGAATGACGGAAGTGGTTAGCGTTCGTTCGTAAAAATGATCGTGCCCGACGCCGCGAACATGCCGCCGACGCCGTGGCACACCGAGATCCTGGCGTCCTTGACCTGCGCCGGCGCGATGCCGCGCATTTGCCGCACGCTTTCCTGCAGCGCGTACATGCCGTACATGCCCGAATGCATGTAGCTCAGCCCGCCGCCATTGGTGTTGAGCGGCAGCTTGCCGCCGGGCCGGGTATTGCCGTCGGCGATGAACTTGCCGGTCTCTTCGTGCGGCATGAAGCCGAGATCGCCGAGACCGTAGAGCGGCAGATGCGCGAAGGCGTCGTAGATCATCAGGTGGTCGACGTCCTTGTGAGCGATGCCGGCTTCCTTGAAGGCGAGCGGCCCCGCAGTCTTGAAGGCGCGCGAGGAGTTGAACGTCTCCATCTGGCTGACCATCGGCGTTTCCACGCTCTCGCCGGTGCCGAGGATGTAGACCGGCTTGCGCGGAAAATCCCTGGCGCGGTTGGCCGAGGTGAGGATCAGCGCGCCGCCGCCGTCGGTGACGAGGCAGCATTGCAGGATGCGGAACGGGTAGGCGATCATCCTGGAGTTCAAGACGTCCTCGACCGTGATCGGGGCCTTCATGGTGGCGCGCGGGTTTTTCGCGGCCCATTCGCGCTGCACCACCGCGACCATGGCGATCTGCTCATGGGTGATGCCGTAGGTCTTCATGTAGCGCAGCACGGGGATCGGAAACATGCTGGGCGGGCCGAACACGCCGTAGGGTGACTCGAACTGCCCGTTGAGGCTGTCTGGTGGCGTCGATCGCGGCTGTTTGCCGATCATCGACTTGCCGCTCTCGGCATGCGTGATCAGCACGGTCTTGCAGAGCCCGGCCTCGATCGCGGCTGCGGCATGGCGGACATGCAGCATGAACGAGCAGCCGCCGACCGAAGTGCCGTCGACCCAGGTAGGTTTGATGCCGAGGTAGTGCGCGATCTGCTGCGGGGTTTCCACGGCGGTCGCAATGCCGTCGATGTCGGACAGTTTCAGTCCGGCGTCGGCGATGGCGTTGAGCGCCGCATCCGCATGCAGCTGGATCTGCGACACGTTCGGGATGACGCCGAGTTCGGTGGTTTCGGCTGCGCCGACGACGGCGACCTGATTTCTGCGCATGGTGCTTAGCCCTTCGCCGGACGGAACTGGGGAAGGGTGATCTTGTCGTCGAGTTTCTCGAAGGCGACTTCGAGCTTCATGTCGAGTTCGAGTGCCTCCGGCGTCTGCGGACAATCGATGATATTGCTCATCATGCGCGGGCCCTCGTCGAGTTCGACGACCGCGATCGCGTAAGGCGGTGTAAACCCTGGCGCGGCGGGGCGATGGTTGATGACGTAGCTGTAGAGCTTGGCCTTGCCGCTCGCCTTGAAGACGCTCACTTTTCGCGAGGCGCAGGACGGACAGAACGGGCGCGGCGGGAAATAGACATTGGCGCAGGCATCGCAACGCTGCAGGCGCAACTCGCCGGCCGCAGTTCCGTCCCAGAAATGCTGGGTTTCCGGCGTCGGTTTCGGTTTAGCGCGCGTTGGCTCTGCCATATCGGGCATTCCTCCCTGGGAAGCGGGCATCCGCCCGCCTGTTGCGATCCTGATGCGACAATTGACCATTCCCCGTCAACGGTCCAGCGGCGCGTTTCGCATGGCCGCATTCCGCCAAGCCAACAGCGCTTGTATGCCAGCGATTTCCCGCGCTAGGGTATTTGCCGCTGCGCGGCGCGGAATGCCCGCGCGTTCCTTGGAGATGACGTGCGAACCATTCGAATTGGATCCGGCGCCGGCTATTCGGGCGATCGCATCGAGCCCGCGGTCGAACTCGCCGAGAAGGGCGATATCCAGTACCTCGTGTTCGAATGTCTGGGTGAACGCACGGTCGCGCTGGCGCAGCAGGCGCGGATGAAGAACCCGGAAGGCGGCTACGATCCATTGCTGGAGGAGCGGATGCGCGCGGTGCTGCCGCTTTGCGCAGCCAAAGGCATCAAGATCGTCACCAATATGGGCGCGGCCAACCCGGAAGCCGCCGCGCGCAGGACCGCCGAAATCGCGAAATCACTCGGGCTGACCTCGCTGAAGATCGCGGCCATCGTCGGCGACGACGTGCTGGACGCCTGCAAGGACGGCGATATGCCGATCATGGAATTCGAAGGAACCATTAAACAGCTCGGCAACCGCTTGCTGTCGGCCAATGCCTATCTTGGCGCCGAACCGATGGCCGAGGCGCTGACATCAGGCGCCGATATCGTCATCACCGGGCGCGCGTCGGACCCGGCGCTGTTTTTGGCGCCGATGATCCACGCTTTCGGCTGGGCGATGGATGACTGGAACCTGCTGGGGCAGGGCACTGTTGCCGGGCATCTGCTGGAATGCGCCGGCCAGGTCACCGGCGGCTATTTCGCCGACCCCGGCTACAAGGATGTCCCCGATCTGGCGCGGCTCGGTTTTCCGATCGGTGAAGTCGGCGAGGACGGCAGTCTCGTGATCACCAAGGTTTCGGGCTCGGGGGGCGCGGTGACGGCGCGGACCTGCAAGGAGCAACTGCTCTACGAGGTGCACGACCCCAGACAGTATTTCCAGCCGGACGTGGTAGCGGATTTTTCGGAAGTGACCGTCGAGGAGATTGGACCGGATCACGTGCGGGTAAGTGGCGGGCGCGGCCACAAGCGTACCGATACGTTGAAGATCTCGGTCGGCTATGTCGACAGCTATGTCGGCGAGGGGCAAATCTCCTATGCCGGCCCGGGCGCGCTGGCGCGCGGACGGCTGGCGCTGGAGATCGTTCGCGAACGGTTGAAGTTGACGGGTGTTGCCGCAAGCGAACTGCGTTTCGAACTGGTCGGCGTCGATTCCCTGCACGGCGCGGAAGTTTCTGCGCGCGCCAGCGAACCTTATGAGGTGCGCGTCCGCGTCTCCGGGCGCACTGAAAATCACCGCGAGGCGGTCAGGATCGGCAACGAGGTCGAAACGCTCTATACCAACGGCCCGGCCGCCGGCGGCGGCGCGTGGAAGTCGGCGCGCGACGTGGTCGCGGTGGCGTCGGTCTTGCTGCCGCGCGAGTTGGCGAAGCCGCAAGTCCGCTTTGTGGGGGCATAAGGTGAAGCTGCGCGAGATCGCCCATTCCCGCACCGGCGACAAGGGCAACACATCGAACATCTCCGTTATCGCCTATGACGCAAAACATTATCCGTTGTTGGTGGCGCAGGTCACCAGCGAACGGGTGAAGGCGCATTTTGCCGGCGTTGTGAAGGGTGAGGTGGTCCGCTATGAACTTCCCAATCTGGCGGCGCTGAATTTCGTCATGACCCAGGCGCTCGGCGGCGGCGTGACGCGGTCGCTGGCGCTCGACGCTCACGGCAAATCGTTGAGCTCGGCGCTGCTCGATCTCGACATTGAGCCCGGTTCGGACGACAAGTAGCGGCGCCCAAGGAAACAAAGAGAATATCATGCCGAACATCCCGACGCTTGCCTCACTCGCCGCCGATCTCGAGAGCGGGCGAACTTCCGCCCGCAAGCTGGTCGAGGAATGCCTTGCCAAAATCGCCGAGCCTTCGGGCGAGGGCGAGCGCGCCTTCATCCACGTCGACAAGGAGGGCGCTCTCGGGGCGGCGGATGCGATGGACCGGCTGCGCAAGGCCCATGCGGCGCCGTCGCCGTTTGCCGGCATCCCGGTTTCGATCAAGGACCTGTTCGACATCAAGGGACAGGTGACGCGGGCGGGCTCGCGCGCGCTGGAGGAGGACTGCACGCCGGCGGAGGCCGATGCGCCTGTGGTGGCGCGGTTGCGCCGGGCCGGCTTTATCGTGATCGGCCGCACCAACATGACCGAATTCGCCTATTCGGGCATCGGCATCAATCCGCATTATGGCACGCCGAAGAGCATCTGGAACCGCAGGGTCGGCCACGTCCCCGGCGGTTCGTCGTCAGGAGCCGCGGTCTCCGTCGCCGATGGCATGGCCCATGGCGCGCTCGGCACCGATACCGGCGGTTCCTGCCGGATCCCGGCGGCTTTCAACGGCATCGTCGGCTTCAAGCCGACGCAACGTCGCGTGCCGCTTGAAGGCGGCGTGCCGCTGTCGTCGTCGCTCGACAGCTTTGGACCGCTGGCGCGTACCGCGCAGTGCTGCGCGACACTGGATGCCGTGCTCGCCGATGAACCCGAACAGCCCGTGCAGCCGCGCCCCGTCAAGGGCATGCGGCTGGCGGTGCCGACCACCGTGGCGCTGGATGATCTCGATGATGAAGTCGCAAGGACTTTCGAACGGGCATTGGAAACACTCTCCCGCCAGGGCGCGCTGATCGAGCGGATCGAGGTGCCGGAATTCCTCGACGTCGGCGCGATGAACGCCAAGGGCGGCTTTGCCGCCTCCGAAAGCTTCGCCTGGCACCGCTACCTGATCGTGAGCAAGGGCGACGTCTATGATCCCCGCGTCTACACGCGGATTCTGCGCGGTGAAGGCATGAGCGCGGCGGACTATATCGACCTGCTTGGCGCCAGGAAGTCGTTTATCGCGCACACCGAGGCCCGGATTGCCCCGTATGACGCGCTGGTGCTGCCGACCACCGCGAACACGCCGCCAAAAATCGCCGACCTCGCCGACGACAAGGCTTTCACCATCCAAAACCTGCGCGCGCTGCGTAACTGCACGCTGATCAACATGCTCGACGGCTGCGCGATCTCGCTGCCGGCACATCGCGAAGGTGAGGTGCCGGTCGGCCTGATGCTGGCTGCTGCGGGCGGAAGAGATCGCTGCATCTTCGAACTTGCGGCCGGAATGGAGAACGTTATCCGTGTTTGATCTTACCTTCACCATCGAAGACAAGGGCGCGCCGACGCCGCTGACGCTTGCAATCGACCAGGCCGTTATCGCCGGCTGGACCGGCCGCGATCCGGTGGCGCGCGACAAGCACATCGCCGAGCTTGAAGCGATCGGCATCGCGCGGCCGGCCTCGACGCCGATCTATTACCGATGCTCGGCGGTGCGGATTACCCAGGCCGACCGCATCGAAGTTTGTGGCGGCGATTCCAGCGGCGAGGTCGAGTTCGTGCTGATCGGCTGGCAGGGCCGCATCTTTGTCGGCTGCGGCTCCGACCACACAGACCGCAAGGTCGAGGCTTACAGTGTCGCGGTCTCAAAACAGATGTGCGACAAACCTGTTGCGTCCGAGCTGTGGGAGCTGGAGGACGTCATCGGTCATTGGGACCGGATGATCCTGCGCTCCTGGGCCCATATCGGCGGCGAACGGGTACTCTACCAGGAAGGCACGCTCGACCACATGCTGCCAGTCAACGATCTGATCGAACGCGGCTTTGGCGGCAAGGGCCTCCCCGACGGCTGCGTGATGTTCGGCGGCACGTTTGCCGCGAAAGGCGGTATCCGCCCCGCTGATCGCTTCGAGTTCGAGCTGGAAGACCCGGTGCTGAAGCGGAAGATCAGCCATGGCTATGATGTCATCGCGCTGCCGGTGTTGGGCTAGCCGTCGCCTCCCGTCATTGCGAGCGCAGCGAAGCAAATCCATCTCTCGCTTGCGCCGCTAGCCGTGGCATGGATTGCTTCGTCGCAAGGGCTCCTCGCAATGACGGCCTAGACTATCGGAAATCGGGTGGCTCAAGGTAAGACAGTCTGAGAGATTGACCGTCATGAAAGCAACCGCGAAATCCAACCGCATTCCATCCCCCGACGTCACCACGCGCGTCGACGCCATCGACTGGACGCAGGCGACCGCCGATCTCGATGGGCAGGGCTGTGCCGTGCTCAAGGGATTGCTGTCGCCGGACGAATGCCGCGCGCTTGCAGCACTCTATCCCGATGACACATGTTTCCGCAGCCGTATCGTGATGGGACGCCACGGTTTTGGGCGCGGCGAATACAAGTACTTTTCGTATCCGCTGCCCGATCTGATCGCGCAATTGCGGCCGGCGCTGTATGCGCGGCTGACCGGCATCGCCAATCGCTGGAACCAGGCTATGGGCATCGACATCAGCTATCCGCCGGCGCATGCGGCGTTCCTGAAGCGCTGCCACGATGCCGGGCAAGTCCGGCCGACGCCGCTGCTGCTGCAGTATGGCGCCGGTGACTATAATTGCCTGCATCAGGATCTCTATGGCGAGCATGTGTTCCCGCTGCAGGTCGCGATACTCCTCTCGGAGCCCGGGCGCGATTTCACCGGCGGTGAATTCGTACTGACCGAGCAGCGGCCGCGGATGCAGTCGCGGCCGGAAGTGGTGCCGCTCGCGCAAGGCGATGCGGTGGCATTTGCTGTGCATCACCGCCCGGTGCAGGGGACGCGCGGGTTCTATCGCGTTAATCTGCGCCATGGCGTCAGCCGGATCCGCTCCGGCCACCGCCATACCGTCGGCGTGATCTTTCACGATGCCAAGTGAATGACAATACCAGGTGAGTGCAAGCCAATTGACCGCGGATTTATTCGACGTTGTTGCCGATATGGGGCCGTCGCGGGAAGCGATGGCGGATGGCGCCGTGTTGCTGCGTGGTCTTGCCGGACGGTTCGAAGCTGAGCTGATTCCGGCGTTGCGCGAGATCGTCCAGCAGGCGCCGTTCCGCCACATGTCCACTCCCGGCGGCCATCAGATGTCGGTGGCGATGACCAATTGCGGCGACGCCGGCTGGGTCACCGACCGCACCGGTTATCGCTACGATGGCGTCGATCCCGATTCCGGCGAGAAGTGGCCGGCGATGCCTTCGGTATTTCGCGCGCTGGCGGGCGAGGCGGGGGCGGAAGCCGGCTTCGCGGACTTTGCGCCCGATGCCTGCCTGATCAACCGCTACGCGCCGGGTGCCCGCATGTCGCTGCATCAGGACAGAGACGAACAGGATTTCGGAGCGCCGATCGTCTCGGTGTCGCTGGGGATACCGGCCATTTTCCTGTTCGGAGGCCTGAAGCGTAGCGACAAGCCCCAAAAATTTCGGCTGACTCATGGCGACGTCGTCGTGTGGGGCGGGCCGTCGCGGCTGTTCTTTCACGGCATAGCCCCGCTTGCCGACGCCGAGCACTCCGTTCTGGGCCGCCAGCGCATCAACCTGACGTTTCGAAAAGCGCGCTGACGCAGGCTTGCGGCTTCCCATCGAAGTTTCGTCTGGTCTATGCTCCCCGGGGCTGGGGAGCGGGAAAATGACCACCACTGAGGCAAAGGCCGACATCAGCGCAGGGACCAATCGCACTGGCATTTACCTTGCCGTGCTGCAGCTGGTGTTCACGCTGGGCTGGACCACTTACGTGATCTATTTGCCGAAACTCGCGGCGCAGGTCGGGATCGCGCCGACGGCCGTCATCTTCATCCTGATGCTGGATCAGGCCATCTTCACGATCAGCGACACCGCGATGGGAATTGCGGCCGACAGGATCGCGCCCTTGGTCGGCCGGATCGGTGTCTTCGTCGGCGTGGTGACTGCGATCTCCTGCGCGGCCTTTGTCGCGCTGCCGTTCGTCGCCGGTACGGGTGAGGGCGCGCAAATCTGGTTCATGGTGCTGATCCTGATCTGGGTCGTGACGTCGTCGGCCCTGCGTGCGCCGCCGCTCACCTTGCTGGGCAGGCATCGTGCGCGGCCGGCTATTCCTTTCTTGGCTTCGCTGGCGATGCTCGGTTACGGGCTCGCCGGCGCGGTCTCGCCCTACCTCGGCGTCGTGCTGCGCAACGAGGATCCGCGAATGCCCTTCCTGATATCGGGCGTCGTCCTGCTGATCACCACGCTGGCCTTGTCGCGGGTCGAGCGCGACATCGCGCAGCAAGCGCCGCGTGGGAGCGAGCCGCCAGCGCCTGCAAAAGCGCTTGGCCAGATCCCGATGTTCTTCATCGCGTCGATGGTCATCCTGTCGCTCGGCTATCAGCTGCATTTTGCCATCAACAGCGCGCCGTTCTTCCTGCGCTTCGCCAAGCCCGATGAGTTGCAATGGCTGCTGCCGGTGTTCTGGATCGGCTTTAATATCGCGATGTTTCCGGCGAGCGTCGTCGTCAAGCATCGTGGCGGATTGATCGTGATGGGGGCGGCCGGCCTGTTCGGCGCGTTCGCCGTGCTCGGTGCGGAACTGGCCGGCAATCTGAACATGCTCATCGTTGCACAGTTCGTCGCGGGTGCGGCCTGGGGCTGCATGCTGATGAGCGCGGTGTCGGCCGCGCTTGCCATCGGCCATACCGGCGCCGAGGGCAGGGTCACAGGCCTCGTATTCTCCGCACTGGCGCTCGCGACATTCGCGCGGATGGCGGCGGTCGCCGGCGGCCTGCAGAAGCTGCCCGAATACGCGCCGCTATTGCATTGGGCGCCGGTGGCGTGCTGGTCGGTCGCCGGCGCCGGACTGTTGGTGATCGCGGCGTCCCGGGCGCAGCGGAGTTTTGTGGCGCGGCGGAGCTAGATGTTCTTCACCGGGTGAATGAACGCCCACGGGCTGACTTCGGAATCGGTTGGCACTTCCACCGCAATCACGTAAGGCCCGCCGTCGGCCAACGCCTTTTCCAGTGCGGGGCGGAAGTGATCGGGCGAGGTCACGCGGGCCGCACCGGCGCCGAAGGATTCCGCTAGCTTGACGAAAT
>Ga0310810_10006824_pt1 | contig 12948 bp, 13 predicted proteins | sample NCmetagenome_FD_207641 | JGI IMG/M metagenome (GOLD analysis project Ga0310810, IMG submission 207641) | Soil microbial communities from experimental microcosm in Duke University, North Carolina, United States - NC | ecosystem: Engineered > Artificial ecosystem > Soil microcosm > Unclassified ... | reverse complement strand
GTGATCACGACGCGAGTGTGGTGCTCGCGTCCACCGACTCCGTCGCGGCGTCGAGCACAGGCGCCGATTCGCAGTCGGTCGGTGCCGACACGCGCCGGGCGCTTCAGGGCAAGCAGGTACGGCTTCGCATTTCCCCCGACGGGGCGACGGAGCTGGCCGGCGGCGACGTCGCCGTGAACGGCGATCTCAACGCGCTGTTCGCGCAGATGCCTGCCACGCTTCCGAGCACACCCGTCGCGGTTGGTCAGAGCTGGTCGCGCACGATGGTGGCGCCCATGGGAGCGCCGACGCCGACCGGCGGCGGTAAGCTCGAGGCGACGTTCCGTCTCGACTCGCTCTCACGCACCGGGGACAAGGCATTCGTGTCGCTCGTCGGGGTGCTGAGCAGGCCGCCATCCGGCAAGGATGGATGGGCGACGCTGACGATGTCGGGCTCCGTCACCGGTAGCCTGGTCCTCGATCGCCGATTGCGCTGGATCAGCGATGCGCGGATGACCTACACCGTCCGTTCGACGGTCTCGCCGAGCTCCGGAAGCACCAGTGCGGCCATGCGATTCCGGATGAAGGTCACGCAATGGGTTCGGGCGATCCCGTGATGGTATCGTAACGCGTTCCGCGGCCTATATTTGGGACCATGCGGCTGATCCACATATCCGATTTGCACCTGGGCTTCCGCCAGTACCAGCGGCAGACGCCGACCGGGATCAATCAGCGGGAGGCGGACGTTGCCGCCGCGTTCAAGCGGGCAATCGACAAGATCATCTCGATCGCGCCGGAGATTGTGCTGATAGCCGGTGACGTCTTTCACTCGGTCCGGCCCACGAACACCGCGATCGTTCATGCGTTTTCGCAGTTCAGCCGCCTACGGCAGCAACTGCCCGACTCGATCGTGGTCATGATCGCCGGCAACCATGACTCGCCGCGCGCGTCCGAGACGGGCTGCATCCTGCGGTTGTTCTCCCCGCTCGGGATCCACGTGGTGCACGGCGAGGCGGAGCGCCTAACGTTTCCCGATCGCGACCTGTCCATTCTCGCCGTGCCGGACGCGCTGCGTGGCGACCATCCCGTGCTCGAGCCCGACTCGGCATTCACGCACAACATTCTCCTGATCCACTGCGAGATTACGGGAATGCTGGCGGCGACCGCCGCGGCGCCGGAGCGCACGGTCGTCGAAGTGAGCCCGGAGGAAATCGGGCCGGCCCGCTGGAACTACGTGGCCCTCGGGCATTACCACGTGTATCGACAGCTCGCACCGAACATGTACTACGCGGGCTCCATGGAGTACACGAGCCCGAACGTGTGGGGCGAGCTGGGCGAGGAGCGCGCGGTGAAGCTGCCGGGGAAGGGCATGATCGAGTACGACCTCGCGACGAACAAGCGGAAGTTCCACTTCCTGCCGGCCTCGCGGCCCATCGTCGACCTGCCATCGATCTCCGCGCGCGGCATGTCGTCGGCGGACGTGGACGCCGCGATTCAGGCCGGCGTCGAGCGCGTGAGCGGTGGGATCGACGACAAGGTCATCCGTCAGGTCGTTCGCGATGTCCCGCGGCACATTGCGCGTGAGCTCGACCACAAGGCGTTGCGAGACCTCAAGCGGCGAGCGCTGCACTACCATCTCGACACGCGGCGCCCCGAGATCATCCGTGCCGTCGCCAGCGGTGGCCCGGGGCGACGGCCATCGCTCGCCGACACGGTGCGAGATCATCTCCAGCGACGCGTGATGACGAGTGATATCGACCGCGAACGGCTCGTGACGCTGGGGCTCGACTACCTTCGCGAGGCCGAGGCGCTCGAGGCCGCGGCGCCAGTCAACTCCGTCGGGACGATCGAGTGAGGCTGCACCGGCTTCAGCTGCAGAACTTCCGCCAGCACGCGGACTCGGTCATCACTTTCGAGACCGGGTTGACGGGCGTCATCGGGTCGAACGGGTCTGGTAAGACGACGATCCTCGAAGCGATCGCGTGGGCGCTCTACGGCAACTCGGCCACGCGCGGGACGCGCGACTCGATCCGGTTCTCGCGCGCCGCACCGCGCTCCCCGGTTCGCGTCGAGCTGGACTTCGAGCTTGCGAGTCATCGGTACCGGATCGTTAGGCGCCTCACCGACGCCGAGCTGTACCTCGACGGCGCCGGCCAGCCGATTGCCAATTCGATCACGGGCGTCAACGAGCTGCTGCAGCGCCGCCTCGGCATGTCGCGCTCGGAGTTCTTCAACACGTACTTTACCGGGCAGAAAGAGCTCAACGTGATGGCGGCCATGGGGCCGTCGGAGCGCGCGCAGTTCCTCTCCCGGGTGCTCGGCTACGAGAAGCTGCGGTCGGCGCAGACGCTCGTGCGCGACCGACGCCGGATCATCGCGGCCGAGGCGGCGGGCTTGCGCGCCGGGATGCCTGACGCGGAAGCTGTCGCGCGATTGCTCGCGGATTCCGAGCATCGGCTCGCAGTAGCGCGTCAGGCCGCCGCGGCGGCAGAGCGCGAGCGTCATGAGCGCGAAGCAACGCTCGCTGAGCTCACGCCGCGCTGGGAGCGCGCGCAAAAGGAACGTGATCGCCTGCAGGAGCTGCTCGGCGAGCTTCGCGTTGCCGAGACGGAGGAGGCTGCCCTCGCGCGCGAGGCGGACCGTATTTCGCGCGAGCACGCCGCCGTCTCTGCCGCACGCTCGGAGCTGGAGGCGCTCGCGACCGAGCTCCAACCGCTCAGTGAGGTGGCGGAGGAGTTCCAACGCTACGAGCGGCTCGCTCGCGAAGAGGGGCGTCGCCAGACGCTCGTGGAAAACGAACGACTGTTGGTGGACGAGCTGACGCGCCTCCGGGAGCGCCGGGCACGCATCTTCAACGCGCCGGTGATGGAGGAGGAAGCAACCATTGCCGTAGAGGCAAAGCGCAAAGAGCTCGAGGAGAGCCTTGGCGCGCTCGAGGCGCGACGAACCGAGTGGGTGCGCGATCGCCAGGAGGCGGAGACGAAGCGCGACGCACTGCGGCGCCAATACGCCGAGCTCAAGACGCAGCGTGATCGTATCGTCGACCTGGGTGAGGACGGGGCGTGCCCGGTCTGCACGCGGCCGCTCGACCAGCATTTCCGTGGCGTGCTCGAACACTTCGACGATCAGCTCGAGACGATCGCGGTCGACGGCAAGTTCTACAACACGCGGCTCGATCAGCTCGAGGAGATGCCTGACGAGATCAAGGCGCTCGATGAAGCGCGTCGTGCCTTGACCGCGGAAGTCGGCACGCTGGAGCGGCGGTTGGCGAAGGTGCAGGCAGCGGTTCAGGAGTTGACCCAGCTCACGAAGGACATTGGCGCGAAGGAACAGCGGCACGAATCCGTGCGGCGCGATCTCGCTGCCATTCCTCCCGGGTACGACGGTGCGAGGCACGCCGCGCTGCGCCGGGAGGTCGAACGACTCATGCCGCTCAATGATCGCGCGACGCGCCTCAGCGCGCAGATCGATCGCGAGCCACAGCTCGACCACGATCGCCAGCGGGTGACGGAGTCGTTAGGCGCGCTGCGCGAACGCCTCGCGTCGCTTCGCGAGCGGACCCGAACCATCCCGTTCTCGGAGTCCGAATTCGTGTCACTCCGCACCGCGTTCGAGACCGCCGCTGCGGAAGCGCGTGCGGCCGACGTCGGCGCGGCCAAGGCGCAAGGTGACGCCAACGCCGCGCGGCTCTCGCTCGACAGTGCAGAGCGGTCGCGGCGCGAGCTCGACCGCATTCAGGCGACGCTCGATGGGCTCCAGGTCGACCGTCGATTGCACGACGAGCTCGATCGCGCATACTCCGATCTCCGGACGGACCTCAATTTCCAGCTGCGGCCCGAGCTGTCGGAGCTTGCCAGCGCGTTCCTCCACGATCTCACCGACGCGCGGTACTCCGAGCTGGAGCTGGACGACAACTACAACGTCCTCGTGTTGGAGGACGGTATTCCGAAGCCGGTGATCTCCGGCGGCGAAGAGGACCTTGCGAACCTCGTGTTGCGGCTTGCGATCTCCCAGATGATCGCCGAGCGGGCGGGTCAGCAGTTCTCGTTGCTCGTGCTCGACGAGGTTTTCGGTTCGCTGGATGAATCGCGACGTAACAACGTCGTGGAGCTGCTGCGGCGTTTGCAGGACCGCTTCGAGCAGGTCATTCTCATCACGCACATCGAGTCGGTGCGCGAGGGTCTCGATCAGATCATCAACGTGCGTTACGATGAGGAGACCGGCGCATCGGTGGTGACGCAGACCGACCAGGCGGTGCTCGAGCTGCCGAGTGCTGATTCGAGCGAGCAGGATGACGACGCGTACGAAAAGTTCGAGGCCACGGGGTGATGGCGACCGCACGCGATTGGAAGACCACCCGTCACGCTGACGGACCGCACCCGGCTCGCCTGAGCGACATCCCCGGGCTGAATCAGGTATTCAGCGACGCGTTCACCGAGCGCTACCGGCGCGACGGGATGGTCGGCGTCCGCGTGCCCTTTCTGAACCCGGCGATCTGGCGTTATGCGATCGAGGACGCGGGGTCTGGCGCCATGGCGTGGCGCGGAGAGCGCGACGAGATCGTGGCGTTCAACATCGCGCATCGCTCGGGCATCGAAGGATGGATGGGGCCACTCGCCGTTCGTCCCGAGTGGCAGGGCGGGGGGCTCGGGAAAGAGATCGTTCGCGCCGGCATCGCCTGGCTGACGGACCACGCGACGCGCGTGATCGGGCTCGAGACAATGCCGCGGACGATGGATAACATCGGCTTCTATTCCGGCCTCGGCTTTCTGCCGGCGCGTCTCACGGTCACGCTGACGCTCGACGCGGCCAGCGGCGATGGCGCGCCGCTCCTCTACGGCCGGCTCGCGTCTCGCGAGAAGGACGACGTGCTGAGCGAGTGCCTAACGTTGACGGACGGCATGGTGGCCGGGTACGACTATACGCGCGAGATCGCCCTGACGGATTCCCTGTCCCTGGGGGATACGCTGCTCGTGCGCGAGGCGGGGCGTCTCGTGGCGTTCGCGCTGTGTCACACGGCGCCGCTCGTGGAGGGCCGAACGCGTGAGGAGCTGCGCGTGCTCAAGCTGGTCGTGAGCGATCCGTCGTGGTTCGAGCGCGCGTGCCGTGCGCTGATGGACTACGCGCGACGCAGTGGGACTCGGCGGGTCGCATTCCGGGTTCAGGGGGAGTACGTCGACGCGTACGCGCGGCTGGTGGCGATGGGTGCGCGCGTGCGGTGGACGGACCTCCGGATGACGTTGGCAGGATATCCGGAGCCGAAAGCGGAACGTGGTGTCGTCCTGTCAAACTGGGAGATCTGACCGCGCCATTGTTTGGCGCCTGGACGCCCGTCGCTCCGTCCATCAGGTTTGAGCTCGATTCCGGGCCGGAGCGGCGCCTGGACGAGACTCGGCGAGCCGTCAGTTGCCTGGCGACAGCCTTCAGAGTCCAATCAGCACCGCAACTAGACGCACCCGGACGCAACCATGGGCGATTTCGCTGGCTGGATCACTCAGTTTTCACGTGAGGCCCTCGAGGGCGACAATCGCGCGCTCCTCGGCCTGGCACTCGTCGGCATATTCGTCGGGTTCGCCCTCACTCGTCGGAAGCTTTCGGGGTGGATGCTCGTGCCCATCATTGCCGGGGCGATCTGGTATGGCCTGATTCGCTGGGTTCAGATCAAGAACGGCTAGCCCGTCGCACGCCCGTTAGGCCAAGGGCGATTCGAAATACCGGCCTGAACCTTCTCTGCGCCTCGCGGTGCGGAGATTTGCGACCTGGATCACAGTATCAGCACGTCCCACCCGACATATTGACCGGGTTGCGGACACCTCTACGGCGGGATCAGGCCGTGTCCGATCAGGATTGGCCGCGGGGAAACCCGTACAACGATCGGCACACGCACCTCAACCGACGGGCCAAGGCCGGCGGGTCATCGCCACCCCGCCGTAGAGACACCGCCCGACGACACGACCCGGGGCCTACCGGCCTCGTCCAACGGACCGACCACTGGCATTTCGCATTGCTGCGAACATTCGGTTTGGGGGTCGTCGCCCTGCCGTGAAGGCGAACGGACGATGTGTACGAACGACGACGGGGGCTCACAGCCGTAGTGAGCCCTCGTTGCGTTTCCTACCCCCGAGTCGCAGCAGTGGCCGTGGAACCTAACGAGGGAGTGTTCTCCGCGGGCGCACCGTGCTGCTCCACGCGAGCGTTCGCACGATTGAGCTCGACCGCGGGCATGTCAGCACGAACGTTGATCGGGACGCTCCACGTGAACCAGTTGCCCTTCCACTGGTAGGGCTGCCGTGTGCTGACGACGTAATCCCCCACGGGAAGGAGCACGGTGATGACCCCCGCCTCATCCGTGCGTGCGATCACGGTATCGGCGCCGAGGCGCGTGAACGCCAATGCGACGTCACGCGCTGGCGAGTACGGTGTCTCGGCGTCCGCGAGCGTCACGTTGACTCGCACGGCAACGCGGTGACCGATCACCACGCCGGGATCTGCGCGGACCTGCGCCAAGACCGGCGCGGTGGCGAGCAACGTGGCGATCAGGCTTATGCCGATCGTGCGCATCGTGACTCCGGGTTCGATAGCCCCTCCGCGGCCATGATGGCGCCGGGCAAACATCGCCGCAACCCTCGCGACGTTACGGCGTGGCGCTCGGCCGCTTCCGCGAGTCGTTGTCGGGTGGTGCGGCGGACGGCCTTCGCGTCACCAGTACCAGCACCGCGAACAACGTGATGGCGGTCAGCGCAAACACCAGCGCGAATATCCAGTCGGCCGGTCCGGAGTGACCCGTGAGCTCCACGCCGTATTTGGCCTCGAGCCGAGCGAGAAGCGGATTCATCATGATCGTGCCGGTGAACGCGAGAGGAAACGACACGACTGCCGAGAGGAGCCCCAGAGAGATCAGGCGGGACGCGACGCGCAAGGTCTTCCGCTGTGACTCAGGGCGCGCCACAATCACCTCCCGCGAAGCCAATCCTCGATCCGGTCATCGCTTGATTCTTTCCGTTCGCGTTCCCACGTCGCAGCCGCCAGAGCGTCCAGGGCAGATCCTCCGCGAGGAGTTCATCAAGACGGGGCGGCTCACGCAAGCGGCCCTGGCGCAGCGCATGGGCGTCCCGATCGCCAAAGTGCGCGGAATCCTCAGCGGCGAAGAGGGCATCACTGCGGAAACCGCGCTGCAGCTGGAAGCGGCGCTTGGCGTCGAGGCGGAGTTCTGGATCCGGGCGCAGTTCGTCTGGGACTGCTACCGGCTGCGCGAAGTGGAGCGTCGCACGGCAGTGCTGGAGCACGAAGGGAAGACGAAGCGCCCCAAGTCCTGATGCGGCCGCCTGCCTAACGGCCGGCCAGGCTGCGCGAGCACATCGCCGGATGTGGCGTTCATCGCTTCTTGGTCGTCGTATCCACGCCCGGCGTTCCACGAACGACGATGCGGTAGATGATGAGAAAGACGCCGACGCTCAGCAGGAGATGAATCCAGCCGGGCGCTTCGAATGCGAACGTTCCGATCGCCCAGACGACGAGCATTGCGACGCCGGCGAGAATACCGATATCCATGAGTTGACCGCGTTCCGATCAGTCGGTAGGTTGGTTGAACCAAAACGCCCAAGGAATCGCGCTAAGCAATTCGCTTCGGGGCGAAGAGACTACGTTTTTGAGCCAACAAGTCCACCGAGCGGGTTCGATAGCGGTGTTGACGCCATGCCCCAGTGCGGGGAAGGCGGGAGGCACGGTGAGGACCTTATGTATTCGACTGGGCTTCAAAAAACCCTCTTCGTTCCACCTTTGAAAGCCCCGCGGTCCGCCGCGGGGCTTTCTCGCGTTCCGGCCGGCAACTTACGGACCCGAACGCGCTGACTCAAGCGACCGCGAGCTCCAATCGCGCGGCACGCCTTCGCCTCCGATCACCACGATGCCGATCGTTACCGTCACGCGACGGCTCCGCTTCAATGCGGCGCACCGCCTGCACAATCCCGCGCTGTCCGACGAGGAAAACGCAGCCCTCTTCGGCAAGTGCAACAATCCGAATTGGCACGGTCACAACTACATCCTCGAGGTCGCGGTAGAAGGACCCGTCGACGAGCGAACGGGGTACGTGATCGACCTCAGTAAGCTCAAGTCGATCGTCCAGCGCGAAGTGATCGACCGCGTCGACCATCGCAACCTGAACATCGACGTCGAGTTCATGCGCGGCGTGAATCCCACCGCCGAGAATATTGTCGTGGCCTGCTGGCGCGTGCTGGAGCGCCACGTCGCGCCCGGCCGGCTCCGCCGCCTGCGGCTCTGGGAAACCGACAACAACTACGTCGAATACGAAGGTGGCTGACCCTCAGCTGGCCATGGGACGCCTAACGGGTACCACGGCCGTGGTCACCGGGGCATCGCGCGGCATCGGCCTGGCGATCGCTCGCCGGTTGCACGAAACAGGCGCCCGCGTGGCGATGATCGCACGCACAGCCCCGGTGCTTCGTGCCGAGGCCGAGTCGCTCGGCGCGCGTGCCCTGCCGGTCGCCTGCGATCTCGCGAATGCGGCCGAGGTCGCGGACGCCGTCGTCGCGATCGCCGATGCGTTTGGCGGGGCGCCCGATGTGCTCGTGAACAACGCCGGGGCATTTGCGCTCACACCCGTCGACGCGATCGCGCCGGAAGACTTCACGGCGGCGCTGGACATCAATCTCGTCGCGCCGTTTCGGCTCATCCACGCGTTTCTCCCATCGATGAAAGCACGTCGTGCGGGTCACATCGTCACGATCGGATCGGTTGCCGACCGGGCCATCTTCCCCGGCAACGCGAGCTACGCGCCGAGCAAGTATGGCGCGCGCGCGCTGCACGAGGTGCTCAGGCTCGAGACACGCGGCTCGGGGGTTCGAGCCACGCTCGTATCGCCTGGTCAGGTAGACACGCCGCTCTGGGACGCGATCGACCCTGACCACCGCGAGGGCTTCACGCCGCGCGCGCAGATGCTGCGACCGGAAGCCGTCGTCGAGGCGGTCTTGTACGCGCTGACGCAGCCGGCGGACGTGAACGTGGACGAGCTGCGATTGTCTCGCAGCTAGCGCCTAACGCCCAATCGCAGCGGAACCGGCGGCGACGCCACGGCAGTTCGCTCCGCGACCCAGACCCGGTCATCGCGAGCGAGCACCTCCACGCCGTCCGGCACCGCCGCGTCCGCTGGTGCGATGAGACGCCCGCGACTCCGCAGTGACCATGCAGTGGACGATAGCAAAGCGGGCGACGCCGCGCTCCCGTCGACGGCGACGCCCCGCAGCGCGGTAGCCCCGAACGGCAGACGGTCCTCCACCACGATGGACGATACTTCCTGAGCGCCAGCCGCACTCGCCCGCGTGTTGAGCACGACGACGTGCGCCACCCCGAGCTCCGCCACCGCGTCGGCGTACACCGCCCACGACCCGCCCAACACGACGATCCCGCCGGGTTGGCTCAGCTCCAGCAGTGCCGCAGCGCGGGTCACGTGCAGCGGATCGGAGTCCGCGACGGGCATCGTTAGGCGCGGGACCGCCGTATCCGGCTGGTGCTTCGAAAACCACGCCGTGCCGTCGCGGACGGCGTACGTGCGCCGACAAACCGGACACCCGAGCACGCCGTCGACGAGGTGGCGGCCATCCATGCGACTGGCGGCGGCTACGAGCCACGTCTCGTCGTGTGGCTCGAGACACCGCAATGAGTCCACCAGCTCGATGAACATCGTGAGACGCTCGGGGTCCGGCCGGTGTCAGTCGGTGTAGAGACCGTCAATGACGGCCTTGTAGTTTCGATCGATGACCCGCCGCTTGACCTTGAGAGTCGGCGTGAGCTCGCCCGAGTCGACCGAGAAGTCGTGCTCGAGCAGAGCGATCTTCTTTGGCATCTCGAAGTGCGCGAGCCCTTCGAACCTCGATTGCACTTCCTTCTCCATCTTCGCGTGCACCATGGGCATCGCGAGCAGCTGCGCGCGTTCGGTCCACAGGATGTTCTCGACCTTCGCCCACTTCTCGAGGTTGTCCCAGTTCGGCACGACGAGCAGCACGGGGAACTTTCGCTTGTCGCCGATCATCACCGCCTGGCTCACGTACTTGTTCGTCTTGACGGCATTCTCGATCGGCTGCGGCGCGATGTTCTTGCCGCCGGCGGTAACAATGATGTCCTTCTTGCGATCCGTGATGCGGATGAAGTCGTCCTCGATGAGTCCGATGTCGCCCGTCTTGAACCAGCCTTCGTCGTCGATCGTGTCGCGGGTCGCGTCAGGCTGATTGTAGTAGCCCTGCATGACGTGCGGTCCGCGCGTCAGGATCTCGCCGTCCTCCGCGATCTTCACCTCCACGCCATCGATCGGCTTGCCTATCGTGCCGATGCGGAAGTTGTCCGGCGTGTTCACACCGATCACGGGCGACGTTTCCGTGAGCCCGTATCCTTCGAGAATCACGAGACCCGCGGCGTAGAAAAATTTGTTGATCTCGGGCGCCAGCGGTGCACCACCCGACACGAAGTACCGCAAACGCCCGCCCGTGCGCGCCTTGAGCTTCGAGAACACGAGCTTCTGCGCAAGGCCGTACTGGATCGCCAACAGCCCCTGCGGCTCACGCCCTGCGAGCTTCTCGTCCGCCCATCGATCGGCGACGCCTCGCGCCCAGAAGAAAATGCGCTTCTTCACGGCCCCGCCGGCGAGCGCGTTCTCGAGCACGCGCGCATACATCTTCTCGTACAGACGAGGGACGGAGATTGCGATGGTCGGACGCACCTGCGTCATGGCCAGGGGCACGAGGTCGAACGAGTCGACGTAGGCTATGCTGGTGCCTGTGGCGAGAAACCAGTAGTCGCCCATCCGCTGCAGGATGTGCGACAGCGGCAGGAAGCTGAGCGACACGTCGTCGCCGCGCATGACGAGCGCGTTCCGTGTCGCCGCGACGTTCGAGTAGATGTTGTCGTGCGACAGCATCACGCCCTTGGGCGCACCCGTCGTGCCTGACGTATAGATGATCGTCGCCAGATCGTTAGGCTTGGCCAGCAGCGCCTCCACCCGGAACTCCGCGGCACGTGCCGGAGAGTCACTCGTCGCGGCACGCTGCTCGAGATGTTCGAGCGCCATGTCTGCGCTCGCAGCCGCCGAGCGGTCGAACACGATGACCGTCTTGAGCGTGGGTACCTCGCCGCGAATGGCGGCGATCTTCGCGGCCTGCGCTTCCGTCGACACGAAGATCGCAAGCGATCCGGAGTCGCGCAGCATGTACGTGAGCTGTTCGGCCGGGAGACTCGGGTACAGCGGAACGTCGGTGACGCCACTCGTCAGGCAGGCGAAATCGGCGATCGCCCATTCCGGCCGATTCTCGGAGAGGATGGCGACGCGGTCGCCGCGTCGGATCCCGATGTCGCGGAGCCCGTAGCTCACGTTCCGGATTCGATTCAACATCGTTGCGTGCGAGATCGGCGTGTACTGCTCACCGACGCGCACCAGCATCGCGTCAGGCTTGTTGTACCTCTCGATGGCCTCGAACAGGAGCTGGTTCAGCGTCCCGGGCTGCGGGCGCGGTCCACCGCGAGCGTACATCGACGTCCCGGACTGGGGGCGAGAAGGGAAGGAAGTCGAGGTCGCCGGTGCTCCTGTCTGGGTCATTTCACGCGAAGCCGAGTCACGGGGTCGTTGATGGCCGGACGACGATTATCGTCGAATCGGTGACCGCAGCCGAGTTCGCCGTGCGGAGACGTATCGTCGCAACCAGTACGACGGTGTCCTCTGCTACCGAGAGCGAGCGGATGAATACTCGGCGACTTGCGGCGCCACTGCTTTCCGTCGTGTCGACGTATGTCGCTATCCGCTTGCTGTTGACTAGCTCGAACGTGAAGGCGTACGACGTGTCGGCAGGCTCGATGGTCGTTCCCTGGTGCCGAAGCTGCAAGGACACCAGCCAGGACGGAACGGGCGCTTTTGGCTTTCCACTGGCGGTATCGCCGAACACGTTGAAGATCATCCGGCTCACATCAGAGCTGGTGCCGCCGATGCCGTTGGTGACGAAGATCGTGTCGGTCGGCTTCGTTGCCTTGAAGGAATCAGGCCGCTGCACCACTAACAGGGTATCGGGCACGCTCTGAAGCTTCCCCGCCGTCGCGAACACGCGCGCCGGCGTCCCGTCAGGCTTTCTGCGAGTGGCGAACACGTCGCCAGTCTCGTACACGCGCAACACCGTGTCGGGACTCGAAAAAACGAACCCCGCGCCCTCGATCGGTTCGCCCTTGTAGTTGAGCCCTAATGCGCGCAGTGGCTGCAGGGCGCCGAGCGAGTCACGCAGCGAGTCGCCCGCAACGATCGACGGATACGGGGAGCCAATGAACTGCACCGCGACGATCGCGTTAGGGTCGGTCGAGACCTCGGTGCACGCAGCACCCAGCAACAGTGCGGCGACAGACAGGAGGCGTTTCACGCGAATCGCTCGGCGAGCACCGTCGCCAGATTCACGTATGCCTGTGACGCCGCGTCGGCCGGCTCGCGGAGCACGACCGGCTGACCCGCCGCGAAGGCTTCGGTCGAGGCGATCGTGCGCGGAATCACCACGTCGAACACCATGTTCGCTGGCAGATGCGATCGGACGTATCGCGCCACTCGCTCGCACGCGGGGTTCTCTCGCTCGTACATGGTCAGCAGGATGCCGTCGAGCGTGAGCTCATCGTTCATCGCGACGATATCCTGTATACCCCGCAAAATCTGCGGCGTTGTCTGCAGCGCCAGCGGCTCGCACTGCAGCGGCACGATCACGTGCTGACTCGCTTCGAGGACCTTGTGAACGATGGGTCCAAGCCCGGGCGGCGTGTCGACGATGACCACGTCGCAACGCTCACGCGCCGCCGTCAGCAGCTCCTTCAACACATCGGTCTCGGCGACCAGCGCGTGGTAGGTCCCGTGATCGGCGGCGTCGGTCACGGTCCCGGCGAGCATGACGCGAAGCCACGGCAACGCCGTTGGCAGGATCACCTCGCGAAGCC